>ERZ1026872.26-NODE-26-length-89443-cov-23.455173_pt1 | contig 89443 bp, 93 predicted proteins | sample MGYA00380166_ERZ1026872 | MGnify/ENA primary metagenome ERZ1026872 (study PRJEB33269, sample SAMEA4719802) | human gut metagenome | biome: human-associated habitat; feature: organic feature; material: feces | place: Cameroon | collected 2013-10 ... | reverse complement strand
GAAATCATGTGACCGAAAAACTTAATTTCGTGTCCAAAATTTGTTGACTACTGCATTTTTGCCAGCAGGGATGAAATTAGTGGGGAAGAATCATCCCCGAGAGAGAATTTTTATCCGCTGGGATGAAATTAGCAGGGCCGAGGGGCCGCGTTCTCGGAATCACCCTTGGGTAAGATTTTAAATCCCACAACCTTTAGGATTGACCCATTTTTCTCCGAAATCATCTCCCCAAAAAGCCTCATCGATTTTCTTCTTTTGTTTTCTCCCCCAGGATGCGGTAATTCACAAGGCACAGCCCGCAGGCAGGTGCGGTGTCTCCCGCCGCCTGGCGATCCCGCTTTTCCAGGATGCCCGGTATGGCATCCGGGGCTGTCTGTCCGCGGCCAATCCGGATCAGAGTCCCCGCAATGATCCGGACCATGTTGTAGAGAAATCCGGTTCCGCTCACACGGAGGATGATTTCTCTGGCTTCATCGCGCAGGTCATTTTCCGGAATTCCGGTCCGCATCAGGTCCGGCACAGAGCAGAGCCGCTCCTCCACCTGAATGTCCGTGATGGTCCGCACGGTTGTCAGCGTGGTCCCTGCCGGGTTGCAGAAGCTCGCAAAATCGTGTTCTCCTGCAAGATCCTTCGCCGCTCTCTGCATCTTCCGGACATCAAGCGGGAAATAGGTCCATGCAAAATACCTCTCCCGCAGCGGATCCGGCACCCCGGCGCAGTAAATCCGGTACTCGTAGGTTTTCTCTGTGCGCAGTGTCCGGGGGTGAAAGCTCTCCGGAACCTCCATGGATTTCCGCACGATGATGTCCGAAGGCAGGTGCGTATTCACCGCCATGGCAAACTTTTCCGCTGGAATCGGTGAGCACGTATCAAAAACGGCATAATTGCAGAGGGCGTGAACCCCCGCGTCGGTTCTGCTGGCGCCGCAGACCTCGATCTGCTCCCCCGTAAGCTCGGAAAGCGCCCTGTTCAGTTCTCCCTCAATCGTCCGGATCTTCGGATCCTTCTGGCTCGCGAAGCCGGAATATCCGGTTCCGTCATAGGCCACGACGATCATCATTCGTTTTGCAGTCATATTTTTATTCTGCAGTCATGGTTTATTCTGCAGTCATGTTTTGCAGTCATATTTTCACAATGCACAGCACCACACAGACGGCAAAATAAGCCGCAAGAAGTGCGTAGGCTGCATAATCTCTTCTGCAGTAAACGAGCGGCTTCATCTTCGTCCGCCCGTCTCCTCCGCGGTAGCACCTTGCTTCCATGGCCATTGCCAGGTCATTGGCTCTGCGGAAGGCAGAGATGAACAGCGGCACCAGAAGCGGAACCAGGCTCTGAATCTTCTTCATCAGATTCTTCGATTCAAAATCTGCCCCCCGCGCCATCTGTGCCTTCATGATCTTATCCGTCTCCTCCATCAGGATCGGGATAAAGCGAAGCGCAATGGACATCATCATCGAGATTTCGTGAACCGGAACATGAATCTTCTTAAGCGGTCCCAGCACATCCTCAAGGGCATCTGTCAGCTGGTTCGGCGTTGTCGTCAGAGTCATCAGGGAGGATCCGATGATCAGGAAAATCAGTCTCACCGCCATTTTGGAGGCAAAATCCACACCCTCGTAGGTGATGGTCAGCTTCCAGAAATGGACCAGCGGCCTTCCTTCCGTAAGAAACAGATTGAAGATGACCGTAATCATCAGGATCATCATGACTGCCTTCATGCCGCGCATGATATAGCCGAAGGGCACATGCGATGCCGCAATCACGATTGCCACGGCAACGGCTGCTATGAGATACCCCGTCCAGGAATGCACGACAAAAAGTGAAATGATATATGCAAAGGTCGCAATCAGCTTCACCCGCGGATCCAGTCGGTGAATCGGGGATTCCGTCTGATAATACTGTCCAATGGTAATTTCCTTAAACATGGGCAGTCACCCCCTTCTTTTTCCGCGAAGCACCCGGGTACACGGCCTGGAAATTCTTCCCGGTCAGGGCATTCAGCTGTGCAATGTGGGAAAGGATCTCTTCCGTTCCCGCCTGCACCGTCAGCGCATTCGTATTCACCGGAAGCCCCAGCTCCTTCAGATACTGCATGATGTAAACCATCTGCGGTGCTGCAAGACCGATGGGCTCCAGCTCCTGATATCGTGCAAACACCTCCTGCGGCGTTCCGTCCATCATAAGCGTTCCGTCGTTCATAACCAGAATCCGGTCAGCGTACTCTGCAACATCGTCCATGCTGTGCGATACCAGAACAATGGTCATGTGCAGGTTTTCCTTCATTTTCCGCACCATGTCCAGAATTTCATCCCTGCCCCGGGGATCCAGTCCTGCCGTAGGCTCATCCAGAATCAGAATTCTCGGGTGCATGGCAAGCACGCCCGCAATGGCAGCTCTTCTCTTCTGTCCGCCGGAAAGATCAAACGGAGACATCTGCCAGAATTCTTTTCCCAGCTGCACCTGGGTGAGCGCAGCCTCGGCCCGCTTTCTGCACTCCTCCGGGGAAAGCTCCAGATTCTTGGGTCCGAACATGACATCCGTGATCACATCCGATTCGAACAGCTGGTGCTCCGGATACTGGAACACGAGGCCCACGCTGGCCCGAAGCGTCTTCCGGTCAAAGCCGTTTGCCTGAATGTCCTGCCCGTCCCAGTAGATATGACCGGAGCTCGGCAGCAAAAGACCATTCAGCATCTGCACAAAGGTTGATTTTCCGGAGCCCGTATGCCCGACCAGTCCGATGAACTGACCATCCGGAATCTCCACGGAAATGTGATTCAGCGCACTGACCGACATTGCGGTCCCCTGATCATATACATATGAAATATCATCTATTTTCAGTGACATATTACTCTGCTTTCCGGCCGTCCTTCTTCAGCCCGAGTGCCTGCGCCAGCTCTTCCCTGGTCAGAATCCCGGCAGGAAGATCCATCCCGGCCTTTCTCAGCTCATCCGCAAGAAGCGTCACCTCCGGAACATCCAGATGAAGCTCCTTCATTTTATCCACATTGGAGAACACCTCATGCGGAGTTCCCTGCAGCGCCACTTTTCCCTGATCCATCACAAAAACACGGTCCGCATAAATGGCTTCCTCCATATAATGCGTAATGAGAATGATGGTAATGTTTTCTACATCGTTCAGTGCTCGTGCGGCCCGGATCACTTCCCTTCTTCCGGAGGGATCCAGCATCGCAGTCGGCTCATCCATAATGATGCATTTAGGGTGCATCGCAATGACGCCGGCAATGGAAACGCGCTGCTTCTGTCCGCCGGAAAGACGGTTCGGTGATTTCCTGCGGAATTCCTGCATTCCGACCGTTGTCAGCGCTTCATCCACACGCTCCCAGATTTCCCTGGTGGGAACCCCCAGGTTCTCCGGGCCGAATCCGACGTCCTCCTCCACAATCTGTCCGATGATCTGATTGTCCGGATTCTGGAAAATCATGCCGGCCTCCTGCCGTATGTTCCAGATCTGACTCTCATCCGAGGTTTCCATTCCGTCCACCCAGACCTCTCCCTCAGAAGGGAAAAGCAGTGCATTCAGATGTTTCGCAAGCGTTGATTTGCCGGAGCCGTTATGCCCGAGCACCGCAATGAATTCACCCGGCTTTACATCCAGAGATACGTGGTCGAGGGCCCTCACCTTTCCGTTGATGTTGCCCTCGTCATCTCGTGTGACGTAATCATGAATCAGCTTTTTGATCTGTATCATAGCCTTGGATGACATATTTTCTCTCCAAACTCCTGTCCGTTTCTGTACCGCCCGGCCTTCATGGCCTTCTGCCTTAATCCGCCCGGCCTTCATGGCCTTCTGCCTTAATCCGCCCGGCCTTCGTGGCCTTCTTTTTCGACCTTATGCAGAATAGCAGACTTTCCCGAAAATGTGAAGGCGATGTTGCCCCTCTTTCTCGAAACCGCAGGATTCAAAAATCGCAGGGTCCGAAATCCGCAGGATTCAAAAATCCCCCGAACCATCAGGTCCGGGGGATTCTCATGCTTCCCTGTTCAGAAAACGACTTATACGAACTCAAGAACAACCATAAGAGCTGCATCGCCCTTTCTCTGGCCGATCTTTACGATTCTGGTGTAACCACCGTTGCGGGATGCATACTTCTTGCCATACTCGTTGAAGAGCTTCTCCACAAGATCAACCTCTTTGGTGTTCTTCTTGCGGCCTGCGCCTGCAGCCGGAACCTCGGTTACAGGATACAGGAACTTCATGAGCTGACGTCTTGCATGCAGGCGGGAAGGAGCGTCCTTGGTGACCTTCTTCTCGACTTCATCATAAACGGTAACCTTTTTGCCGTCCTTTACTTCCTTGACACGCTTGCCATCCTTGTCCTTGCGGGCAACCTTGGCCATAACGGTAACCTCTTCGAAGTTATCCTTCTCCTTCGCTGCAAGAGTGATCATGGGCTCAACCAACTTCTGGATTTCCTTTGCACGTGCCTCTGTGGTGATGATCTTTCCATTGTAAAGCAGTGCGGTTACCTGAGAACGAAGCAGTGCCTTTCTCAGCTTGGTCTTCTTTCCTAACTTTCTGTACTCAGCCATTGTTTTTCTCCTGTTCTTTTGGCAGCCCCTGCGGAACCTGTGGAATTACCCGCAGAAGGCCTGCTGATGCCGACCCGCAGCGTACCTCATGGGATTTTACCGCCGCAGGAAGTTCATACTATTATCTGTGCTCTTCTCTCCCCGTCACATCGTGCCGTGAAGATCCGAATTCAACCATCTGATTCTCTCAGATCTCGATATCGGTTCCCATGTTCAGCTTCAGGCCCAGTTCCTTCAGCTTCTCCAGAACTTCATCCAGAGACTTTCTGCCGAGGTTTCTGACCTTCATCATCTCATCGGGAGTCTTGCTGCAAAGCTCCTGAACCGTATTGATTCCTGCCCTCTTGAGGCAGTTGTAAGAACGGACAGAAAGCTCGAGCTCGTCAATGCTCATCTCAAGAGCCTTGGTCTTGTTGTCATCAATGGGCTCTGCCATGATTTCCGTGGTCTTTGCGTTGTCGCTCAGATCGATAAATACGGAAAGATGCTCAGAGAGGACCTTCGCCGCAAGGCTTACCGCCTCGTCGGGTGCCAGAGTGCCGTTGGTTGTGACATCCAGCGTCAGCTTGTCGAAGTCTGTCTGCTGACCGACACGAGTGTTCTCAACCGTCACATTGACTCTCTGTACCGGAGTGTAAATCGAGTCAATCGGGATGATACCGATCTTGGTATCCTCGTTCTTATTCTTGTCAGCGCTGACATATCCTCTTCCCTTGGTGATCGTAAGCTCAATGAACAGCTTCGTCTTCTTGCCGGAGAGAGTGGCGATAACCAGATCGGGATTCATGATGTGAATATCCTGATCTGCCTGGATATCGCTGGCGTGTACAATGCCTTCTCCCTCATACTCGATGTATGCGGTCTTGGGCTCGTCGGTCTCACTGGAGTTCTTGATCGCCAGGCTCTTGATGTTCATGATGATATCCGTAACATCTTCTTTTACACCCGGAATCGTGCTGAACTCATGCTGAACACCATCGATTTTGATCTGGCTGACTGCCGCGCCCGGAAGTGAAGAAAGCATGATTCTTCTCAGGGAATTTCCGAGAGTAAGACCATACCCTCTTTCGAGGGGTTCTACAACGAATCTGCCGAATTTACTGTCATCGGACATTTCAGTCGTTTCAATGCTGGGTCTTTCAAAATCAAACACGCATATACCTCCTTATGATTTTCAATGCAGTAGCGGAGTGCCCGCATCATACTGCCGGTGTAGGACTCCGCGTTACACGAATTACTTGGAATACAACTCGACGATCTGCATCTCATCAACGGGAACGTCGATCTGATCTCTCTTCGGAAGTGTGCTTACGGTTCCTTTGAAATTCTCTTTGTCCACATCAACCCACTCCGGTGTGAGTCTGCCTGCGGTAACTTCAGCGATGTCCTTGAATCTCTGCATGGTGCGGTTTGCTTCCTTCACCTCGATCACATCGCCGGCCTTAATCTGATAAGAAGGAATGTTGATGCACTTGCCATTTACAAGAATGTGCTTGTGGTCAACGACCTGACGAGCCTCTCTTCTGGTGCGTGCAAAGCCCATACGGAAAACAACGTTGTCCAGACGGGACTCCAGCATAACCATCAGGTTCTCACCGGTCATACCCTTCATACGGTCAGCCTTCTCATAGTAGTTGCGGAAAGGCTTCTCCAGTACGCCATAGATGAACTTAGCCTTCTGCTTCTCACGAAGCTGCATGCCGTACTCGGACATCTTTCTGCTTCTTCTGGTGAGAGTTCTCTTGGACTTCTTGTCATATCCAAGGAAGGTGGGATCAAGGTCCAGAGATCTGCATCTCTTCAGGACGGGTGTCTTATCTACTGCCATAATCGGCTCCTTTCATTCTGTCAGAAGACGCTTCTGCGGCTTCTGATTGTTGTTTACAACACCGCAAAGCGGTGCCTTCATCCAAAACTGCTTTACATACTCATTCAGCCGGAAGCTGAATGACATTACTATACTCTTCTGCGCTTGGGCGGGCGGCATCCGTTGTGAGGAACCGGAGTCACGTCCGTGATGGACAGAACCTGAAGTCCGTTTGCGTTCAGCGCACGGATTGCAGCCTCTCTTCCTGATCCGGGTCCCTTTACGAAGACATCAACTGCCTTCAGGCCATGGATCAGAGCAGCCTTGGTTGCAGTCTCAGCTGCAAGCTGTGCTGCATAAGGTGTGGACTTTCTGGAGCCCTTGAAGCCAAGTCCGCCTGCGGAAGCCCAGGAAAGGGCATTGCCCTGAGTATCCGTCAGAGTAACGATGGTGTTGTTGAAGGAAGCCTGGATGTGTGCCTGGCCGCGCTCAACGTTCTTCTTAACGCGCTTCTTGGAAGCTGCTGCTTTCTTACTTACTGCCATAATCATTATCCTTTCATCTACATACCGCAAAGCAGATCTGCCGCGGTAAGCACCTTATTCCCGGTGCGACAAAATTACTGTTTCTTATTAGCGATGGTCTTACGAGGTCCCTTGCGGGTACGAGCGTTGTTCTTGGTGTGCTGGCCACGAACCGGAAGTCCTCTTCTGTGACGAACTCCTCTGTAGGAACCAATCTCGGTGAGCATCTTGATATTCATCGCGATATCACGGCGAAGGTCACCTTCTACCATGTAGTTCTCAGCGATCTCTTCTGCGAGCTTCTTGACATCATCATCTGTCAGATCTCTGCAGCGGGTATCAGGATCCACGCCTGTAGCCTTAAGAATCTTGTCTGCGGAGGTACGGCCGATTCCGTAAATGGAAGTAAGACCGATCTCAACGCGCTTGTCTCTGGGTAAATCAACACCTGCAATACGAGCCATTTTTATGATCTCCTTAAAAATAAAAGTGATTGCTTCTTCCTGTGAGAAGCTTTTGTTTTGATTGAGGCGAACCTGCTTATGTACTCTCCCGCATAAAAATATATGCAAAATGGTGAGTATCATTCTGCGATACAGGTCACGACAGTCCTGCAGCTTCCGATATGCTTCTGCTTCCCGGATTTATGCTTCTGCATTCGCCGGATCGACAGATCGGCAATCTGCACTGTCATTCCACGCCCAGCCGGATAAAATAACGGATTCCGGCCTTTCCACTTCGTTCGGCATGACATTCCCTGTCCTGCCGGACCGACCAGCGGTATCAAAGCATAATGGCTCTGATCAACCCTGTCTCTGTTTGTGCTTCGGATTCTCGCAGATAACCCGGATAACCCCTTTGCGCTTTACAACCTTGCACTTCTCGCACATGGGCTTAACCGATGCTCTAACCTTCACGATGTACGCTCCTTTCTGCTGTCATTAAAATAGTTACGGCGTCATCAAGAGCGCATAGTTATCCTATGTGTTCTTTTCAGACGCCGTTACAGTATAGCACTCACATTTTCAATGAGCAAGCTGTTTTTATAATTTTATTTCAGAAAAATAAGCCTTCTGTCTTACTTATCTCTCCAGATGATTCTGCCCTTGGTCAGGTCATAGGTGGACATCTCCAGTGTGACCTTGTCTCCGGGAAGAATGCGGATGAAGTTCTGACGAAGCTTCCCGCTGATGTGTGCCAGGATAATGGCACCGTTCTCAAGCTTTACGCGGAACATGGTATTGGGGAGCTTTTCCACAACAACTCCCTCCAGTTCGATGACATCTGCTTTGGACATAATTACCTCTCTTATTTCTCAGAAGGAATCAGCCCAGGATGGCGACGATATCGCCAAAGACTTCATCCTTGTCTTTCGTTCCGTCAACCGTCCGCAGAGCATCTGCTTTTTCGTAATACTCAATCAGCGGCTGTGTCTGCTCGTGATAAACTGCCAGGCGATTCTTCACGGTCTCCGGCTTGTCATCCTCGCGCTGAATCAGCTCCGCTCCGCATGCATCGCAGATGCCTTCCTGCTTCGGCGGGATGTACTCAATGTGATAGGAAGCTCCGCACTTCGGGCAGCTTCTGCGGCCACTCATACGGTGAATGATGTTCTCATCCGGAACATCTACGTTGATCGCATAATCTACCTTGCTACCGGTCTCCGCCAGAGCCTTCGTCAGAACCTCAGCCTGAGGAATGGTTCTCGGGAAGCCATCCAGAACATAACCGTTTTTGCAGTCGTCCTGTGCCACACGGTCCAGAAGAAGCTGAATCGTAAGTTCATCCGGAACGAGCTTTCCCTGGTCCATATACTCCTTGGCTTTCTTTCCAAGCTCTGTGCCATTCTTGATGTTCGAACGGAAAATATCTCCGGTGGAGATGTGCGGAATGCCATATTTCTCGCAGATCATTACCGCCTGTGTGCCTTTTCCGGCACCCGGTGCTCCAAGCATAACAATTTTCATTTTACTGACCTTTCCAGCCGCAGTCTGTCTGCGGACCCGATGAAAATTTCTCATAAACACAGCAAACGGACCGGGCAGGGTCCCGTTTCCGGAATCCGGCTACCGATCCGTCTGCGTGCCGCATCAATCTGATAAGAAAGTAGTGTAGTTTCTCTGTACCATCAGAGATTCCACCTGCTTAATCGTCTCAAGAATTACGCTGACAACAATGATCAGACTGGTTCCGCCGAAATCCACGTTCGCGTTGAACACGCCGCGGAAGAAGAACGGCAGAATACCTACAATCGTCAGGCCGACCGCACCAACGAAAATGATGTAGTTGAGCAGCCTGTTCAGATACTCACTGGTAGGCTTGCCGGGACGAATTCCCGGAATGAAGCCGCTTCCCTTCTTCAGATTGTCCGCCACCTCAATCGGATTGAAGGTGATGGAGGTATAGAAGTAAGCAAAGAAGATCAGCATCGCTACGTAAACAACAAGACCCAGAGAGTACTTCGGCGCAGCGGGATTGCACCAGAAGGAGGAACTGAGATATCTTAAAACCTCCGACCAGACGCCTGTCCCGTTGTATCCCGCCAGAGAAGAAATGATGACCGGGAACTCCATCAGGGAAGATGCAAAGATGATCGGCATAACGCCTGCCGTATTCACCTTCAGGGGAATGCTCGAGGTCGAGGTGCCATACTGGCTTCTTCCGCGAAGCGTTCTCGCATACTGTACCGGAATTCTTCTTACTGCATCGTTCAGCAGAATAACCAGAATCACCATGGCGACGATCACTGCCACAATGATCACTGCCGCAACAATTGCCTTGGCAACTGTCTTGCCCTTTACGAACTGATCAAACAGTCCGACCATATCCTGAGGCATTCTGGAAACGATGTTGATCGTCAGAACAATGGAAATGCCGTTTCCGATTCCCTTGTCTGTAATCTGCTCACCGATCCACATCAGGAATGCAGAACCTGCAGTCAGTGTCGCAATCACCATGATAACGTTGATCGCGTTATATTCCTGCAGAAGTCCCTGTCTGCCAAAGCCGATCGCCATAGCGCCGCCTTCAAACAGTGCAAGTCCAACTGTAAGATAACGGGTGATCGAAGCCAGCATCTTGCGGCCCTCTTCCCCTTCCTTCTGCATCTCTTCCAGCTTCGGAATTGCGATTGTAAGAAGCTGAATGATAATAGAGGAGGTAATGTAGGGCGTGATATTCAGTGCCAGCACCGACATGTTCAGGAAGGATCCGCCGGTGAACGCATCGACCAGAGAAAATGCATCTCCGGTATGCTGCGCAAACCAATTGGCGAAATATTCCCTGTTAACACCAGGAACCGGCAGCTGAGATCCGAAACGGATGATCACCAGCATTACAAGCGTAAAGAAGATCCGGTTACGGATCTCCTTTACCTTGAATGCGTTTTTCACGGATTCAAACATAACCTTTTACCATGCCTTTCGAGTCAGGTTCAGGTACCAATTACTTCTCAAGAAGCTCAGCGGTTCCGCCTGCGTTCTCGATCTTTTCCTTGGCAGCTGCGCTGAATCCGTTTGCCTTAATGGTAAACTTCTTCGTCAGCTCGAACTTTGCATCGCCCTTGTCGCCGGAAAGAACCTTCACACCGTCTCCAACGTTCTTGATGACCTTCTTGTCCAGAAGTGCCTGAACATCGATGACTGCGCCATCCTCAAAGATATCCGCAATCTTGGCAAGGCTTACTGCAACGATATCCTTGTGGTTGTAGTTCTTGAAACCACGCTTGGGAAGGCGACGATACAGAGGCATCTGACCACCTTCGAAGCCTGCTCTCGGTCTTCCGGAACGAGCCTTCTGTCCCTTGTGACCAAAGCCTGCGGTCTTTCCGTTTCCGGAAGCGTGGCCGCGGCCTCTTCTGAAGTTATTCTTTGTAGAACCTGCAGCAGGTCTTAAATTAGATAATTCCATCTGTCAGTCCCTCCTTATTCTGCGTCCTCAACCTTGACATAAGGAGCGATCAGTCTGATCTGTCCTCTAGTCGCATCATTATCCGGAAGGATAACGCTGCTGTTCAGTTTGTGGAATCCCATGGACTTGATGATCGCCTTGTTCTTCGGAACTGCAGCAATCGTAGACTTTACAAGTGTAATTTTAAGCTTTTTTGTATCCGCCATTTTAAACTCCTTTCGTTCTACCGAAGACCGGAGGGCATCAGCCCTTCAGGTCCTCAACAGACTTGCCGCGTCTTGCAGCAACCTCTTCCGGAGCCTTCAGGCTGGACAGGCCGGACAGAGTTGCCAGAACGACATTCTGCTTGTTGTTAGAACCAAGAGACTTGGTACGGATGTTCTTGATTCCTGCGAGCTCGCAGACAGTACGAGCAGGACCGCCGGCGATGATACCGGTACCATCGGGGCTCTTCTTCAGAAGAACCTCTGCAGAGCCGTACTTGCCGATATAGTCGTGAGAAATGGAACCAACCTCATCCAGAGCTACGGTTACAAGATGCTTTGCAGCATCCTCTTTGCCTTTGCGGATTGCTTCCGGAATTTCAGTGGACTTTCCAAGGCCGACACCTACGTGGCCGTTGTTGTCACCTACTACAACAAGTGCGGAGAATCTCATCGTACGGCCGCCCTTTACAACCTTTGTGACACGCTTGATCGTAACGACCTTCTCGGTGAGTTCCATCTGACTTGCATCAATATTAGAACGCTTCATCTAGTCTCTCCTCCCTTAGAATTCCAGGCCGGCCTTACGTGCCGCATCTGCAAGTGCTGCTACCTTGCCCTGATAAATAAAGCCGCCTCTGTCGAATACGACTTTAGATACGCCTTTTTCCATTGCTCTCTTTGCAACAAGATCGCCGATGTATTCTGCAGCAGCGATGTCGTCAGTGTGCTCCAGAGCAGCCTTGACATCCTTCTCAACCGTACCTGCAGCCGCGATGGTTCTGCCGGCCTCGTCATCGATGACCTGCGCATAAATGTGGCTGTTGCTTCTGTATACGGAAAGGCGCGGTCTCTCAGCGGTTCCGCTGAAACGGTTGCGAACCTTCAGATGTTTCTTTTCGCGGATTAACTTTCTATTTTCCTTCTTAACCATTGTACACGCTCCTTATCCGATTACTTCTTAGAACCAGTCTTACCAACCTTGCGGCGGATCGTCTCGTAATCGTACTTGATACCCTTGCCCTTATACGGCTCCGGCTTTCTCTTATCTCTGATATCAGCTGCCCACTGTCCAACGAGCTCCTTGTCAATACCCTTGACAAGAATCTTGTTGCCTTCTACAACCGTCTCGATTCCTTCCGGATCTTCCATCTCAACGTTGTGGGAATATCCTAAATGCAGCTCCAGGACCTTGCCCTTCTTCTGAGCTCTGTAGCCGACACCATTGATCTCCAGTGTCTTGGTGTAGCCGTCGGTAACACCGACAACCATATTGTGAACCAGTGCTCTGGTCAGGCCGTGAAGTGCCTTTTCTTTCTTCTGATCGTTGGGTCTTACAACGCGAAGCTCACCGTTCTCCTGCTCGAACTTCATCTCTGCGGGAAGAGTTCTGGTAAGTGTTCCCTTAGGCCCCTTAACCGTCACTGTGTTATTTTCTGCTACATCAACAGTAACGCCTGCCGGTATAGCGATTGGCATTAAACCGATACGTGACATGCCCGTTCCTCCTAATTCATATTCATGATTCTGTACATGTATTGCTTTGTTTCAGATTTTCAACAGTAATCAGGAACGTCCCACCCATCCCGTGGGACTTCCTGATACAGTTTTTAAAAAATATGGAAATTACCAGATGAATGCAAGAACCTCGCCGCCAACCTGCAGCTCTCTTGCCTTCTTGTCGGTAATAACGCCCTGGTTGGTGGAAAGGATTGCAGTTCCCAGTCCATCCAGAACCTTCGGTACATTGTCCTTGCTTGCGTATACGCGCATGCCGGGCTTGGAAATTCTCTGCAGTCCGGTCAGGATGCGGTCGTTGCGGTCTGCACCGTACTTCAGGGTGATGCGGATATCCTTGAAGCTTCCGTTATCAACCAGATCGATTTTGGAAATATATCCCTCGTCCAGAAGAATGTTGGCAATTGCCATCTTGATCTTGGAGTTCGGAACATCAACTGTATCATGCTTTGCTGTATTTGCGTTACGGATTCTTGTAAGCATATCAGCGATCGGATCACTCATAGACATAATGTAAATCTCTCCTTTTCTGTGCGATATCCTAATGAATTGTTGTGATACGTATTACCAGGATGCTTTCTTAACACCCGGGATCTCGCCCTTGTATGCGAGCTCACGGAAGCAGATTCTGCAGATGCCATACTTCTTCAGTACGGAATGCGGACGGCCGCAAATCTTGCAGCGCGTGTAAGCACGCGTAGAAAACTTGGGCTTCATCTGCTGCTTGATCTTCATAGAAGTCTTTGCCATGTCAATCTCCTTTTATTACTTTGCAAAAGGCATGTTGAACAGTCTCAACAGCTCGCGCGCTTCCTCATCGGTATTTGCGGTGGTTGTAAAGATGATGTCCATTCCTCTTACCTTGTCAATCTTGTCATACTCGATTTCAGGGAAGATCAGCTGCTCCTTGATACCAAGAGCATAGTTTCCTCTTCCGTCGAAGGAGTTGGGATTGACGCCTCTGAAGTCACGTACGCGGGGCAGAGCCAGGTTCACGAGTCTGTCAAGGAACTCGTACATACGGTCGCCGCGAAGAGTTACCTTGCAGCCGATCGGCATGCCTTCACGAATCTTGAAGTTTGCAATGGACTTCTTTGCTTTTGTGTAAACCGGATGCTGGCCGGTAATGGTCTCGAGATCCTTTGCCGCGGTCTCAAGGAGCTTCTCGTTCTCCTTTGCCTCGCCGACTGCCATGTTGACAACAATCTTGTCAAGCTTCGGGATCTGCATCGGATTGGTGTATCCGAACTTCTTGACCATAGCCTCGCGAATCTCGGTATTGTACTGATCTTTAAGTCTGCTGCTCATCGTTTCTCCTCCTTTCTGCCTTATTTGATTTCCTTGCCGGTCTTCTTGGCAATACGGATCTTCTTTCCGTCTTCTACCTTGAATCCGACTCTGGTGGTCTGTCCGTCAACAACCAGCATTACGTTGGAGATGTCGAGAGCAGCTTCCTTCTCTGCGATTCCGCCTTCCTGATTCTGTGCGGAAGGCTTGTTGTGCTTGGTCACCTTGTTGATGCCCTCAACAACCACCTTGTGGTTCTCGCGGTCAACAGCAGTAACCTTTCCCTCTTTACCGAGGTCCTTACCGGCAATTACCTTTACGGTATCGCCAACTTTGATCTTGCTTGCTGCCATTTCATTCCTCCTTACAGTACTTCCGGAGCAAGGGACAGAATCTTCATGAACTGCTTATCACGAAGCTCTCTTGCTACGGGTCCGAAAATACGAGTTCCTGTAGGTGTCAGATCATCCTTGATGATAACAGCTGCGTTCTCATCGAAACGGATGTAAGAACCATCTTTTCTGCGTGTCTCACGAACAGTACGAACGACAACAGCCTTAACGACGTCACCCTTCTTTACCATACCGCCGGGAGCTGCATCCTTTACAGATGCGACAATTGTATCGCCAATTCTGGCATATCTTCTGGTAGATCCACCGCAAACACGAATGCAGAGAAGCTCTCTGGCACCGGTGTTATCAGCGACCTTCAGTCTTGTTTCCTGCTGAATCATGTTCTAGTCCTTTCTGATTCACAAACAACGGTCCCCGGGAAGGCAGATTATCTTGCCTTCTCAACGATGGAGATGACTCTCCATCTCTTGGTCTTGGACAGCGGTCTGGTCTCCATAACCTTTACGGTATCGCCGATGCCGCACTCGTTGTTCTCATCGTGTGCCTTCAGTGTGTAGGTCTTCTTTACGATCTTTCCGATTACCGGATGCTTCACGTGGTTCTCGATTGCAACAGTGACGGTCTTGTCCATCTTGTCGCTGACAACCTTACCGATACGGACTTTTCTAAGATTTCTTTCCACGGTATTTACTCCTTTCCGGTAACAGATTAATTCGCAGCCTTTGCAGTAATCACGGTCTGGATTCTGGCAATGTTCTTGCGAACCTCAGTGATTCTTGCAGTGTTCTGCAGCTGATTGGTTGCGTTCTGGAATCTGAGGTTGAAGAGCTCTCTCTTAGCGGACTCAAGATCCTCTCTGAGCTCGTCGATGTTCTTCGCCTGCAGTTCCTTCATGTATTCAGTAGACTTCATTCTGCACCGCCTTCCAGATCTGCCTTGGCAACAATCTTCGTTTTGATCGGAAGCTTGGTTCCGGCAAGACGAAGAGCTTCTCTTGCCACTTCTTCAGGTACTCCGGAGATTTCAAACATAACTCTGCCGGGTTTCACAACTGCTACCCAGTATTCAACGGAGCCCTTTCCGGATCCCATTCGAACTCCCAGGGGCTTGCCGGTTACAGGCTTGTCAGGGAAAACCTTGATCCAAACCTGACCGCCACGCTTGATGTAACGTGTCAGTGCGACACGGGCTGCCTCAATCTGATTGGAGCGAACCCACTTTGCTTCGGTTGCAACAAGACCGTACTCACCGTAGGTAATCTTGTTGCCGCGCGATGCCTTTCCGCGGCGATCTCCGCGGAAAACAGCACGATATTTAACTCTCTTCGGCATTAACATTAGTTGTCACCTCCCTTGGATTCATCAGAGGCAGCGACTGCCTGCTCGTTCTTCTTCTTGGGAAGAATCTCGCCCTTGTAGATCCAGACCTTAACGCCTACCTTGCCGTAGGTGGTGTCTGCTTCTGCAAAGCCGTAGTCGATGTCTGCACGCAGGGTCTGAAGCGGAATGGTTCCGTCAGAATAGGTCTCGGTACGAGCGATATCTGCACCGCCAAGACGTCCTGCGCAGGAAGCCTTCACACCAAGTGCTCCGGTCTTCATGGTACGGTTCATAGCGGACTTCATTGCTCTGCGGAAGGAAACACGGTTCTCAAGCTGCTGAGCGATGTTCTCTGCAACCAGCTGTGCATCCTTGTCAGGTCTCTTGATTTCCTTGATCTCAAGAACAACCTTGTCAGCAGTCAGCTTCTGAAGCTGCTTCTTGGTGTTCTCGATCTCAGCGCCGCCCTTTCCGATTACAACACCGGGCTTTGCGGAATAAACCGTAACCTTTACTCTGCCGGAAGCTCTCTCGATTTCAATCTTGGAGATGCCTGCCTGCTCGAGTTTCTTCTTGAGGAACTCTCTGATCTTGTGATCTTCTACCAGCATGTCAGAGAAGTGCTTATCATCAGCATACCATCTGGAATCCCAATCCTTGATGATGCCGACTCTCATGCCATGAGGATTAACTTTCTGTCCCATATAGGCTCCTTTCCATCACCTGAATTACTTGGTCTCTGCTGCAGCTTCAGCAGGCTTTTCTTCGCTCTGTGCCTTCTTCTCATCAAGAGTAATGTACAGATTGCTCATTCTCTTGAAGATGCGATAAGCTCTGCCCTGTGCACGAGGCTGAATTCTCTTCATGATCGGGCCGTTGGAAGCATGGCATTCTGCAATATAGAGATCTGCGACATTCATGCCGAGATTATTCTCTGCGTTTGCTGCTGCAGACTTTAATAATTTCAGGATCACGCCCGAAGCATATCTCGGACTGTACTCAAGAATTCCAATTGCTGTCGTAACATCCTTACCTCTGATGGCATCCATTACGAAGCAGGCCTTCTGAACCGGAATTCTTGCATTGGTGAGCTTTGCGTGAGGTCTTGTATCCTTGACCGCATTTCTGGCTCTCTTTACTTGTGTTCTATGTCCGTTAGCCATAGATCTGAACTCCTTTCGATGTAACAGGCACTGAGTAATTACCTACCCGTGCTGGATTCTTTGTTATTTCCGTTATGACCGCGGAATGTTCTGGTCTGTACGAACTCACCGAGCTTGTGTCCGACCATGTCTTCCGTGATGTATACCGGAACATGCTTTCTGCCGTCATGAACCGCAATGGTATGTCCAACAAAGGACGGGAAAATCGTGGAACGGCGGGACCAGGTCTTGATAACCTGCTTGTCGCCGGCAGCGTTCATTGCATCTACCTTCTTCAAAAGGCTTTCGTCAGCGAAAGGTCCTTTTTTCAGTGATCTTGCCATTTCGTACCTCCTTATTTAAGTCCCTTTCCGTTTCTTCTTCTTACGATGAGCTTGTCAGAAGATTTTCTCTTACGAGTCTTGTAACCAAGAGCAGGCTTGCCCCAAGGGGTTACAGGGCCGGGACGTCCGACAGGTGCCTTACCTTCACCACCACCATGAGGGTGATCGTTCGGGTTCATAACAGAACCGCGGACATGAGGACGAATGCCCATGTGGCGGATACGGCCAGCCTTACCATAGTGAATCAGGCTGTGGTCTCCGTTGCCTACAACACCGATGGTTGCGCGGCAAGCCAGCGGAACCATTCTCATCTCTCCGGAAGGAAGACGAAGTGTTGCATAGCCGTTCTCCTTTGCCATCAGCTGAGCAGAAGCACCGGCAGTTCTTGCCAGCTGTCCGCCCTTTCCGATGTAAAGCTCAACGTTGTGAACCATAGTACCTACAGGGATCTCAGAGAGGGGCAGGCAGTTGCCTACGCGGATCTCGGCCTTCGGTCCGTTCATGACCTTCATGCCGTCTGTCAGACCCTGAGGAGCAAGGATGTAGCTCTTCTCACCATCTGCATATACGATCAGGGCGATGTTGGCGGTTCTGTTCGGATCGTACTCGATTCCGATAACAGTTGCCGGTACATCATCCTTCAGTCTTCTGAAGTCTACATTTCTGTATTTATTTCTGTTTCCGCCGCCTCTGTGACGAACCGTGATCTTACCCTGGTTGTTTCTTCCGGCATTCTTGCGCTTGGAAACGATCAGACTCTTTTCAGGTGTTGTCTTGGTCACTTCAGCGAAGTCGGAGCCGGACATGTTACGTCTGGACGGGGTATAAGCGGTATACTTTTTAATTCCCATTTTATAACTCCTTCTTTCTAGTTAATCGCACCGCGCCCGAAGCAATGTGCGCCTGGGATGGCCTGTCTGCTTCAGGACTTTTATCATCCGGATCAGAGTCCTGTGAAGAACTCGATATCCTTGCTGTCCTCGGTAAGGGTAACCACTGCCTTCTTGCCCTTAGCGGTCTTTCCGACAGTCATTCCTCTTCTCTTGGTCTTTGCTCTGCAGGTAATGGTGTTGACCTTCTTTACCTTGGTTCCCTCAAAGAGCTTCTCAACAGCTTCTTTGATCTGGATCTTGTTTGCTTCCGGATGTACATAGAATGTGTACTTCTTCTCAGCAGTGATGTTCATACTCTTCTCGGTAAGAACAGGCTTTAAGATGACATCATAATATCCAAGTGCTGCCATTATGCGTACACCTCCTCAATCTTCGCAACAGCGTCCTTTGTCAGGATGACTGTCTGTGCGTTCATCAGATCGTAAACATTGATCGTGTTTGCTGTAGATGTCTTTACGCTCGGAACGTTTCCGGAAGCGCGTACAACGCTTGCATCGTCTGCTCCGAGAACAACCAGAGCCTTCTCAGCTGCCTTGAGGTTCTCAAGAACCTTGACGAAGTTCTTCGTCTTGGGCTCCTCAAAGGTGATCTGATCTACAACAATGATCTTGCCGCCAGCAAGGCGATCGGACAGAGCAGACAGCAGAGCTGCTCTCTTCTCCTTCTTATTGAGCTTGAAGGAATAGTCGCGCGGTACCGGAGCGAAAACAACGCCGCCGTGTCTCCACTGAGGAGAACGGGTGGATCCCTGTCTTGCATGTCCGGTTCCCTTCTGTCTCCAGGGCTTAGCAGTGCTGCCGGAAACCTCGGAACGGGTCTTAGCCTTCTGTGTTCCCTGGCGGTTGTTAGCCAGCTGCTGAACTACTGCAAGGTGCAGCAGGTTCTCGTTGGGCTCTACGCCAAAGACCTTGTCGGAGAGGTCGATCTTTCCGACTTCTTTTCCTTCCATATTGAAAACAGATACGTTAGCCATTTCTGAATGGTCCTCCTTTCATTCGGGCAGCTGCTTAAACATCCGCCTTGGTTGTCTCTTTGATCGTGACGAGGCCCTTCTTGGGTCCGGGAACCGCACCCTTTACAAGGATGATGTTCTTCTCAGGATCAATCTTGACAATCTCGAGGTTTCTTACAGTCACCTGAACGCTTCCCACATGGCCAGGCATTACCTTGCCGGGGAATACACGGCTGGGTGTAGAAGAAGTACCGTTGGAACCCTGATGACGATGGAACTTGGAGCCGTGTCCCATGGGTCCTCTGTGCTGACCCTTCTGGATCGCAGAACGGAAGCCCTTACCCTTGCTGGTAGCAGTCACGTCGATGTGATCGCCTTCTGCAAAGATGTCTGCCTTGATCTCAGCGCCAAGCTGATACTCAGCTGCGTTCTCAAAGCGGAACTCACGGACAAACTTCTTGCTGGAAACGCCAGCCTTCTCAAAGTGTCCCTTGAGAGCCTTGCCTGTGCCGTGGCGATGAGCAACTTCTACCTTTCCGCTCTTGTCAACATTCTTGGCACGATCTACCGCATCCACATAGCCGACCTGAACTGCTTCATAGCCGTCGTTGTCTGCGGTCTTGATCTGAGTCACTACGTTCGGGCCTGCCTCCAGGACCGTTACAGGAATCAGAGTGCCGTCTTCTGCGAAGATCTGAGTCATTCCGACCTTCGTTGCAAGTATTGCTTTTTTCATATCTCTTTACCTCTTTCTGCCGGTATCTCCGGCGTTGTAACACCATGATCGGTGTTAATCCCTACAGCGGACATCGCATCAGGCGGAAGGTGTGACTTCTACTGCAAAAGAGCTGTGGGTCTGCTGTCTGACCTGCGGTGAACCTGAACCGCTGCCCTTTGCGCCCTCTGTGCTCCCCGGCACCGACTCACAGGTGTCAGTGTGTCAGGGGATGTCATACTAAGTAGAGGTTATGGTCACGTCCCGGATTCCGGATCTTTGATTTCCGATCTCCTTTTCTATGGGACGGGACTTGCATTGTAATAGAAGCTTTCGCTTCTGCCGTCTCTCCGGCTGTCCTTGCCTGTCTGTTGTCCGGAATTACTTGGTCACCATCTTAACGTTGATGTAAACACCGGCAGGCATTTCCAGACGCTGAAGAGCATCTACTGTCTTCTGCGTAGGAGTGATGACGTCGATCAGTCTCTTGTGAGTTCTCTGCTCGAACTGCTCACGGCTGTCCTTATACTTATGAACAGCACGAAGGATGGTAACAACCTCCTTCTTCGTCGGAAGCGGAACCGGGCCGCTTACCTGAGAGCCGCTCTTCTTCACGGTTTCAATGATCTTACGTGCAGATGCATCGATAAGTTCGTGATCATACGCCTTCAATGTGATTCTCATTACCTGATTTGCCATAAAAAAAGTCGCCTCCTTATTCGCACTTTTTAATGAAGTACGACAAGCGGTGACTGTACACACTCCCGTGCGTGTCCTGTCTTTCTCAAAAGAAAGGTCAACGGAAAACCGTTGACAGGACGCTTATCACGTCGTTTCTGCACTGGGCAGACTGTTCTTCGGTACAGTGACTTGTCGTCAGATTGTTGGGCGTGCCCGCCAGGTCCTGCAGGCGCCCCAGACATTCGCTCCACGGAGTAACCCGAAACATGCTATTGCCTGTTCCGGCAATCTCTCGCTTCATCGCTATCATGTCACAGCGTGTTTTATTGTACACGAAGGTTTTTTGTATTGCAAGTATTATTTTCTGCTTATTTCACAAACTTTTGATCTGCTTTTCGTGCATCCTTTCCATACCTGCCTGCTCCCGGAGGGACACCCGGCCGGGAGGCAGGACAGATATTTTTCTTACATGGAAGCTACCTCATCGTAGCAGTCGGTAATCGAGGCCTCCGGAGCCGGGGTCAGAAGAGAAACTGCGATATTTACCAGAATTGCAACCGCAAAAGCAGGAAGCAGTTCATAGATGCCCCAGATCCCGCCCTGCGGCCGGATTGCAAACTTCCAGACAAATACCATGATTCCGCCGGTCAGCATCCCCGCAACCGCTCCGTATTTGTTCGAGCGCTTCCAGAACAGAGCCAGAAGAACCACAGGGCCAAAGGACGCGCCGAACCCCGCCCAGGCAAAGCTGACAATTCCGAAGACCGAGCTGTCCGGATCCCAGGCCAGAACAATCCCGATAACGGCGATGGCAATAAGGCTCAGTCTTGAGAGCAGAAGCGCCTTGCTCTTCTCTATTTTAATGTGGAAGAACTTCACCAGAATGTCATTGCTGACAGAGGACGACGCTGCAAGGAGCTGCGAATCTGCGGTGGACATGGTACTTGCCAGGATTCCGGAAAGCACGACTCCCGCAAGCAGCGCTGCGGCGATTCCATGCGAGGAAAGAAGATTCGAGATCTGTACAATAACGGTCTCTGAAGCCGATCCCTCCAGTACCGGAATGAGTCCTCCCTTGGACATGGCAAGTCCCACCATACCGATCAGAACTGCAACCGCCATGGAGATCACCACCCACACGGATGCAACTCTCCGGGAGAGCTTCAGCTTGCTGTCATCTTCAATTGCCATAAAGCGCAGCAGAATGTGTGGCATGCCGAAATATCCAAGTCCCCAGGCAAGTGTGGAGCAGATGGTCAGAAGCGTGTACGGAAGTGCCTGTCCGGTTACCGGGTCATACGTCTGTCTCAGGGACAGATATCCCGGAAAAGATCTTGCATTGTCCAGAACCGCAGCAACACCTCCCGCCTGTGTGAATCCGAAAACCAGAATCGCTGCAAGAGCCAGCGTCATAACAATGCTCTGAATAAAATCCGTTGTGGATGCCGCAAGGAATCCTCCCATTGCCGTGTAGAAAATAATAACGATGGCACTGATGATCATCGCAGCGTAGTAATCCATTCCGAACAGAGAACGGAACAGCTTGCCGCAGGCAGCAAAGCCGGAAGCCGTATAGGGAACGAAGAAGATAATGATCCAAATCGCTGCAATCAGCGTCAGGACGTTTCTCTGATCTCCCCAGCGGTTGGAGAAGAATTCCGGAAGCGTAATCGAGCCCGTCCGCTCCGTATACCTGCGAAGCCTTTTCGCAACAATGAGCCAGTTCAGGTACGTTCCGGCAGCAAGGCCGATTACCGTCCAGCCGACATCCGCCGTTCCGGAAAGATAGGCAAGTCCCGGAAGTCCCATCAGAAGATAGCTCGACATATCCGAGGCCTCTGCGCTCATCGCCGTAACCAGCGGCCCGAGCTGTCTCCCTCCCAGATAAAAATCTCCCATCGTTTCATTCTTCTCGGACAGCTTGATTCCGATTCCTACCATAAGAAACAGGTAGGCCGCCATTGCTGCCAGCATTGTGATCTGTGCTCCTGTCATTGTGTTCTCCCTCTCATTTTGTTTTTTGTATACAAGAATACATGTGCTTCATTGTATCCGCTTTGCCTCGACACGTCAATATGGCAGAGTAATGAAGTGCCTGTGGAATATCGATTTCTCATAGAAACCTTATCTGCGAAACCGGGCGAAAATATGTTACACTGAGAGTTACGAACAGGATTCTGATTGTAAATATACAGAGAAAAGAGAGTGCATTATGTGGCTTGCCGATCAATGGAAAGATTATGAAGTACTGGACACCTCCTGTGGCGAGAAGCTGGAGCGCTGGGGCGAATATCGTCTGATCCGTCCCGACCCGCAGGTAATCTGGTCTACCCGGAAGGGACATGACTGGGATCGTCCAAACGCTCATTATCACCGCAGCAAAAGCGGTGGCGGAAACTGGGAATTCTTCTCCCTTCCCGAAGAATGGATGATCTCCTACACCGGAAACGGTAAGGAACGTCATTTCATGCTGAAGCCGTTCAGCTTCAAGCACACCGGACTTTTCCCGGAGCAGGCGGTCAACTGGGACTGGTTTACGCCGATCCTGCAGAAGGCCTGCACAGAAGGACGAACCCCCAAGGTTCTGAACCTGTTTGCCTACACCGGAGGAGCCACCGCAGCTGCAGCATCTGCGGGAGCAAGCGTCACCCATGTGGATGCTTCCAAGGGAATGGTCACCTGGGCCAGAGAAAATGCAGCCATCTCCGGTCTCGAGGAAGCTCCGATCCGGTGGCTCGTGGATGACTGCGTCAAATTCGCAGAACGTGAAATCCGCCGCGGCAACCACTATGATGCCATTATCATGGATCCGCCCTCTTACGGGCGCGGTCCGAAGGGTGAGATCTGGAAGATGGAGGAGAATATCTATGGCTTCCTCCAGCTGTGCTCCGAGCTTTTGTCGGAGGATCCGCTGTTTGTTCTTCTGAATTCCTACACCACCGGACTTCAGCCCGCGGTCCTTTCCTACATGCTAAGCACGGTCTTCGTTCCGAAATTCGGCGGCCACGTCGACGCCGATGAAGTCGGACTCCCCGTCACAGGAACCGGTCTTGTGCTCCCTTGCGGAGCTGCAGGACGCTGGCAGAAGCACTGAAAAAGAAACAGGATGAACTTCGGATTTTAATCCAGAAGTCCATCCTGTTTGATTTTCTGATAAAGCTCTGCAATCGGAAGTCCGACCACGCTGTGATAGCTCCCGTGAATCTCCGATACAAACATGCCGAAGGCGCCTTGAATTCCGTAGGCTCCCGCCTTGTCATCCGCTTCCCCGGTTGCAAGATACCTGCGAATCTCTTCTTCCTCCATTGCATTGACGGAAACAGCTGTGATGCTGCAGAACGAATCCTGTCTTTCCTTTCCGGCATCATCCGTCCAGAAAAGTGCAATGGCCGTCATCACCTGATGCTCTCTTCCCTGGAGAGCTTCGATCATCTCAAAGGCTTCTCCTCTGTCATGCGGCTTTCCAAGGATCCTGTCACCAAGAACCACAATGGTATCTGAGCCGATCACGGCAATCGGTGTTCCAGCCGATTCCCTTTCCTTCTGTTCTGCAAGGACTCTTCGAAAAACCTCCTGCGCCTTATGACGCGCAAGCTCCGTCACATAGCGTTCCGGGATGGTCTCCCTGCTCTTCTCCTCTTCTGTTGCCGGAATGATATCAAATTCCAGTCCCATCTGATGAAGAAGTTCTTTTCTTCTCGGCGATGCGGAGGCAAGAATCCATCTTCTCATTCCGCATCTCCCGCAGCATCCGCTTCCCGGATCTCATTCTCATTCGCGATGCCTGCCGCAGCATTCTCATCGTTCACAAAGCCGCCTGCACCCTCACTGATTGCACCGTCAATCAGGCGCAGCAGCTCAAGAGCGCTTCGAAAATATACCTTCTTATTCTCTTCTGCCCAAACCACCTGCCCCTGCCAGGTGGAATTCTGGCGGTACTTGATCTGAACAATGAAGGTTCCCTCTGCTCCGTTTTTATCTTCCAGATTTCCCATAATCTTATCTCTTTTTCTGTAGAAAGCCTGTGCCATCCCCTGCGCTGATGTTTTCCCAAAGGTACGCGGAATTGTTGATTTCTGCGGGAAGTTCAGATCATCCAGAAATTCCTCAATCTGTTCAATGGCCTGCAGCATGCCCGAAAACCGTCTGGGCTCCGGATCATATTCATTCCAGATTCTTCCCTCGTAATCCGTGCCGTTTTTCCGATCGATACAAATGGAGATCAGGTTCGGCGCATAGACACAATATGTATAATTAACCATGGTCTCCTTCTCCGTCTGTTTCATTGGAAGGAATCATCCGGGACAGATCCGCCAGTGAAACATTGCTGTAACGGACATCGGCCTTTGTTCCCTCTCTCTCCTTCAGATGGGCGCTGATCCTGTGTGAAACGACATCGCATCCTTCCCGGCTGCTTCCAACCAGCAGCACCAGGTACTGAGACGCGCTGTATCTGGTATAAATGTCTCCTCTGCGAAGGCTGCTTCCGATGCACCCCTTCAGCGTTTCCGAGCGAAGATCCAGCTTCTCGCGGTTTGCAATCGGCTTTCCGGCATAATCCACCAGCGTGCACAGAAGCAGAAAAACAGAATAGCCGGTTCTCTCCATGTTGCGCTCCAGCACATGGTACATGTCAATGAAGCTCGGATAACTGCAGTAATATGCTCCGGTGAGAGGATCCTCCTGCAGAGAAGACTGAATCTCCTGAATCTGTCCCATCGGCGATGTGATTTTCTGAGACATTTTCCGGTAATTCTCCAGCATCTTCTCAGATGGCGGAAGACCCATTTCATCCGAATAGTGCTGCACGGTCCTGTCATAAAGACGAAAGGCCTCTTTATAATCTTCCTTACAAATCAGAGCTTCAATCTGATCTGCCTGCCAGTCATTGTCCGGATAGATTCGTGCCGCCTTTTCGAAGATGCGGTACATTTCATCAAAATCGTTCTGCTCTTTGGCGCGGTTTCCAAGATAGCGCACCGCCTCAGCGAACTCATCGCGAAGCCGCACCGACTCCGTCACCACCCAGGCTTTATTCTCGGATTCCGGCAGCAAAATACCGCGGTAACACTCAAAGGCCGTAAGGTAGGCCGCTGTCTTTTCTTCCTTATCCGAGCTCTCTCTTGCTCTCTGAACAGAATCGTGAACCTCCTGCACATCGACCTTGATCAGAATCGTCGGGTCCGGAATATACGTTTTCCCCACCTTGGTGATGTAATTTTTCCTCGGAAGCCCCGCAGCCACCATCTGCTTGCGCATCTGAAAAATCAGATTGTTGAAGCTGTTATTGGGGTTGGACAGCTCATCATCTTCGTACAGACACCGAACAATCTGCTGCTTGGAAATCCCTTTATCTCCGCGCAGCCACAGCAGCTGAAGAAGCTGTACAAATTTCGCCGTTGTATTCCGTCCAAGAACGATTTCTTCTCCCTGATAGGACAAAGAAAAACCGCCCAGCATCCGGACTGTTAATGTCTGATTCTGTTCCGTCATATCCACCAATTCCCAATTCGTCATGCCATACAAGTGCAACCAGATTTATTTAACTATATCACAGTTTGCCACTGGTGATAATATGCTGAAGATATCCTGGAAGCTCCTTCAGGCTTTCCAGCACCTTGTCCGCAAGTCCGGAAATTTCCTCATCCGGCTCGATCAGGTCCGGAACCATCACGGTGATCATCTGTGCGTTGCGGCCTGCGCGAACACCATTAAAGCTGTCCTCGACCACAACACATTGCGACGGATCCCTTCGAAGCAGCTTCGCCGCCTCCAGAAAAATATCCGGATACGGCTTCCCGTGCTCCATGGTATTCCCGCTGATGACTTCTGCAAAGTACGAATTCAAGCCGGTCATATCAAGATACCGTTCTGCCACCTCCTTCGCGCTGGAAGTGGCAATGGCGGCAGGAATTCCTTTCTCCTTCAGCCACGCAAGACACTCTCTGGCGCCTGGCTTTAACGGAACGCCATGTTCCTCCAGCTCCTTCTCCACAGCGCTGCTTCGCACGGCACGAACCTTCTCCAGATCATAGCCCCAGTCTGTGAGGATCTTATCGATGTTCACGCGGCTTCGTCCGATCAGCTGATAGTACTGCTCCTTCGTAAGCCCCGCTTTGATCCACGCACGTCCATAGATTACCTCCGTGTCAAACAATGTTCCATCCATGTCAAAAATAACCGCACAGGCCGTCTTCTGCATTTCTTCTCTCATCTCCCATTCATCTCTGTCGTTACGTTTATTGCCTTCCTGTATCTCTGCGTTTCACTCCCTCCCGCAGGATCCTTTTCGTTTCCCGAATACCGCAGGACAAATCCGGCTCTGAATTCTCTCCGCAAGCAGGCAAAGTAAAACGGACACAAACATCATGCATATATCAATCCAAATACTCTCCCTTCGATTTCGAAGGAGAAGCTTCATCGCCATCACCGGAAACTTATGCATCACAAGAACCGCCAGCGTCCTCTGTCCCAGATATCGGATCCATTTTCCCATCTGGTCCATACCGGAAAAAAGCTGTGCCACAGCAAGAATCCCAAAGGCTCCCAGCAGCATGTCCGGGAAAAAGCAGCTCAGATCCGTAAACCGGTCCGCTCGAAAGTCCGCATCCTGCACCCCCTTCAGCAACATCCAGAGCAGCGCAAGTGCCGCCGCTCCCGCAAGCGCAAGCAGAACCGAAATCGTTTTTCCTCCGTCTCGAGCCTTCTCACCGTTCCAATGCCCTTCCCGCCTGACGGCGTAACCTCTCAGGAGTCTCCCCGCTCCGAAATAAGGCAGAACACAGATTGCTGTTTCCAGCTCCCAGGGAAGGCACAGATGAACGTCCGTCAGATTCTGGCCAAACAGCCAGACAAAAGGAAGAGTCATCGCGCATAGGTACAGCCATTTCACCCGTGAACTCCTCAACAGAAAATACCAGATCAGCTCCACCCACACAAGACATACCAGAAACCACAGCGGCCGGTTCCACTCCATGAATCCGCTTCCGGAATTGCCATACAGCATTCCCAGAAGATTCGGCCCGATGTCAAAATGGTGCCGGTCGGAGGACAACTCCGCCGCGGCATATCTCCCCAAAAGGCCGTAAATCGCAACACTGATGCTCCCCCAGATGAAATATGGAAAAATCAGTGACCGCCACAGGCTCTTTGCGAGAGAACGAAAGGGCCTTTGATCAAACCATGGAAACGTTCCATCCCTCCAGCAGAAGGTTGCACCGGAAAGAAGAAAGAACACACCAACTCCGGTAAACATAGAAAAATGCAGCAGCACACGATCCGGTCCGTTCTTATCTGCGCAGTGTCCGAGAACAACCATCATAATGGCAAGGCCTTTTGCCGCATCGATCCCGTTGAGGCGTTTCTGTTTCATCGTTTTCTTTTTCTCCAACACTTGTCTTGGCTTTCCGTTCCGCATCTGCAGCTTCTTTGAAGCAGGAAGATCTGCATACGCAAAAGCGGCACTTCGGAAAATTCCGAAGTGCCACTCATATTACTACTTATTGGGTTGTGTGTCTATTACTCAACGATAGAAACAACACGGCCAGATCCAACGGTACGGCCACCCTCACGAATAGCGAAGGTAAGTCCCTCTTCCATTGCTACCGGGTGAATCAGCTCGATGGTCATCTCAACGTGATCGCCAGGCATGCACATCTCGGTTCCTTCCGGAAGAGCGATAACGCCGGTAACGTCAGTTGTTCTGAAATAGAACTGAGGACGATAGTTGTTGAAGAAAGGAGTATGACGGCCACCCTCGTCCTTGGTCAGAACGTAAACCTGAGCGGTAAACTTTCTGTGGCAGGTAACAGTGCCGGGCTTAGCAACAACCTGGCCTCTCTCGATTGCAGTACGATCGATACCACGAAGCAGAACGCCGATGTTATCACCAGCCTCAGCGAAGTCCATGGTCTTACGGAACATCTCGATACCGGTTGCAACAGAGGTCTGAGTCTCTTCCTTGATACCAACGATCTCAACGGGATCGTTCAGCTTCAGCATACCACGCTCTACACGGCCGGTAGCAACGGTACCACGACCGGAGATGGTGAATACGTCCTCGACAGGCATCAGGAACGGCTTGTCGTTATCACGAACAGGATCCGGGATGTACTCATCTACGGTATCCATCAGCTCCATGATCTTGTCTCCCCACTCTCCCTTAGGATCGTTCAGAGCCTGCAGAGCAGAACCCTGGATGATCGGGGTGTCATCTCCGGGGAAGCCATACTGGTTCAGCAGATCGCGGATATCCATCTCGGTCAGCTCGATCAGCTCCGGATCATCCATCATGTCGCACTTGTTCAGGAATACGACGATCTTCGGAACGCCTACCTGCTTCGCAAGCAGAACGTGCTCACGGGTCTGAGCCATAACACCATCGGTTGCAGCAACAACGAGGATTGCGCCATCCATCTGAGCTGCGCCGGTGATCATGTTCTTGACATAGTCAGCGTGCCCAGGGCAGTCAACGTGTGCATAGTGTCTCTTTGCAGTCTCGTACTCGATGTGAGCGGAGTTGATGGTGATACCACGCTCTCTCTCTTCCGGAGCGGAGTCGATCTTGTCGAACGGAACTGCAGGATCAACGCCAAGTCTGTCTGCCAGAACAGCAGTGATTGCTGCAGTCAGAGTAGTCTTACCATGGTCAACGTGACCGATTGTGCCGATGTTTACATGCGGCTTTGTTCTGTCAAAATGTGCCTTTGCCATTTCTTATTTCCTCCTTGGAAAATAATCATAGTGTGTTCGCCAGTGACCTTAGACATTCACTGCCGATTTTCGGTCACTGACAAACATTATAACCAATGCAACTTACAAGCGCAAGGACTATGTACCGACTTTGTCGGCCCTCGTCCCGCAGAATCAGGGCATTTTACGTGATTATGCCTTGTCCTTGCCTGCGTCGTTCAGCACCTTCTCCGCAATGTTCTTCGGTACGGGCTCGTACTTCTCAAAGAACATGGAGTAGTTGCCGCGGCCCTGCGTCATGGAACGAAGATCGGTTGCATAACCGAACATCTGTGCCAGAGGCACGAATCCGTTGACCTGCTTGCCGCCGCCGATGTCTTCCATACCAGTAACACGTCCGCGTCTGGAGTTCATATCTCCGATGACATCGCCCATGTATTCCTCAGGCATGGTAACCTCGACCTTCATGACAGGCTCCAGAAGAACAGGCTCAGCCTTCTTCATTGCTTCCTTGAAGCACATGGATCCTGCGATGTGGAATGCCATCTCGGAAGAGTCGACCTCATGATAGGATCCGTCGTAAACCGTTGCGTGAACGCCTACAACCGGGAATCCACCGAGGTTTCCTGCCTTCATTGCCTCTTCAATACCGTCTCCGACAGCCGGAATGTATTCCTTCGGGATATTGCCGCCGACAACTTCGTTGTCAAACTTGTAAACTTCCTCGCCGTTCGGATCCATCGGCTCGAACTTAACTTTACAATGTCCGTACTGACCACGTCCGCCGGACTGCTTCGCATACTTGTATTCCTGATCAACAGGCTTGGTAAAGGTTTCCTTGTAAGCAACCTGAGGAGCACCTACGTTGGCTTCTACGTGGAACTCACGAAGCAGACGGTCAACAATGATCTCAAGGTGAAGCTCACCCATACCTGCGATAATGGTCTGACCGGTTTCCTTGTTGGTGTGTGCCTGGAAGGTCGGGTCCTCTTCCGACAGCTTCTGCAGCGCATCGGTAAGCTTATCCTGACCAGCCTTGGTCTTGGGCTCGATTGCGAGCTCGATAACGGGATCCGGGAACTCCATGGACTCCAGAATAACCGGAGCGGACTCATCGCAAAGGGTATCACCGGTTGTCGTAACCTTCAGACCTACTGCTGCAGCGATATCGCCGGAGAATACCTCGTCCAGCTCAGATCTCTTGTTCGCATGCATCTGAAGAATACGGCCGACACGCTCCTTCTTATCCTTGGTGGAGTTCAGAACGTAAGAACCGGACTTGCAGGTTCCGGAATAAACACGCATGAATGCGAGCTTTCCGACGAAGGGATCGGAGATGATCTTGAATGCCAGTGCCGAGAAGGGCTCGGTATCCGAGGAATGTCTCTCAACTTCGTTTCCGTCCAGATCGGTTCCCTTGATTGCCGGGATATCAAGCGGAGAAGGCATATACTGAATCACTGCATCCAGGCACTTCTGAACGCCCTTATTCTTATATGCGGATCCGCAGCAGACCGGAACAGCCTGGCAGGTGCAGGTTGCCTTGCGAAGGACCTTTCTCAGAGCGTCAATAGACGGCTCCTCGCCCTCAAGGTACTGCTCCATCAGATCATCATCCAGAGAGCAGATCTGCTCTACCATCTGGTCGTGGTACATCTGTGCCTCGTCCATCAGGTCATCCGGAATCGGTGTGATCTCGATGTCGGTTCCGACATCGTTCTTATAATAGTAAGCTTCCATATCGAACAGATCGATCAGTCCGATGTAAGTATCTTCCTTACCGATCGGAATGTTGATCATAATCGGGTTCTTGCCCAGTCTGTTCTTGATCTGTTCTACGCAGCCGTAATAGTCTGCGCCGATGACATCCATCTTGTTGACAAATGCCATACGGGGAACGTTGTAGGTATCAGCCTGACGCCATACGTTCTCAGACTGAGGCTCAACGCCGCCCTTTGCGGAGAATACACCGACAGCGCCGTCCAGAACACGAAGGGAACGCTCAACCTCTACGGTGAAGTCTACGTGTCCGGGGGTATCAATGATATTGATGCGGTGCTCGAGAGCGCCGGCCTTCGGCTTGTGGTGATCCTCTTCCGTCCAATGACAGGTTGTTGCCGCGGACGTAATGGTAATACCACGCTCCTGCTCCTGGGCCATATAGTCCATGGTTGCAGTACCATCGTGTGTATCACCGATCTTGTAGTTAACACCGGTATAGAACAGGATACGCTCGGTCAGAGTCGTCTTACCTGCATCGATATGAGCCATGATACCGATGTTCCTGGTTCTATCCAGGGGATACTGTCTTTTTTCTGCCACAGGTTTTTCCTCCTAGCAAACCCCGCGTCCTTCTTCCGAAAAGCCAGCTGTCTGTCCTCCGGAATCTCTCATGCGGGAATCAATGCGCAACAGAATTCTCTCTGATCAGAATTTGTAGTGAGAGAATGCTCTGTTTGCATCTGCCATCTTGTGCATGTCTTCCTTACGCTTTACGGAAGCGCCCGTGTTGTTGTACGCATCGAGGATCTCGCCTGCAAGCTTGTCCTCCATGTTCTTCTCGCCTCTCTTGCGGGAGAACATGGTGATCCAGCGCAGTGCCAGAGCCTGTCTACGCTCAGGTCTAACCTCAATCGGAACCTGATACGTAGCGCCGCCGATACGTCTTGCCTTAACTTCCAGTGCAGGCATTACATTGTTCATAGCGCCCTCGAAAACCTCAAGTGCCGGCTTGCCTGCCTTCTCTTCTACCTGAGCAAATGCTCCATATACAATCTTCTGGGCAACACCCTTCTTGCCATCCAGCATAATGCTGTTCACAAGTTTGGTTACGACCTTGCTGTTGTATAAGGGGTCTGCTAATACATCTCTCTTCTGTACATGTCCTTTACGCGGCATGATACTTCCCTCCTTATCAATTTGTGTCCGGCTGACCGGGTAAAATAACAATCAGCCTTCCAGTGGATAATTCACAGGTACTCACTAATTTGCTGTGTCCATGCTGGCGATCAGGTTCCAACACCCGTCCGGTCCGGCGCCGCATAAGCAGCCGGAGGACCGCGAAGGATTTCCGTACAGAAATCTATCGAAACCAGATTCCAACATCACCATACATTTAGAAAGTATTATTTTGCAGCTTTCGGTCTCTTTGCACCATACTTGGAGCGGGCCTGCTTGCGGTTTGCAACTCCGGCAGTATCGAGAGTACCACGGATAATGTGGTATCTGGTACCGGGAAGATCCTTAACACGTCCGCCACGGATCATGACAACGGAGTGCTCCTGTAGATTGTGTCCTTCACCCGGAATATAGGAAGTTACTTCCATTCCGTTGGAAAGACGTACTCTGGCGATCTTACGAAGAGCAGAGTTCGGCTTCTTCGGGGTTGCGGTCTTCACTGCGGTGCATACGCCTCTCTTCTGCGGAGCAGCCTGTGCAACCTGCTTCTTCTTGAGCGAGTTGAAGCCCACCTGCAGTGCGGGTGCCTTGGATTTCTTGGCAGAAACCTCACGTCCCTTTCTTACCAGCTGGTTAAATGTCGGCATTCTGATTACCTCCTTGTTAGATTTGCCCTGTCTGTTAACCCAGACAAAGCAGGAATATGTGTTGCTCCCGCCATCTTCCTTCTGATCGGTAAAAGACAGCAAAAGAGCGATGTGCCTGTATGCACATCGCTCTAAGTTTACGCATTGGAGCAATCGTTGTCAACGATTTTTTTGATCTTACTGCTCGTCGTCCTGAAGTTCCTCTTCCGGAAGCTCCATCTCCGAAACGGAAGCCTCTGCGTTTACATCTGCTTCCTCATTCTCGGGAATCGATGCATTCTCATCCTCAGAATCCAGAATATCCTGCTCCAGCAGCGCGGTCTGTGCTGCCAGGCGCTCGTCGGTGTTCAGCTTCGTGTAGCGGTAGCGCTTCATGCCGGTACCTGCCGGAATCAGCTTACCGATGATGACGTTCTCCTTCAGACCAATCAGAGGATCGACCTTGCCGCGGATTGCTGCATCCGTCAGCACTCTTGTGGTCTCCTGGAAGGAAGCTGCTGACAGGAAGGAATCCGTTGCCAGCGCCGACTTTGTGATACCCAGAATGATACGGGTTCCCTTTGCCGGCTCCTTGCCATCCTCGATCTGACGCTCGTTCTCCTCGTCGAAGTCCAGGAAATCGATCAGACTTCCGGGAAGGAACGGGGTATCACCGGGCTCCTCAATACGAACCTTCTTCAGCATCGAGCGGACAATGACCTCAATGTGCTTGTCGCAGATATCTACACCCTGCAGGCGATATACTCTCTGTACCTCGCGAAGCAGGTAATCCTGTACGGCGCGAACGCCCTTGATCTTGAGCAGGTCATGCGGGTTGACAGAACCTTCCGTCAGCTCATCGCCGGCTTCAATCTCATGTCCATCCTGCACCTTGATACGGAAGCCGTAGGGAATTGCATATTCCTTGGACTCGCCGTCCTCTTCATTGGTGACCACAACAGAGCGCTGCTTCTTGCTGTCCTTCACCTCTACCTTACCGGCAATATCCGAGATGATGGCAAGTCCCTTCGGCTTACGAGCCTCAAACAGCTCCTCGACTCGGGGAAGACCCTGTGTAATATCCGCGCCGCCTGCGACACCGCCGGAGTGGAAGTTTCTCATCGTCAGCTGTGTACCGGGCTCACCGATGGACTGTGCCGCGATAATTCCGACTGCTTCACCGACCTGAACCATCTCGCCGGTTGCCATGTTGGAGCCATAGCACTTCGCGCAGATGCCCAGATGGCTGCGGCAGGTCAGAATGGTACGGATCTTCACGGCATCCGTAAGCGGATCAAACGGCTCTCCCTTGGCATTCAGGCCTCTGGAAAGAATGGCTTCTGCACGGCTCGGAGTAATCATGTGGTTTCTCTTTACCAGTACATTGCCTTCCGCATCCCGGATTTCCTCACAGGAAACACGTCCTGTGATACGATCCTTCAGGCTCTCGATGTTCTCCTTGCCGTCCATGAACGCCTTCACGTACATGCCGGGGATCACATCCTTGCCCTCCGAGCAGTCAATCTCACGAATGATCAGCTCCTGAGATACGTCAACCATTCGACGCGTCAGGTAACCGGAGTCAGCGGTACGGAGCGCGATATCGGACATTCCCTTGCGGGCTCCGTGTGCGGAGATGAAGTACTCCAGTACGTCCAGTCCTTCACGGAAGTTCGACTTGATCGGCAGCTCGATGGTACGTCCCGTCGTATCCGACATCAGTCCGCGCATGCCGGCCAGCTGCTTGATCTGCTGGCTGGAGCCTCGAGCACCGGAATCTGCCATCATGAAGATGTTGTTGTACTTATCCAGAGAGTTCAGAAGCGCATCCGTCAGACGGTTATCGATCTTCGTCCAGGTCTCTACGACCGCACGATAACGCTCTTCCTCGGTCACCAGACCTCTTCTGTAGTTCTTGGAAATCTGGTCAACCGTCTTCTGTGCCTCTTCAAGCAGCTCCTTCTTCTCCTTCGGAACAAGGATATCTGCAATCGAAATCGTCATGCAGGCGATGGTGGACCACTTATATCCCATTGCTTTGATCAGGTCCAGAACCTCGGCGCACTTGAAGGTGCCGTGCTTGTCGATGACCTTCTGGAGAATCTTCTTCAGATCCTTCTTCTTGACAAGGAAATCAACCTCCGGAAGGAGGAAGTTCTCCGGCTTGCTGCGGTCTACAAAACCAAGATCCTGCGGCAGTGCCTCATTGAACAGAAGGCGTCCGAGCGAGGTCTCCACCGTTCCGGAAATGACATTTCCGTCCGCGTCCTTTTTGGACATCTTCACCTTGATTCTGGAATGCAGCGTAATGTAATCATTCTCGTATGCAAGAATGGCTTCGTTCATGGAGGAGAAGCACATTCCTTCACCAGGCTCGCCATCTCTCTGCTGTGTAATGTAGTACACACCCAGAATCATATCCTGGGAAGGAACCGCCACCGGGCCTCCGTCCGAAGGCTTCAGGAGGTTGTTCGGGGACAGCAGAAGGAAGCGGCACTCTGCCTGTGCCTCTACGGACAGCGGCAGATGGATTGCCATCTGGTCACCGTCGAAGTCCGCGTTGAAGGCCGTGCAGACCAGAGGATGAAGCTTGATTGCCTTACCCTCCACCAGGATCGGCTCGAAGGCCTGAATTCCCAGTCTGTGAAGTGTAGGTGCACGGTTCAGCATCACAGGATGCTCTTTGATGACATCCTCGAGGATGTCCCATACCTGCGGATTCACACGCTCTACCAGCTTCTTCGCATTCTTGATGTTCTGAGAAATGCCGCGCTTCTCGAGCTCCTTCATCACGAAGGGCTTGAACAGCTCCAGTGCCATTTCCTTCGGAACACCGCACTGATAGATCTTCATTTCCGGACCAACGACGATAACCGAACGTCCGGAATAGTCAACACGCTTACCCAGAAGGTTCTGACGGAAACGTCCGCTCTTACCCTTGAGCATGTCAGACAGAGACTTGAGCGCACGGTTGCCGGGGCCTGTTACGGCACGGCCGCGGCGGCCGTTGTCGATCAGGGCATCCACCGCCTCCTGCAGCATTCTCTTCTCATTGCGCACGATGATGTCCGGTGCGCCGAGCTCGAGAAGTCTCTTCAGACGGTTGTTGCGGTTGATAATTCTGCGGTACAGATCATTCAGATCCGATGTTGCAAAACGTCCGCCGTCCAGCTGAACCATCGGGCGAAGATCCGGAGGAATTACCGGAATGCAGTCCATCACCATCCAGGACGGCTGGTTTCCGCTCTCGCGGAAGGCCTCAACGACCTCCAGTCTCTTGATGACGCGGGCTCTCTTCTGGCCGGTAGAGTCTTCCATCTGCTCGGAAAGCTCCTGATATTCCTTCTCGATATCCACCGCCATCAGAAGCTCCTTGACAGCCTCCGCACCCATGCCGGCGCGGAACTTGCTGCCCCACTGCTCCTTGGCCTCCTGGTACTCGCGCTCCGTCAGAACCTGCTTGTACTCCAGATCTGTCGTGCCCTTGTCCAGGACAATATAGTTGGCAAAATAAAGGACCTTCTCCAGCACCTTCGGGCTCATATCCAGAATGAGTCCCATTCTGGACGGAATTCCCTTGAAATACCAGATGTGAGAAACCGGAGCCGCCAGCTCAATGTGGCCCATTCTCTCTCTGCGGACAGAGGACTTGGTAACCTCAACGCCGCAGCGGTCGCAGATTACGCCCTTATAGCGAATCTTCTTGTATTTTCCGCATTTGCATTCCCAGTCCTTGGTGGGTCCGAAAATCTTCTCGCAGAACAGGCCGTCTTTCTCCGGCTTCAGCGTTCTGTAGTTGATGGTTTCGGGCTTCGTCACTTCACCGTAGGACCATTCGCGGATTCTCTCCGGAGACGCAAGCCGGATCCGGATTGCGTCAAATGTTACGGGTTGATAACTCTGCTGTTTTGTATTAGGCATCTATCATCACTCCTCTGAATCACTGAAATCATCGCCGTCAGCGTCATCGGTATCCAGATCCGCGCCGGCATCCTCCGCTTCTGCTTCCTGCAGCTCGCCCTCAGCGTTGAACTCCTGAAGGGACATGCCGCCCTTGGCAAGAGACTCGCGGTCGGTGTCGCCGGAATCCTTAAAGTTGTTCGCCATTGCGAACTTGTAAATGGAAGATTCACCGTAATCAATGTCTTCCTTGATCTCTGCTTCGGTACCGTCGTCCTTCAGAACCTGAACATCCAGTCCAAGGGACTGCAGCTCCTTCAGGAGAACCTTGAAGGATTCCGGAATACCCGCTTCCGGAACATTCTCGCCCTTGATGATGGCTTCGTAGGTCTTCACACGTCCGACAACGTCATCCGACTTCACCGTCAGGATTTCCTGCAGCGTATAAGCTGCACCGTATGCCTCGAGGGCCCAAACCTCCATCTCTCCGAAACGCTGTCCGCCGAACTGAGCCTTACCGCCCAGAGGCTGCTGCGTTACCAGCGAGTAAGGGCCGGTGGAACGTGCATGGATCTTATCATCAACCAGGTGATGCAGCTTCATATAGTGCATGAAGCCAATGGTGGTCGGATTATCAAACTCTTCGCCGGTACGTCCGTCGCGGAGCTGTACCTTTCCGTCCGGAGTGATCGGAACTCCCTTCCACTCTTCGCGGTGATCCAGATGATCATGCAGATACTGCATAACCTCAGGATCCACCTGATCCTTGTACTCTGCCTCAAAGTCTTCCCAGCTGGAATTGACATACTTGTTGGCCATGTTCAGGGCAGCTACGATGTCATCATGTGTTGCACCGTCAAAGTTCGGTGTTGTCACATTGAAGCCGAGAGCCTTGGATGCAAGCGACAGATGCATCTCCAGGACCTGTCCGATGTTCATTCGGGAAGGCACGCCCAGAGGGTTCAGAACGATATCCAGCGGACGTCCGTTCGGAAGATAAGGCATATCCTCTACCGGAAGAATTCTGGAAACGACACCCTTGTTTCCGTGACGTCCTGCCATCTTATCGCCGACAGAGATCTTTCTCTTCTGTGCAATATAAATGCGAACCGCCTTGTTCACGCCGGGAGCCAGCTCATCGCCGTTCTCTCTTGTGAACACCTTCGTATCCACAATGATTCCGTATTCACCGTGCGGAACCTTCAGCGAAGTATCACGAACCTCTCTTGCCTTCTCACCGAAGATGGCGCGGAGAAGTCTCTCTTCTGCGGTCAGCTCGGTCTCTCCCTTCGGAGTAACCTTTCCGACAAGAATATCACCGGCACGAACCTCTGCGCCGATACGGATCACACCGTCCTCATCCAGATCCTTGAGGGCATCCTCACCGACACCGGGAACATCGCGTGTGATCTCTTCCGGTCCAAGCTTCGTGTCACGGGCCTCTGCCTCATACTCCTCGATGTGAATGGAGGTGTAAACGTCGTCCTTTACAAGTCTTTCGGAAAGAAGAACCGCGTCCTCGTAGTTATAGCCTTCCCAGCACATGAATCCGATCAGCGGGTTCTTGCCAAGAGCCAGTACGCCGTTCTGTGTGGATGCACCATCTGCCAGAATATCTCCGACTTCGAAGTGATCCCCGGTATTGACAACCGGCTTCTGGTTGTAACAGTTGGACTGGTTGGAGCGCAGGTGCTTGATCAGCTCGATGTCTTCAGAGGTCTGATCGTCATATTTTACCGAAATTCTGGTCGCATCAACGAAAACTGCGGTTCCGGGCTTCTCTGCAATGACGCAGACGCCGGAATCTCTTGCAGCCTTCTCTTCCATGCCGGTTCCGACAACGGGAGCTTCGGTTGTGATCAGCGGCACACCCTGACGCTGCATGTTGGAGCCCATCAGTGCACGGTTCGCGTCATCGTTCTGAAGGAACGGTACGAGCGATGTTGCGACCGAGAATACCATCCGGGGAGACACGTCCATGTACTGGAACGAGGTTCTCGGGAAGGAAGAGGTCTCGGTGCGGTAACGTCCGGATGCATAGTTGTCTGCAATGTAGCCATTCTCATCCAGCACGGTACTTGCCTGTGCTACATGGTAGTTATCCTCTTCGTCCGCCGTCATGTAAACGACTTCGTTGGTAACGCGCGGTCCGTTCGGATCCTCCTGATCGATCTTGCGGTACGGAGCCTCGATAAAGCCGTACTGGTTGATCTTCGCATAGGATGCCAGCGAGTTGATCAGACCGATGTTCGGTCCTTCAGGGGTCTCGATGGGGCACATGCGTCCATAGTGCGTATAGTGAACGTCTCGGACCTCGAAGCCTGCACGGTCTCTTGACAGACCGCCGGGTCCCAGGGCAGACAGACGTCTCTTATGAGTAATTTCCGACAGCGGGTTGTTCTGATCCATAAACTGGGACAGCTGGGAGGAACCGAAGAATTCCTTCACGGCAGCCTGCACCGGCTTGATGTTGATCAGAGCCTGAGGAGAAATCTCCTCGGATGCATCGTGCGTGGTCATTCTCTCGCGAACCACACGCTCCAGTCTGGACAGACCGATGCGGTACTGGTTCTGAAGAAGCTCTCCGACGCTGCGGATGCGGCGGTTGCCCAGATGGTCGATATCATCATCCGTACCGATGCCGTACTCCAGATGCATGTTGTAGTTGATGGAAGCCAGAATGTCTTCCTTCGTAATATGCTTCGGAATCAGCTCGCGGACGCTTCTGCGAAGGGCCTCTGCAAGAGCCTCCGGATCCTCGTTGTCCTGATACTGAAGCAGGATCTCACGGAGTGCAGGATAGTAAACCTGCTCCGTGATGCCGAGTTCTTCCGGATCGCAGTCCACGAAGTGAGTGATGTCCACCATCAGGTTGGACAGAACCTTCACGCGGTCTCTGGCATCTGTCTGAATCCACACATACGGAATCGCCGCATTCTGAATCTCATCTGCCATCTCACGGGTGATGGTATCTCCGGCACTTCCGAGAATATCTCCGTTTGCCTCATCGACGACATCCTCTGCCAGAATGTGTCCGGTAATGCGGTTGCGAAGCGCCAGCTTCTTGTTGAATTTATAGCGGCCAACCTTTGCAAGGTCATATCTTCTGGGATCGAAGAACATGGCATTGATCAGGCTGTCTGCGCTCTCCACGGAAAGCGGCTCACCGGGACGAATCTTCTTGTACAGCTCAAGCAGACCCTCCTCATAGGAATGAGCGGGGTCCTTGGTGAAGCTGCCGCGAAGCTTCGGCTCGTCGCCGAACATATCCAGAATCTCTTCATCGGTTCCAACGCCGAGTGCACGGATCAGAACAGTTACAGGAACCTTTCTGGTGCGGTCTACGCGGACATAGAAAATATCATTGGAATCCGTCTCATACTCCAGCCATGCACCGCGGTTCGGAATGACCGTGCAGGAATACAGCTCCTTGCCGTACTTATCCTTGTCAATTCCGTAGTAGATACCAGGGGAACGAACCAGCTGGGAAACGATAACACGCTCCGCGCCGTTGATCACAAAGGTTCCGGTTCTGGTCATCAGGGGGAGGTCACCCATGAAGATTTCCTGCTCCTTGACTTCCTTCTTGTTCTCCTTGTCATACAGACGAACGCGCGCGCGAAGAGGTGCCGCATAGGTTGCGTCACGTTCTCTGCACTTTGCAATGGAATACTTAATCTCATCCTCGCAGAGACGATATCCTACGAAGGAGAGTGAAAGGTGTCCGCTGTAGTCTTCGATCGGAGAAATGTCATCAAACACTTCCTGAAGACCCTGATCCAGGAACCACTGATAGGATGCCTTCTGCACCTCAATGAGGTTCGGCATCTCCAGCACTTCCTTCTGGCGGAAATAGCTCATGCGCATGCTTTGGCCGCTGCCAGCGGGATGAAGCCTGATCTTATTACTCATTCATTTACCTCGTTCTGTCGAAGGCCATTGTTACCGATAAGGAGATCGCTCAAGATGTGATAAAACTGCAGGCGGCTCAAATCCCTTTACTGGAACCACGGCGTTCGTATGCTGTGTGTACAGGTACCACCATATTGTGCCTTATCCCGCTTTCTCTTCCGGAACTTAATCCTTAAGGAGAGCAAAGTAGGGCATAATTGCAGAACATAGCGCATAATATGTTAAAGCAAGTTTCCTGCAAGGTCAAGCTGTTTTACGAAAACTTTTTGAAACTTTTTGAAACCTTTTGAAAACAGTGAACATTCTGCCGTTGGCACCGCCGGATGCCGCAGGGCACGCCTCTCCCACCACGCAAAAACCCGCTGCCGGTTTCCCGGCAACGGGTTTCGTTGATTTCGTCTGTTCAGACTCAGATCGTAAGAATTACTTAAGAGTAACCTTAGCGCCCTCAGCCTCGAGCTTAGCCTTAAGGTCGTCAGCCTCTGCCTTCGGAGCTGCTTCCTTAACAACCTTCGGAGCTGCCTCAACGAGGTCCTTGGACTCCTTCAGGCCAAGGCCGGTGATCTCACGGATAACCTTGATAACCTTGATCTTGTTCGGGCCAACCTCGGTCAGCTCAACGTCGAACTCAGTCTTCTCTTCCTCTGCTGCTGCGCCAGCGCCTGCTGCTGCTACAACAACACCTGCTGCTGCAGATACTCCGAACTCTTCCTCGCAAGCCTTAACGAGATCGTTCAGCTCAAGTACGGATAACTCTTTGATCGCATCGATAAATTCTGCGGTAGATAACTTTGCCATCTTAAATGACCTCCTGTAATTATTATTGTGATTTTCTGCGGCGTTATGCCGCTGCTCTCTTTCTTATGAAAGAAACAATTATGCTTCGGGAGCTGCTTCTGCAGGAGCTGCTGCTTCTGCTACGGGAGCTTCCTCGGCTGCAGGTGCTGCTGCCTCGCCGCCTTCTGCCTTCTGCTCTGCGATCTGATTGATAACGCGAGCGAAGTTGGTGAGAGGAGACTGGATGCTTCCAAGGAACTTGGAAAGGAGCTCTTCTCTTGAAGGAATCTTGGAGATCTCTTCCAGAGCGTCCTTATCGTAGACCTTGCCCTCTACTACACCGCCTTTGATTTCGAGCTTGTCTGCCTTAGCTGCAAACTGATAGAGAATTCTTGCGGGTGCAGTTGCATCATCCTTGCAGATTGCTGCTGCACTGGGTCCGTCAAGATACTGATCAAGCTGCTCAAAGTCTGTTCCCTTGAATGCGAAACGCATCATGGTGTTCTTGTAGACCTTGTACTGTACGCCAGCCTCACGAAGCTGCTTACGAAGCTCGGTGTCCTGGGCAACTGTCAGTCCTCTGTGATCAACCAGCACTACAGATGCAGCGCCATCGATCTTCTCGGAAATCTCCTGTACTACAGGCTTTTTCTCTTCGATCTTTGCCATTTCTTACCTCCTTGTAGATTTTGTTGCCGATCAAGGGAGATAAATGAAAAATCCCTCTGCCGCATGACAGAGGGACTCGAATTTCACTTCATCATCCTCGGCAGGCTGCTGCGCATTACGTCCTTGCGGACACCTGCTGTCTTCGGCTGGTTCTATCTGAACCATTTGGTACTATAACAGAACAAGATACCTGCGTCAAGAAGAAATCTCAGTTTCTGCCCGACGTCAGAGCAATCAATATCTGTTAGCGACGATCTTCACGCCAGGGCCCATTGTGGTTGCAATGGAGATACTCTTCAGATACTGGCCCTTTACGGATGACGGCTTCGCCTTCTCGATTGCGCCCATCAGAGCATTGAAGTTCTGCATAAGCTGCTCCTCGGTGAAGGATACCTTTCCGAGAGTAACGTGAATGATGTTTGCCTTGTCAAGTCTGTACTCAACCTTACCGGCTTTGATATCAGCGATGGCCTTGGTAACATCCATCGTTACGGTACCAGCCTTCGGGTTCGGCATCAGGCCCTTCGGTCCGAGAACCTTACCAAGGCGTCCTACAACGCTCATCATGTCAGGAGTTGCAACGACAACGTCGAAATCGAGCCAGCCTTCCTTCTGAATCTTCGGGATCAGCTCCTCGCCGCCGACGAAATCTGCGCCTGCTGCAGCTGCTTCATCAGCCTTTGCGCCCTTTGCAAATACCAGAACGCGAACGTCCTTGCCGGTACCTGCAGGAAGAACTACCGCACCGCGGATCTGCTGATCAGCGTGACGGGAATCGCAGCCTGTGCGAATGTGCAGCTCTACTGTCTCATCAAACTTGGCGGTTGCGCTCTTCTTTACCAGAGCAACTGCCTCTTCTGCCTCATAAACCTTGGACCTGTCGATCAGTTTAGCGGCTTCAACATATTTCTTTCCGTGCTTCATGATTTAACCTCCAATTCTGATCTGTCAGTCTGTAACGGTGATGCCCATGCTGCGGGCAGTTCCTGCGATCATGCTTGCTGCTGCCTCAAGGGAAGCTGCGTTCAGATCGGGCATCTTGGTCTTGGCAATTTCCTCAACCTGTGCCTTGGTAACAGATGCAACCTTGGTCTTATTCGGCACACCGGAAGCCTTCTGAATGCCTGCTGCCTTCTTCAGAAGAACTGCTGCCGGAGGGGTCTTCGTGATGAAGCTGAAAGATCTGTCTGCATAAACAGTAATGATAACAGGGATGACCGTGTCACCCATATCTGCTGTCCGAGCGTTGAACTGCTTGGTGAACTCAACGATGTTGACGCCATGCTGTCCGAGTGCAGGTCCTACAGGCGGTGCAGGGGTTGCTTTGCCGGCCTGGATCTGTAATTTGATGTAACCTTCTACTTTCTTAGCCATGTTTTTCCTCCTTTGCGGTCATCGCAGGTGGCTCCTGCTCCCGCACATTACGGTGCCGGGTCATTCCGGCTATTCGCCGCATATAACTGCCACGCGGCAACAATCAGGCAATATAATACCTGTCTTGTCCAAATGATTCAAGCGAAGACAATTGCCTTCTCCGAACTTGCCTGCCGTTTCCGGCCTCTGCTCAGTTCGTCTTGCGAAGCTCTGCAAAGCTGATTTCGACCGGTGTCTCTCTTCCGAAGAGCTCCACGCTGATGGTTGCGATCTGCTTGGTGTAATCGAGCTTGGAAACGATGCCCAGGGTATCCTTCCATACGCCCGCGATGACAGCCACGCTGTCGCCCTCTGCGAAATCAATCTTCGTATCCGCCGAATGGATGCCCAGATTCTTCATCTCTGCTTCCGAAAGCGGAACCGGCTTGGATCCCGGTCCGACAAAGCCCGTCACACCTCTGGTGTTGCGGACGACGTACCAGGTCTCGTCGTTCATGATCATTCTGACCAGAACATAGCCCGGGAAAAGCTTCTTCTGTGTCAGCTTCTTCGCGCCGTTCTTAAGCTCATACACGTCCTGCATGGGAACCGTGACCTCAAAGATCTGATTCTCCAGATGGCGGTTCTCCACCGTCTTGATCAGGCCTTCTCTCACCTTGTTCTCATATCCGGAATATGTATGTGCCACATACCATCTTGCGACATCGCTGATCGCACTCTCATCCAGCTGCTCGCCGTCTGCGCCTGCCTCCTCCTGTGCTTCCAGAGACTGTGCAACCGCTGCTGCCTGTGCCTCGTCCGAAGCCGCATCGCCCTGATTCAGGACACGCTCTGCCTCAGCCTTTTCGATGTCAGCTGCCTTCTTCGTGAAGTCCGGTCTTCTGATTTCGCGAACCTCCGGAAGAACGCCGGCTCTGACACGGACTTTTGCTTCTTTCTTATCTGCCATTGATTTACCTCTTCTGATCTGAAACAGCTTCCACAAGAATCATCGAGGAGTAATCAGCCGCCGATGGTAATTCCTGTCAGAAGATCGATCAGATTCTGGAATCCAAAGTCAATCAGTGCAATGACAACGCCGAGCAGAACAGTGACAACCAGAACTGCTGCCAGCTGCTTCAGCAGGGTATCGCGGTCAGGCCAGATGATCTTGCGGAACTCCGCCTTTACGCCCTTGAAAAATACTGCAGCCTTGGACTCTTTGGCTTTTGTTTTGTCTTTGCTCATACGATCCTCCAAAGAACAGCCAGATTACTTCGTCTCTTTGTGCAGGGTATGCTTTCTGCAGAATCTGCAGTACTTCTTGATTTCCATACGATCCGGATGAGTCTTCTTATCCTTGGTCGTGTTATAGTTGCGGCGCTTGCATTCCGTGCAAGCCAGGGTGATTCTTGTACGCATAGTCTTTACCTCCAAATGATGAACTATACTCCGGTAATCGGCAGCTCTTCTGATTTCACTGCCTCCCGGTGACTGCGCTCGGCTTCCTGGGGCTTTCGCGCATAAAAAAAAGACCTTTTTGCGATCTCTGCAGGTTAGAATAGCATTCTGCAAATATCGTGTCAAGGTCTTTTTCCAATCAGATCCTTTTCATTTTCTTCCAGTTTCTTCCTGTCAGAGCCCGGATCAGATTCCTCTCATCGACACCTCGAAATGAAGATGCTCCCGGTTGCTCAGAAGGAACTCCTCCTGCGTTCTTGCGCCCCAGCTGTCATCGCCGGCAACTCCCATCTGCTTCAGAGAGCAGCGGACAATCGTGTGATGCACCGGCGGAAGCTCCGTGTGATGCGCTGCATTCTCAACCTCATCCGGAGTCCAGGGAAGTGCGGAGAAATTCATGCTCTGTCCTTCCGGAACGGAGAAAAGAAGCCCTCTGCCGCGGCGGTCCGTCACCTTTGCCCAGCGCACTCCTGTCTTGTTGCCGCACTCCTGCGGAACAAGATACCGTGTCATCTGGTCCCGGACGCTTCCGGAATATACGCAAAGCTTCGCCCCCTGATCGCGGTCGCAGTACGTTTCCTCCGGTCCGTTTCCGTACCAGGTGAGCTGATCGTAATCCGCATTCATGGTAAAGAGAAGACCAAACTCCGGCATCGGAGGCACCTTTCCGTCCGGCTCATAATCCATAATGAAGTCAACCGTTCCATCCATATGGAAGCGAAGGGTCAGGAGCATTTCGCTCTCCGGCACGGTCGGAAGAAAGAGCCGGTATGTAATCGCGATCGCATCTCCCGTCTTTTCCACCTTCGGGTACTTCCTGAGTTCTTCCAGTGGAAGAGTTCCTGCGCCCTCTGCGGGGAACTCGGAGGCATACAGACTCGCAAGCTTCCACATGCCGTATCTTCCCGGCATATTGTTGCCCTTGTCATTGTCGGTCGGAGCTCTCCAGAAATTCGGCCGCGGCGGAAGCTCAATCATTTCCTTTCCGCCATAGCGATACGACTTCAGGCCCATTTTGTTCAGCATGGAGAACAGTGCGTCATAATCCGTTCCCTTTACGCCGAAGTTAAAGGTTCCGTCAATCAGCTCCGGGGCCTCTGCCTTCTGCGGCAGGGAAGCCCCCTGCTCCGAAGGTCCGCACTGCTCCGCAGAATCCTCTCCCGGAACCTTGACCACATTCTGTCCGAACGCAAGCTCATAGCCGGCTTCTGCCCACAGCGTCCTCTCCTTCAGCCGGAAGGACACCGTCACCGCATATTCGCCCTTTTCCTCCGGAATTGCAAACGGAAGCTCATAGGTCTCTTCCTGCAGAGGCGCTGCCGCTGTCAGGACCTCCTGCTCGCAGAGAAGCATTCCTTCCTTTTCGAGAGAAACCACGCAGACATAACGGTCCGTCGACACGAACAGGTTCCGGTTCACAACCGTAAAACGTCTGTCCTCAAAGCGCACGGAAATATTCTGATAGAGGAATTTTACCTCCTGGAGCTTCGGATATTCGAGACGGTCCGCCGCAACAATTCCGTTTCCGGAGAAGCTGTAGTCCGTCGGCCGCTCCATGCAGTCTCCGCCGTAGGCCTGATACTCATTTCCATAGCGGTCCTTTTTCCGCAGCGACTGATCTGCAAAATCCCAGATAAAGCCGCCCTGATACCTCGGCTCTGTCTCTGCAAGCTGCGTGTACTTGAACATGCCTCCGTTGGAGTTGCCCATGGAGTGTGTGTACTCGCAGCAGATAAAGGGCTTGTCCGGATGCTCGGCGAGGAACTTCTTAATGCTCTCCACCGGCGGATACATCTGGCTCTCCATATCCGAGGTCACATTGTATCTGCGGTCGTTGAAAACTCCCTCGTAGTGCACCAGGCGGTCCGGATCGAGCTGATGGAAGCGTCTTGACATCTCATAGATCACGCTTCCTCCATAGGACTCGTTTCCGCAGGACCAGATGAGAATCGCCGGATGATTCTTGTCTCTTTGATAGCAGGAATTCACGCGGTCAAGAAGGACCGCTTCCCATTCCTTATGATCTCCAGGAACGATATTCTCTGCGCCGGAGCGCTCCTTATACGCCCAGGAGCCATGGGTTTCCATATTGTTCTCCGCGATCAGATACAGTCCGTATTCATCGCAGAGACGGTACAGCTTCGTGTCATCCGGATAGTGGCTGGTGCGGATGGCATTGATGTTGTTGCGCTTCATGATCGTAAGATCGCGGCGCATCTGTTCCTCACTCATCCCGGCGCGGCCGTTGTCGCAGGTAAATTCATGCCGGTTGACGCCGTTGAAGACAATCCGCTTCCCGTTCAGGCACATCAGGCCGTCCTTCATTTCAAAACGGCGGAATCCGACCTTTTCATGGATGAATTCCACTGCCTGTCCGGACTTTGCATGCAGAATCAGATACAGATCATACAGCTGCGGATCCTCCGCCGACCAGAGCGCCGGCTCCGCCACCCGTTCCGTGATCTCATTGTCCTGTTCATTGTCCGATTCTCCGGAAAGAACGATTCTTTCATCCTTTTCCAGGCGGTACTCCGTGTATCCGTAGATGTGCTTTTCTCCCTGCAGGTCCTCCGCAGGCTCTGCAAGCTTCAGATTCAGAACAAGGCTTGCCTGTGTGCAGGACTCATCCAGAAGCGTCCGGATTTTCAGATCCTGCACATGTACCTCCGGAACCGTGTACAGATAGACATCACGGAAAATTCCGCTGAAGCGGTAGAAATCCTGATCCTCCAGCCAGCTTGAGCTCGTCCATTTGAACACGCGGACCGCCAGCTTGTTCTCCCCCTCCTGCACATAGGGGGTCAGGTCAAAATCCGAGGGTGTAAAGGTATCCTCACTGTAGCCGACAAAGCTTCCGTTCAGCCAGAGCGCATATCCGCTCTCCACGCCCTGGAAGGAGATATACAGCGGCTTTCCCTGCATCCCATCCGGAACCCGGAAATACTTCACATAGCTGCCGACCGGATTAAACTGCGCGGGAATTTCGCCGGGCCTTAGCTTTTCTCTGCCATCCCACGGATACTGCAGATTGACGTAGGCCGGTGCATCATATCCTTCCATCTGCATATGCGCGGGAACATGAATCTCGTCCCAGCTCTTGCAGTCGAAGGTCATTTTCTCAAAGCCGCGAATCGCGGACTTCGGATTTCTCGCATAGGAAAAGCGCCACAGGCCGTTCAGTGAAAATCGAAGCGATGTCTTCTCTTCCTCCATCTCCTTTGCCGACGCATAGCAGACATGGTCGGAATGTGCAGGAAGAACGCCGATTTTAAACTGCTCCGGATCACTCAGAACGGACTCGTCAAAGGAAGCTGTGCCTTTGCCGCGGATGATTCCCTTCTCAATCGCTGCGCTGTCCTTTCCGCAGTCCGGAAGCACTTCCCCGATCAGCTGATCCAGCTCCTTGCTGAAATTCTCCATACAGATATGAAGAAGATCGGTCCCCTGTTCTTTCTCATAATCCGTCAGTTTTTTCCGGAAACGCTGCAGCGTTCTCTCGGAAACCGGCTGCACCAGCTCACTGGTCGTGCGAAGTGCCGTCTGATAGCGGATATCACAGATGCAATTGTCCACCACCTCTGCATCGGAAAGTCCGAAGATTTCCTCCAGAATCAGCGCGCCGACAATCACATTGACCGGGCCGCTCGGCTTCGTGGAGATGCTGGAATACAACGGCAGGAAAATCTTCTCGTCGATCCGCGGAAAGATCTCTTCCGCAAACCGTCCGGCCCATGATTTCTCAAGGCGCTTCTGCTCCCTTTCGTTCAGTGCGAACGTCCGGTCGCCAAAGCCAAGCTGCTGGTAACTGTTTGATGAAAATGCCATAAAGGATGCTCCCGATAAGAAAACATCGTGAGGAAAGAGAGAACGGTATAGCTTCGGCTGTACCGTTTTCTCATTTTTCCATTGATGCCGTGACTTTTGACATTTCCAAGGCTCCGATACCCTTGTAGTAAATGTCGATCTCCTGCGTTCGATTCTTGCCCTTCGGGTCGCTGGCCGCATGGACGATGATTTTCTCCACGAACTCATGGAGGATGCAGGGCGTGAGCTCCGGGATATCCGTGTACCTCTCCACAACGGAGAGAAAACGATCAACATCCGCCGATTTGCTTTCCTCCAGCTCCACTTCTTTCCGAAGGGAACTCGTCAGCACCTTGAGATCCTGTTCTTCCTTCTCATAGTCCGCAGAGAGTTTCTGAAAGCGTTCATCGGAGAGCTTGCCCGAAATGTTGTCCTCATAGATCCGCTTGAAGATAGCATCCAGCTCAGTGATCCGCTTCTCGGAATCGGCAAGCTGCCGTTTCCGCTTTGCAAGATCCTGATCGCGCTGCCGCAGGTCACTGTCCATGACCAGCCTCACAAACTCGTCCTTACTGCGGGAGGCGAAGGAAACGATCTCCCGCAGATTTTCCAGAATCAATTCCTCCAAGATCACCGTGCGGATGGAATGAGTCTGACCGCAGAAGTCACGGCTCTTTCGGTAGCCGGCGCACAGGTAGTATTCCTGCTCACGCCGGAAGTTGGTGGCTCTGCATTGATACATGACAGATCCGCAATCCGCGCAGAACATCATGCCGGAGAACATCCCCATTTCTCCCATTTTTGTAGGACGACGGCGCGTCAGCCTTGCTGTTCTCGCGGCATCTGCGATTGCCTCCGTCCAGATTGGGTCATGGGTGTTCTCAAAGATCAGCCACTCACTTTCCGGATTATGGATGACCTTTTTGCTCTTGTAGGACTTCTTCCTCGTCTTGAAATTGACCGTGTGCCCCAGGTACTCCCGCCAGCGGTCCATGATATCCGCTACGGTGGAGGCATCCCATGCGTAGGGCAAACCCCGCTTGATATTGCTTGCTTTCCGGCCCCTGCTGGCATAATAGGCGGCCGGGGTCAAGATCCTTCGCTCTGTCAGCTTCCTTGCAATCTGAGACGGCCCAAAGCCGTCCATCACATATAGGCCGATCTCATAGACCACCGCTGCGGCGTCCTCGTCCCTGACCCACAGCTTTTTGTTGTCAGGAGACTTCATGTAGCCATAGGGCGGCAGGGTCGTCAGATGCTCGCCAGCGTTGCCCTTGACCTTCATCACGGCACGGATCTTCTTACTGGTGTCTTTCGCATACCACTCATTGATGATGTTCCGAAAAGGGGTGAACTCATTATCTCCCTGGGTGCTGTCCACGCCATCGTTGACAGCAATAAAGTGAATGTCATGCTCTGGGAACATGATCTCGGTATACATGCCCACTTGCAGATAATCACGGCCCAGGCGTGACATATCCTTGATAATGACCCGATTGACAAGGCCGGCTTCGATATCCGCAATCATTTGCTGGAAGCCAGGGCGGTTGAACGTCGTACCCGAAATGCCGTCATCAATATAAAAGCGATAATTTTTGTAGCCGTGGTCAAGTGCGTAGCGTTGAAGGATCTTTTTCTGGTTGATGATACTGTTGCTGTCGCCCTGCAATTCATCGTCACGCGACAAACGGCAGTACAAAGCGGTAACAGCTTCGACGCTCATAGCGCTGTAAGGGAATTGAAGCGCGGCAGCGGTGTTTGACTGATGATACATAGTAACCTCCCATCCGGCAGTCAAACACGGTTTTGAAGTCACCTTCATTATACCGCGTCTTTTTGTCCCTGTCTGCCTGTTTGGGAGAATTAAGTTGTAGCTTCTTTCTGAACGTCCGCTTTCATCAGACGCTCCAGCTTCACGGCAATACCCTCGTCGCTCTTTTCTCGAAAGAAGGAATTGACGATAAAGGTTGTGTTGCCGATCTGTTTTTCGCTCCGCTTTGGCGGGGCGTATTTCTTTTCAGATGAAACGGTTGTTTGCATAGTTAGCCCCTTTCTAATCGTCTGAAAACAAATCATTTTTTTGATAGCTTACAAAGAACAGCAGAAACGGACGGCTGAATGGCCTATCAGCTCCACGGGAATCCCACCCCCGCGCGGTTCTCGCGCGGCCCTGCTCATTGCCTGCGACGCCTCACCGCCTGAATACGGCTGCACGCCCGGACTGTGACTGCAAGGGAGTATCGCCCCGCCTGTGCATCGTGACCCGCGGGCTGCCTTGCCCGCTTTGCGGCCCGGTAGATGTCGCTCACTCCGTAGGAGGTCCTGGCGTACCGGCCGTATGGCTCCGCACAGACGGGAATGTATCCGTCTGCTCTATGCTGCGCCGGGATTTGCCGGGCTTTCTTTGTCAAGGAGCAAAGGACTCAGCCGCGCGGAAAGGGGTACGCACGGTTAAGGCCCGCCTGGGTTCAGTTCAGGTCGAAACTCAGGATGGCGACGATCAGCTTCGTCTCAATCCGGCGGCGGATCTCCTCGTCCACAGCAAGGCAGGGGTTTCCGTTCTGGTCATACCCTCTGCGCATGGACAGTGCCGCTATGTAGCCGGAATAGTGGTCCAGCACACGGTTTACGGCTTCCGGGTCGCCCCACACGGCGGCGGCGATCACCGGGTAAGGGATCAGGCTGCTTCGCGCGGTTCTGCGCTTACTCATTCGCGTCACCTCCCATCAGCTTTCTCAGCAGCTCGTAGGCCTGCTGCCTGCGGTTGTTGACCGTTTTCCGGGACAGGCTCAGCCTCTCGCCGATCTCCCGGTCTGCCAGCTCCAGGAACCAGTACATCAGAAGGATATCCCGGAATCTCTGCGGCAGGGCAGTCAGCGCGTCGGCCAGCCGGTCATCCTTAATGAGGATCACATCGCCGTCCACGGGGAAGGATGTGTATTCCCACGGATAGAGGTCGTAGGTCGCAAGCGCCTCGCTGCCCTCCTCCGGCAGATCGCTCAGGGACACGAAGCGGTCCTGCTGGACGCGGATCTGACGGAAAGCATTGGCAGACTCATTTCGGATGGTCCTTTTGCAGAACGCATCGAAGGTGTGCTGCTTGTGCCGGTAATGGTGTTCAAGGTCCATTTTCTCACCTCCCTTCGCGCCGGAAGGCAGGTCGTGGTTTCCCCTTTCACCCCTTACTGGTTTTCCAAATGGCCCTTTTGGCCATTTTTTCGGAAATTTCTCAAAAATATTTTTTTCGCGGCTCATGCTGCGCTCCTTTCGTCCTGTTCGGGTGGATGTTCCTTCCAGAACGAAGGGCGGCGGGGAGCGGCAGCCCACGGCGAAAAAGTGCCGGGAACGACAAAAAGCGCCCACACAGGCATAAAAGCCTGCATGGGCGCTTCGGTGCGGTTCAGCATGGAAATTGTCGGCGGCTGTCGGAGGGCATAGGTATCCTGCGGTGTCCGGGTATCGCCCGGTTATGCTCCCGGCGTGGCTCGTCGCCGCAGCATTAGCGGCACCTCCTGTGCTCTCCTGTCATACGCATAGGTCCCTTTCATCTGAAAAATGTTGGGACAGCAAAAACGACGGCTGCCCCGTACAGAGCAGCCGCCGTTTTCCCTATGCCATACGCTGCTTTTCAGTACCGCAAGGATGGGTGTCCTATTATCGTCGTATTCTGATTTCTTTTAGGGCATTTCAGGACTATCCACAAGGGACACGCTGAACTCCTGCGCGGTCGCCCCCTCCGGCAGCAGCTTCGCCATGACCACCAGCCGCTGATTGCCGGTGTTGGCCTTGTCATACTTCCGGCAGCAGGTTGAAAGGGTCAGGACGGTATCTTCCTCGGAGAAGGTCACACCGTCAAAGTCCAGCCAGTTTTTCCGCGCAATCGTCTCAAAGAAGCTGGTCAGATCATCTCCCGTGGGATTAGGCGCAATATAGTCAAAGCCAATATCCGTGACAAATAGAGCGGTGATCTGGAAAATCATGTCCTCACCATCCACAGAGAGATAGATATACGGATGCTCCTTTACAAAGTCTGCGTCCATATAACGGTAGAGCTTGGTGAACCGCACACCGTTCGGGTCGCAGTTGCTGGCGGAGTGGCCGAAAATGGTGGTGTTTTTGTCCAGCTTATCCCTTCCGCCGATTTCGTTTTCACAATGGGCATAATAGCAGCCCCACATGGCGTACTCGCCGTTTTCATCCAGCTTTAGGTAATAGCCGTTGTCCTCCGCCTGCATCACAGGGTCGTCCACCTCCGCACCGGGGATATACAGCCACGCCACGGTGTCGGGATTCTTCGCTCTGGCTTCCGCCAACTCTGCCTGCCTGTCCACCGAGGGGATAACTTCGCCCGCGGGAGTCGCTGATGGCTGAGGCGCAGATGTGCCGGAAGGCGTTCTGCCGGGAATGTCGATAGGCCCCGTCTCTTTCTGATAGCAGCCTATGACCGCCGTGGTCATAGCAAAGAGAAGGACGGCCATGCAGATGATCGGACGAATGATTCTTGTGATTCTTTTCATAATGCTGTCTCCTTGCCGCGCTGGGATAGCGACGCAGCTCAAAATGTCATTGATTTGTTTCTCGTAGCGAAAAAGGAACAGCGCAGCGTCAAGGCGAAAAACCCGTCCGCTGCGCTGCCCATTGTTCGCTTATGTGGTCATGTCAGCGGTTTTGCTGCTTGGCCGTATGTCAGCCGGTCACTTCTTGCAGCGCCAGAGGAAGGTCACGATCTGCGCTCTGGTGCAATCCGCGTCGGGGCTGAATGTGGTGTTGGTGGTTCCCTTGGTGATGTTCTCCTTAACCGCCCACAGCACCGCGTCGGCGTAGTAGGCGTCAGACTTCACATCGGCAAAGGGATTGGCTCTACCCGCTGCCGGGGACTTCTCGGAACGCCACAGGAAAGTGACGATCTGGGCGCGGGTGCAGGTCATGTTGGGGCTGAACGTGGTGTCGCTGGTGCCCTTGGTGATGCCGTTTTCTACCGCCCACAGCACAGCGTCGTAGTAGTAGCTGCCCACAGGAACGTCGGTGAAGGGCATGGTGCGGGTTTCGGGTTCGGGACTGCCAGCGGCGCGCCACAGGAAGGTCACGGCCTGCGCACGGGTGCAGATGCCATCCGGGGAGAAATGGGTATCATCGGTTCCCTTGGTAATGCCGTTCTCCACTGCCCAATCCACAGCGTCCTCATAATAGCTGCCGGTGGCTACATCCACAAACACGCCGGTCTGGGGGTTGCCGTTGGCTTTCATAAAGATGACCTCGATGGTATGGGTTCTGCTGACATTCTCAAAGGTGTAGGACTTCACCGCGCCGATGCTCTTGCCGTCGATCTTGACGTTGGCGACAGCATAGCCCTTATCCGGGGTGATGGTGAAGGTCTGATCCCGGCCCTCACGGACGCTGACATTGCCGGAGGGAGAAATGGAGCCGCCAGCCCCGGCAGTTGCCTTGATGGTGTAGTAGCTGTAGCCGCTGCTGCCACCACCGCCGATGTAGGTCCAATGGGCGTAGACGGTGGTATTTGCAGAAAATACGGTAGCCGTCGTGATCTTTGTGCCGCCGCTCTTTTCGGTGTACCAGCCGTCGAAGCTGTAACTGCCGCGTCGGGAGGCGCTGGGCAGAGAGGTCAGCTTCCGATTGGTGGTGGGCATGCTGCCGACAGAGGGAGTACCGCCGTTTCCGTCAAAGGTGACGATGAACTCGGTGGGAGCAGGAGGTGCGTCCTTCTCAAAGATTGCTTTGACCTCCACGTTGGCGCTCGGCATGAGGAACTTATTGTCCTTGATGGTCACGCCGCCGCTGATGACTTGCCACTCCTTGAAGTGGTAGCCGGTATTGGGCGTAGCGGTCAGGCGAATCTCCGTTCCGACCACAGCTTTTGCATGAGATGCGGAAGCCGTGCCGTTGCCGTCCGTTTTCACGGTGATGGTGAACTCGGTGGGCACAGGCGGTGCGTCCTTCTCAAAGATGGCGCTGACCTCCACATTGCTGTCCGGCATGAGGAACTTATCGTCTTTGATGGTCACACCGCCGCTGATGACCTGCCACTCCTTGAAGTGGTAGCCCTTGTTGGGCGTGGCGGTCAGGGTGATCGTCGTACCAGCCGCAGCGGTGGAAGGAGTTGCGGTGCCAGTGCCGTTTCCGTCATTACCGGCGGTGACGGTGTAGGTGGTGGGGGTAATAACGCTGTTTTCCCACAGCGCCTTGATTTCGGTATCCCTGTCCACTGTGTAGGAATCGCCTACCTTGTACTCCGCGCCGCCGATCTCCCAAGCCTTGAACTCCTGATCGGCGGGAGCGGTGAAGCCGCAGGCGGGCAGGATGTAATTTGTCCCTGCCTTGACGGTAACAGGCTCCATGCTGCCGCTGCCGCCGTTGCCGTTGAAGGTGATAGTAAAGTCTGCGAGCGGCTTTCCTTCACCCACCGTGACCTCCGCATCGGGGCTGGCAAAGTGGTTGTGATCCTCCGCATAGCGAACGAAGTAATTACCAGCGGACAGGTTTTCAATCTCGATACCGGTGCAGGCGGTGTAGATAGTTTCGCTCTCCGCACGGTATTCCATCGTTGCATCCACGCCGGTGATCTTGCCGTCGCTGCCGCCCTCGGTAGTGGGCGCGACACCGATCAAGCCGTTAGGCGCTTCCTGCGTGGCTTTGCCGATGCTCCACGCCGCGGTCACGGCATCGGTGCTGCCGTCCGCCCATTTGCCGGTCTTGGATGTGACGCGAACGGTGTAATCGCCCGCGTCCGTGGCGGTGTTGCCGGAGATGTCCATTGTGGCGGGATCATAGCCGTTCACGGTTGCGGTATGCTCGGAGCCATTGTAGGTGTAGGTTCCGGTGACACTGATGCTGGGCTTGGCGGGATCAGTAGGCGCAGGCGCGTCCTTCTCGAAGACAGCCTTGACCTCCACGTTGGCGCTCGGCATGGTGAACTTATCGTCTTTGATAGTCACATTGCCGCTCATGACCTCCCACTCCTTGAAGCGGTAGCCTTCGTCAGGCTTGGCGGTCAGGGTGATCTCCGCACCGGCAACAGCCTTTGCAGGAGAGGCGGAAGCCGCACCGTTGCCGCCGCTGGTCACGGTGACGGTATGCTCGGTAGGCGCAGGAGGTGCGTCCTTCTCGAAGATAGCCTTGACCTCCACATTGTCGTTCGGCATGAGGAACTTGTCGTCCTTGATGGTCACGCCGCCGCTCATGACCTCCCACTCCTTGAGGTGGTAGCCCTCGTTGGGCGTAGCGGTCAGGGTGATCGTCGTACCGGCCGCAGCTTTTGCATGAGAGGCGGAAGCCGTTCCGTTGCCCTCTGTGGTCACGGTGACGGTATACTCGGCAGGGGCGGGCGGCGCGTCCTCCCACAGCGCCTTTACTGTGATGTCAGCAGTGACGGTCACAGGGGCGTTCACCGGATACTCCGTACCGTCTATCTGCCATGCCTTGAACTGCTTTCCTACGGGCGCAATAAACTCGCACTCCGGCAGATAATACTCGCTGCCGTGCAATACCTTCTTGGCGGGCATTGCGGTGGTGACCTCCTCGGGCAGATCCTCAGGCTCGGAGCCGCCGTTAGCGTCAAATGCTACGGTATGCTCGTTGCGCATTTCAAACGCTGCGGTGATGGTAACATCTCCCTCCGGCTGGGCGAAGGTATAGGTATCCTCCCCAACCGCAACGGTGGCGGGGGTACCGTTGATGGACAGCGCGCTGAGCATATAGCCTTCATCGGGGGCGATGGAGAGCATGACAGGCTCATCCTTGTAAAACAGCGGCGTACCGTCCTCGGCGGTTTCTGTGGCATTTACCACCGTTATACTGCCGTTTGCGCTATCCGCTATCGTCAGCGTGTAGCGCGGCGCGCCCGCAATCGTCACGGATATCTGGGCTTTTCCAAGCTCCGTCTTATCCGGATGCAGCACGATATCCGTACCAGACAGGTCAAGCGTTCCGTTCACGGTAAAGCTCTGCTCCCGCTTTGACGCCTGCTCATACGTCTCTGGTATTTCCCATATCACAGGGATATTGGTAAACATAGAGCTGTCTCTTGCCGTGAGAATCCGAACCGTCTTCGGGAGACTTTCCTCCAGATTCGCGCCGTTCGGTAGATTCAGGGCAGAGGGATTATCCCTGCGGTCAAGCGTGTTCATACGTATCTCGTTGATATACGCAGTTCTATTGTTGCCGGCGTCCATGATAACGATCTCGTGCTTTATGCCCTCGTCCATGTCCGCTTTTATCGTATAGACGCCATTCTCATCCGGCTCCAGAGGCGTACTCCCGTCCTTTACGGTGAACTCCGATTCATCAACCACGGTGAATTGCAGATCGCCCCAGTATGTACCGCTCTCGGTTTGCCTATACTTGCCGGTAAGTTCCTTGCCGGAGGGATATTCCAGCGCCACCGCCGGGTCGGCGTCTATGATGATGTTCGGCGTTGAAACGTATCTTGTCCCCACCTCGTTTGTCGCTTTCGCATAGTAGTACCAGCTTCCGTTATATTCCTCATAGGAAATCACATCGAATGTCAGGAGCGAGGTCGTGTCGAACTGCGTCCACTTGATTTTGCCCTCTACATCCAGTGCTTTCAGCTGCTCCTGCGTGTAGCGTACCGGCGATCCGAAGTAGTAGCCGATTTTGTTTGATGTGACGCGGATATCCATAAGATAGCCTTCCTCAGTCTTTGACGGCATATCCGCGTAGCAGAAATCGCTCTCCGAGTCTGCGTGATAGCCCCAGAAGCGCCTGCTCCTGAGCCCTAACTCCAGCGTTGGCAGTTCAGTCTCCGGAATCACCTGAAGGAACGTCCGGTTCGAGTTGATGATGCCGAAGTTATAGTCATTATTCTCCCCGCGGCTTATTTTGATGTCCTCGTTATCCCAGTCGACAAAATACGCTTCCTTCGGCAGATTATCGAACGGCAGTTCCAGTTCAAACCCGTGCGGCACGCCAAGGTGGAGGATCGCGCTGCTCGGGTCGTTTCTGTCACTCAGGATCAGGACCCGGTGTCTTCTGTACAGAGTTATCTTTGTTGTGGTGCTGTTGCCCGCATTGTCCGTAACGACGACCTCATACACAAGTCCTTCGTCATTGTTGCCGCCGTCCGGCGCGGTCAGCTGATAAGCCTGTCCGGTCTGCACGGTCTGCTCCTCACCGTTGATCGTCACAGACTTGACGCCGGAGGACACCTCCTTGTCTCTCACCGGGTCGCTGACTGTGAAGCTGATCGTGCCTGGCTGCCCGTCATCGGTGTCGTCGGCGGTATACTCCATTCCATTCGTAATTCCCTCGATCACCGGCGGGGTCGTGTCCTTCATCAGCTTATGCCCGCACACAGTGCACTTCTTTTCCTGGCTTTCCCATTCTCCGGGAATATGTTCACCATCCGGAGCAGGTCCACTCTTTAGTGGATCCCGAGCCGGGCAGCGTGTGCATCCCCAGACATGACAGCCATTCCAGTCTTTCCAGCCATAGACATGATTCCCTTCGCAGGAGGTCTCCATCATTTTCATATCAAGATCAGTTATCGCCCATCCGTAGTTCTGCGTGTATGGCAAAGTCAGCAGCGACAGGTCAATCATTCCGTCGCTGTCCGGAATCAGGAAATCAGTGAGATGCATGAAGTAGCTCGGTTTCCCATCCGTTCTGAGCGCGTGACCGTTAGCCGTCAGCATGACGATCTTTCCATTCTTTGAGCCGACCTTTATCCGGTCATTCGTCGCGATTGACGGATCCGCCACGAGCTGCTCCGGTTTGTAAACAATGTCGCCGTAGCCGACAGCCGCCGCGTTCGAGCCGTTGCTGCGGTAATTGGTCGACAGATTCAGAGTGGCGTCGGTAAGGGTTATGTCCATTCCGTGGCACCAGCGACCGCCGCCTATCGCCGCTCCGTAGTGTCCTGTCGCCGTCACAACGCCGCCCGTCACCGTGATATTACGGGCGGGGACATACTGCCCGCCGCCGATACCAGCGCCGTTGTAGCCGCCTTTGGCCGTGACCGTGCCGCCGGAGATGTAGATATCGTGAGCGGCGTTGATGCCATTCATGTCCTGCTCCGTTTTCCAACAGCCGCCGCCGATACCAGCGCCACCTTCGCCGCCTTGAGCGCTGACTGTGCCACCATAAATATAGATCTCACTGCCGCGACCCTCATAGCTGCCGCCAATACCGGAAGCAAATCTGTCGCTGGTGGCTTGTATCGTACCGGAGTAGAAATACAGCTTTTCACCGGCACCTCCCTGGCCGCCGCCGATGCCTGCGCCGCCATTGCCGCCGATGGCCGCTATGATGCCGCCCCAGTAGTCAGGATTGCTCTGAGAGCCGAAGTGCATATTCACGCCGTGGCCGTACATATCTCCGTTGTAATAACCGTTGGAAATATTGCGGGTCGCGTAGCTTCCTCCTATGCCCGCCGCTTTGTCGCCGCCCTTGCAGGTCACCGTGGTGCCTGTGCGCGCCAGAACATAAAGCTGACCCTCGCTGCGGTTTTTCTGTATTGCCGCGCGGCCGTCGGCGCCTTGCAGGGAGCTGTTCTTGCCGATGAAATAGATATATGCCGAAGCCTTTTTGTTCAACTCTATGGCCGGCCCCAGGGAGCTGGGGCTCATTTTAATATTTACGCCGTCAATAAATACGTGCGGCGCGGTTTTATCTCCCTTGATGAATATCTTCTTATCCCATGCCCATGTGTCCCTGAGCTTATCGGGAACGGACGAGTAGATATAGTAGCTCCTACTGTCCTTAATGGATATGTCCGATGTCCGGTTGTACACGTCAATGCTCACGTCGTACTTTGGTATGGTATCCATCGGCCCGTCCGCTGCCAATACTGTTGTCGGAAGCATGATCAGCACCATGCAGCATAGAAGCAGGATGCTGAGTATTCGTTTCTTCATTGGCTTTTCTCCTCCTGTTCGTGTCGGTTCGGCTTGTCCGTCCCGTCTTTTTTCTGGTTTTCTCTGATTCTGAGCCGGAAGCACAGCGCGGTGATCGCCACCGCCGCGGCAAAGGAGATGACGGCTACCAGCACATAGCCGCCCGCGTCCTCCCGCAGCAGCATCGCGCCGAACACGCCCCATGCTTCCGGTTGCCCCGGCCCGGCGACCGTGCCCACCGCCTGCATCAGCACCGCGAACAGCAGCATACACATAGCGCTCAGTCCATATATGCCGCGCCGCTGCCTCCGGCGGGTGTTTTCCCGCACCCGCTGCTTGACGAGTGCGACCCGTCTTGCGGTATCGTACATATCGTTTGAACCTCCTCTCTGGATTTTTTGAAATGCGGCTTAAAAACCCCTTCACTTATATAGGTACAAAAAATCGAAAAAACTCTCACCCAAAACGCAAAATTTTTCAAAAAAATTTGAGAGCCGCCAAAAAGCAGCTCTCAAGGGGTGAATGTTCGGTTATTTCATCCGCGATAAGCGGAAAGCGGACAGCTTTCCCGCCGCCACCAGCAGCACCGGCAGGGCGTAAGCGATGTACTGCGCCGCGCCGCCGTAGGCGATGAGCAGATTATAGATAGCGTGGAGGGTGATGGCCGCGCCCAGCAGGCCGCAGGTGCCTGCGATCTTCAGCCACGTCCGCTGCCACGTGTATGCAAGCCCGCCGCCCACGATCAGACCGCACAGCACGTGCATGGCTCCCGTGCCGAAGCCCCGGAAGAAGATGAAGGAGAAGCGGTCCGCGCCGTTCTGAATGAGATAGCAGACGTTTTCAAAGGTGGCAAAGCTCAGGGAGAGCGTGATGGCGGCGGCCTTGATTTTATCCCTCTCCGGCTCAAACACCAGAAGATAGAACACCAGCGGCAGCAGCTTCATCATTTCCTCCACCACCGGCGCGATCTCCGCCGTGGCGGCAAGGGCGTCCGCCTGACACACCGCCGCAAGGAAGGTGTTGATATAAGCCGAAAGCAGGCACACCCCCATCCCCGCAATGCAGAACAGGAAAAAGCGGAGCTGCCGCCTGCCCATGCACAATGCGGCCACCAGCAGCGGGGATACCATGCAGATAAAAATATTTTCGATGTAGGTCATGCTTCCACCGCCTTTCTCGTGGCGGGCAGCAGCCCCAATATGGCAAGGGTCAGCAGCATATCGCACCAGAAGGTGGGGCTTGCCGGTGAGGTATCCGGCCAGAAGCAGCCCGCCGTCCAGAGCAGGTACTCCGCGAACGCAAAGCACAGCACGCCGATATGGAAATACCGCATATTCCGCGCCGCGCCCGTCTGCCCATTGGCGTAGACCAGCCCACGAATGGCGCAGAAGGAGAGCCATATCATCATGCCGCACCAGATCAGGTTGGAGAGAATATCCCCGAAGATGCAGTAGAACGCCAGCAGCGGCACGCCGAACGCAGGCGCGAGCCACGCTCTGCGACAGCGGAAGGCGCGTTCCTCCGGGGTGGAGAGCGTGGCCTGCAAAATGCGCAGGAAAACTACGCTCGCCACCCAGCCGAACTCCGACACATAAAAGACGCGCGGTGTGGTATCGAACAGCAGCAGATACAGCGTCCAGTAGAGCGCGCCGAGGGCAAAGCAGCCATAGAAGCACAGCAGCAGAAAATTCGCCTGCCTGCGGCTTTTCCGGTAGGCGATGCCCGAAAGCAGCGCGCCGACGAACGTGACCAGCAGTTGCAGCAGGTTCTCAATCAGCTCCATGAATCCCCTCGCTTTCGTTGTTCTGATCGTCCTCCCGGTTCATCTGACGCAGCCGGAAGCACAGAACGGTCACGCACACGCCGAGTAAAAACGCCAGAAGCCCGATGACGATGTATCCCAAGGCAGCGCCGCCGTGAAAGATGCTTGCCGCCGTCTCAAAGCCAGAGTAGTCGCCGGTCTGGATGCTTGCGGCAATGCCGGGCATGGCGAGAGACGCGCCGATGAGCAGCGCAAGGCACGCCGCCACAGCGGAAGCCATGGTGATCGTATTGCGCCGTAGCCGTTTCTCCCGCTCAATTTTGGCGATGCGCCGCTTCGTCTCCGCGACACGTTCCTCATGACTCCGCATTTGTGATTCCCTCCCGTTCCAGCAGCCTTCGCAGGCTCTCTTTTCCGCGATACACCATATTGGTGATCTGCTTTACCGTTTTCCCCGTGACCTCCGCCGCCTGCGCGTAGCTCATATCCTCAAAATAGGTGAGATATAAAACCTCCCGATAGTCCGGGTTCATTTCGCCCATGCAGAAGTGCAGAATGCGGTTTCGTTCCTCAGTCTGTATAACCTCCTCCGCCAGCAGCCGTCCCTCCAGCTCGCCGGTCAGCTCGTCCAGACTGAACAGGGGCTTCCGCTTGCTCTTATGACGCAGCGCCATGTGGCGCGCGGCCTTATAGAGATACGCCTTGAAGCCGCCGTCCCGGATCTTCGGCTTTTTGGTGAACAGATAGGCGAAAACATCCAGCATCAGCTCCTCCGCCTCGTGAACGTCGTGCAGATAGCCGTCGATATACAGGGTCAGGGGGTCGCCGTATTTTTTCATCAGGGCCTCCAGCCCCGCGTCGTCGCCGTTCAGATATTGGCGGTAAAAAACTTCGTCGCACGCCATAGCGTTCACTTCCTTTTTGCGGATGCTAAAATGCAGAGGGGTATCCGTCAGGTGCTTGTCCTGCCGGAATCGCGGTGCTGTTCCTGAAAGCGCGGGTCGGACGGCTTTTCCGCGTTTTCCGGGATCGCCCATGAACGCCCGAACCGGGACGCGCCGGGGATCCGCCCCTCGGCGCAATACTGGTTGACCCGCCGCTCTGACACGCCCCAACGGTAGGACGCCTCCCGAATGGAGATATAGCCCTTGATCCCGTTCATACCGCACCTCCGCATGGATAATATTCAACACGATACATTATATACGAATATCCGAAGAAATACAAGGCATCCGGCGAAGTGTTCAGAGGAAAGTTACGGACAAGATTGATGTTTTTTGAAAAAATCCTCCGAAATCTGGCCAAAACGCCCTGTTCGGATTGTAGTATGGGTAGAGGGGGAAATACGGGGGTACGAAGTAGTCAGCAAGCACAGCAAGCGAGTACCCGCTTGCGGATTTTGCGCTGTTCAGGTCCCTTGCCCGAACAGTCAAAATTGCTTGCTGGGATATCCCAGACCCTTATGAGAAACGGAGGCTGCCCATGGCGAACCGGAAGCGGAACATTCAGATGAAGTTCTATGTGACGGAGGAGGAAAAACGGCTCATAGATGAAAAGATGGCGCAGCTCCCCACACAGCGGTACGGCGCGTATCTGCGGAAGATGGCGATAGACGGGTATATCATCCAGCTTGACACCACGGATATCAAGCGGATGAACGCCGCCCTGTCCGCCATCGGCCGGAACATCAATCAGATCGCCAAGCGGGTCAACGCCGGAGGCGGCGCGTACAAAGCGGATATGCGGGAGATACAGGAGAGGCTGGATGAGATATGGCAGTTACAAAGACGCATCCTATCAAGTCAACGCTGAAAGCGGCCATTGACTATATCTGCAACCCGGAAAAGACAGACGGAAAGCTGCTGGTCTCCGCCTATGGCTGCGCCGCCGAGACCGCGGATATCGAATTTGCCTGGACCCGCCGCCACGCCATCGACAAGGGAACGAACCTGGGTCGTCACCTGATCCAAGCCTTTCAGCCTGGGGAGGTCACGCCGGAGCAGGCCCATGAGATCGGCATGGAGCTGGCGCGGGAGATCCTGGGCGGCAGGTATGAGTTCGTCCTGACCACTCACACAGACCGAAATCATGTTCATAACCACCTGATTTTCAATGCGGTCAGCTTTGCAGATCACAAGCACTACCATTCCAACAAGCGCAGCTATCACTTCATCCGCCGCACCTCAGACCGGATCTGCAAGGAGCATGGCCTGTCCGTCATCGTCCCAGGCCAGGACAAAGGAAAAAGCTACATCGAGCATCAGGCGGAGCGAACCGGCACCAGCTATAAGGCGAAGCTGCGCGCCGCCATCGACCGGCTGCTGCCCGGCTGCCATGACTTAGAGGAGCTGCTGATAAGGTTGCAGCGGGAGGGCTATGCGCTCAAGCGGGGCAAGTACATTTCCGCCAGAGCGCCGGGACAGGAGCGGTTCACAAGGCTAAAGACCCTGGGCGCGGACTACGCCGAGGACGCCCTGACCGCACGGATCGCCGGACGCGCCAGACCCTCCCGCCAACCAAAGCAGCGCGGAGGCAGGGTCAGCCTGCTCATAGATATTCAGAACAATATCAAGGCCCAGCAGAGCGCGGGCTACCGCCATTGGGCGACCATCGAGAATCTGAAACGCATCGCCGAGACCAGCAACTTCCTGACGGAGCATGGCATCGGCAGCGTGGAGGAGCTGACAGAGCGCTGCGAGGCGGCTGCCGCCTCCGCCACCCGGCTGAAAGCGGAGCTGCGGGAGACCGGGGCGCGGATCGAGGAGCTGACGCTGAAAATAAAGCACGTCGCCGCCTACCGTCAGCTCAAGCCCATTTATGACCGCTATCAGGCGTCGAAGGACAAGGAGAAGTTCCTGCGTGGCTATGAGCAGGAGATCATTCTCTTTGAGGCCGCCGCCAGGGAGTGCAGGCGTCTGGGCGCGGTTCCGCTGCCTGCCACGGAGCGGATGCAGGCGGAAATGGACGCGCTCACTGCCCGGAGGGCGGCGCTGACCGCCGAGCGTCAGAAGGCGCGGCGGGAGGAGCAGGACTACGCCGCCGTGCGCCGGAACGTGGAGGAGTTCCTGTCCCCGCCCCAGCAGGCGCCGGCACGGCAGAAGGATATGGAGCTGGAATGACCCATGAGACAAACTTTTTGCCGCGATCTGCGTTTTCCCCTGGGCTTTTGCCGAAGCGTCAGATATAATGAAGATACAAACGATTTTGAAGGAGGCGAACCCCATGACAAGAGGCGAGGCCTTAAAAGACTTTTTCCGCAAGACCATCCTGCCGGTGGCGTTGGCCGCGCTGCTGTACTGCATCTTCCGCTCCGCCTGCGTAAAGAACGGGGAGCTGGATTATCTCTGGCTCTGGATCCTCTGCGGGCTGCCGTTTGGGATCTGGCGGCTGCGGCTCTGGATCATACCGGGCGGCGGCTCTCTGGGCGGCGGGATCGCCCTGTTCCTTCTGAACTTCATCTTTGCCGGCCTTATCGGCGGCTGCGTCCTTGTCTGGCGGCTGCTGGTGGCGGCGTGGTATGTGCCGCTGACGCTGTACCGCCTGCTGACGGCAGGCTGTGAGTGTGTCGTCACGGAGGACTGAAAGCTGCGCCATGGAACTATGGAAAACGGCCGCTTTGCCGATGGAAAAGCCATTCACCGCCTGATGGAAAAGGATAAACCTTTCCCACAGGACGGCAAACCGCTTTCCCACAGCGCCGCCCGGCTTGGCCGTTTGCCCACAGTCCCACAGCGCCTACGACTGCTGCTGCCGCAAAAATCGCGTTCCCTGATAGAAAAAATCATCATTTCATGGTAGAATGGGGATAGCCCATTGAAGGAGGAAAAAGCCCATGGACGAAAATAACTCCATCCAGCTTTTTGAGGATAGAAAGATCCGCACCGCCTGGGACGAGGAAAAGGAAGAATGGTATTTCTCTGTTGTGGATGTGGTGGCGGCGCTGTCGGACAGCGCCAATCCCACGGATTATCTCAAAAAAATGCGCAAGCGGGACGAACAGCTTGCAAGCTACCTGGGGACAAATTGTCCCCAGGTAGAAATGACCGGCTCCACAGGCAAAAAGCGAAAGGTGCTTGCCGCCAATACGGAACAGATCCTGCGCATCATCCAGTCCATCCCGTCGCCCAAGGCAGAGCCCTTCCGGCTTTGGCTCGCCGCCGTAGGCCGGGAGCGCATCGAGGAGACCATCGACCCGGAGCAGGCCATCGACCGGGCACTGGAGACCTATCAGAAGAAGGGCTATGACGCCGACTGGATCCACCAGCGCATCCTCTCCATCCGCGTCCGCAACGAGCTCACCGCCGAATGGCAGGCGCGGGGCGTGGAGCAGGGCCGGGAATACGCCATCCTCACCGATGAGATCACAAAGGCCTGGTCCGGCATGACCACCCGGCAATACAAAAACCTGAAAGGTCTCAAAAAGGAAAACCTCCGGGACAACATGAGCACATTGGAGATCGTGCTGAACATGCTGGCCGAAACCACGACCACGGAGCTTTCCAAGGCCCACCGGCCGGAGGGCTTTGAGGAAAGCCGGATCGTCGCCCGGCGCGGCGGCAAGGTGGCGGGAGACGCGCGGCGCGCCATCGAAGCGGACACCGGGAGGCCCGCCGTCACAGCGGAGAACGCCGCCCAGCTCAACGCCGTGGTGACGGATGTGATCCAGGGCGTGGCGGAAGCGGACAAGCCCAACGAGGACGAAAAATAAGCAAAAAAAGAAGCGGGGACGCAGCCAACGGATATACCGAAGGCCGCGTCCCCGCTTTCGCTATGGGTGCGGATGGGAAAGTGTCGAAAACCGCTGCTTTCTCGCCGCAGGAGCGCGGAGAAAAGCGCGGATGGGAAATCATAAGGGCATGGTCTGAAAACGCCGCCACGGGGGACTATTTTGCCCGTTTCCCACCCTTATCCATACCTTTTTTCACACGCTGGGACTGGAAGTGGGGACAGTCCAATACCACCGCCCGGAAGCTCTGCTTGCAGGGATGGACACAGCCCTTGCAGAGCCGGTTGTACTGCCGCCTGCCGTTCTCCCCCAGGAAGAAGGCCCATTCCAGCCGCCACTTTACGCCCCGGCTCACAGCTCCCCCAGCTCCGGGGGCTTCTTCTCCGGGGCAGGCCTGGGCTGCTGCTTCGCGCACTCCTGCTTTGCTGCCGCCAGCCGTTCCCGGATGGAGGGCTTTTTCTCCGGCTGCGTCCGCTCCGCGTGCTCCCTGGCCTTCTCCAGCTCCTCGCCCCGTCTGCCGTTGTTGATCACGCCGTCGATCATGCCGTAGTCGTCCTCCAGCGTCATTTCCGCCGTGCGGAGGGGATTGTCCTTTTCCGGCTGCTCCGCTGCCACGGCAAAGGCCCGCGTGCCATTTCCCATGATAAGATACTTTCCATCATCGGAAATATGGTGGACGCCGTAACCGGCCGCCTCCATTTGCTCCCGCCTCATGGCGGTCACATAGAAGCTGCCCCTGGGCGTCCGGATGCGCTCACCGGTTTCCAGATCGTCCGGGGTAAACTCCGGCTGCCGTTCCTGCAGGAACTCCGGCACTTCGGAAAAGCCCGCGCGGTCGCAGTAATGGGCGGTGTCCTTCCCGCCCTGATGCAGCACCACGATATCCGATACCGACAGAGAGTGTCCCGTGAAGTCTGCCGGACGGTCCACATTGAACCGGGTATAAATGCTTTCAAGGTTGTCCTTTTCCGTCAGCGGCGCTTCATAGACCAGCTCATAGTTTTCCGGCTTCACGGAAAGGCCGTTGCGGTGGATGCTGTCCAGCGGCTCAAAGCGATAGTCCAGCGTTTTATTGCCGCCCTTGAGCTGGTAGATGGAGAAGCTGCCCGCCGGCTCGCCCTGCGCCGCCCGCGCCTGCTCCACGATAGCAGCGGGGGTCTGCGCATAGGCGGCCGCCTCCGCCGCGTACTCCCGTTCCGCCTTTTCCGCCGCGGCCAGCATTTCATCCACGCGGGATCTGTCCGGATCCTCCAAAGCCGCCTTGACCTCGGCAGGGTCGAAATCCAGAAACTCCTCGTAGCCCGTGGCGTCCTTGAACTTTTCGATCTCAGAGGGAAGATAGTCCTCCTGGGTCTGGCCCAGCGCCGCCAGCTTTTCATCCAAAGCGGAAATACGCCCGGCCATCAGATTTTCGTAAATCGCTTCCTTTGCGGCGTGCGCCTCCGGGTGCTCCGCCGCGTACTGCGGATCGTTCTGACGGAAAAACTCGTCCATGTCAAAGGCGATATCCATAGCCCACTCGGATTTTTCTTCTTCGGGAAGGTCGTCCTGGAAGGTCATCACCCGGTATTCGTCGGGGATGCTTCCGCGCTCGCCATCATAATACTCGCAGAAGCGGTCCCCCGTATCCCGCACATAGCCCTGATCCGTAAAGCTGCCGTTTTCGTCCATCGCCACGTCCCGGCCGTAGGCCTCATAGTCGATGTAATTTTGCAGGTGCTCCGGGATCTGCATGACCTCCAGCTCCTCGATGTAATAGCGGCCCAGATCGTCATAGTCATGGATATCAGGATAGACCTCATAGCAGTCCAGATTTTCCGTCAGGTTGATGATCTCCTGCAGGCTGCCGCAATGGTCGCCCATTTCCATACCGGCCTGAAACTGCGCGTATTCGCTGTCGCTCATTTCATCCAGCTTCGACGCCAGATAATTGAGCTCGTCCAGATTTTCGTATTCGCCCAGCTTACTATAAAGGCCATCTACATAGCAGTCATAGTCCGTGATGAACCATTCCTCATAGGGCTGGCCGAAGTCATCCCTCTGGCCGATGCCGATACGCTTGAATACCTCCTTCATTTCCTCGGCGGTGGTGGGAAACTTCACCCACTCGCCCACAAGCTCGCCTTCGTTGTACTTGCCAAGATTGGTGATAAAGGCGGCAAAGGGATAATCCTTGTTGTAACTGTAATCCGGCATATACGCTCCTCCTTCAGCTTCGCTTATTTTTGGGAAATTCCAGCTTGAAATCGATGTACCTGCCGCCCGTGTCGCAGAGGATCACGGCGGCGTCATAGGCGGTCTGTTTCTTCTCAGACCACATCCCCTTGACGTTGGTGCGACCTTTTTTCAGAAGGTCTGCCGCCATCTTCTTTGTCAGCTTCTTCCTGCGGCTCGTCCAGAAGCGGTCATTTTTCCAGAGGACGAAACCGCAGGACCGATCCGAACACGCAAAGTTCTTCTTCCCCTCATAGACCGGCTGGCCGCAGCGGGGGCAGGTGCCGATCACTTCCTTCTCCGGGGCAAACAGCCTTTTGCCATCCTCGGAAATACAGGAATAGGTGGATACAATCTCCTGAACCATCGTGCGGATACCGTCCATGAAGGTATCCGGGTCAGCGCCGCCCTTTGCGATCTCCGTCAATTTCTGTTCCCATTCCGCCGTCAGCATGGGAGAGGTCAGCGGCTCCGGCAGAACCGTGACAAGGTTGATACCGGCTCTCGTGGGGATCAGGCTCTTGCCCTTGCGCTCCACAAATCCGGCTGCCACCAGCTTTTCGATGATAGCCGCCCTGGTTGCAGGCGTGCCAAGTCCTTTTCGCTCCGCATCGTCAGGAATATCCTCCTTGCCTGCGTTCTCCATAGCGGACAGGAGGGTATCTTCGGTGTAGGGCTTCGGCGGCTGGGTGAAATGCTCGGAGATGGAAACCTCCGCGCCGTCAAAAACTTGTCCTTCGATGAAGTCCGGGAGCGTATCGCCGTCCCCATCCGCAGGCTTTTCCTTCAAGAAGGCACGGAAAATGCGGTCGATCTCCCGCCAACCTTCGGAGAGGACGCGCCTGCCCTTTGCGGTGAAGGACTGGCCGCCGCAGTCGAAGGCAGCCGTGACCGCCTCATACACATAGGGCTCCGCCGACGCGCACAGCAGACGGCAGCAGATCAGAAGAAGCAGCTCACGCTCGCCCAGGGGCAGGGCGGGGATATCCGCTTTCTCGATCTCCATCGTGGGAATGATGGCGTGGTGGTCGGATACGTCCTTGTCGGAGACCATGGCCTCCACCAGCGGATAGAAATTGCTGATTTTATCAAAGGGCGGCAGCTTCGCCGCCAGATGGATCACACAGGAGGCCGTTTCCGCCATGTCGGAGGTCAGATACCGGCTGTCCGTGCGGGGGTAGGTCAGCAGCTTTTTTTCGTAAAGGCTCTGGGCGTAGTCAAGGGTCTGCTTCGCCGTGTAGCCAAGCAGCCGGTTTGCCTCACGCTGCAAGGTGGTGAGGTCATAGAGCTTCGGAGGCGGTTCCTTCTTCTGCTCACAGGTGACGGAGGTACAGGTGACGGCAGCGCCCTTGCACATGGCCGCCGCCTGCTCCGCCTCCGCCGGATCGGTGAACTTCTCCGACACCGCCTCGGCTCCATCCAGCGTCAGGCGCACATGATGATACTTCTCCTTCTGGAACAGCGCGATCTTCGCGTCCCGCGCCGCCAGCAGGGACAAGGTGGGCGTCTGGACGCGGCCCACGTTCAGAGTGCGGTGGTAGAGAACGGAGAAAAGGCGGGTGGCGTTGATCCCCACCAGCCAGTCAGCCCTCTGGCGGCAGAGGGCTGACTGATATAGGGCTTCATAGTCGGCGCCGGGACGCAGTTCGGAAAAGCCCTCCCGGATGGCGCTGTCCTCCATGGACGAGATCCAAAGCCGGAGGACCGGCTTGCGGCAGCCGGCCATTTCATACACCAGATGGAAGATCAGCTCGCCCTCACGCCCGGCGTCGCAGGCGTTGACGATCTCCGTTACGTCCTCCCGCGCCATGAGGCGCTTCACATTGTCCAAAGCCGCCTCCTTGCCGGGGATGGGAGCGTAGCGGAAGGGTTCCGGCAGGATGGGCAGATCCTCATAGCGCCATTTTTTGAAGCGCTCGTCATAGCCGCCCGCGTCCAGTGGGGATACCAGGTGTCCCACGCACCAGGAAACGATCAGGCCGCTGCCCTCATAAAAGCCATCGGCCCTGGATGAAGCACCCAGGGCCGACGCGATGGATTTTGCCACGCTCGGTTTTTCCGCGATGATCAGCTTACTCATGCTCCGCCTCCGTTTCAGCCTCCGCAGGCTCGTCCTCGTTGACATACTCCTCGTCGGGGAAATCGTACTCGTCGGGATCGGCGCTGACCTTCACGCTGCTGCGGTTCGGCTTGATGAACTTCACATAGGCGAAGGCTCCGCCGCCTGCCAGCACCAGCAGCGCCACCACGGCCAGCAGGCCGCTGCCGCTCTTTTTCTTCGGCTGCTCCGGTTCCGGCTCCGGCTCCTTGACCTTCTCCCTGCCCGCACACTCGGAGAGGTTGGTCTTGCAGACAGGGCAGGAGGTATCCACCGCACCTGCCGCGCATTTTTCCTTACAGGTACACACCGGGGCGGCGGGTGTCTCCTCGTCCATCAGGGCCAGCAGGTCGCGCTCGTCTACCTGGTTGAGAAAGTGGACGGTGTTCTCGCCGTCCTCCGCCCGGTCGATGATGATGTAGAAATAGTTGCCGCCTTTTGTGACCACGGTGATGAACTGCTTGTCCCCGGCGCTCTCCCCGGCGATATCGTCCACCAGGGTCATGTTGCCCTCCGGGGTCAGGGGTTGGGGCTCATAGCCGCCCGTGGTCTCCTCCCCGGTGTAGTAGGGCTCACCGTCCCCGCCGCCGGCGAAGGCCACGGTGGAGGTTGCCGCCATGCAGAAAAGCGCCAGAAACACGGCGGTGAAACGGCGAAAAGCTCTGTTACGCTTCATCTTCCGCACCCTCGCTTTCCTCCGTCTCCATCAGCCCGTCCGGCAGGGAGATCATGCCGCTGGCATAGGCGCGCAGGAAGGCGGTCAGCTCCCTGTTGTCCATGCGGACAGCCTTCACCATGCGGACGATCTCCAGGTTCTCCTCCTCCGTGAGTTGGGCCTCCAGCGTGCGAAGGCGCTTCTGCTGCTCCGCGATCTTTTCCCTCGTTTTCTCAATATCCTTGCGGATCTTCTCAGTCGTTGCCATGATTGCATTGCTCCTTTCCAAATCGTTCTTTCCATGAATAATTGCGCCCAAGCCCCCGAACGGTTTTCAGGTTGGCCCGTGCGTTATCCTCCAATGCCAGCGCGCGCCGGAACAGCTCCGGGTAACGCTCCCGCAGGTCGATGATCTCCTCCGCCCGCATACTGGGGCAGAAAAAGCAGGAGGACTTTCCCGGCTGCGGCAGGCCCGCCGCCTCGATCGCCCGGATACACGCCTCCCGGTCCCACCCCCATTCCATCAGGGGATACCATTTGCTGTACTTCGGGTCAGCCAGATCACGCAGAAGGACCTTGTCGCTGCGGTAGTGCTCGCCAGCGTCATAGCCGATGAACTTGACCACCTTTTTCCCTCTGTTCCAGACCTCACGGCATGGAGGATAGTTGTTGCAGAACTTTTCCTGCGGCCCGATCTTGTGTTTCAGAGAACACCGCTTGAAGCCATAGGCGATGGAGGGCAGCGTGCCGCTTTTCAGACATTCGTCCTCCAAGGTCAGCCGCCCGCCGTCCTTCGTGGTCTTATAGACCCGTGTGATCTCCGGCATACCGTGATCCTTCAGCCAACGATCCATGATATCCAGATAGGCGTAGGTGTGGGGATGCTCGCCGCCCGTATCCGCAAACAGGATCAGGTCAACGGGGATACGGTGCTGGTGCAGCCCAACAAGAAGGGCGGTGCTGTTCGCACCGCCGCCATAGGAAACAATATTGATATGCTCACCTCATCTCAAAGCCTTTTCGTATCGGTATTTCATTTGTGCCGGATACAGCGGTTCGGGCGGGCGGCGTCTGCCGGTCCACTCCCGTCCGCCCGCCAGCCCCGCGCATCGCCAGCCGGAGGCACGGAGGCTGACGCCGCTCTCCGTGTCCAGAATGTAGGTGACGATCCTATGGTAGCCCAGGACCTTCGCCGCCCGCGCCGCCGCGCCATAGAGAAAGCTGCAAGCGTTTTTCGTCCCGTCCGTGCAGAGGCGGTTGACCTCCAGGGTCAGCCCATCGTCCAGGTATCGGCTCACCGGCCGCCCCACGATGGCGACGCCCGCCAGATGGCCGTTCGCCATGCAGCCCAGGGAAAACTTATGCCCTCGCACCGGCTTATGGTGACGGTGGTGCTCTGCGACAAACCTGTTTGCGTCGGCAAGGGACATCGGTTTTACAGTCAGCATCGGCTCCGCCTCCATCAGTTGTACGGCGGTCTGCCGTAGGCATAAAGGTGAGACTGCCAGTAATTTGTGTTGAGACTGGTGTACTGGATGGGATCGCCGCAGTGCAGGAGCATCCCGTCCCCCACATAAAAGCCCACATGGCTGACCCCCGGCGTGTCGTAGGTGCCCACAAAGAACACCAGATCCCCCGGCCGCGGCTCGGATACCGGCGTGGAAATGTTGTAGAGGCCCTGCGCCCCCAGCCGCCCGGTATCGCACAGGCCGCTGCTGGTCAGGACATAGCTGACAAAGCCGCTGCAATCAAAGGAGGTGGAAGGGCTGCTGCCGCCCCAGACATAGGGAAAGCCCAGATACTTCTCCGCCTCCGTAATCAGCGTGGCAAAGCGCTCGTCGGACAGATACTCCGCCGGGATCTCGTACTTGGCGGGCGGGTTGGTCACATACTTGGGAACATAGCCGGAGGACGGGAACAGGTCGGGGCGGTTGCCCAGGGTGGACATATACACGGCGTACATGGAAAGCGTCTCCTGATCCATCATGTAGACCGGCAGATGGGAGAGGTCGAAGTTTTCCAGCTTCACGGTGCAGATATAATAATCGTAATAGACCCGGTAGCTCTCCGTATGGGTGTTGCCCTCCTCGTCCGTCCAGGTATCCGTTTCAATGTAATACCGCCGTTCCACCTCCACCGTTTCGGTGAGAATGTATTGCCGGTCAAACAGCATTTGAAGGTCGCCCTGCACCTGGTCTATGGTGAAGGTCCCCTCATGGAGCGCCGACAGGATGGACAGCAGCACATAGGGATCGTGCTCGATCTCGTCCAGATCGTAGTGATACTCGTCATAGTCGTGGGTCTGCTCATAGGTGTCCAGATACCGCCGCAGCTCGTCCTCTTTGGCGCAGTAGGCGGCCTCCGCCGCCAGCAGGTCAGCATCCTCGGAGAGATAGGAGGAGGCCACAATGTTGGACACGCCTCCGCCGAACATGGAGGAGCAGGATTGCAGCAGGCCCAACAGCAGCACCAGCACAAGGCCGATCCCGCCGATGATAAGGAACGCCTTCTTGTGCCGGGCTATGAACTCGCCGGCCTTCTTCGCCGCCTCCGCGCCCTTCTTTGCGCTCTTGGCTGCCGTCTGCGCCGCCGCCTTTGCACCCTCCGCGCCGCGCGACGCCCGGTAGGCCGCCGCGTACTGCCGCTGCATCCGCTTCTTCTGCCAGATACGGGAGATGGGATTGCCGGACGCAAGCTGGGGGTTATCATGGAGCGCCTTTTGGTAAAGAGCCTCCGCGTTGGCCCTGACCGCCGCCTGCTCCGCCTTTGCCGCGTCCCGCCAGGGCTTCACCTGCCGCTCCGCCCGCCAGTTTTGCAGCTTGCGGTTCCCATAGCCCACGGCTTTTTCCATGCCGCGCTCGGTGAGATGGCCCGCGGCCACGCCGGAGTTTTCCTGCTCCACCTCCCGCACCTTGGCGTGGGCGGCGTGGGCGACCTCCTGCAAAGGCCGCGCCAGCGGGTTCGGTCCCGGCTGCCGGATCGAAGCCGGCTTATCCGTCTCATGGAATACCAGCCTTGTGCGCCCGGCGCCGGAAGCCTCGTCAAAGACACGCTCCGTGCCCAGGACGCGCTTTTTGGGGATGGCGGCCCTTGCTGCGTCCAGCTTGTCCGCCGCCTTGTCGGATTTGCGGATCGCCTTTTGCAGCTCCGGCGCGGCGCGTTCCTCGTCTGAAAACTGCAAGCGGGAGGACGGACGGTCATTTGCCGCCGTACCCTCCCGGTAGGCTTTGCGGCGGTTCCGCCGCTTTTTCTTCTGAGACTTCCGGACGCGCCGGTCGTCCAGATGGTGGAGGGCAGTCCTCGCCAGCGCCGCGGAATCGCCGGAGGGAGAATAGTCCTGCTCCGGCGCACGGTCTGAAACATGGCTCGCCTCGCCTGTGACCATGTTGACGGAAATGGCTCCGTCGCGGGTCATCTTCTGCGCCTCCTTCTCGGAGGCTTTCCATTCCTTCATGCGTCACCACCTGCCTTTCCGTAGGGGCAAATGCTCACGCACTCGCCCGTCTCGATCATGGAGATATACTTGAAAATGGGATATGCCTGGGGCGGGCAGACCGCGTTGCCCAGGGTTTTCAGCCGTAGGGCGCGGTCCGCGGTGTTTTCGGTGATACGGGGGACTCCCTCCGGCTCGGCGGCCCAGAGGATACGTCCGTCCATTTCCGGGGGAAGCCCATGAGCCATTCCACCCAATCCGGGTTCAGCGCCGCCGTCTCGGATAGCGGCTGCTCCTGCCGGATCACCTGGGATGACAGGTTGGCAGACGGGGCGCTGTTCCGAAACGCCGCTGGTTTCAGCGTGGAGCGGTAGCCCTCCGACGCTGCCGGGGTCAGATAGAACACCGCCGCCGACAGACTCAGGCTCCAGATGGCCCCGTTCCGGTTCACCTTGCGAAAGATCCCGTTGTCGGAGAGGTACACATCCAGGTTGGCCGCGTCCCTGCAGGTGTTCTTGTCGGAGGCAAGGGGCGTGGGAAACATCAGCCGCGACGATAAAAGTTCGCTGGCGCTCATGCCATGCGCCGACGCCGCAAGCCGGAAATACGAATGGGAGAACAGCGTATCCCGCTTTTGCCAGGTCAAAGATCGTTTTGTCGAGCCCCATATTGATGAAGCCAGCAACATTTTCCCCAAGCACCCAACGGGGCCGCAGCTCGGTAATAACGCGGCACATTTCCGGCCACAGGTAGCGTTCATCCGCAAAGCCCTTTCGCTGCCCCGCGGTGGAGAAGGGCTGGCAGGGAAAGCCGCCGGAGAGGACGGTAACGGTTTCAAGTCCTGTTTTTTCAAAAAACGCCTCCTTCGTAAAAGTCGTGATATCCCGGAATCTCGGCACCTCCGGCCAGTGCTTTTCCAGAACGGAATAGGGGTAGTCCGCCCACTCGCATTGACAGACGGTGCGGAAGCCTGCCGCCTCCGCCGCCAGATCAAGCCCGCCGATGCCGGAAAACAGGCTCACATGGGTCAGCTCAGTCATAGTCGTCCTCGCAGGAATGATCTCCGCCGAGGGCGCAGCAGCGGCCGCAGCCGATGCCGTTCTCCGCCGCTTCCTCCGGGTCATAGGGTGTCAGATGCGCACGCCGCAGCGTTGCCTCCAGAATGTCATAGCAGGTGACGACCTGATCCTCCGCAAAGCCCCACCTGCGGTACATTCTTCGGATGCTCGGATTCTCGCCGGAGAGATTCTTTTGCAGCCGCGCAAGCCGTTTTTCTGTTTTCACCTCTACAACACGGTTGCGGAGAAAGCTGTACTGCGCCAGCAGGTCAAAGATATCGGCCGCCAGCAAACGGAAGGCGCCGCCGGAGATGATGTAGGCGGGATCATCGGCGGTGACGGCGCGCTGCTTTTCCCTGATTTTTGCGTCATGCTCTTTCAGCACGGCGGTCAAGGGCGTGAGCTCCACCGCTTTCAGCTCGGCAAGGTCCTTCCTGTCCCCAAACACCAGATAGCGGCCGGGGATACGCCATGCGGAAAACTTTTCCTCCGCGATCTCACCGTAGCGCTTTGCCGTCTCGACCAGATTTTCCAGATCCTTCTCGTCCTTCGCCTTTTCCGCCAGGAAGGCGAGCTGATGGAGAAGTCCGTACAGATGCACCTCGTCATTGATATGGTTTTCATAGGCCTTGCTGTCGATCACATATTTCATATCTTGTCCCATCCTTTCCTTATCCGGTTTCCCCGTCATGGGAAACCTCGCTGGGCTTGGTCGTGAGAAGTCTGTATAGCTCGGTGGCCTTGGGAAACTCGTCCTTGAAGGGCAGGATCACATTTTGGAAGAACAGAAGGCCGCTGCCGGGGTCCGCGTTGGTCACATAGGCAAGCTGCTCGGCAGAGATGTTCAGTCGCTCCGTCATCAGCTTGCGGTCGCCCGCGGAGAGGTTCAGCAAATAGATAAAATCGCTGTTTTCCAGAATGTTTTCGATCTCCGGCGAGGAAAGCAGGTCTTTCGGGTTCTGCGTTGCCCCGGTCGGGACGCCGCCCCACTTTCTGAAACGCTTCCAGACCTCGGCGCTGTATGCCGCCGTCTGCTCCTCCTTCAAGAGCAAATGGAACTCGTCCACGAAATACCAGGTGGCCCGCCCAATGGAGCGGTTCACCGTGACGGTGTTCCACACCGCGTCCTGGACAATGAGCATCCCCGGCTTTTTCAGATTCTTGCCGAGGCCCTTGATATCGAAGCAGACAAGGCGGTTGCGGATATCCACGGTGGTACGGTGGTTGAAGAAGTTGAGCGAGCCGTTCACATACAGGTCAAGCGCCTGGGCCACACGGTCCGCCTCCGGGATATGCTGGGCGGTGAGGGCTGCCATGAGGTCGGAGAGGATCGGCATATTCTCCGGCCGGGGGTCCGCGAAGTACGGCTGATAGATCTTCTGCACGGCACGGTCGATGACGGTTTTCTCGATGGCCTCCAATCCTGTCTTGCTGCCCATGATGAGCTCACAGAAGGACAGCACGAAATCGCTTTTCAGCGCCAGCGGGTTTTCTTCCTCGCTGTAATTGAGGTTGATGTCCAGGGGATTCACATAGTCGCGGCTGTTGGGGGAAAGCCGGATCACCTGGCCGCCCAGCCGGTTCACCAGCGGGGAATATTCATCCTCCGGGTCGCAGATGATGACATTATCCTTCGTGGTCAGCATGACATAGGTGATCTCCCGCTTGCAGCTCATGGATTTGCCGCTGCCCGGCGTGCCGAACACAAGGCCGTTGGGGCATCGGGACTGCTTGCGGTCCAGCAGGATCATGTTGCCGGACAGGGCGTTGAGCCCGTAATATATTGCGTCCCCGCCCATGAAAAGCTCCTGGGTCACGAAGGGCACGAACACCGCCAGCGCCGATGTGGTAAGGCTGCGTTCGATCCTGATACGGTTAAGGCCCAGCGGCAGCGAGGACATGAGCCCGTCCTCCTGCTGGAAGTCCAGCCGGGTCAGGATGCAGTTGTGGGTCTGGGCGACGCTGGCAGACTGCGATACGGCGATCTCCAGCTTTTGCTTTGTGGGCGCCAGATGCAGCATGAGGAAGGTCATATTGAACATTCTCTCATTGCGGCTCTGTAAATCCTGCAAGAGATTTTTCGCCGCGCCGCCGTAGGTGGAGAGGTCGGAGGGGAGGATATCCAGATCGTAGCCGCTGCGTGCGGCCTTCTTCTGCTCCTGGATCTTCATGGCGTCCAGATCGGTGATCTTGCGCTTGACCATCTTGATGGCCTCATTCTGGTTGATGCCGCGGACGTGCATGGTGACGAGAAGGTTTCCCTCCACATCCATGAAATCCGTGAGGATACGGTCCTGGATCTCCGGGGCCAATATCTGCAAGAAGGACACCGCGCCGTACATTTCGCCCATGCGGAAGCGCCGCGTCTCCCCAAACTCGAAGGAAGAAGGCGCGATAAAATCCTTCACGGACAGGCCGGAGGGCGCCAGCCAGTCCCATTCAAAGGCGAAGGGCTCCCCTCTGGGATGGAGAAGGCCGTGCAGCAGCGCCAGCCGCTCCTTGCCGTCCAGCACCTTTGCCGCCGCGCCCATGACCTTGAAGCGGTTCAGGGTGTCCGCCTCGATGCGGGAAAACCTTGCCCGCGCCGCCTGGACGCTCTCCGCCTCGATGGTCAGCGTGACATACTTGCTTTTTACATAGCCGTTGCTGCCGCGCTCATACTGTGTTTGCAGGATGCCGGAGGCCTCGGCGCGGATCCCGTCCAGATCGTCCCCCTGGGCCGCCATGCGGAACAGGTCCCCGCCGCCGGCCTTATGGCTGCTGCTCAGGGTCATTTGCACGCCGATGGAGGGGTCATAGCCGTTATAGAAGTCGCAGAGGCGTTCAAAGATATCCCGCTGATCGTCCGGCCCCGCCAGACGGTAGCTGACGTCGGCGTAGGCGATGGTTTTGGAAAAATGCCGGTTGTCCAGACGGCACAGACCGTCCGGGTGCATATTGCGGAAGGGGAGGCTTGCCTGTACGGTGTGATTCTTGCCGTCCCCCCTGGCCTGCCGGATGACGGCCTCGATCTGCTTTCGCTCCTGCCGGGTGAGCCTGCGCCGGCCCTTGCCTCTTTTCCCCGCGCCGGAGGCGATCCGCCCCACCGTCCGCTCCAGCTCCGCCTGCTTTTCCAAAGCGGAATAGGCGTTGTTTGTCTGATAGACACGCTTTTTCGGACGGATGAATTTGCACTGGATCAGATTGCCCAGCAGCGCCTCCGGGGTCTGCCCATTCTTCTCATACAGGGCGAACAGGAAAAAGGGCAGCATCACAAGGATCATGCACAGCGCCGCCGGCGTCGTGCCCATGCTGCCCTTGCTCAAAAAGAAAAGCGGCACCCCAACAAGCGCCGCCGATCCGAAACACACAAGCTGCCGCTTCGTCAGTCCGAACAGCATCTTGCTCTTGATTTTTGTCAGGTCCTTCGGGACCGTTACGTATGCCAATGGTTCACATCCTTTCCGCAAGCCGGATATCGCTTGCAACTTCATTTCCCCACACATCCCAGCCGGGCGGTGAGGCTCTTGCGAACAGCTCAATACGGGGCACGTCCCCCATGAGGGCTTCGATCCGCCGCCGCGCCTCCTCCGGCTTCTGGCTGTGCCGCTCCACGTGGGAGAGGATGACCTGCTTCACATCCCGCGCCGCCCGCTTCGGGCGTCCGCGGGTCGCCAGCAGGCAGATCTCCGCGTTGGCCCGCGTCCAGTAGCCCATGCCGGTGAACAGGCCCTCCGACTTCCGGCACTGCTTGATCCAGACGAAGGCCACGGTCTTGAAGGTAAAGCCCCAGGCGTCCATGACACCCCAGGCCTCCCGCAGCATGGGGAAGGTGATCCAGAGGAACAGGGCGCAGTCCTTGTCCGCCAGCTCCCCTACTGGCAGGGCCTTGATGGCCGCTATGTCCATGGTGGGGTAATGGCTCTCGGCGCTGCGCCCCGCGCCCTTCTTGCTCCAGACCTTATAGGCCCAGGGCGGATCCGCGTAGATGACCTTGTATTTTTTCATGGCCGCCTCCCGTCAATGCGCCCCGAACAGGCTCTTTGCGAGGCTGCCGGTGCGAAACAGCGTGTAGCACAGCAGCACCGTATAGCCCAGACACTCCCAGATGGCCACGGTGATATCATCCCCCACGGCGATATTCTGCACCAGCACAGCGTAGATGCCGACGCAGACCATAATGAGAAACGCCTGGAAGCCCAGGGCCAGCAGGGACTTCAAATAGTTCTGCCCCGTCTGGCCCCACTCCCGGTTGGCCATCGTGGCAAAGGGGATCGATCCCACGGATACGGTCAAATACACCTCGATCATTCTTCCGTAGATCACAAGGAAGATGGCGATGGTGAGGATATGGGAGCAGAGGCCCACAAAAATGCTCTGAAACCACAGGCCCAGCAAAGAACCGATGCTCCAGTCCGCCAGGGTCGTTTCCAAATTGCCGACCACGCCGGAAATGTCGATCCCCGCGTCGGAGATGATGACGCCGGCGCTCTGGCTGACCACGCTCTGCGCCATATCGAATACCGCCATGACGATGTTCCAGGTATTGGTGACGATCAGCACCGCGCAGAAGGTCTTGAAGATCCACTTCCAGAAAAGCCAGGTGTCAAAATCGTGGAGATTATTCTTTTCCACGATCAACTGGATCAGCTCATAGCACATGACGAAGGTAAGGATGATGCCGGCAATGGGAACGATGACCGTTTCAGACAGGCCGCGGATCATGTTGAAGATGCCGCCGTTCCAGCCGGCCGGCGTCATGCCCACCTCGCCGGCGATCTCGCCCACCTTCGTATTCACGGTGTCAAAGGTCCCGGAGAGGTTGGAGATGATGCCGTCGATCAGCAGCTCCTTGAACCACTCCTGGATCATTTCAATTATCACGGGTGGTCACACCTCCTTTCGGGGGCTCCCGCCGTGAAACGGGAGCCTCCGGGTGGGATGGTCCTGCCGCCGCTCAGCCAAGCAGGCCGGACAGCAGGGGGATCAGGGTCACGCCGATCAGGGCGACGCCGCCGCCCGCGACAAGCTGCTTGACGCCCTGCGATTTGGCCGCGGGGTTATCCTGGCCATAGCCTTCCAGAAGGTTGATGCCGCCCCACACGCAAAGGCCGCCGCCCAGGGCGATGACCAGGGTCTGCAATACGTCGATGGCACTGTTGAAGAACTCCATAAATCATATTTCCTTTCGTTTTGTAGAATTGTTGTTGTCGGGTTTGTCTGTCAGGTCTTTTGCGCTCAATTCGTACATATCGAAAGGCTCGTCCGGCTTCAAGATGGCCGGTCTGCGCTTCATGTACCGTTCTACGTCAAAGACGTTCTTCTTGTCGGCGTCGGACAGGTATTTGTAGCGGGGGTGCTTTGTCAGGTCGTACTTGTCGCTGAAAAACGGGCGCACGCCCCGAAGCTGCAAGATACACTTGCCGCCGTCCATGACCGCGATCTCGTCCTGGGTCATCAACTCCTTTCCCAATTTCTGATAGCTGAGGCCGTGAGAGGTCTGTGCGCCGCGGTTTTCGGACTGGCTCAGGCTGTCGATGGTCTCCTTGCCCAGCAGCTCCGAGATCTCTTTCAGCGTTGACTTCTCCTTGCCTCCCAAAAACAAGGTGACGTCGCAGTTGCCGACAATGGTATCTGCCGCGTCCTTGTAGATGGTCTTTAGCTGGCTTTGCGACTGCAAAATAATAGAAGCCGATATTTCACGGCTTCGGATGGTGGCGATCAGCTTGTCAAAGTTTGGTATCTGGCCGATATTGGCAAACTCGTCCAGAAGGCACCGCACATGGACAGGCAGCCGCCCGTTATAGAGATCGTCCGCCTTGTCGCAGAGCAGGTTGAAAAGCTGGCTTTGCAGCATGGCAATGACGAAATTGAAGGTGGTATCGGTATCGCTCATAATGAGGAACAGCGCCGTTTTCCGGTCGCCCATCGTGTCAAGCTCCAATTCATCCTCCGTCATAATGTCCCGCAGCTCCTTGATATCGAAGGGGGACAGGCGGGCGCCGCAGCTCACCAAAATACTTTTGAGTGTCTTGCCGGCCGCCATTTTGAATTTGACATATTGCTTGACGGCGAAGTGCTCTGGCTGCGCCTGCGCCAGCTCGTCAAAGAGGATATCCACGGGGCTTTTATAGGTCTCGTCGTCCTCTCTGGCCTCGCAGGCGTTGATGAGCTCCAGCAGGGTGATGAAGTTTTTCTCCTCCGGCTCCGCCTCATACCAGATGTAGCCGATCAGGGCGCAGTATAACAGGCGTTCCGCCTTGATCCAAAAATCCTCGGAGGATTTTTCACCGTCTCCCTTCGTGTTGGCGATGATGACATTGACCAATTTCAGGATATCCTTCTCGGAGCGCACATAGGCCAACGGGTTATATTTCATGCTCTTGGAAAAGTTGATGGTGTTCAGGACCTTGATGCGGTATGGCTCATAGACGACCTTGCCGTGCTTATCCCGCACTGGCTTTCCGTTCTCGTCCCGCTTCGGCCCGCCGTGCGCCAGGAGTTTTCCCGTCTCCCGAAGGAGCTGTCCTTTGGGATCGGTGACCACATAGGAGCTGTGCATTTGGAGCAGGGACGGCTTGACAAAAAACCGCGTCTTACCGCTGCCGGAGCCGCCGATGACCAGGATATTTTTATTTCTCGCCGTTTTCGGATCCTTCGGACGGCTGGTCATGGTGAGGCTTTCCGTCCGGGTCAGAGGGATGTTCCAATCGGGGACCGGGTCTATGTAGGGCGCGATATCCTCCGGCCGGCCCCAACGTGCGCTGCCGTACTCTACGCCACGGCGATATTTCTTCGCGTTTTTCGCTTTCAGATACACCGCCAGCCGGACAAGCGCTGCCCCGGCAACGCCCAGCAGCAGGTCCAGAGGATGCAGGCTGAGCCAGAGGGAGGCGAAGGCCTCGGTGAAGCCCTGGGCGATACGAAGCAGCTTTTCCGAAGCGTCCGCCCCCGGTGAGAGCCGCACCGCCTGGCAGAGCTTGTCAAAGAGCCAGGCGAACAGCAGATACGGAAGGTTCGGCAGCATGGCCTTTTTCAGCTTTCCCGTCATCGTTCCAGCCCCCGGTCCCTGTTTTTGACCTTCTCGCCCCGCTCCAGCTCCTGCCGCTTCGCCTGCTCCTTGGCCTTGGTCAGCTGCCTGCGGATGGAGGGCTTTTTCTCCTTCGCCAGATTCTTTGCGGAGAACTCGCGGAAGGCTGCCGTCACCGCGTCGGCGTCCCTGCCCTTGAAGAACACCAGGTAGCGGGGGATCTCCCCGGCGGTATCTTTTTTCAGGGCAAAGTCGATGCCGTACTTCTTCGCCGTAGCGGAGAACGCCTTGATATTCTGATCCGTGATCTCGATATTGGACACGCCGGCCCCATGCTTCATAAGCTGCCGGATGGTCTGCTTGCCGTGCCGGAGCTGGGGATCATTCTTGTGCTTTTCCATATCCGCCAGCACCTTCTTCATGGCCTGCTGCAAGAGCTGAGCAGTCATTTTACTGGCCTCCACACAAAGCGCAAGGGTTTTCTGCGTGATTTCTTCCTGCAAGGCGTTCACCTCCGATCTCCGCTGCCGTACAGGTCATGGCTGACAAGGGATGTGTAATAGCTGTCCATTGTGACCGGGGCGTTATACAGCGCCGCCAGCAGATACTTCTTGATATTGCGGACATAGGTGGTGTTCTCCCGCATCCGGTCCAGCACATACTCGATGTGGGAGCTGTCGATCTTCAAGAACCGGGACTTCACCACCTCGGCGGGGTAGTCGTCCCCGGCGATACGGATCATCTCCCGGTTGGAGCAGACGGTATCCACCATGAGCTCCACCAGCTCGTCCAGACGGTCCCTGTCCAGCTTTTCATCCTGGGTGAGGATATCGTAGTCGATATTCTCCAAAATGATCTCCCGGTAGCTCTCACGCTCCCGCATCCTGTCCCGTCCGATCCTGCTTTTTTCTCTGGGGGTAGGGGGACTTGATGGGATAGGACTTGATCCTTGCGTAATTGATAATTCTTTATTTTGTTCTTTAGTATTTAATTGGGCGGGGTTCTCCTGAATTGGGGCATCCAACATTGGCTTCACCTGTATTGGATTTTCCCGTATAGGTTTTTCCCGGATAGGCGCGGGCGTCTGTGCCGGCTCCTTCGGCTGCTCCAAAATGGTGTACTCGATGGAGCCAAGCTGCCCGTTCTCGTTGCGGACGCGCGCCCGGACGAGATAGCCGTGTGCCTCCAGCTCCCGGATCCCGCCGCTGATGCTGTCGATGCCGTCCTTGCAGATGCGGGCAAGCCCCTTCATGGTGTAGTCCCAGTCCTCCGGCAGCGACAGCATGAGGGACAGCAGCCCCTTCGCTTTCAGGGACAGCGACCTGTCCCGCAGGTGGTAGTTGGACATGACCGTGTAATCTCTGGTCTTTTCGATGCGGAAAACTGCCATATCCGGCGCCTCCTTTCTCTGGTTTTGAAAAGTGTTGATTTTGGCGCAAAAAAGCCCCTGTCCTGCCTCCCGGACGCTTCCCACGGGAAAACACCCACGCCGCCCTTCAAGTGGCGCTCTGAGAGGAAAAAACAGAGGTTTTCGCACCCTAATTGATACATTTTTCGGGTGGGTACAGGTACGGATATGAAAAAACGCCATAGGGCGGCTGCCTATGGCGTGGGGACAGGAAAAGGGCGCTGATTTTCACATCAGCGCCCTTCGTGCCTGTCAGTATGAGATTTTTTGACTTCGTACCGTGTTCCCTGCCTTTGAAAACATTGATTTTACTGACTTTCTTATGTTTTCTTATTAGGAGGCGGGGAATGCTTCCCCCTTTATTTTTCCCCGCAGGTCATCCCCTGCTTCTACATCAGCGGTGCGGCCAGACGCAGCACGCAGCGGAAGATTCGAATCGGCAGGCTCTGCTGTCCGTCGCGGTAGAGACCTGTGACCTCGCGGCTTCTTTCCAGAAGTCCGTCCAGATCCTTTTTCACATCCTGCACGGCCCGCGTCCCATACATAACGCAGCCATCCTCGAAATGATGATACAGACTCCGGTAATCCAGGTTGATGGTGCCGCAGGTCGCAATAAAATCATCGCTGACACAGCATTTTGCATGGCAAAAGCCCGGCGTAAATTCAAAAATCCGGACTCCCTTGCGCACAAGCTGCGCATAATACGATCTTGTCAGCTGATAGGTAATCTTCTTGTCCGGGATTCCCGGCGTCACAATCCGCACATCCACGCCGCGCTCCGCCGCCAGTGTGATTGCCCGGCTCATTTCATCCGTCAGAATCAGATAGGGCGTGACAAAATACAGATAATCCGAAGCGCCGTTTGCAATCGACATATAAACACTCTCGCCGACCTGCTCCTCGTCCAGCGGGGAGTCCGCGTACGGCTGCACAAAGCCATCCGCCGGGCCTTCGGCATGCTCCCGGAAGTACCCTTCAAATTCTCTGTCATCCTTATCGGTCGCACGGATGGCATTCCACATCTCCAGGAAAATCGTTGTGTAGGTTCTCACCGCAGGTCCGGTCAGACGGATTCCGGCGTCCTTCCACTCCCCATAGGGATGCGTCACGTTAAAATACTCGTTTGCGAGGTTATAACCGCCGGTATAGGCAATCTTCCCGTCAATCACCGTGATCTTCCGGTGATCCCGGTTGTTCATGAACACGCGAAGGCTCGGAAGAACCGGATTAAAGACTCTTGTCCGGATCCCGTCTGCCTCCATCTTCGCACGAAAGCCTCCGTTGATAAAGCTGATGCTTCCGACATCGTCATAGAACAGACGAACCTCCACGCCCTCCTTCACCTTCTGCGCAAGGACCGCATGGATTCGCGCAAAGGACTCCTTGTCCTCGATGGCAAAATACTCCATGAAAATAAACTTCTCCGCACGTGAAAGATCCGCAAGCTGAGCCTCCAGCGCCTCTGCCGCATCGGCATAGTACCGGCAGCTGTCGTTTCGATACAGCGGGAAGCTTCCTTTTCTCCAGAGGTAGTTTGCAATTCCTGCCGCCTGAGAATTCTGCTCCTTCAGAGAAGACTGCACGCCGTTTTCCTGCTGCAGAAAAGCAGTTAAGTCCCGGTCGATGTCCTCAAAGCGCTTCTTCATCGGATGCGTTGCCAGTCTGCTCTCCATCAGGAACCACAGGATGACGCCAAGGATCGGGACGGCTGTAATCAGCATGATCCACGGCAGCTTCATCGAGGTTGTTGTGTGCTTCCCGTAAATCAGAAGCACCAGCAGAACCGCGATGGTCTCCGTGACGATATGAATCCAGGTTGAATACCCATTCAGCCAGGCTATTAAAATATAGAGAAAATAGACCTGAGCCGCGATGGCAAGAACCACAAAGAACAGACGGATTACACTGTTCCCTGTGTCGGTCTTTCGTTCTACGCGCATTTTTTATGATTCCTCTGTTTTCTTTCTTTTCCGCCAGATGGTATGATGAGTCATATTTTACCACGAAAGGAATACGGATTGGATATGGCAGATTATGAAATGCTTCCCCGCACAGCCCTTGTGACCGGGGCGTCCCGCGGAATCGGGAGAGCAATTGCAGAAGCACTGGCACAAAACGGCTGGAATCTGTTCCTCACCTGCTCCCATTCTATGGCAGAGCTGACCGCGCTTGCAAAGGAGTTGGAAACCAGATACGGCATCTGCGCAGAGAGCTTCCTCTGCGACATGGGAGATTCTGCCTCTGTTTCCCGTCTTTTTGAGAAAATACCGTCATTGACTTTACTGGTCAACAACGCAGGAATCGCGCATATCGGCCTTCTGCAGGACATGACCGACGAAGAATGGAACCGGATTCTCTCCGTCAATCTCTCCTCCGTCTTCTATACGTCAAGGGCCGTCATCCCGCTCTTTCTGAAGAACCGGAGGGCAGAAGAAGGTGTTCCGGGCCGCATTCTGAACATCTCCTCGGTCTGGGGCAATGTCGGTGCCTCCTGCGAGGCCGCTTACTCCGCCACAAAGGGCGGTGTCAATTCCCTCACCCGCGCTCTTGCAAAGGAGCTTGCTCCTTCCGGGATCCCGGTCAACGCCATTGCCTGCGGCTGCGTGGACACCCGGATGAACGCACAGCTTGGTGCAGAAGAAAAGGCGGAGCTTTCCGAAGAAATCCCCGCCGGTCGTTTCGCGCAGCCCTCTGAAATTGCCAGGGCCGTTCTCTCTCTGATCGATGCTCCCGCCTACCTCACCGGCCAGATTGTGACCGTGGACGGCGGATGGATCTGATGCTGCCAGTTCCTTCACTTACCCGTTCCCGTTTATGATCCCGGGCAGGCGGATGGATCTGACTACGCCAGCTCCTTCACAAGTCGGATCACGCGGCTGGTTCCAAGCCTCGTGGCTCCAAGCTCCAGGAATTTCTCAGCATCCTCCAGTGTGGAAATGCCTCCGGCCGCCTTGACCTGAACCCCGGGGCCGACATGCTCCTTCATCAGCTTCACATCCTCGAAGGTTGCTCCCGCTGTCGAAAAGCCGGTGGATGTCTTGATGAAGTCTGCTCCGCTCTCCGTCACCACCTCGCACATCCGGATCTTCTCCTCCTCCGTAAGAAGACAGGTCTCAATGATTACCTTCAGAACATGATCTCCCACGGCCTTCTTAATCTGCCGGATTTCATCCAGGACCTTGTCATAAAGTCCGTCCTTAACCCAGCCGACATTGATGACCATATCCACCTCGGACGCTCCGTTTTCAATGGCATCTCTTGCCTCGAACACCTTGGAGGCCGTCGTGGAATACCCGTTCGGGAACCCGATCACCACGCAGACCGGAATCTGCCCCTTCATGTATTCCACCGCCTGTTTCGCGTAAGACGGCGGAATGCAGACGCTGGCGGTTCCGTATCTGACCGCATCATCACAGATTGCCTGAATCTGCTCCCAGGTCGCGTCCACCTTCAGCAGGGTGTGATCACAGCTTTCAATAATTTCCTGTATTTTCTGATTATCCATTTTGCTTCCCCTTTTCGTTGATCCAGTTTCTTCTGGAGAGATGAAGGCCCTCGGTCACTGCACACCATTTGTCCGCTATGGTAATGACCCATGTTTCGCGATAGGATGGAATGCCTGTTTTGCACAGCGGAAACATATGCTTCGTAATCACATCCGCCTCAATCGGTGTCAGATGACTGCAAATCTTTTCCGCCTCCTTTTCGGATTCCAGCGGATGGCGGAACGCACAGTCACGCCCGGAATGAAATCTCCCATCGTATCTGCCGACCAATCCCAGATCATGACACATAATTCCCCGCACCAGCTCCCTCACATGGAAATGAATGCCAAGGAAGGACAAAACAGCAACAATCAAAAGCGCGATGATGCAGACATGGAACTCATGGTTTGCAATGGTATAGCCGTAATGATGATCCGTATTTGCCGCCTCCTGAAACAGGTCGGTTCCAAGGATTTCTCCTGCATCTGTCTGAATTTCATGCAGACTTTTTCTGGTCAGATTCAGCACCAGTCCATGCTCCTCCTTCTGTTTGGTTATTTCTCAAATATTATACTGCAAAACCGTCTCCCGCAAGTTTCCGGAAGCAGAAAATACCCCGGATCCTTGTTGTCCATCACAGAATATGATTATAGAATATGCTAAAATCCTGTCTGATTTTCAGGTTCTGCTGTTCCTGCTGCCGGAAAGAGTCTATGATTGGAAGTGGAAAAACACCAGAAAAAGGAGGTTTCGACGATGTTGGATAAAAAAGTAAAAGAACTGATCAATACCCAGATCAACAAAGAGTTTTACTCCGCATATCTGTATCTGGATTTTGCGGATTACTACTACGACAAGGGACTGGATGGCTTCGGCAACTGGTATGACGTGCAGGCGCAGGAAGAGCGTGACCATGCCATGCTGATGCGTAAGTACCTGCAGAATAACGGAGAGGCCGTTACACTGGATGCCGTAGCCGGGCCGGATAAAACCTATGCAAAGCTGGACGATCCGCTGCGGTTCGGTCTGGAGCATGAGCGCTATGTCACAAGTCTCATCAATACCATCTACCAGGCAGCAGATGCCGTACACGACTATCGCACCATGCAATGCTTTGACTGGTTCGTGAAGGAGCAGGGCGAAGAAGAGAAAAATGCCGAGGATCTCATCAAGAAGTTTGAGCTGTTTGGCTCTGATCCCAAGGGCCTGTACGCTCTGAATCAGGAGCTTCTGACAAGAGTCTATATGGCTCCGAGCCTCGTTCTGTAAAATTTCTTGAACATTCGTGCGCAGGAATCTGTATGCGGAAATTCATGTACAGGACTTCATGTGCGGAAATTCATGCGCGGAAATTCATGCGCGGGATCGGGCAGACAGCTTTGCCCGATCCTTTTTCCTCTTTCTGCCTCGCTGCTTCCATTTCGAGCGCAGTGCTTGAAAGCGTCCCTTCCAGTCCTTCGAAATCCGGTAAGAATCACAGATTTTCTGAATTGCCTTGCCGCAGATCGAATACGAAAGTTCGCAATCCTTCATCCACTGATACACCGCTTCCGGCTCGTTGACGGCAAGCTCTGCAATCAGCCACGCCTCTGCCATCTGCACGTAATACTGGTCATCCTCCTTCATCAACGGCAGCAGCCGGTCCGCATGCTTCCGGCCCAAATCGGAAATGAACATGACATATCCCCAGCGGCGGACAAAAGGATCCTCAGAATCCACATATTCCTCTGCATAGCTCATAGCCATTTCAAAATCCAGCTTTGCTGCATAGCGAATGAGCTGATCCGTGTGCCACCAGTCTGTAAACAGCAAATTCTCATGAATGAATTGCATCCGCTCGTTTGCATCCTTAATCTGCTCCAGACTGACATAGAAATAAATCCGGTGAAACTGCTGCTGCATCAGAATGTGTTCCCGTAAAAGCGACACATCCGCCTTCTGTTTTACATATCGGCGGATCAGCCGGTCCACATCTGCTGTTTTGTATTGTCCAGGCGCGGCATTGTATTCTCCAAGCGCGGCATTGTATTCTCCAGGCGCGACATTGTATTCTCCAAGCGCATCCAGATCCCGCTGCACCTGCTGCGGTGTCAGCTGTATCCCCTCATCCATTTCATTTTCTCCTCGCATTGTAAATGTACCCATTGTAAATGTACCTGACGTGACATCGCGCTGTCTGCCGGACGTGACACAGCAAATGTGCTCCTTGTCAATGTTTTCTCTGGTGATATGAATATCGTTCATAGAGGAATGTCCTCGTATTCTTTTGGGTTGTCCTCGTATTCTTTGGGGGTGTCCCGTCTTTTGAGGTTCATCTCTATCTTGCTCTTTTGTTCCACAGGGATTATTTCTTCCTCCCGGATTCATCCCTGGCTTCCTCTTTTCTTCCGCAGATAATATGAAGTGACCTCACATTTGTAGCATCGTGGATTCGC
>ERZ1026872.23-NODE-23-length-97098-cov-18.123739_pt1 | contig 97098 bp, 138 predicted proteins | sample MGYA00380166_ERZ1026872 | MGnify/ENA primary metagenome ERZ1026872 (study PRJEB33269, sample SAMEA4719802) | human gut metagenome | biome: human-associated habitat; feature: organic feature; material: feces | place: Cameroon | collected 2013-10 ... | reverse complement strand
AATTTAATTTTCGAGTTTTAATTATGGGGAGCCTTTGGCTCCCCATTTTTATATAAATAAGACTATACTTTGATATGAGGTTAACCTATGTATACAGATAAGGGTAAAAAAATAATTGACGTCGGTGAGATCGGTAATGCTTCTACCGGCGACATTCTGTATGATGGCGGTGTGAAAATTAATGATAACTTCGACGCCATTTACAACGCCTTCGCCGACCAACGATTATTTGCAGCTGGCGGCGGAGCATTGAACCAAAAAATTCATGCAACGAGCTATTACCAAAAGATAAAATTTGGAGATGCTAACTCTGCAGGGACAGTTCCAATGGGGTCATGCATAGATGCTGACTGTTCAGAAGGCGCAGTTCAAATACGTCTTTCAAAAGGTAAAGCGGGAGAAGCTGTATTCGTTGTAAATAGTAATGGCTCAGCATCAAAATCTAAATCCATAAAAATAACAACAAATGGCGAAGGTGTAGCTGATGCATTTAAAGACGGATCGCGAGAATTGATTATCAACACACCAAGATGTAGAATTGAGCTATGGTGCATTGAAGTCAAAGCTAACGGTGCTGCAGTTTGGGATTATTCAATTTCAAGTATGTTTGGCAGCACGTATTCGCCGTTAGAAGCTACATATAATTTAACGAGTTCTCCTATTAATATTCGACTTGGATATAATGATGATTACTCTACTGTTAAATTGCTATTAAGCTTCAGCGCAAATCCAGGTGGTCAAACCATCAAAAGGCAATCATCTGAAGTCATGCTTATGATTGACCCGACTATTACTTCATCAGCGCCAAACGGAAGAGTATTTGACACTGAATATGCAGTGTTAAGAAGTGGTGAATCATCTGAAAATGAAAAGATGTATTCTATTTCATACTCTATTAACGCGCAGAAAGATTTAATATGCACAGCTTCAACATCTTATGGAAACGCACGTTTGGCAGTTAAAGTTATTGCTACACAGACCGTAGGGGTATCTCAATAATGAAACAAAATTTGATAGTAGGCCAATCAGTCGATGATGGGTCTGGCGATTACCTCCGTAAAGGTGGTCTTAAAATTAATAACAACTTTGATGATTTATATTCAGAGTTAGGTGATGGTTCAGTTCCATTCGCAGCAGGTGCATGGAAAACTTTTAAAGCTAGCCCTACTGGAACTACTTTAAATGCTAAGTTTGGTCAGGCCTTTGCTATTAATACCCAGGCAGCAAGAGTTAACGTTCAGCTTCCAAAGGGTACAGCCAACGACTATAACAAAGTTATTAAACTTCGTGATGTTTGGTCAACCTGGCGATTAAGCCCAATCACAGTTATTCCTGCTCAAGGCGATACGTTAAAAGGTTCAGCTTCTCCTAAAATTTTCAATACTAACTTCCAAGATTTGGAATTGGTTTATTGCGCCCCTGGCCGCTGGGAATATATTGAAAATAAAACTGTAGATAAGCTAACTAACGGTAACTTAAGTACTGTAGCGAAAAAATCAATTATTGCTACTGCGGGTCAGACTGACTTTCTTAACATTTTTGATGGCGTAGAATATAACGAAGACTCGCTTAATGTTTATCGTCGCGGTAATATTTTATATTACGGTGAAACCAGCGTTATGGATAAAGCCAATGCTGACTACGGTTCTCCTGGAACAGTAGCAGGTCAATTGGTAGAATTAAATGGTAAAGACATTCGTTTAAAAGTTCCATGCGTTGAAGGGGAAGTAATAACATTTGAAACCTTCCTAGATGGAATTGGTGTTTATCGGTCTTCATACAACAAGTTGGCTATCCAGATACGAGATTCAGCCCAGACTACATCCCAGACGATTCCTGGGTCAATGATAGTAGATAACCTTGCTACCCTCCGCAGAATCACTCTGGATGACATGGGTGTACTTCCAGGCGTGGGGGTAAATCCTAACTCGCTTGAAATTTCATTGAACGGAAAGGAATTACTTGAAGCTGGAACTGCTGGTCTTCCTTTATTTTATTGTGAAGGCGCGGAAGGCGGATACGCAGAAGACTGTATAAACAATGGTGGTCAATGGGTAAATTCTAACCAAGATTATAGACTGGAATTTGACTCAACTGGTACTAACGTCGAAGCTATTATTTTTGGCGAAGCGTTCGAGGATAAAGACCTTCTTACCGTCCGTTGGTTCAACAACAACATCGGTACTACTATGGATATTGATGATATCATGGCAGAAACCGATCATGTGTATATGAATGCGGAACAATTGGTAACTCTAAAAAACCGTATTGAATACACAAATTATGATGAACCAAATCAGAAAAATATGCGTCCTGTCGCTGATGATGTTATGATTAAAGTCAATAACATTGCAGCATTCTTTGACGTAATTTATCCGATTGGCACTATCTACGAAAACGCCCATAACCACGCAAACCCTGCTGACTATATGGGATTTGGGGTGTGGAAGCTTTATTCACAAGGCCGTGTTACTGCGGGCTGGAATAATGATTCATCTGACCCTTATTTTGCGCGTAACAATAATAACTTAAACGAAAATGGTCAGCCATCATTAACAGCAGGTGGAACGGTTGGAGATTTGACATTTACGTTAGGAAAAGAACACATTCCTGAACTAATGTCAAGAGATAAAGTTCTAATTTCAGACCCTGAACATGGAAGCGTAGTTATCGGTGGATGTCAATTAGACCCAGACGCGCAGGGACCAGGTTATTCTAAATACCGTGAAGACACTGTTGCGGTAAACAACGGTGTAGTTCCAAATGACATCACTAAAATTCAGCCAACAATCACCGTTTATCGTTGGATTAGGGTAGGTTAAAATGACTATTGAAACTAAAACTCGTGAAGGAGCTAAAGTTAATTCAAGATTAACTGCTTTTTCAGAATATCGTGTAGACCCGCAGAATATAGCGGTTGGAAATAAGGCTCCTATAGGGAGCCTAACCTTTGAGCAAATGGATTTAGGTGTTTGGTACCCAAACGCAGAAGCTGCTATTAATGATTTAATGTCATTACAGTCAGCAGAAATTGGAACTATTGTTTGTAATGACACCGGAATATCTCCACAACCAGCACAGCAAATTACACGCGCTACTTTTTCAGGTGTCGTTGCGTTAGAGCCAAAAGAAGACGGCTCTGTCGGTGACCCAGTAATAATTCACATTCTTGGATTGCCAATTAGAATTGCGAATGGTGATGACTTTGCAGCAGTAGCAACACGTTGGTATGATAAAGTAAAAGAATTAGAAGCTGTTGGAAAGGTTGTTCAACAGGTTACTCAATCGCCGGCAACACCCCAGTATGTTGATATTATTCATTTAGATTATCAGAACCATAATTTTGAAACATATAAAAAGTATGGTTTAACTGTTGAATTTACTATTACTTCACCAGCTAAAGCAGGTTATGGGCAATGGGATGCTATTGGCAACGAATCTAAAACTTTCGGAGCGAACACATTTACTTTCCACTATTTTAGAAGGATGGGATAATGGCCCAGAATAACTATAATCACTACAGTGATTTGGCCAAATATACAATATTTGACCCAACAAATACACAATGGCCTGTTGCTATAAAAGACGTCCAATCAGCGTTAGAGCTGATTGGTAGCTGGGCAAGAACTGATACCGGATTACCTGTAGCATCTCCTACAGTAGCCGGTGTAATTCGCACAGCAACACAGGCTGAAGTTGATGCTGGAACTATTGGTAATGCTGCGGTAACTCCTGCTACATTAAAATCCACAATTACTCGGCCTGAAGCAACTACCACAATTCTTGGCTTAACACGGTATGCTACTAATACTGAAGCTGCAGCATTAACAGCAGCAAACAGAACTATTACAGCTGCTGCTCTTGGTCATGTGTTTAAAACTGTGAAAGCCCAAGAAAACGTAGATGGAACTGTTAGGTTAACTACTGCGGCTCAAGCACAAGCAGGAACTGACGAAACTACCGCAGTAACTCCTAAGCGTGTTGTAGAAATGATTGGAAAGTTCAGCGTCAGTCCTCCTAGTTATACCTCTGCAACAGAAAGCAACTTGGGATTAGTTCGTGTCGCAACCCAAGCCCAGGTAGCAGCAGGTGCTGTTCACGATGGATACGCAGTAACTCCAAAAACCTTCATGGCATCAAAAGCGTCTGACAGTGTATTTGGTATAGTAAAATTTGCTAAAGACTCAGATGTGGCTTCAGCTACTTCTAACAATTTGGCTGTTACTCCAAAAAGTCTTCAAGCGCTAAAATCCACCAAGGATAAATATGGATTAACCAGATTATCAGGTTCTCCAACTACTGATGCTTCATTGGCAGCTGCGGCAACAGATGCAGTCTTTAAAACCCGTAGAATAAACGGAAAAACTCTTGATAATGACATAACAATTACTAATAATGATATTAATTGTTATACAAGACAAGAATCTGACGGGCGTTACATGCCAGCTGGAACCAGAGTAGGTAATGTTACTTGGGTTGAAGGACAATCTTGGATTAGTCGAGGTGCAACGTTTACATGTAATGCACCATGGGAAGCTTCTAGTAGATTAGCTCTAAATGTTAATGTAAAATTTGAGCGTAACAACGACGGATATGACAATCGTATTTTCAGATTTGTTGTAATAGTTAACGGTTCCCAATGGGGCGGTGAACTTACTCTTAACATCGAAAATACTAAAGGCGGACGAAATGGTCATTCATGGAGATTTGAAGCTTACGCATCTAGCAACTTTTTCTTCAATAACATTCCTCCAAATGCCACTGTTCAAATAAGACCAACAGAAGACAGTCGTATTATATTTTATGACTGCATGCTTACATTCTGTACAAATAGACCGTAAGGAATAATATGACCAAACTAGTAGATTCGCTTCCGTTTGTAGACGGAATTCCAGACGATTTTCAACAGAGAATTAACTGGATAAAAAATACAGAGCCTCTTAATGGGGCTTCAACCCGCTATGGAAATGATGGAGAACTGAATAGAGCTTCTGTGCAGATTCAGAAAAATGTGGTTCAGGTACATAACGATTTGAACAACGTTGGAACTGCTGTAGAAAATATTCAAGTAGATGTAGACCAAATCAAAAAATCGTTAGAAATTACAGGTTCTTCTGACGCCATTGAGCAGGTTTATATCAATAAAAAGAATATTGAAAAGCATGATGGACAAATTCTTAAATTAGAAGAAGACACCGAAAAACTTCGAACTGACCTTGATTTTCTCGAAGAGGATGTAGGTGTTTATGATTCTAGTAAAGATGACTATTACAGAACAGTTCGTGATAATATAGTTTGGGTTAAACGTGAAATTGGTGCGTATCCTGGGCAAGATATTAACGGACAGCCGAAGCAAGACGCTCCAGGTTCTGGTATGAAATACCGAATCATCAACAATGCGTCAGCTATAGTAAAACATGACGAGCGTATTCAGGCGCTAGAGGATGCATACAATGATTCAGACGTAGGTTCTCTGACTATTGAAGTAAACGACCTGCGTAAAGAAGTTGGTCCTAAATCCGGAGCTACGTCAGCTTCAATTTATGCAAGGCTTGTGAATAACGCTGATGCTATTTCCGCTGCTAATAATGAAATCTTTGCTATTAACCAAGCCATTGATTTTACCAATCCAGTAAAAATTGGAGCTCGTACTACTAGATTAGAAAACGATTATCGTATAGTTGACGCAACACTTAACTCTGCACAAACCGGGTTAGTTCCTCGTGTCAATAATATTGATGCTCGTTTGGGGTCTTCTGATAAGCCTGATACTATTGAAGGAAAAATTAGTTCTCTTTCAACTGACCAAGGGTACATTTCTGATGTTGTAGGACGTGATACTTCATCAGGACTTCAGGGTCAAGTAGCATGGATAAATCAGCAAGTTGGTATTGTTCCTGGCGGACAGCCGATTCCTCCAGGGTCAATTTTAGCGAGAATGACAAATGTTGAAGGGATGCAAAACTCTCAGCAGTCTGCTATCCAGGACATTCAAGTAGAACTTGGCAATAACAGCGAAGGGTTAAAAGGTTCTGTATTTACGTTACAGACTCAAATGAATGGTGACTTTTCGTCAGAAAATCCGGTTCAGCGGGATGGTGTGTATGCCACTGTAGTAGAATTGCAAGATAAATTCGTGACTGCAGTTACTGACGTAGAACAAGATGGAGCATACCTCCGTAAACGGGGCGAATGGTTTAAAAAACCTTCATCAATAGGTGAATTCAGTAAAGAAGATTTCACTGTTGATTTAAGTTCTGATACATTGGTAAATCCTAACTCATTGGTCGCTGCTTCATTCAATGCTGGCATTCGTATTGTCGATGATATTATTGTCGATGACGATGGTGTATTTTGTGTAGAAACTGATACAGTTATCGAAGCTTCTGATTCAGATAAAGCCGTCCAAATTGTTATTCTCGTCAATAACATTGAGGTGTTTACTTATAGCCTAGGTGTTAAAGCAGTAACCGGCGAGCAACTGTTGAAAACCAAGAAACTTATTAAGTTTTCGTCTGGCGATGCAATCAAAATTGTGTATAGAGCTGCTTCAGAAGAATCAAAAGTTCCTGTTAGTATTAAATCATTGGATATTACTATTCATCCAGCAGTATAATGAAAGGGACCTTCGGGTCCCTTTTTCGTATAAATAGAATATAAAGAGGAGCTTATATGTCATACAACACATACAACCCAAAAACGCTTAAAGACGCTATACTTCGACGTCTAGGAGCGCCGGTAATTAATGTCGAAGTAACTGAAGACCAAATTTATGATTGTATTCAACGAGCATTAGAGTTGTATGGTGAATACCACTTTAACGGATTGAATAAAGGCTATCAAGTTTTTTATATTGGAAAAGATGAAGCCGATAATGAAAGATTCTTGAATGGCGTATTTGATTTACGTGGTCGTAATGTATTTGCTGTCACTCAAATCGTTAGAACAAATGTAGGTTCATTAACTTCAATGGACGGTAATGCTACCTATCCGTGGTTTACTGACTTTTTAATGGGAATGGCCGGAATTAATGGTGGAATGGGGTCAAGTTGTAATAAGAGTTATGGACCAAACGCTTTCGGTGCTGACCTGGGCTATTTTACTCAATTAATGACTTATTGGTCAATGATGCAGGATTTGCTTGCCCCACTTCCAGACTATTGGTATAACTCTGACAATGAAATGCTTAAAGTAATGGGCAACTTCATGAAGGGAGACATCATTGTTTGTGAATGCTGGACTAAATCATTTATGAATACCGACATGATGGTAGGTAATACTGCAGGTTACGGCTTCGCTGGTGAACAAACTTCCGACCATTGGGGCTTAGGAGATAGGTATCAGAATCCTAACCTTCGCAATAACGGCCAATATGCAGGTGAAGGTAATACAAATAGAGAAGGTGCTTATAATAATCGTTGGGTAAAAGATTATGCTACAGCACTGACTAAAAAATTGTGGGGTGAAATTCTGTTTAAACACCAAGGGCTACAATTAGCCGGCGGCGTTACAGTTGATGGCCAAACACTTAAAGTAGAGGCCCAAGAAGAAATCGAGAAGCTCCGAGAGGAACTTGATTTACTTGACCCGGGTTGTCCTATTCTGTTGGGGTAAAAGATGACTACATTTGATTCTAGTTTATTCGCTCGCCTTGAGGATTACCGAGGATACAATAAAACTAATGAAACCGAAATTCTCAATCCTTATGTGAATTTTTATAATCACAGAAATAGCCAAACCCTGGCAGATGTTTTATCAGCTGAGGCTATTCAAATGAGAGGAATTGAGTTTTATTTCCTTCCTCGTGAATACAACAACCCAGATTTGCTTTTTGGAGAAGACCCATCAAGTAAATTCACCAAAGCTTGGAAATTTGCTGCTTATTTAGATTCATTTGAAGGATATTCTGGCGATAACACATTCTTTAGTAAATTTGGTATGATGGTTAATGATGAAGTCAATCTGACTATTAATCCCAATTTATTCAAGCATCAAACTAATAATTCTGAACCAAAGGCTGGTGACCTGATTTATTTTCCTATGGATAATTCGTTATTTGAAATTAATTGGGTTCAGCCGTATGACCCATTTTATCAGTTAGGTCAAAATGTTCAACGCAAGATTACTGCACAAAAATACATTTATTCTGGTGAGCAGCTTCAGCCAGAATTGCAACGTAATGAAGGCATTAATATTCCTGAATTTTCTGAACTTGATTTAGAACCAATAAAAAATATTGATGCTCTTGCTGATATTTCTGATGTGCAGTACGCAGAGAGCAATGAAATCAATAAAGAAGCTGCTGAATATGTTCATCCGTATTATGTTAATAACGGAAGAGGACTTGAGTCCCCTCCTAAAGCAGATTCGTTTGATGACGGGTTCTTCGAATAAATAAAATAAAGATGGGACCTTTGGGTCCCTTAGGAGAAATCATGTTTGGACATTGGTATAATTCGTCCTTACGCCGATACATTGTATTGCTTGGAGATTTATTTTCTCATGTACAAATTGCTCGTTGGCGTGAAGACACTGGACTAAAATATATTAAAGTACCTATCACTTATGCTTCAAAGGAAAAGTTCCTTTCTCAACTCGGAAAATGGACTGCTATCCAGTCTACCGAGAATAAAGCAAAAATAGAAACTGTTTTGCCAAGAATGAATTTGCACTTGGTTGATATGCAGTACAATGCGATGTATAAAACATCACAGTTGAATAGAACCAAATCATATAAAACCCCTTCAAAAATTACATCTCAGTATAATCCTACTCCGATTAAGATGATTTTTGAATTGGGAATTTATACGCGCAACCAAGATGATATGTATCAAATCATCGAGCAAATCGTTCCTTATTTTCAGCCGCATTTTAACACGACTATAACTGAACTTTACGACAAAGACACAAGCTTTAATCGTGATGTTAGAATTGTATTACAGTCATTTTCTCCGGATGAAGCTGTTGATGGAGATAATATCACTCGTCGTAGATTAGAATGGTCGCTGATGTTTGAAGTCAACGGATGGCTATATCCTCCTGTTGCCGAAGTTGACGGCGAAATTAGAACCATTTATTTGGATTTCTTCGCTAACAGCAAAGAGCTAACTCCAGAAGGAAACTTTGAATCAGTAGATAGCGAAGTCACTCCACGAGATGTTCAACACGAAAATTGGGATGGTTCTAGTAAACAAACTTATTCTCACGATATTCCTATTCCGGTAAATCCGGAGGCTCCTGGACCGAGAGGTGAAAAATGAGTGAATTACAATTAGATATGGCTAAATTATTAGACATCGAAGGAATTCCTGGAATAGAAGGACAAGAAATTCCAGTTTATGAAAAACTTGAATTAGTTGAAGTTAAATCTAATCCAAATGACCGTAAACCTGACCTCGAAGATGACTATTCGGTCGTTCGCAAGAACATGCACTTCCAACAGCAAATGTTAATGGACGCAGCTAAAATATTTTTGGAAACTGCAAAGAACGCTGATTCTCCTAGACATATGGAAGTATTTGCAACTCTTATGGGTCAGATGACTACAACTAACAAAGAAATTCTTAAGCTTCATAAAGAAATGAAAGACATTACTTCTGAGCAGGTTAGTACTGGAAAAGGAGCTAATCCTCAGCAAGGAATGAATATTCAAAATGCGACAGTCTTTGTAGGGTCTACCGCTGATATGATGGATGAATTCGGTGATGCCTATGAAGCACAAGAAGCTCGAGAGAAAATAGTAAATGGAACAGACTCAACCGTTTAACGTTCTGAGTGATGCCCATCCTTTAAATGACGGGAAACAGGTGGTTATTCGCCACCCGTCTGAAATGGAAACGAAAATTGAAAACGGAGTTCGTTTCTTTAAATCGCAATGGGATGATAAGTGGTATCCTGAGAAATTTGAAGACTATCTTAAGTTGCATGGGATAGTTAAAATTCGTTTGCAAGGTGAAGACCCAGCTCATTTCCAAACGTTTAAGGACAAAAATAATAAGCGCACCCGCTATATGGGATTGCCTAACCTTAAACGAGCAAATATTAAAATGCAGTTGACGCGTGAAATAGTTGCAGAATGGAAGAAATGTCGAGACGATATTGTGTACTTCGCAGAGACCTACTGTGCAATTACTCACATTGACTATGGTACCATTAAAGTCCAGCTTCGTGATTACCAGAGGGACATGCTGGAAATCATGGCAGCCAAACGTATGACTTGTTGTAACCTCAGTCGCCAGCTCGGTAAAACAACTGTAGTAGCAATATTCCTTGCGCACTTTGTATGTTTTAATAAGGATAAGGCAGTAGGTATCCTGGCACACAAAGGCTCAATGTCAGCGGAAGTGCTTGACCGTACTAAGCAAGCAATTGAACTGCTTCCTGACTTTCTTCAGCCTGGTATTGTTGAATGGAACAAAGGCTCAATCGAATTAGATAATGGCTCATCTATTGGGGCATACGCTTCGAGTCCTGATGCCGTTCGTGGTAACTCATTTGCAATGATTTACATTGACGAATGTGCGTTTATTCCAAACTTCATCGATGCATGGCTTGCTATTCAACCAGTTATTTCATCAGGTCGTCGTTCTAAAATTATTATCACGACTACACCGAGTGGATTAAACCACTTTTATGATATTTGGACTGCGGCGGTTGAAGGTAAATCCGGCTTTACTCCTTATACTGCAATTTGGAACTCGGTTAAAGAACGTCTATATAACGACGAAGATATGTTTGATGATGGGTGGCAATGGTCACTTCAAACTATCAGTGCTTCTTCTCTTGAACAGTTCAAGCAAGAGCACTGCGCTGAATTCCATGGCACATCCGGTACTCTTATTTCCGGTATGAAACTTGCTAATATGGATTGGATTGAAGTTACTCCTGACTCGCACGGGTTTTATAAATTTAAAGAAGCGGAAGCAGACCACAAATATATTGCAACTCTTGACTCTGCTGAAGGACGCGGTCAGGATTACCATGCACTAAATATTATTGACGTAACCACATCTGAATGGGAACAAGTTGGAGTATTGCATTCTAATACAATTTCTCACTTAATCCTCCCAGATATAGTTATTAAATATCTAATGGAGTACAACGAAGCTCCGATCTATATAGAACTTAACTCTACAGGTGTTTCTGTAGCGAAGAGTCTTTATATGGATTTAGAATATGAGAATGTCATTTGCGATTCAATAGTTGATTTAGGAATGAAACAGACGAAAAGGTCAAAAGCCGTCGGATGTTCTGCACTAAAAGACCTTATCGAAAAAGATAAACTCATTATTCACCATCGTGCTACTGTTCAAGAATTTCGTACTTTCTCTGAGAAAGGAGTATCCTGGGCGGCAGAAGATGGATATCATGACGATTTAATTATGTCACTCGTAATTTTCGCATGGTTAACAACACAGCAAAAATTTGCTGATTTCGTGGATAAAGATGAAATGCGTTTAGCATCTGAAGTTTTTAAACGCGAATTAGAAGATATGAACGACGATTACGCTCCTGTAGTGTTCGTTGACGCCGTGAATAGCGCAGAATATGCGCCTCAAGAACATGGTCTTTCATTTGTATAAATAATAAAAAGCAAACAACATTGAGGATATATCATGCCTTTAGTCTCTCCTGGAATTGAGCTCAAAGAAACGAGCGTACAGAGCACGGTAGTACTTAACGCTACAGGTCGTGCCGCAATTGTCGGGAAGTTCCAATGGGGTCCTGCATATCAAGTTACCCAAATCACTAACGAAGTTGAACTGGTTGATATGTTTGGCGGCCCTAATAACCAAACTGCTGATTACTTTATGTCAGCAATGAACTTTCTGCAATATGGTAATGATCTACGCACCGTCCGTGTAGTTAACCGTGAAGCTGCTAAAAACGCATCTCCGCTGGTTGATAATATTGAATGGACTATCACTACTGCTGGTAGTAACTATGAAGTTGGTGATAAAATTACGGTTAAATATGCAGACCAAACTGTAGATGACACCGGTTCAGTTACTGAAGTAGATAGTGACGGAAAAATTAAGTCGGTGTTCATTCCGACATCGAAGATTATTGCATATGCAAAAAGCATTAATCAGTACCCAGATTTAGGGTCTTCGTGGACAACTACCATTACTTCGCAGAGTTCTGGTGTTTCCGCTGTCATTACTTTAGGTAAAATTATTTCTGAGTCTACAGTTTTACTGACTGAGCATGAAACTGCCCATGAAGAAATGACCAAAACCGAATTCCAGACTGCTCTTGCTAAGTATAAAATGCCTGGAATTGTAGCTGCATATCCGGGCGAGCTCGGAAACCAACTGGAAATTGAAATCGTATCAAAAGCGGCTTTTGATAAAGGCGAACAACTGACGATTTATCCGAGTGGTGGACAGCGTGCATCAACCGCAAAAGCTGTATTTGGATATGGTCCTCAGACCGATACACAGTACGCTATCATTGTTCGTAGAGATGGCGCGGTAGTTGAATCAACGGTGTTATCAACAAGCCGTCAAGATAAAGACATCTACGGAAATAACATCTTTATGGACGATTATTTCTCCAAGGGTTCTTCACGCTATATATTTGCCACTGCGCAGGGATGGCCTGAAGGTTTTGCTGGTGTTATTCGTCTGGGCGGTGGGGTTTCAGCTAATGAATCAGTTACTGCTGGCGATTTAATTCAAGGCTGGGATTTATTTGGTGACCGTGAAGCATTGCGTGTAAACCTTCTGATTGCTGGTGCTTGTGCCGGTGAAACAGATGAAATTGCAAGTACAGTACAAAAACACGTTTCGTCTATTGCAGATGAGCGTCAAGACTGTTTAGCACTCATTTCGCCTCCAAGGTCGACGATTGTAAATATTCCTCTGACCCGTGCTGTTGATAATTTAATTGATTGGCGTCAAGGTGAAGGAAGCTACGACTCTGCAAACATGAACATCAATACTACGTACGCAGCAATTGATGGCAACTATAAATATCAGTATGATAAATATAACGACGTAAACCGTTGGGTTCCGTTAGCTGCTGATATTGCAGGTCTGTGTGCTCGTACAGATGATGTTGCTCAACCTTGGATGTCACCGGCTGGTTATCGTCGTGGTCAGATTCTGAACTGCATTAAACTTGCGATTGAACCTCGTCAAGCACATCGTGACCGTATGTATCAAGCAGGTATTAACCCGGTAACGGGTCAAGGTACCGGTGATGGTTTCATTCTGTTTGGTGATAAGACTGCAACTACTGTTCCAACGCCGTTTGACCGAATTAACGTTCGTCGTCTGTTTAACATGCTGAAGAACAACATCGGTGATTCTTCTAAGTGGCAGCTGTTCGAGCTAAACGATAACTTTACCCGTTCTTCTTTCCGTATGGAAACAAGCCAATACTTGGCGGGTATTAAAGCTCTGGGTGGGGTATATGACTTCCGAGTTGTATGTGATACCACGAACAATACTCCAGCAGTTATCGACCGCAACGAGTTTGTAGCGAGCTTCTACATCAAGCCGGCACGTTCAATTAACTATATCACTCTGAACTTCGTTGCTACGGCAACTGGTGCAGATTTCGATGAGTTAATCGGACCACAGTAATATGAACCCCAGGACATTCTGGGGTCATCTAATCTTTAGATGATAAATTATATTACCGCACACTTTAATAGCCTCTACGATGATGTAGTCAATCGAGAGGCTATATAAATATCTATAGGAAACAACGATGGAATTAACAGACATCACTCGTGCGTTTGAATCTGGTGACTTTGCACGTCCTAACCTGTTTGAGGTAGAAATTCCTTATCTGGGTCGTAACTTCAGTTTCAAATGTAAAGCAGCACCGATGCCGGCAGGTATCGTAGAAAAAGTTCCAGTCGGGTACATGAACCGTAAGATTAACGTCGCTGGTGACCGTACTTATGACGATTGGACTGTTACCATCTATAACGATGATAAACATGAAGTACGTAAGGCAATTATTGCTTGGCAGGCTCAGGCCCACGCTCAAGGCAATGATATCTCTGGTATGACTCCAGCCGATTACAAAAAGGTTGCTACGGTACGCCAGTTTAGTCGTGATGGCAAAACTATCACAAATGAACACACCATTACCGGTCTGTGGCCAACTAACGTTGGTGAAGTACAGATGGACTGGGACAGTAATAACGAGGTAGAAACGTTTGAAACTACCTTTGCAATCGACTGGTGGGAATAATGCTATGGGGCTTCGGCCCCGTATCGAAGTTCTGTGAGTTATTTGCTTAAATATCTGACAAAACTTCGATATAAATATACTTATAGATAATTTCGGAGACTCCAATGGCCTTTCATATTTTGGACTTATTCGCTCCGTGGGAAAAACGCGACGAAGCTGAATATAAGCAACAAATCAACAATGACCTAGAGTCAATCACTGCTCCAAAATTTGATGATGGAGCTCGTGAAGTTGAATCAAACGAAAACGAAATCCAGTACAATTCATTCAACCAAATGATGTTTGGTTCCAATGAACCTGGAATGAAAACAACTGCTGATTTAATCAACACTTATCGCAGTTTAATGAATAACTACGAAGTTGACAATGCTGTTGAAGAAATAGTTTCTGACGCGGTTGTATACGAAGACGGTCACCCAGTAGTTTCTCTTGATTTAGATTCTACCGATTTCAGTCAAGCAATTAAAGACCGCATTCTTGAAGAATTTAATACAGTTTTAACATGCCTTAATTTCGAGAGAAAGGGCGCTGACCATTTCCGCCGTTGGTATGTTGACTCAAGAATATTCTTCCATAAAATCGTCAACACCAAGAAAATGAAAGACGGAATTCAGGAACTGAGACGTCTTGACCCGCGCAACTTACAATTCATTCGCGAAATCGTTACTGCTGATGACGCTGGTACTAAAATCGTTAAGGGGTACAAAGAGTATTTCATTTACGATACTGGCAAAGAAAGTTATTATGCAGATGGTAGATTATATTCCGCCGGAACGAAAATTAAAATTCCACGCGATGCTATAGTATATGCACATTCTGGGCTAGTTGATTGCTCAGGTCAAAACATCATTGGTTATTTACACCGAGCCGTTAAACCTGCCAACCAGTTAAAGCTATTAGAAGATGCGTTGGTAATTTATCGTATTACTCGTGCTCCTGACCGTCGTGTGTTTTACATTGACACTGGTAATATGCCTTCTCGTAAAGCGGCAGCACACATGCAGCATATTATGAACACGATGAAAAACCGTGTTGTATATGATGCATCAACTGGTAAGATTAAAAACCAGCAACATAATATGTCAATGACAGAAGACTATTGGTTGCAGCGTAGAGATGGTAAAGCAGTTACTGAAGTAGATACTCTTCCTGGTATGTCCGGTATGAGTGATATGGATGACGTCCGTTACTTTAGAACAGCATTATACATGGCATTGCGAGTTCCTCTTTCACGCATGCCGGATGCAAATAATCAAGGAGGTGTGCAGTTTGATGCTGGTACATCAATCACACGTGATGAACTTGATTTTGCCAAATTTATTCGTAGATTACAGCATAAATTTGAAGAGATTATGCTTGATCCACTTCGCACTAATCTAATTCTTAAAAAAGTTTTGTCTAAAGATGAGTGGGAAGACGAAATAAATAATATTAAGATTGTGTTCCATAAAGATTCATATTTCACCGAGTTGAAAGATGCTGAAGTTATGGAGCGTAGAATCAATATGCTCACAATGGCTGAACCGTTTATCGGCAAGTATATTTCTCATAAGACAGCAATGAAAGATTTCCTTCAGATGTCAGATGAAGAAATTGAACAAGAAGCCAAGCAAATTGAATTAGAGTCTAAAGAGGCTCGCTTCCAAGACCAAGAAAATGAAGAGGATTTCTAATGGAAAATTATATTTCCGCAATTGAATCCAGAGACCTCGTAGCAGCCAAAAAAGCTTTTGGTGCAATTATGGCTGAACGGACATCTGGTTTAATTGAAGAGCGCAAAAAATTTATCGCAGCGTCTGTCATGATTGAGGGTGAAGAGCCCGTTGACGATGAAGATGAAGACGACGAAGATGAAGATAAGTCTGAGAAAGACGACGACGAAGAGGACGAGTAATGCTTATACTGCCTGAAAATCATGAATTAGTTATCGACGCTGTCGAAGCTTTTCTTCCTGAAGCACAGGCACGTTTTGATAAGTTGTCCGCAGCGCTTTCTAAAGATGATATAAATAAAATTGTAGAGAACATGGTTACTTCTGAGCCTGATTTAGCAATTGCTTTAGGTTCAATTAACGAATCTCTACAATTAAATGAATTTATCGTTAAGCACGTTGATTCTAAAGGTACTATTACCCGTACCAAAGATCGTAAAACACGTGAGCGTAACGCGTTTCAAACAACCGGACTTTCTAAAGCTAAACGCCGCCAAATCGCGCGTAAAGCAGTAAAATCAAAACGTGCTAATCCATCGGCTCAAACTCGTGGATTACGTAAACGTAAGAAAGCACTTAAACGCCGTCAGGCTCTGGGGCTAAGTTAATGGAAAACCTCAATGAACAACTTTTAATTGAGCATTGGGGTCAACCGGGCGATGTAATTGATGGTAAACCCATGCTGGAATCTATTATCGTTGAAGGCGAAAATGAATCTGGCTTAAAACCTGGTCTGTATATCGAAGGTGTTTTTATGCAGGCAGAAGTAGTAAACCGTAATAAACGTCTTTATCCAAAACGCATTCTTGAGACTGCGGTAAGTCGTTATATTAAGGAGCAGGTTGCTACTCGTCAGGCTCTAGGAGAATTAAACCATCCACCTCGCGCAAATGTTGACCCGATGCAAGCCGCAATCATTATCGAAGATATGTGGTGGAAAGGCAACGATGTTTATGGGCGTGCAAGAATCATCGAAGGAGACCACGGTCCAGGTGATAAATTAGCCGCTAACATCCGTGCTGGTTGGATTCCTGGTGTATCAAGTCGTGGACTTGGTTCTTTGAAAGACTCAGGAAAAGGATATAACATCGTACAAGAAGGCTTTCGCCTGACTGTTGGTGTAGACGCAGTTTGGGGTCCTAGTGCTCCGGATGCATGGGTACAACCGAAACAAATTTCGGAAAATACCTCGGCACAAGTTGCCAATAGTGCTGATGATGCTTTTATGGCTCTCGCAGAGAAGTTAAAAGCGTTATAAATAATTATGTAACTTAACACAGGACATCAAAAATGCTTAAAGAACTTTTAATGACCGAAGCTAAAACTATCGATGCTTCCGTCGCTCTTGACAGTATTTTCGAATCAGTTCAGCTTTCTCCGGAAGCTAAAGCTAACTTCAGCACTGTATTCGAAGCAACAGTCAAAAAACACGCCGTAGCTCTGGCAGAATCTCATATTGAAAAGATTGCTGAGAAAGCAGAAGAAAAAGTTGAAGAAGAAAAAGAAAAAGCTAAAGAAGAAGCTCGCGAAGAGCTGAAAGAAGCTGCTTCTAAATACTTTGACCATATCGCTGCAGAATGGATGGCAGAAAACCAGCTGGCGGTTGACCGCGGTATTAAAGCTGACCTGTTTGAATCCATGTTTAGCGGTATGAAAGAACTGTTTGTTGAGCACAATGTTGTAATTCCTGAAGAATCAGTAGACGTGGTCGCTGAAATGGAAGAAGAACTTGCTGAGCAAAAAGAAGAAACTGCTCGTTTATTTGAAGAAGTTTCTAAGCGTGATGCTTATATCAATTACGCCCAACGCGAGTATGCTATTCAAGAAGCAACCCGTGAACTGACTGATACCCAAAAAGAGAAAGTAGTTTCTCTGACAGAGGGCATGGATTATTCTGACGCGTTTTCAACTAAGCTGAAAGCTATTGTTGAAATGGTGCAGGGTTCTGTAGAGCAGTCTGTAACGGAATCTGCCGATATAAATACTATCGACAAAGAAGCAGACGGTTTAAACTTCACAACTGAAGCAGTAGAAGAAACTCCTGCGACTAAAACCCCATCCGTTATGGATGCTTATGTGGCCCAAGCGGCTCGTCTTTCTTAATTTAAAAGGTTATACAACACATGAAAAAGAATAAACTTATCGAAAAATGGCAGCCGCTGCTTGAGAACGAAGCTCTGCCGGAAATTGTTGGCGCTAGCAAAAAAGCTCTGATCGCTAAGATTTTTGAAAACCAGGAAGCTGATATTAATCAGGCTCCGGAATACCGCGATGAAAAAATCGCTGAAGCATTTGGTTCTTTCCTGTCTGAAGCAGAAATTGGCGGTGACCATGGTTATGATGCACAGAACATCGCAGCTGGTCAGACCTCTGGTGCTGTAACCCAGATTGGCCCGGCAGTTATGGGTATGGTTCGTCGTGCTATCCCTAACCTGATTGCTTTCGATATCTGTGGTGTACAGCCGATGTCTAACCCAACCGGCCAGGTATTCGCTCTCCGCGCTGTTTACGGCAAAGACCCTCTGGCTGCTGGTGCTAAAGAAGCTTTCCATCCGATGTACGCTCCGGATGCAATGTTCTCTGGTCAGGGTGCAACCGAGAAATTTGAAGCAGTTAAAGCTGGTGCTGCTCTGACTGTTGGTGATATCGTTGTTCACGATTTCGCACAGACCGGTCGTGCTCATCTGCAGGTTGTTGAAGATTTCACTGTAGACGCTGGTGCTACCGATGCTGCTAAACTGGACGCTGCAGTTACTGCTGCTCTGGAAGCTGGTAAAGTTGTAGAAATCGCCGAAGGTATGGCTACTTCTGTTGCTGAACTGCAAGAAGCCTTTAACGGTTCTAAAGATAACCCATGGAATGAAATGGGCTTCCGTATCGATAAACAAACTATCGAAGCGAAATCTCGTCAGCTGAAAGCACAGTATTCCATCGAACTGGCTCAGGACCTCCGTGCTGTTCACGGTATGGACGCTGATGCTGAACTGAGTTCAATCCTGGCTACCGAAATTATGCTGGAAATCAACCGTGAAGTTGTTGACTGGATTAACTACTCCGCTCAGGTTGGTAAATCTGGTATGACCCAGACTGTTGGTTCTAAAGCCGGTGTATTCGACTTCCAAGACCCGATTGATATCCGCGGTGCTCGTTGGGCAGGTGAAAGCTTTAAAGCTCTGCTGTTCCAGATTGACAAAGAATCCGCTGAAATCGCTCGTCAGACCGGTCGCGGTGAAGGTAACTTCATTATCGCTTCCCGTAACGTAGTTAACGTACTGGCAGCTGTTGATACCAACGTATCTCCGGCAGCTCAGGGTCTGGGTCGTGGTTATAATACCGACACCACTAAAGCAGTATTTGCTGGTGTTCTGGGTGGTCGCTACCGTGTATACATCGACCAGTATGCTCGTCAGGATTACTTCACCATCGGTTATAAAGGTGCTAACGAAATGGATGCTGGTATCTACTATGCTCCGTATGTTGCACTGACCCCGCTGCGTGGTTCCGATCCGAAGAACTTCCAACCGGTCATGGGGTTCAAAACCCGTTACGGTATCGGTATTAACCCGTTCGCCGATTCTGCTGCTCAACAGCCTAAAGGTCGTATTACCTCTGGTATGCCTTCTATCGTCAACTCTGTTGGTAAGAATGCTTACTTCCGTCGTGTATGGGTTAAAGGTATCTAATACCAATAAGGGAGCCTTCGGGCTCCCTTTAGTTGTTTTAATGGATATAAATAAACTTATAAATCCACAGAGGAAAGCGCAATGGCTAAAATCAACGAACTTCTGCGCGAGTCAACTACAACGAGTAGCAACTTAATTGGTCGCCCTAATCTCGTTGCATTAACGCGCGCAACCACTAAATTAATCTATACCGATCTTGTTGCTACACAGCGTACTAAACAGCCTGTAGCAGCACTGTATGGTATTAAATATCTTAACCCTAATGGTGACCTGACGTTTAATACAGGTGCAACCTATGCAGGTCAAATCGGAGCCACAGAACGTGAGTCAATTGAAGAACTCACTATGGCGAATAAAGATTCTTTTAATAAAGATGACATGTTTAAGTACCAGAACGTAGTCTTTAAAGTGCTTAAAGACGGGCCGTTTACTGGTACAGCTGAAACCGACGAATTTGGAATTGTATCTGAAGCAGTAGCAGCTAATAATATTCGTATGATGTCAGATGCTGCAGTCACTGAAAAATTCGAAGGACCTGATTCAGACCCAATCACCGAAGCCAGTTTTAAAATTGATAAGTGGCAGACCCAGGTTAAATCACGTAAGCTTAAAACGGATTTAACTGTAGAATTAGCTCAAGACTTAGAAGCTAACGGGTTCGATGCTCCAGAGCTTATTGATGATTTACTTGCTACTGAAATGGCAGAAGACATTAATAAAGACATCCTGCAATCATTGATTACGGTTTCTTCTCGGTTTAAAGTAACTGGTGTATCCGATAAAGGTGTATTAGATTTAACTAAGCAGGATTCTGCTCCGGAACAAGGTCGTACTCTGTATCGTTTCATTTGTGAAATGAATTCAGCAGTTCAACGTAATACTTCTTATTCTGGCACCTACGCAGTAGCATCTACTCGTTGCGCAGCGGTACTGGCAGCTTCTGGTTGGTTAATGCAGAAGAACGATGGGACTATTCCAGAAAACGCATATGGCATTCTGAATAACGGCCTTCCACTGTATTGTGATACTAACAGTCCGATTGATTACGTTATTGTTGGTGTTAAGGCAGAATTTGGTGGGAAGGAAACTGTAGGTTCATTATTCTATGCGCCATATACCGAAGGCCTGGATTTAGACGACCCTGAGCATGTTGGTGCATTTAAAGTTATTGTTGACCCAGCTAGCTTGCAGCCTTCTGTAGCTTTACTGGTTCGTTACGCGCTGTCGGTTAACCCATATACTGTAGGATTGGACGAGGACGAAGCTCGTGTGATTAATGCTGCGGATATGGATAAGATGGCAGGAAGAAGTAAGATGTCTGTACTGCTCGGTGTTAAGTTACCTAAGCTTATTGCGGACTAATTTATGGGGAGCTTCGGCTCCCCCTTTTTTGCTATAAACTAAATATGTCAAACCTCGGGGAGTATTCCTCCTCGAGGGATTTAAACACATTCTTATCATAGAGATTAACGCATTCTATCCCATGCCTGCGGGCTATATCAACAGCTACTCTCGTCCCTCCAGATACACTCCCACATCTTTTTTCAGGCGCCCAATATAATACCTTATCTACAGGCTCAGTGCATTCTAGGCCCAATACCTGCATAGAATTCCGTGCGAATAATGTCTGTACTACTTTCGAGCACTCATCCCAATACGACGTAACTTCTCTCGCCTTAATGATGCTTTTGATTTTGGCCTCGTTTGATAATTCAGACCATACAACAACACCTGTACCAGGAACATGGCCACAAAAGCCAGAATAAGGAATAATCCTACAAGAATTTGACCTATCGTATTTCGCCAACCACGCTTCATCTGAACCCGGAGCTCCACCTGAATATGAAAAATGCCCCTCTTCCGAGAGGCGTTGACCTATTGTAGTCATTAGACTCAGAACTCTGCGTGGCGCTTCTCTTGAACCAATCAGCGCCAGCCTCATTATTCTAAAACCTCATGCCATTTGCTACGAATAGTGTTTTGAATTAAAGTAGTCAGTTCTTTCTTAACAGCAGAAGGATTATCAGCGAATAACATATCGTGACCTTCACGAGCTGCTTCGTTAATGATGTCTTTCATGGTCAGTCCCATCACTCGACCAAAATCTTTGGCAGTTACAGTACCAATATGAGACAGAACGTTACTTACACGGTTCCAGGTTACATATTCGGAAAAGATTTCCAGAACACGCTTATCATTCTCGGTGAGTTCAACCTTCGCTTTAATAGGCTTATCAGATTTAGCCTTCTCACTGAACTTAGAGTTCTTACACTTAATAGCAACACGAGTACCATTATTGAAGAACTTAGGATGAACTGGCTTAAGAACATAGCCTTCAGCTACGCCAGTTTCAGAAGAAGCCTGCGGACCGAACACATGTTTATTTGCATGTTCAAGGTCAGTCGTGTCAACAAGCTCATTATAGTAATTGACAATAGATTTAAAGTCATTCACATACTGAGATAGCTCGGCAAATGAACCTCGACCAAGAAGTGGAGCCAATTTAAGACCAAGACCAGTAGCAAACGATTCTACTACATAATCGTCCCAATAAACTTTTTCGTTACCGGAATCCGACAGGATATCAAATACGTAGAAATCTTTCTCACCATAATCTACGCCCTTCTGAATACCACCGCCAGCAAATTCACCGAAGATTTGAACAGATACTAAATCCATGGCGTTCAGCATGTTCTGCATCTTAACGAAAGAATCCTTATATTTCTTCATGATAATATCATGACCAAAGAAACTTTCGCTTTCTAAAATAGGTCCAGTACGCTTAGCCGGAACGATTTCGGTAGGAGTAATAATCACACTGAAGTTAGTGCCATGAATCTTCTCACGAGCTACCCACTCAACAGTATGCATATCAAAGCCAGCACCGCGAATCTTCTCGATGAACTTACCGTTGTAATGATTCTCGAGACTAGAATATTTCTCAAACATTATAATTTCCTTAGAATGTGATTTTCATAAAGTCAGTATCACCGTTACGCTGGGAACTGGTATAATTTGTAACAAATCCTTCATCATGCAAATAATTAAGAACACTTGTAATGTGTTTCTTAACTAGACTACTCGGATACATAATTAGCTCACGCTTACCCGCTAAAGCGGTTTTCTCAATCTGAGTTAATACTTCTTCTTTTGCTGCTGATAATTCTTCTGTGGCTACGTTAATAGCAGTATTAGCCATTCTATCGGCAAGGTTCATAATTTTTCTCTCAATAAATAAAATAAAACCAGGAGTCCATCTATTTTGGACAAGGGTAATGGTATCAGAGGATTTCCCCTGAGCCCATTATACCACATCGATTTTTAAAGCAATTAATATCCGCTTGGAACAAAGCGATACATTAATTTGTCATGTTTATTTCGCATGATTTCAAACTGATTTTTAGGTCCAACTTCTAATACTAACGGAACATTTACATCCATTAGCATCCAATCAATTTTTCCATACCGTTCTTTAATCAAATCTGAGATTTTGCGTGCGCCATTTTTATAATAAGTGCTATCGAATATTCGAACCATCATATTATCAACAAATCTTGATGCAGAACGCCAATAATTAATATTGCTCGCCGCAGGAGCATACTTGCGCTCTAGGAACATCTCAAATTTCTCTACTACCTTTTTATCTACTTTAGACATTATAAAGTCCTCATGTGTTTAACAAGTTTCTTATGACGAGATTTTATACCAACGTTTGTTAAGCGTTTCCGATAAACGACTTTTTCTTTTTGCTTAAACCGTTCGTGTGCTTTCTCAACAGAGACCCACAATTTAGCAGCTTCTGCTGGAGTGATATCTAATGCTCTCGCAATTTCTTGGAAATCTTTACCACTTTCATGCATTAAGTGAGCTTGTAATGCTTTCATAATAACCTCATCTATGTGACGAGGACATAATAAACCAATCCGTGAATAGCAAAAAGGGAGCCCGAAGGCTCCCGAATATTACGGATAGATAATACCTGCTTCCAGCGCAGTACGATGAACAATGTATCCATTTCTAGATTCTTGTACATCGACTTCTGGATAATCATCTAGCATTTTAGCTAGAGTATACCGATGCAGGTAATAATCGCTGTCAGGGTCGTCGAGTTTCCAATCTTTGCCCTCAACAGTCATTCGCTGGATTTCATCCATTACCCACCATCCACACCAGATATAGGCTGTTCCACGGAACGGTAGAGGATGAATATACGGAAGTTCTCCGTCTGGCTCAGGGGCTACTCTTTTGGTAATAGTTACATTACCGGTTGTAGTCACTGTAATCGGGGTGTAATCTTCTGCGGAAACCTCGACAGAAACCTCAATCACTTGAGACCCTATATCAGACGTGTCAATCACTAACGTGCTTGTTGAGCCTTCTACAGGTGAACCGTCTTTAGTCCAAGAATAAACCCCAGTTGCACCTTCTGGAGCACCGATAACGTTGGCTTTAAAAGATGCTTCAGACCCTTGTTCGGTCGTAATAGACTCAGGAGTCAAAGTAACTGAAACTCCGCTCATGGTCTTTTTAACAAAAGCAACAGAAATACCTTTGGTTGCCGTTCCATTATTATAGTCTGGAGCAGAAACCGTTACTTCACAGTTCAGGGTGTAGTTAGTTTCCGCTGATTCAGTTAAGGTAATTGTTTTACCAGTTTGACCGGAAATAACAGAAGAGCCGCGTTTCCAAACATAAGCAATGCTTGCTCCCGCCGGTGCGCCAGTAACATCAGCCGTGACTACTTGAGATTGGCCAATTTCTTTAGAAACAGAAGTTGGACTCAAAGTTAAAGTAATCGCAGGCATAGTTTTGTTCTGAACGGTAAGAGTGGTTTCTGCTTCAGCCGTTTCAGGATCGCCTTCAGTCGGAGTGACGGTAGCAACTACTTTAACGGTCTTACTACCTGCAGGTCCTGCCGCAACATAATTCATAGCTGCGGTAACAGAAGATTGTTTTACACCATTTACGGTCCATACAAACGCTTCTGTGCCTTCAGCTGCGGCTCCAGAAGTTGTTGCAGTAAAATTGGTTGTTGCTCCAATGACTGCCGAAGCAGCCAAAGGAGCAATAGATACGCTATAAGCCATAGGTGTTCCTTATTTTAAAGTTACAAATGAAGAATTACGTGTTTCACGAATCATAACAGACCCGTTTCTTTTGATGTAATAGATTAAACTAAACAGTGTCTGGTGTGCTGATGGGTGTTCAAACGACGTTGGCCGAGATTTCCAATCTGGGTTATCTTTAATCCATTGGTAAATCCACCATGGAAGGGTGATATATCCTGGGTTCTTACCTAGCAACTGCATGTTTGGACTAAAGTTTTCAGGAAGTTCAATGATTTCATCGGTTTTAATAATTTTAACTACTTTGTCCATTGCTTTGGAGAATTCTTCAGGGTCCGTGATACTAACCGGAATATTGGTAACTTGTCCTTCATCATCGATATGGATAATGCTATCTCCAATAGGAGCTTCAGCATAAAATCCTTTATCATTGATAGAAGGTGTTTTTACTTCAAACCCTGGGTCATTTACCTTAGGGGTTTCTTTATAGAAACCTGGGTCAATATCATGAATTTTAATACCAACGTTAACTGGAGCGTCAAACAGTAGTTTTGCCTCATCAGACGCTTCATCTTTAAATACTGCTTTACCCTCAATTTCATCATCTGCTTGGATTAAATCAGCAATTGACAGCCCATCATTATCTTCTGGCATAGGCTCATCGGCCAATTTAGCCAGTTCTTTTTCTAAGTCAGCAACCATATTGTCAAATGAACGGGTCTTTTTCAGTTTAATACCGAAAGTTTGGGCATACTCGTCGAGCTTGTCTTTAGCTTCTTTTTTATCGAGTGCCTGAATTTCTTTGATATAGTCTTTATCTAGCATTAGTTGTGCCTCGTGTGATGTATAAATATGTTTGTATTTATAACTGAGGATAGTACAGTGCACGACATCCAAGTCAAATTTAAAGATTTTAGTCATGTTCATATTGAGTGTGATGACTCGATTTTCTATGAACTCAGAGACTATTTTAGCTTCGAAGCCGATGGATACAGATTCAACCCGAAATATCGCTATGGACATTGGGATGGACGAATTCGTCTGCTAGATTATAATCGTCTCTTACCGTTTGGTCTTGTTGGCCAAATCAGAAAATTCGCTGACCAATTCGGATATAAGGTTTATTTCGATCCAGCTATATTCGAGCAAGAAACTCTTTCGCGGGAGGATTTTGACACGTGGTTAGCATCTAAAGAAATCTATTCAGGATTAACTAAGATTGAGCCACACTGGTATCAGAAAGATGCTGTATATGAAGGTCTAGTTAATCGACGTAGAATTCTTAATCTTCCAACGTCTGCCGGTAAGTCTCTTATCCAGGCATTACTTGCTCGATATTATGTAGAAAATTACGAAGGCAAGGTTCTTATCATCGTTCCTACCACAGCGTTAGTTGACCAGATGATTGATGATTTTTGTGATTATCGTTTATTTCCTCGCAATGCTATGCTGGGTATTCGAGGTGGTACTGCTCGTGATTCGAATGCATTAGTTTATGTATCTACCTGGCAGACCGCTGTTAAGCAGCCTAAAGAATGGTTTTCTCAATTCGGCATGATGATGAATGATGAATGCCATCTTGCAACGGGTAAGTCAATTTCAACAATCATTGCGGGTCTCACCAATTGCATGTTTAAGTACGGACTGTCTGGTTCTCTTAAAGACGGCAAAGCTAATATCATGCAATATGTTGGTATGTTTGGTGAAATCTTCCGTCCAGTATCAACTTCCAAATTAATGGAAGACGGACAAGTAACTGAGCTTAAAATTAATACAATCTTCTTAAGATACCCAGATGCAGCCGCAAACGCTTTAAAAGGCAAAACGTATCAAGAAGAAATTAAATTCATCACCAATGTTAAGAAAAGAAATCGTTGGATTGCTAATCTTGCTACTAAACTTGCAGCGCGTGACGAAAATGCCTTTGTGATGTTTAAACATGTAGCTCATGGTAAAGAGCTATTCGAGATGATTAAAGCTGCTGGTCATGAGCATGTCTATTATGTGTCAGGCGAAGTTAATACAGAAACACGTAATGCTTTAAAGGCTATGGCAGAAAACGGAAAGGGAATTATTATCGTCGCAAGTTACGGTGTATTTTCTACAGGTATTTCTGTTAAAAACCTGCATCATGTAATTTTAGCCCATCCAGTTAAATCGAAGATTATCGTACTCCAAACTATTGGTCGTGTTCTTCGTAAGCATAAAGATAAATCTTTAGCTACAGTGTGGGATATCATTGATGACCTGGGCGTAAAGCCGAAGTCAGCCAATGCTAAAAAGAAATACACACATTTAAACTATTGCTTAAAACATGCATTAGAGCGTATTCAACGATATGCTGATGAAAAATTTAACTACGTAATGAAAACGGTAAATCTATGATTAAATTTGAAGATATTTACGAAGCCACAATTCGTGAGGCTACTATCGATAACTTCATGAGTAAAATTAATGCTTGCCAGACCCTAGATGGTCTGGAAGAACTCGAGAAGTATTACGATAAGCGCTCTAAAGAAACTACTCTTGCCGATTCTGACGATATCATTGTGCGTGATGCTTTGGCGGGGCGTAGACAAGCTCTTGAAGCTGATTCTGAAGATGACGAAGACGAAGACTTCTGATATAAAAAAGCCCCAACCGAAAGGAAGGGGCAAAGCCAATTGGCTACATCAACACTAGACTAAATTAAAAGCTGCGTTTCTTGTAATTGCTCTTCTGTGTCTTCAGTGACAGGCAATTCAATCGCATAATTATAGCAAGCTCCGGGATGAACCGGGCCTTTGTCTGTTTGGACAACCAATGCTTCATCGATTGGTCCTTTACAGACGACACATACCGTATTCGACATGATTGTCTCCTTAGTTTACAAGTTTATTTATTACGCGCCAGCTTCAAACTGACGAAGGTCAATAATATGCTTAATGCTAAAACCTCGTGACTTAATAGCATCCATCGCATCGCTACAGAACTCCAGTAGAATTCCCCAGTATTGCAATTTAGTATCTACGCCCAAGATTTCTTTGTCAGCGCTTAAAACAGTTTTCATTTCTGATTTTTCATATACATCCATGCATACTTCACCACCAACATCTCCACGACCGGTGTAGTAATCTAACCGTGCTTTAAGATTTTGCTTTTTGAGGGCATCTAATCTTAACATCTCTTTTCGACAAGTCGAGTGCTTACGCACCCATTTACCATACAGAACAGGGTTATTAGCCGCTTCATACTGTAGTTTAGTCTGGTCGATAATCAAATCATTATCCAATTCATCCTGTAATTCTTCTAATCTCATTCTATCTCCACTCTACTGTTTCTTTGGAAGGACTAGTCCCATTATACTCTACTGCTAGAGTTAGCATTACTACGCATCTGTATGCGTATACGTTCTAGCGTATCAGGGTCGTCTACTATAGAAAACTGCACGGTGACAATTATAGCATTATCGTCATATAACGGAAGCACATCAACCGATAGACGATTAATCCTAGGCTCATAATTACGCACGGCAGATACTATATTACGCTTTATCGTATCACCAGTTAATGGAGTCATGTTTTCAAATAATTCGTTTGTGATATCACAACCAAACGCTGGGTCAAATGGCCGAGACCCCTTTCTGGTGGTTATTATTCCAAGAAGGCTATTTTTAACCGATCGAGCTCCTACTGTCTTTGACACATCAGTATCCCAAGCAAGTCGCATTTCTGGGTCAAGGTCAGAATATAGTTTATCAATATTACTCATGACATAATCTTAAAGAATTCTTTAAGCCCCTTAATTACATGAATGTGAGAAATTCCGCATTCACAAGTAATGGGAACTGCTAATTGAACCTGCGGCTTCAATAGCATATTTTTGATGTTAACTACATCTTCGGTTGTAATAGCAGAATATAAATCATCGATTTCTGCATCGTTTAAATCATTAAAGTAAATCTGCTCATTTCCAACCACGATATAATCTATGCATTTTGATATCATCATTGGAATGTCTGAATCGTCAAAAAGGCTCGGATACTTAAATTTTATTCTAAATCCTTTTAGGTCATACCAGAGGTCTTCTGGAGGATCGATCTGCGCATGTGTATAATTTAATGGCACAGGAATTTTACGCCCACAGGTGCAATTCCAGGTCACCTCATGATTAACCTCGCCTATACTGTGCGCCCAAAGTATAACTATAAGTAATTCCGATTCTTGTTTGTTTAACCCAATAGCATTAGTGCATTCTCTGAGCAATGCTTTAACGCATTCATCGATTGTACCGTTTTTCTTCGCTGCAATTAAATTAGCGTATTCTTCTAGTGTAAAAGCTCGGCACTGGATATTCTTGCCATTTATTCTTGTTTCAAATTTATATGTGATGTTCATATCCACTCCTCTTATTCAATTATTTATAAATAGTATAAAGAGGATTACCTTATGGCCAACATAGTTAGATGCGAATTACCAGATGGTGTCCAACGTTTTAAGCCATTTACCGTAGAAGATTATAGAGACCTTTTATTGGTTAGAAACGACATGAACACCAAGTCTGAAGAAGAACAAAAACAGCTTATAGCAGAATTAATGGATGATTATTTTCATGACCATCCTGCTGAGTATCGTCCTTATATATTTCTTAAGGTATTTCTTTCAAGTATTGGTAAAACTAAAATACCTGTCAGAATGAAGTGCCCAAAATGCGGAAAATATAAGCAGTATCTTTTTAATCTTAACCAACCTCCGTTGGTAAATCCAAAAGTAGAGGTTGCTGGATTAACGCTCAAGTTCAAAAAACCCATAGAAATAATTGACGATACGGGTAAAATGATTTTAGACAATATTATATCTGTGAAGGATTCATCTGGGGAATACGCGTGGAATGAATTGAGCGATAGCAATAAATTGACCGTTATCGATGCTATAGATGTTGAAACCTTGGAAAAGATTTTATCGCAAATGAAGCCCTTTAATTTTGAATTAAAGACGTCATGCTGTGATACCACGACAGTATTAAAATATGATAACATTGTCGATATTTTTAAGCTATTGTTACATCCTGACGAGATTTTCACATTTTATCAGATTAACCATAGATTGGTTTCTCAGGGTAAATACGATTTGAATTCTATAATGAAGATGCTGCCTATTGAGCGTGGCATAACCTTATCGCTTATTGAAAAGGACCTTAAATCATGACAACACAAAGATTAGGATATCCTAATATAAGCATAAAATTATATTCTGGATATGATGCGTGGCTAGCTAATAGATTCGTTGAATTAGCAGCTACATTTATTACATTAACAATGAGAGATTCATTACGCGGGACTAATGAAGGTCTACTTCAGTTTTATGACTCGAAAAATATGCACACGCGTATGAATGGCGATGAACTAGTTCAAATATCTGTTGCAAACAGTAACACATCGAGAACACAAACTCGAATTTATGGGATTAAACACTTTACGGTTGGTGTTGATGATAAAGGCGATAGCATTATCACCCTTCAGCTTGGGACGCTACATGACATAATGAATCTCAAGTTCAGCAGAGCGTTTTTTAGTTCTGCATATGAAACTATAAAAGAAATGATAGGTGCAATGTATGTTGACCAACCATTGATTGCTCCTCCTATCAACGGAATTAACGCTTACGTCCCACGAGTTCCATGGACTAGTACTCTCAAAGATTACTTACGATACGTTAGAAACGTAGGCATTTCTACTGATAACGACCAATTTATTTTTGCCTGGGAAGATATCACTGGGATTAACATGATGGATTATGAATCAATGATATCCCAGGACCCAAATGTATTCATGTTTGGAGCTCCTCAAACAATAGGTCAGTTTGCAGCAGGATTAAAATATCCATTGGCATGGGATTTTGAATGGCTTGTTAAGTCAAATAGATATAATAGAAATCCCATGAAAAACGCAACATTTTATGCACACTCGTTTGTAGACAAAGATGTTACCCGAATTATTAATGGAGAAGGCCAAAACAGCGTATTCATTAATAGGTCAGGAGGATATTCTGACATGATTTTTAGGAATGGCTATGAAGAAGCACTACGCATTTCTACGATGGCTCAATACGACGGGTATGCTCAAACTAAATGTTACGGTAATTTTGAACTAACTCCTGGAATGAAAATCAATTTTGTTGATTTAAAGGACCAGTTCAGAACTGACTTTTATATAGATGAAGTTATCCATGAAATATCAAATAACACATCTATAACTAACTTATATATGTTCACAAATGGCTCTGCCCTTGAACCTGTAGATTTGATTAAGGTGAAAAATGAACTTAAACGTGATTCTTCCTATTAAGAAAATAGTAATAAACGAAAAGACGATATCAATTCCAAAACTTGGATTAAAGCACCATAATCTGATGAAAGATGTTAAGGGACCAGACGAAAATATGAATCTTCTTTTAGATTCAATTTGTCCAGGATTAACAGCAGCCGAATCCGATATCGTTGTACTACATTTATTAGCGTTTAACAACCGAATAAAAGAAACAGTTGTTAAAGATGATTTTACATACGATTTGAATAAAGTTTACATTTGCCAGCGATTAACTCAGCGGTTAGATGGTAAAGAATTCAAATTCAGAGCTCCTCCTCGTTATTCCAAACTAGGTTCAGTAGATTCAATTTTGAGCGAATTTCTTGAATCAGTAGATGGAAAACCAATGGATATAAACTTTATGAAGCTTCCAGCTTTTGTAACAAAGTGGGCTGATGACTTAGTAAACACTATAGCCATTGATGGACCTGAAGGACCAATCAAAGGCATGCTTAACGTAATGGAAATATTTGAATGACTAAGAAATCAGAAATGAATTCAATGCGTAGAAGAGTTATTGCTGACTCGGCTCCACAGAAAAAGGCTGAGTCCCAGGCTGATGCTCAAATTAATACGCTAGAAGATATTGGTCGTCGCTTAGACGACCAACAAGCGTCTACTGATTTGATTTCGGATGTAATAGAAACTAAATCAAACGAAATTATCAAATCAGTAGAAGATGTTTCAGCTGGTGTTGAATTAACTGCCGAAGCTTCAGAACGCACAACAGATGCTGTCTCGAAATTAAATGATACTGCATCATTGATTAATGATAAGCTCACGAAACTTGCCGATTTGTTATCTAAAAAGCATGATGTTCAGCAAGATGTCCAAAAGACTGGTACTGGAACATCATTAGAAACGATAACAGAACAAGTCCCAGATGCTCCTACTCAGCAGCCATTGGAGGAATTACTTGAAAGGCTTGTTCCTCCTCAGGATGACAGACGTCCTGACGCGGATTTCTTTCCTAGCACAGAAGAGCAAGAGGAAAAAGCTGAGCCTAAAAAGGAAACTGAGGACAAGAATAAAAAGTTTCTTGACTTGAAATTTGGAGAATTAATTAAAAGCGTTAAATCTGGTTTTGGAAAAACCATTTCATTAACAGATAAAATTAGCAGTATGCTGTTTAGTTATACTGTTAGCGCTTTGGCCCAAATGGCGAAAACTGCCGCCATGGTTTTGGGTGTGATAATGCTTATAGATTTAATTAAAGTTCATTTTAATTATTGGACTAAATTATTCGAAAAGAACTTTGTTGAATTTAACAAGCAGGCTAAAGAATGGGGTCCGCTATTAACTGCAATAAGCGAGATGTCGAATGAAATAGTAAAATCATTCGTCAAAGGAGATTGGGGTGGATTAGCAAAAGCCATTGGCTCGGGTTTGGTTGATGTAATTGATAAGCTCGGAGAAACCATTATGCTCGGAATGAGTAAGCTTCTTGCTGGAATGTTACGCGCATTAGGATTTAACGATTCGGCAGATAACATTGAAGGCGCTGCTTTAGACAGATTTCAAACTGTTACTGGAGCAGAACTCGATGAAGAAGATGCTAAAATGAGAGCAAAATATGTTGACCGTCAAGAAAGAGAATATGACGAACAACCTGAATGGAAAAGAAAGCTTTCTGCTAAGTTCCAAAAATTCACCGGTCAGATTGATGACGATGAATATAACAAACTGCTAAGCGGAGAGAAAAAGCAGTCAGCGTATGCAGACTTGCCAGAAGACGAACGCCTCAAAATCATCACAGCTCGTAATAATGCTGAAGCAGAACTCAAGCGAACAAAAGCGTACGTTGAAAAAACTGACGCATCTGATTCCACTCGATTAGACTCTGCTAAGGATGCAGTACAAAGCACAACCACCAGATATAAAGAATTAGAGAAATTATCTCCAGAAGTTGCAAAAGATTTAAAGGTTGAATTAGACCAATTGCAAAAGCTTCTTGATTCTAAAATATCAGAACCTGCTCCAACTGCCGAAGCTATACCTGCAGCAGAACAACCTGAGGTTAAACAGTCTGCTTCTATTAAAGCCGCCGCGGATAGTCGTGAAGCTGCTCGTACACGTGAATCTAATACACAGTCGCAACCTATTCAGGTTAATACCGCTGTAAATAAGAATAGCACATACGTTTATAGAACGCCTCCACAGACTTCAACAGCTGCTCCTGGAATGCAAGGCGCTATGAAAACCTCTTAAGGAAAAACAATGATTTTTGAAGAACTGGCCGATGGCCTTGAAAACATCAAAAAATCAGGAACTCGAATTTCCCAAGGTAAATCTAAACTGACGAATGCGCCAACCACTAAGGTGGCGCAGTTTCCGGCCGAACGCTCAGCCGGAAACGATTCCGCGCAAGATATGAGAGTACACGACTTGTATCGTAACGGATTATTATTCACAGCATATGATTTTAAAGGAAGAACTACTCCTGATTTGCGTTCATTTAGACGAGATGTAATGTTATCGTCTGTATTCGATTCACCAATGTCAGCATTGGCTAATTCATCAAGCTCTACCACTAGTACTGCACCAGTAGCTAATATTCTATTACCACGGTCTAAGTCAGACGTTGATTCGGTTAGCCATAAATTTAATGATGTTGGTGATTCTCTTGTTACGCGTGGCGGCGGTACTGCTACCGGTGTATTAAGCAACGTGGCTTCTACTGCGGTGTTTGGGTCGATAGAATCTTTAACGCAGGGATTAATGGCCGATAACGGTGAGCAAATTTATAACACTGCCCGTAGTATGTATGCCGGACCTGATAATAGAACGAAAGTGTTTACTTGGGATTTAACTCCTAGGTCTGCTGATGACCTCATACAAATTATTCGCATCTATGAAATTTTTAATTATTATTCTTACGGTGTGACGGGAAATTCATCATATGCAAAAGAAGTTAAAGCTGCTATTGACGAATGGTATAAAGGAACACTTAAATCGGCAGCACCGGATGGAGCTAAAGTAGAAAACACAGTGTTTGAGCAAATAACATCGTTTTTAAGCAATGTTATTGTAGTTTCTAACCCAACGATTTGGACTGTTCGTAATTTTGGATATTCTACATCAATGGATGGTAGAGAGGATATATTTGGTCCATGCCAAATTCAGAGCATCCGCTTTGATAAAACACCGAACGGTCATTTTAATGGGTTAGCAATTGCTCCTAACCTTCCAAGCACATTTACGCTTGAAATTACTATGCGTGAAATACTTACTCTTAATAGAGGAAACGTTTATATCGGAGGTATTGAATAATGTTTACTCTCGAAGAATTTAAGAGTCAAGCTGCTGATATCGATTTCCAGAGAACTAATATGTTCTCTGTTGTATTCGCTACTGTACCCTCTAGTAAAACCCAGGCTCTTCTAAACGACTTTGGAGGAGAGCTGTATAATAATATGGGTTTAGATGGAAATTGGCTTGGATTGACCCCAGGTGAATTCAATCAGGGTATAACAACTATAGTGACACAAGGAACTCGACAGGTTGTTCGCAAATCAGGTGTGAATACATTTATGATTGGCGCAATGACACAGCGTGTTGTACAGTCGTTGTTAGGTGAATTCACAGTAGGTACTTATCTGCTTGATTTCTTTAACATGGCATTTCCGACAGCAGGATTGATGGTGTATTCTGCTAAAATACCAGAGAATAGACTGTCATATGAAATGGATAAGTTCCATAACGCTCCTAACATAAAAATCACTGGAAGAGATATGGAGCCGTTGGTTCTTTCATTTAGGATGGACCCAGAAGCAAGCAACTACCGGGCAATGCAAGATTGGGTAAATGCTGTTGAAGATCCAGTGACTGGTCTGCGAGGATTGCCACAAGACGTAGAATGTGATATCCAAGTTAACCTTCATGCTAGAAATGGTTTACCACATACCGTATGTCTGTTCACTGGTGCTATGCCAGTAGCCTGTGGAGCTCCTGAATTTACTTACGATGGAGAAAATACAATAGCCGTATTTGATGTTACGTTTGCTTATCGTAGCATGCAAACAGGTTCAGTTGGAAAACAAGCTGCTATGGATTGGCTTGAAGATAAAGCTATTCAGAAAATTGAGACGATTAATCCAAATCAGGGCTTGAGTGCGTCTGCTTCAAGACTGTCTCGTTTAGGCGGGGCTGGTGGTGGAATTTCTAATATCACTACTACGACAAGTAGAATAATTTAGGGGCCTTACGGCCCCTTTGTTTTATGCAATGCAGCCAATAAATCCTGGCTCAGTACGAAGAAGTTTCATTTCTTTAGTAGTCCAAACTACTTTAACGGGAATGATACCTTCTGCTTTTCCGTTAAGAACGGCTTCTACAAACGATGGTTCAGTTGGCTTACGGAAGATATCTTGAATAAGAACCGTCGGAGTACCTTCGTTAAACCCTTCAAGCATGATAAGCACTTCTTCGTTAAACTTCTCTGCGTCTTTAACATCAGCAGACCATTCAATACCGTTAAAGCGGAATACATGTTTCATATCAATTTCCTCATTGGTTTGTGTAAGTCTATAGTATCACATCCTTGTGATAAGTAAACAACTTTATGCAAGTTTTTCTGGGATACCATCCAGGTTGATAGCACCAGCCAGTAGTTCCATAGTACGTGTGTAGCTAACCTTATCTGTAGAACGGTCTGGCGAAAAGTAAATCTCATTTAAAAAGCCTTTGAACTTGCTTTCTTCGAGAGGTTCCACTTTGCCCTGTTCCATCAGGATGTCGCCATCATAGAGATGAACGGATTCATCGATTTGCTCTGGAGGAACTACCGTCATTTCTACCATGAATGTCTTGTTATTCGCTACACCAACTCCATTTCTAAAAGGAGTTCCCCATACTTTGTTGACTTTCATTGCCAACCCACGAGGAAGAATAACTTCAGCCTCATCACTAAAACTTGATAAGACACCCGGGATAACTACCTTAACTTTATCAGCCCCATGAATAATGAACCCAAACTTAAACTCATCACCATAGGCAACTTCCTCGCCTCTATCAACTCTTTCCAAGTTGTCTGTTCCAATAACAGAAGATACTGCATCAATAGTTGTTTCTTTGTTTTCTAAATCAGAACTAGGTGCATCTGGCATTAATGAATCACCAGCATTTGAATAAGCACCAAAGATAATTGGACTTAACGAAGTAGAAACATAGTTCTGGAAATAAAACATTTTAGACTCAATGTTATCTTTAAAGTCTTCATATTTTCCGCGCTGACCACGATACAAAAGAGTGCCCGGTTCAAGACGCAAACCTTTTTCAAAGGCAGAATCAAGCGGACGAATTTTCTTGTCAATAATTGGATCGCCTAAGCTTTCCATACCAATAAGATAATTATTAACAAATGAATAACCAGAACCACAGTAATGGTGTATTGCATCTCTTTCTTCTTCGCTTAAACGAGATTGCATTTCACGGTTATATTCAATTGCTTTGGATATAGAATCGCCAACAATTGACACATAAGCGGATATCATATAATTGACAAGATTTTGGTATTGACGTAAAGCTCCGAAATCGTCAGCTGGAGGCATATCAAATCCACGAGTAGCTACTTCAACGATTTTACGCATTGTTTCCATAGATGCCGGATTTTTAGCTTGAGCAATAACGTCAGCAACGTCTGAAATTCGTTGTTCAGCGATTTTCATTTTGTCTGAACCTGAAGGAATGAAAACTTTCCAGTCGTCATGCATTCTCGACATTTGGCCTACAAATAATCTCTCAACTGCATCGCCAAAATTACTTCCATATCCGCCACGAACACGATAGTGCTTGATATCATCAACATAAAAAGGAATTGATTTTTCTAACCCGGATTTAATATCCTTTTGGAGGTCTACCGTATCGCCTTCTGCGTTTAGTACTGGAGTGTTAGTAGTTAATTCGTACCAACGTTCGCGTTTGTTTTCTGGCCAATCCTCATCAACATATGAAACGAATTTGCCGTATTGTGCTCGGATTAAATCTTTTCGAGACACTTTCATTTTACTCATTACAGCGAGTTCAGATTTCTTGTCTTCTTTTTCGCCAATGGAATTAGCCAATGCTTCGGACTTGGTAACGCTTTCACCGGTTTCTTTTGACACATAAACTTCGCCTACTTTGGATTCAACCTTTGTGTATAACTCATCTGAAATTTCAGGAATTCCTTCAATCTCTTCAAGTTTCTTACCTTTACGAACCATAATAGAATAAGCATACTTACCTTTGTAGTAAGCCATATCTTTCATTAGATTGAAACGACCACCTGTGCGAGTAGTAATCAACCGAGCAAGAATGCGTTGAATAGCTTTATCTTGTCCTTGCATTTTCTTTGGGTTAAAGCGGAACATTACCGCATCAGCTTTAATTTGTTTAACTACTTTGTTGACGGTCTCAAAAATGGTATTAATAGCACCAATCGGGTCTTGGCCTAAACCACCTTTAAGCGCACCGATGTTACCTTTTTCGGATACAGAGAAAACATAGACCTGAATGAATTTATCACCCATCTTAATGTTCTTAACTGCATCACCTTGACCTGACCCTTGTACTAACCGAATCATTAAATTGTTATTACCCGGCACCTTAATCAAAAAGACCTGTGGTACCTTAAGTTTTGGCTTAACGTTCTCGACAGGATAGATTTTACTATTCTCTTCATCGAAAACTTCATTTAAAAGTTCCATGACATATCCTCGTTTGTTTATTCTATTTATACGAAAAAAGGCCCGAAGGCCTTAATTAATTATTGTTACTGTACGCCAAACTTGTAGTCCATTTACAGACTCATACTCTTCAATGTTTTCTTTGAAGCTTCTTAATGTGTTAATGTTATTAAACTCAAGAACTTCTGTGTGAACAGAAATACCACCACGTCCGTCAAGAGATTTAGCAATCACTTCGTATAATACTTTCATTTTATTCCTGTTGCCTCAGTAAAGTTAACACCAAACGCGGCTTCGAATGTATTAGCCACTTCTTTATCATATCTACGCTGTTTAATGATAGGTAAGAATAATCCTACTGTACCATCATCACGACCTTCAGCAGTTACCCATCCATTGCATTCAAGTTCCCAGATAGTTCCTGGAAGAGAATCTCTGTTTTTCCATAGATGAGTACGATCAAGTTCATGTAATTCTTCAGGTTTATCTTTAAGACCAGAGCCTGCATTAACTCGAATACGACCACATTCTGATACGAACATTAATCCACCCATTTTACCGGGTTGTTTCCTATGCTCATATGAACCAACACACTTCAAATCGACAGTGATAACCTCTTTAAATTTAACGAGGTTCTTAGAACGCTTATCTTCCCAATAAGCACCGATATTCTTAAGGATAATACCTTCGAGACCTTGGTCTACGTATGTCTTATAGATAGCCCGAGCTTCATGGATGTTATGTACGACATGGTTTTCAATTAGAATAACCTTGTCATAGCCTTTGCTCATCATTTCCAGTGCACGGAAGCGTACATCATAAGCAAATCCAGGAACTTTACCTTCAGAATATACTACATCAAGTGGAACATAATCCCAAACTTGGAATCGCATACCTTCTGCTTCTTCAGCAGAGATTGTTCCTTTAATTGCCTTATTAGCCAATCCGTTTGATTCTGTACGAGCCGTTTGTTGGAATTCCTTAGCCTTACTTAACTCAGGAAGTTCAGGCTCTTTAAACATATCAAACAGGTCATTTTCTTCTTCTTTCACTTCGACATGATAAACCAATTCGCCATCAATCATCACACCATTAGGATGACGTTCACGAGCTTCTTTGGTCATCTCGATAAGTTGACGCTTAAGTTTATCTAGACCCAGGTATTCATTACCGGAACGAGTAAGAAGAGTTACATCATCTAATTCATCTCCGCGGATTTCAGCGAAGCATCGAGCTCCATCGGCTTTAAGCTGAGCAAATGCAGGGAACTTAATATACGATAGTGCTTTCTCAGAATAGGCTGATGCTAACATCTGTGGCATCTCAGGAATTAATTTCTTCCATACCTTATTAGCAATAGAACCTGAAGCGCCGCAACGCATATCCTTAAGAAGGACACGGACCAGTACACTAGCATCACCCTCGTTCATCTTAGAGAGCAAATCTACTAACCCCTGGATTGCCATATTACCAGTAAGTACTCGTGCTGCCAGAATGTCTTGGAGGTAATCTAGACCATCAGAAAACGTCTTTGAAGGAACATTTGGATATTTAACGGGAGTATATTCTGGAACTTTCTTAATAAAGAATTTAAATCGCCCGGAATACGCCAGCAGATAAGCTCGTTTTAAATCAACGTTATCTTTATTGTCAACGAGAATTTGGGTTTTGGCTTTAGAACCCTTAGCATCTTCAATTGCTTTGATGATATCAAAAATCATTATTCACCTAATTCTTCTAAAAGTTCGTTCACAGTACGATGATAAGTTAATCCATCAATATAAACAAACCCATTATTGATGCATTCATTCCAAATTGGACACGATTTCGCTTCACGCCAAATTGGATTCCAACGATAAAACTGATTAACATGACCATAATCACATGATAACCAACGTTTACCTACTTTAGTATGAACTACAAACATTATTCCTCCTTGGGTATGGTCATTATACCATACCCAGAGTGTTAGCAATTAATTTGGTGGTTATCACATGTAATACGACCGTTATTCCACCAGTCGTTTCCAGGAGGAACATGTGGACCAGGACTAAACGGAATGATCGGTTGTTTCCACCAATCTCCTGGAACTTGTCGTGGAGGCCAATTAAAAGGATGTTGCTCTTTACGAATTTGGTCTTTGATAGCTTCTTCCCACAACCCGGTAAGAGACTTCTGAGGTTTCTTAACAGATTTTAGAGATTCCAAGCAAGTTACAATTTGATGCCAATCTTCAACCATAATTCCAGGAGCAGTCACTGAACCTTCTCGCTCGCCGCGAGGCATATAGAACACACGGGTTTCAGTGTCTTCAAATACTTTGCTGGCCGCAGCAATATGTTTAGGCAAATCATCTACATAGCAGACGATGCGATCGCCGTATTTTACTTTAGCCTTTTCCAGTAAAGCATCTTTAGATTCATCATAATCGCAGACCATGATTTCTGTAAATGCATCAGGGAACAAAGCATTCAGATTGAAACGACGATTAAGGTTAGCATCTACTGAGTTGCCAAGAGCCGTGATAGCGACAAAATCGTATTTTTCTTTGAGCTTATTAACTGTAGCTAAAGCATCAGCATACGGAGCAAGATAACGAATAAAATCGCTGTTGTTATACTTCAGAAGCAGCTTAACAGCTAGTTCTTCTTCACAATCAAACAGCTCAGCGGGTTTAATGAATTTTTCAGTAGTCATCATATCAAGGATATGCTCTACCGGAAGGTTATATTTCTGGGCAAAGTAAGGCAGACCACTTTGCCATTTAACGATGATTCCATCAACATCGGTTGCGATTACAGGTTTTGACATTCGGGGAAATTCCTCAATGCTTGTTTAAATTTGGCAACGCTATTTGCGGCACCGGTGAAATTGAACCAGATTAACCCTGGAGTGTCCGAGGGTTCTATATCAATTAATTCTATATTATAATACTCAGCAGTCTTTAGCATTTCCCTGGTGATACGTCGGGCAACCATATGACCGAAGTGAGGATTAATAGACATCGTCGTTAGCAGCCCTTAGTTGAGTAATCGGATAAAGCTCAGATTCCGCATGAATTGAACGATTGCCATCAACCCAGTTGACTTCATACCAAGGCTCAACCGAGTAGGCTTTAATGGCTGGAGCCGTATCACATACAACTCCAGGAATTCCATTTGCTAATCTTACTGTACTGAAGATATGATATTTCATGCATCAAGTCTCACTGCCCATTCGGGCAATTCAAAGAAATCCGGAGCATCAATTTCATACTCAACGGTGTGTTGTTTAACATCAGCTGACATGATATCAACCATTGGGTGGTTTTTCAAACTGCAAGAAAAAATACCAGCTTTAGATTTAGGCACGGATACAATCATGTTGATTTCCTCAAAATTTAGTTATGAATTTTTCTTTCGGCATTTTGGCATTTGAGCCATCACTGTCAGAATACCCAATTGGCATAGTTGCATTAATGAATTCAATTTTAGCATTTATAACATTAATGCTCAGAGAATCTACACCATCAACCATACGAAATTCAGGAGGGCAATACTTATCAATGTATGCTTTCACGCCATTTTTATTAGCAGGTGTACCATCGCGAGTATCGCTGATAATGGTTTCAACTTTTTTCTTTCGTGAATCATAGAAAGCTGATACAATCATTTCAATTTCCTCTTAAAACGGGCGAATATTAACGTGAACCACAGGGACAGCAAAAGGTTGCATGATTACAACTTTTGTGTCTTTAGTTGCATTCAGGCGTTGTACTTTTGCAAGATTAACAGCTTCTTCCTTTGTCAATCCACCATTGTAGGTATCATTTCCTTTATTTGATGTCCAAACGCCCCAATCATTGCTTCCATCATCGGTCTTCGGTTCAGGTTCTTTGTAGATGGTTTCTTCAAAATAATGCTGAAATTCTTGATTAGTAAGAATACACCACATGTGAGAAAAGCGAACTTCATCTACACTAACACGTTTGTATTCTCCATCTGGCTTAATGATTTCAAATTCAACTAATCCGGTATTTTCCGCATATTTAAAGGTTCTGGTAATTTTAATCGGATTATTACCGATTTGCTCAAAAACACCCTTGATAAGAGCGCCTGGAGACAAGATTGGAGTCTTTTTAAGCTTATAGAATTTACCTTTTTCCATTATCATTTCCTCAAAGATGGGGCCGAAGCCCCGAGTTAGTTAAAACTTGATTTCGTTTGAAACGATATCCCAGATTGCTTCACGCTGTTCTTCGGTTGTTTTACGACCGAGGATGTGGCGCAGATAAATTTTAACAAGCAGCTGGCGATTTGTGTTCCAAGACGGATGTGAAGATAAATCACGTTTACGAACTTCATCATGGAAACCAACTTTGATTTCAGAACCGTTGAACTGAATATCTAGAGTAGGACCATTTTCAAAGCTGAAGAATACGTAGTTATCTTCCCAGTACATATCGATTTGAGCTACTGTGCCATTGTTGTGTTCCCAAAGCAAAGTAGTAGAAACGTCCCAAGCATTGTTCTGTACGTATTTGCGGTTGAAGTTAGTGAAGTTCATTTTTATTCTCCGTAGTTTGTTTATCTGTTTGGGTGGTACAGGTCTATAGTAACCCAGACCACCCAAGAAGTAAACAACTTTTATTCAAAAACTACATTTATTTCTTGTTTTTCTGCTCGAGCAGTAGAATGCAGTTTAAAAATCTGGAACTTATATTCTGGGTCATGCTTGATAACTTTCGTTACATATTTCTTGGCTTTTTCAAGAGTGAACAGGTTTGAGTTGTAATCACCACGAACAATACCAAATTCGCTCTCTTTCTTTCCGCCGACGATGATGTATTGCGCGCTGCCGTCATCGTTAACTTCTACCATTCCGCTTCGGAGCTCGTACTTAGTAAACATAATGCAATTACTAAATCCTAACATATCCGCGTCTATGATTTCACCTGTACTTTCCAGTTTAATTGATTTAACATTACCATGTTCCGTTAACGTATGAACTGTCCACGGCATGCATTCAACCCGTTCAGCAATAAGCTTGTTAACATTACTACTGGTTGAAAGATACTCGTTCTTTGCAGCTTCGGTCAAACGGTAGCTTTTATTCATTTCAAAAACTTCAGACATTTTTCACCTCTACAGTTTTAACAGTTTTTACTTCTGCAAATCCGATGCTTTTAAACAGTTCATACTTGGTAGTTTCTGGAACGATATCGGTTAGCTCAAGGATGATTTCTTTTGCTTCTTTTAAAGTGAAGACGCTACGCCCATCTTTAACCACTGGAGTAGGTTTAACGAACGTTGATGGGATTTCAAAAACTGCATAACGATCATCAGAACTTTGATTTTCAAACGCTCCTATTTGCACAACCCGTCCTTCTTCTAACTCGTGAGAAGAAAATAAGCATGACAGAGACCGGTCATATTCATCTCCTATGGTTTTTGCCGAAATGATTTTACCAGTTTCGGTTTTAATCTTAACGACCCGTCCCAGCGAATCAAGTTCTAACGGCGTCCAGCCTTGAACTCCGACAACGGTGGCAATGAGATAGTTAATTGTGTTCTTAGCGTCTTTCCATCTACGGTAAGTTTCTGGGGAAATGCAATATACTCGGTTTTTGCTGTAATTCATTTTGATATCCTCAAAGATGGGGCCGAAGCCCCAGTCAAGATTACTGTTTAGTCCAGTTATCCATGTTTAATTTACCGACCTTTTTCATTTGTTCAATTAAAGCATCGGCACGATTACGACCATTTTCATACCAGGTTACATCTTCTGAGTAACCGTCTTCTTCATCTGTGTAGGTTTCAGAACGAATACGACCAACAACTGGAGTGTTCAGAACATATACAGAACCTGTGAACCAGTTTGTTAAAGTGATATGCCAGCAGAAATCATCTGATGGACCGTCCGGTGTCATGCATGGAACGATATCACCTTGAACTTTAGACAAAATCCACATTTTCTCATGGACAGTTTGAGCTTTGTAACCGTCGTGGTCTTTAGTCTTGATAGTTGCATTCAGGTTGATGGTATTCATTTTATTCTCCGTTGTCCGTTTGGGTGTTACAGGTCTATAGTAACCTTGTTGAGCCTAGAAGTAAACAACTTTTTCATTCTGTGGAAAATAAAAAAGGGACTCCCGAAGGAGTCCCTGAACTTATGCTTTCGGCTTACCAAAACGAGAAGCATCATCGCGAAGAACCGCACGAGCCCGACGCATGATTTTCTCAACCGTCTGATTGATACGCTTGTTCGACCCACGCTTGTAGCCAGCGCGTTTAGAGGTACCAACAACTTCTTTTACTGCAGTTTTTGCTTTAGCTTGTTTAGCCATTTTATCATCTTCCATTTTGGAGAAATACATGGGAGCACGTTCTTCCGAGGTTCAACTTCTTTCGACAGTTCTTTCGGTTGTAGCTCCCGCAAGCCCCTAAGGGTACGATTAAACTCTTATCTGTTGCACACCGTTAGCTTAAAGGTTCCGGGTCCGATTTATCGGGGATAAGATATACACCGATGGATGTATAGGCCTTGAGGCGTACTCCCGATTGGCCATCGCCTCGGGGTAGCATGCACTTGCCGTTTATTTCTAGCTGCACTTTGGTAGCAAATCACCGTTGGTTTCGGGTGTTTTACGTGGGGATAACCAACAACGTCCACATCATACGTTACCCATGCGTACACATGGTGGGCGTACAAATTACTTCAGCGTTACCACAAAGTGGCGAACAGCTTTGCGAGCAGCAGAACCAAGATGCTTAGCATACTTCAGTTCATCCATCGCTTCTAAAGTATCACGAAATTCAGATTGGGCTGGGTTAAGATGTTTAAACCCTTTCAGAACTTCCAGTGCTTCTGCATAGATATCGATGGAAGCACCATAGTTTTCGTGACCGGAATTCCATGCATTACGTTGGAGTTCCAGAGCTTTAGTAAGTTGTTTGTTCATTGAATCGTTCCTCAAATGAGGTTAAAATTTGGTGGACGGTAACCGAGGTTTAGCTCGGGCATCCACCGCTTAGAATTGCTCGGTTAACTAATTGTCCGACGCCCAATTCATATTATTATTTATACACACAAGCTAGGGACTTATAATGACAAGTCACAAACTTCTGTTTAATTTCTTTAGGTTTCTTCACACCTGCCGCTACCAATGGATGCGGTACATTTCTAATATTACCAACAGGCAGTGGAGTCAAATCACCGACTTCAACAAAACCTTTCGGTACATCATCACCGATAGAATAGATTTCGCACATATCGGGAAGTTGGCCTTGTTCTTCTTTTCCGAGAATAATACCGGAAGGAGAAACAATTTCATCACCTTTTTGTGCAGGTTCAGACACGAGAATTACATACTCGCCTAGAGCTTTAATTGGAAGTTCCATGTGTTACCTTTATTGTTTGACCATGTAGTTATATTAACATGGTCAGTTTAAAGCAAATTACTTACCGATCATCTGCAGCAGATGCTCAACTTTCATACCATTTACCGAGATAAGTTTATCAAAGGTAAATGAGCGCCAACCTTCTTTCTCGGTATCATATACTGGAAGTGAAGTAGTGCTTTCTGCTCGGGCAGATTTAGTAGTACTTTCTACCAAATCAGATGGAATAATATCTTTATCACGAGTACAGCGCAGAGTACGAATAGTGCCATCAGCTTTTTCAAACACAATCTGGGATTCGCCCATGCTCAGCACAGCCTTCAGAGTTTCACGAATATGGATGTTTTGTTCAGTAGTCAGTTTCATTTTGATGTCTCTTTAATAGTTTTTGATAATTACAGATTTGCGCTTGGATAATTCTTTTAATAATCTAACTGCTTGATCTTCAAATTTAAATGTTGCTAATGGTTTCCATTTAAACCAATACCGGCGTTCTACTGAGTATGATATAACAACATCACCACTTAGATTAAGTTTATTAATTTCAACAATTCTAAGTTTCATTATTCAATTCCACAGAATTCTTTAATGTTATACCAATTCAACTTATCCAAATTGCGTTTTGGAACGTTGAACACCTCGATTCCAGCAGAACGAAGAATATCGTCCCAACCGGGTTCGTTCTTATCGTATGTTTCACAGTACACTAACTTTTTAATACCAGACTGGGCGATTGCTTTTGCACAATCTGGACATGGAGACAGTGTGACATACATTGTTGCTCCATCAATACTACTGCCGTTCCGGGCAGCAAAAAGAATAGCATTAAGCTCAGCATGGATTTCATTGACTTTAGACCAAGCCGAGTGGGCTGCTCGGTGTTCTTTAAGCAATCCGACCTTTTTGATATGGATTCCGTCTTGGCGCAACCCAGTAGCTTTATGAGGAACTTCACCAATCCAACCTTGTTCTGCTGCATGGTCACAACAGTTCACACCACCAGAAGGTGAACCGTTATAGCCAGTAGAAATAATTCGTCCATTCTTTTCAATTACTGCGCCGACTTTCCACGAGCAGCATTTTGACTCTTGAGATACGAGATACGCAATTTGTAGTACTGTCGACGCTTTCATTTAAATCACCAGATAAGTTGTGTTATTTGTTTTAACCAATTTTAACTCGTCGGTAGGAGAAGCAAAACTCTCTACTCGAGAAGTACGAATACCAGTACCATCTGGAAACGGATGGTTTCCTCGTTCAAGAACATCGGAAAAGACATAGCCATAAAGAGGTTGGCCTTCCTTAACATCAACGTTACTGTACAAAATAGCATCATATTCTTCGCGTGGAATTGACCAAACGCCTTGGTCAGAACCAATAACAGCACTGATCAGTCGAATACCATTTGGGCTGATTTCTGCTTTAATGCCACGAGCATGTTCAATTAAGAGTGCTTCTACTGCTTCACGTAATGTCATTAGATATGTCCTAAAATGTTAGTCATTTCAACTTGGCCTGTTCCGGTTAAAGCCAATTGAGTGTGTTGATTGCTCTTTCCATTATTAACTGTAATGATATAAGCATCAACATAGTTAAAGGATGACTCTCGTCGGAGAGTCACTTTACTTCCAGGAACCCGGTTTGCTACTTCCTGCGCGAAGATTTTAACCTTCGAAATAAATTCATCATGTGAAAATTTAGCGTCAGACAACATAAGTCTCAACCTGTTGGGTTTCAAAATTAGCAATAATTCCAACGATAAACCAATCGTGTTCACCTTCGCCACAAGAAATTTTAACTTCAGATGAACCGCCTGACCGGTCAATAGAAAATTTAATAACTTCACCGTTTGGAATAAGTGCATTCATGGCAGATAAAAACTCTGCATGCATTTTGGCTACTTCAGATGGAGTAAACTCATCTGTTAAATGATTAGCAACAACTTGCGTAAATGATACTTTTACTACTTCGGAATACTTTGGAAACATTATACTTTCCTCTAAAAATCACCGTGGGCTACTTGCCAGCATTCAACACCGATACGACGCCACATTTCAACTACCTGCGCCCTGTCATCTACTGCAAGTTTTACATTATAACGATCAGCAATTCGGTCCCAGAAGATTTCTTCTTTTACCACATCGTCTTTGCGTGAATCGCCTTGCTTACGTTGGAAGTGTTCGCCTGTTTCGCCAACATGGTCCAACAACCATTTCTTCGTAATGCGTTGATAAACAGTAGGGTCTTCTTTAGTACCAGACTCTCTACCAGAAACGGTAAGAATTTTATATCCTTTGTTACGAAGCATTTTAAGAAATTCAATTACCATTTCCTTTGGATGGTCTTTACCACATTTGGCCAAGTCATAAGGAGAACGATGATTGTTATCTGCTAACGTGCCGTCAAGATCAAAGATAACTGCTTTTGGCAATGATTCGTCTGGAATGTACAAATCATATGGATGCATCTTAGAATAGAAGCTACGAAGCACTTCAATAGGAACTGCATTCGCGCCACGATAGAGGTTACGATTAAGCAATTCAGTCCAAGGAACATCAAATCGCTTAATTTCCCACTTGACACCATCAATTTCGTATGCCAGCTCTTGCCACTTCTTGATAGTCGTTGGATTAAGGTTAGTATCAGCAATGATGACACCTTTAGTGGTTTCCATCTCGAGTAGAGTCTTCGCCATAGAAAACTGGCATACAGATACTGACTTCTCACGAAGCTTAGAATATTTGTAATCATTACGTTTATCAAGGCCAAAGATGCCTTCACGCAAATCATCACGAGACAAAACATACCAACCTGGATTAGCTGCTACGTATTCGTTAGCCCAGGTTGTTTTACCAGAGCCTGGAGCTCCTTGTGTCAAAACTAATTTTTTCATTATACATCCTTAAGAGTGTCAATAAAATCATGAAGAGCCTTAGACTTTTCATTCCAATTAGCACGATATTTTTCTTTAATTGCTCGCAATGGCTTATTCATCGACATTATATCATTTTTGTCATGATTTTCAGCAGCACGTCCAAACACTATGCATGCCAATTCATTTTCAGCAATTAACCCTTTAAGTGTTTCATACTGTGTTTGATTCACTACATCACCATTTTGGAAAGATTACGATGCGCCAATGAGCGACGCTTGCCATATTTCTTCAAAAAACCATTAACGTCATCTTGGTCTACGCCGCCACTTTCTACAAATTGGAGTGCCTTACCAAATTCAATTGAGGCATCTTCCAATTCAGAAATTGCTTCCTTCAATGATTCTTTACGCTGAACAAATTTCAGGAAATCAGGATACATGAATTCTACCATGAATAGTTTAAACCACGCATCAAAAGAAATTCGTGTTTGGTCATTAAGCTCAAACAATCTTTCTTTTAAAGCGCCAGGTACACTAACACGGACTGTATAAACATATCCATTAGAAATATTTTCTGGTATAACAGTAGCTTTCTTATCAAGAGGAGTTAACTGACACGATCCAACAGCTAGCATATTTCTGAGCTGTGCATTTTTAATCGATAAAAGATGCGATGCGTCTTTTACAAAGTAAGAATAAAGATGCGACGGTTCCATAATATTTTCCTCTTGTTTAGTTTTACTTGATGCAACGTGGTTCTTTAAGTTCAGAACGATAATAACATATCATTCCATTAGCATCTTTAGTATATCGTAAAATGTCATTCATCCAGATACGATATTCTTGCGACTCTTCAAACGGCATACCAACCCAGGCTTTACCGTCAATTACTTTTACTTCCCAATGTCCTTCCCATTTTTGAATTGGGTCTGGCCACTCAGGATGCAAAACCGGGACATCCGGTGCACTAGAAGAGCATCCAGCAAGTAAGCTGATAATACCCATGGCTAATAGACTTCGTTTCATCTGGTAGCCTCCTGGATATCTTCTGCAAACTTATTGAAGCTTGCATTAATCTGTTTTTCAACTAACCCAGGTTTAGCTGCAACTACGTTTCCACGCTTAGAATCTTTATTCATCTTAGCGTTAGAAGTATCACGAGCTGCTCGGTTTTCCTGATAGCCTTTATATGTTGTCTGCAGATTTTTTATAGAAACACCGATATTTTCTATTTCTTTTGCTTGTCGATCAGATTCATCTTGGACGACTTTGAGGTCAGCTTTAAGATTTTCTACCCGCCACGAAAGATATTTCAATCCGCCTGTGGATAATGCTAACACTCCAATCATCAACCAAGTTGTGTTTATTTTGAGCATAGTTTAAGGATAACCTCTACGATATCATCACGGGATAATCCCGAAATGAGGATGTGACGATCAGAACTTTCCGAAGGAGAACACTTGAAGCAAGCTTCTACATATTCTGCCATCTCAGAATAATTCAGCTCGCGATGCATAATGCCAAGACGATGCTTGCCATAAATCGGGTCAACAATTACATAGCATTTGCACCCGTTAGCATGAACGTTTGGCTGGGTGATGTTCTTGAACACCTCTGCACCATACTTCGCGAGATGATTATCTAGGAAATCAATCATTTCATCTACGGCTTCAGGAAGGGCTTCGGCACGCTGCTCGTTCACACGATTAGTGTACTCTTTTTGCTTCTTACGAGCAGCTTCCTTGCGCGCCATGTGCGTCCGTAGATCAGTGACGAACCCCACCTTCTTGGTGCCATTCCACACAAAAATTCCATCGGAATGAGTACCATATTTGTTAACAACCATATCTAAAGTAATTGCTTGCATATCCATTTCAATATCCTCATCAGTTGATATAAGTCTATAGTATCACACTCTGATGAGGATGTAAACAACTATTCTTCAGAAATTTCAATTTCTTTTTCGTACTCTTTTGGAACATATCCTGCCCAGTACTTTAAGAACACTCTTTCGAGGTCTTTAAGCAGTTTATCTACATCTACAGTTCCTTCATACATGTTCATGATAACACCAAAAAGATGGCGCTGATTAACCGTGGCTTTCTGCGCAGCAATAGCGTAGTCTTTACGAGCACGACCTCTGTATTCATCGTAGAATGACTGACATAGCTCAAGTGACTTTCCGAGGTAATCTAGATAAGCTTGCTCAAACGCAGAAATTTTCTTAATTGCGTATTCATCTCCAGCAAAAAGAGAACGCAAATCGTCGGAATTTGCAGATACGACAGACGCAAACAGTCTTTCATTTGACGTTATTGAGTCTTTAGTGTGATGAAGAGCAGAATACCATTCGGTCTTAACCTTAAATCTCTGTCCATTGTTTAGAACTGCAATGTACCCTTCTACGCCTTCAAGTTCACGAACACCTTCAACCCAAGTTGTGGGATCAGAAATTCCGTAAGCATTAATTAAATAAGGACGAATCTTAGCATTAGCGTACAAATCATCATATTTAATATACTCGCCAGTTGTGTTATTACGGACGTTTAACACAAACAGCTGTGGCTCCTGATATGCTAAAACAACACGATTATTAGGTGAAACAAATTCCATGTTTACCGTATAACCATCTAGCGCTAGCTCAAGAATAACCTGATGAAGCGAAGAATATTCTTCGCTGTTAAGCAAAGCTGAAGCTTGTCTTGCCTGGTCACTGTAAAGAGAGGTTTTTGATTTAAGGTATAGATACCCATCATCAACATAAGATGATACTAGAGAGCCATCAGCCTTATCCATAATGTATTCTACATCGCTAATGTCAATTCCCATCGTTAGTGGGTTTTCATTCAAATTGAAGAATTTTTCCATCGGACGCGAAGCAATTCGAATTGGGGTATCGCCATCCATCTCAAACATAATACCGCGGCACTCAAGAGCATCGGGTTTTAACCACTCGCTGTAGCTTGCATAGTGATATGAAAACACTCTGAACTTACCATCCATAGGACCGGTAAAATCTTTATAAAAGAATTTTGCAACTTCTGAGCTTTCACACAGATTCATTAAATTTTTATATAGCTCTAACATTTCTTTACCTTATGTTGTGTGTTCCATGGAGGATTGAACTTTTTAATAAACATCGGTTCTTCCAAGTCCATAGTGGATATTGACATCTCGCCAAGTTCATTATTAATCAAAAGATTAAAACACTGACGAGCATAGAACTCTACTTTTTTGCCAGCCATTAGTGCTTCAAAAATCTTGGCAGATTTAGCCGAATCAGAGGTTTGGTCTTTCCGATTAATAGCAGTTCTATAATAATTTATACGCTTACGAAGATTTTTAGTCTTACCAATGTAAACTAGTTCATCATCAACTGCGATGGCATAAACTACATTCAACTTGTTTGCTATCAAAATTGGTTTGATGGTAAAATCTGGTTCTAACTCAAGTTGAACATATTTTATAAAAGAAAACTCGTTAGCAATATCATTCATAATAAAGAGGGGCCGAAGCCCCTTTCCTTATAAGTACTTTTTAAATCCAATTAGAACATCATCAGTGACATCATTGTCAATCTGAGCTACCAGATAAGAACTTATCTCAACTTCCTGAGGAGCAGATTGGACTGCGTCAGAGTTAAGATATTCGCGAATCCAAGGAATAGGATGTCGAGTTGGTGCATCAGTAATCGGACAAGGAAGACCACAACTACGCATACGAGATACAGTCAGATAGTCAATGAAGTCATGAAGAATTTTAACGTTCAGTCCCGGAAGACCACCGTTGCGGAAAAGATGGATAGCCCAATCTTTTTCTTGGCGGTTAACTTCCATGAAGATTTTAATTGCTTCTTGTTCACACTCTTTAGCAATCTCAACCCATTCTTCGCCATCAGTGCCAGTTTGAAGCTGACGCAGAATGTACTGTGTGCCCTTCAAATGAAGTTGTTCATCACGAGCAATGAACTTCATGATTTTAGCATTACCTTCCATGATTTCCATATTTTTATGGAAGTTGAAGGTACATGCAAAACTAACATAGAAACGAATAGCTTCTAATGCGTTAATAACATGTAAGCAAAGATAAAGAGATTTCATTAAATCACGTTTAGCTTCTTTAATTTCGATATTATCTTGATTAAAGCAGCGATTTTTGGCATTTTCCCATGCGCGAGTCTTAGCTATAACATCATCATAGTAAACACCGATTGACTCAGCGCGTTTCATGATAGCTTCATCAAGAACGATTTCATCAAAGATTTTAGCTGGGTCTACATAAAGGTTACGCATGATATGCGTGTATGAACGGCTGTGAATAGTTTCACTGAACGTCCAAGTCTGGTTCCAAGTATCTAGGCTTGGGTCAGAAATAAGTGCAGATAAAACTGCTGCTGGAGCTCGTCCTTGAATTGAATCAAGAAGAGATTGGTACTTCAGGTTATCAGTAAAGATATTACGCTGGTGCTCTGGGAGTTTTTCAAACTGACCACGGTCCATCATAACGTTAACTTCTTCAGGACGCCAGAAGAAACTCAACTGTTTTTCAATGAGTTCCTCGAATACTTTATGCCGCTGAATATCATAGCGTGCAATTCCTAGACCAGAACCAAAGAACATCGGCTCGGTCATGATATCTACTTGCTTGGTATTAAAAACTGTACTCATTCTATTTCCTATTCTGTGGTATTAACCACCATCCGTGGTCTAATTATAATTCCCTTTTATTAAAGCTTACAAGCTGCGCAGTCAGCAGAATCTTGAATCATATCATCGTTACCAGAACCATCACGAGTGTTATGATAATAAAGAGTCTTACCACCGAAGTACCAGAAATAAAGCAAGTCGTCCATCATTACAGACATTTCTACTTTGCCTTTCGGGAAATTCGCCGGGTCGTAATAAGTATTAGCAGAGATGCTTTGGTCAACAAATTTCTGCATAATCAGAACTTGGTTCAGATAAGGCTTATTACCCTGTTTAGCGAGCTGCCAGGCGTAATCATAAAGGGAAGCATTGTGTTCAACGTTTGGAACGACTTGGTTGAAGCTTCCTTCTTTTGATTCTTTAACTGATACTGGTCCACGAGGAGGTTCAATACCATTAGTAGAGTTTGATACCTGGCTTGACGATTCGCATGGCATGAGCGCAGATAACGTTGAATTTCGGATACCGTATCGCTTGAGGTCTTCTCGTAAGAGTTCCCAGTCACAGACATAGTTTGGAGCTGCGAGTTGGTCAATTCGTTTATTGTACCAGTCAATAGGCAGTTCGCCACGTCCGTATCGAGTTTCTTTGTAAAGCGAGCATGGACCTTTTTCGCTAGCAAGTTTAACTGAGGCTTTGATGAGTGCATATTGAATACGTTCCATCATTTCATGAGTGATATCATTAGCATCTGCATATGAAGCAAAGTTGCTTGCTAACCAAGCTGCGTAGTTAGTAATACCAACGCCTAATGCTCGGCGGTCTTTTGCTTTTAACGCTTTATCTACCGGATAATCTTGATAATCTAAAAGATTGTCTAAAGCTCTTACCATTACTTCAGCGATTTCGTTGACTTCTTCTTGGTCTTGCCAGTTGAAGTTGTCGAGTACGAACGCGGCGAGAGTACAGAGCGCGATTTCCCCATCTTCTTGGCCAACATCCGAAGTTGGTAGCGCAATTTCGAGGCAGAGGTTTGATTGCTTAACCGTAGCCACATCACGAATAAAAGGACCATATTCACCAACGTTATCTACCATGTACGGATAAACTCGAGCAGTACCAGCGCGTTCAGTAAGGAACAACTCAAACAGTTCACGGGCTTTAATGCGTTTCTTTCTTACGTCTGGGTTCTTTTCCAGCTCTTCGTATAAAGTACGGAACGCTTGTGCATCACGGAAGTATTCTGTGTACAGAGCACCAAGACATACGTCAGGACTGAACAATGTGATGTAATCGTTTTTAATAAGACGTTCAATCATCAGGTTATTAATTTGAACACCATAATCCAGATGACGAATACGGTTTTCATCTACGCCTTTATTGTTCTTAAGTACGAGGAGGTTTTCAACTTCCAAGTGCCAGATTGGATAGTACAGTGTCGCCGCGCCACCACGGACTCCACCTTGGGAGCAGGATTTAACTGCTGTTTGGAAGTGTTTCCAGAAAGGAATAACCCCAGTATGTTTGACTTCACCGAATCCAATTTTTGAACCTTCTGCGCGAATCATACCTGCGTTAATACCAATACCTGCACGCTTACTGATGTATTTCGTAATTGATGCAGCAGCTTCATTAATTGAATTAAGGCTATCACCACCTTCAATAACTACGCAAGAACTGAATTGACGGGTAGGAGTACGAACACCAGACATAATAGGAGTTGGCAACGAAATTTTCTTAGTAGAAACTGCGTCATAGAAACGAATAACGTTTGCTAAACGATTTTCGCCATCATCTTGATGTAGGCACATACCAATCAACATAAATGCAAACTGCGGAGTTTCATACAGCTTACCAGTATGACGGTCTTTTACGAGATATTTCTCGATTAACTGCATCGTTCCCGCATAAGTCATAGTGAAATCACGCTCGTGCTTAATGTAAGAATCAAGCAAAGTAATTTCTTCTGCAGACCATTTACTCAGAATTTCTTTATCATACTTATTTGCATTAACACACCGGGAAATGTGGTCAATAAACGCAGGTGGTTCAAACTGTCCATAAACACGTTTACGGATTTCAAACATCGCTGCGTTAGAAGCTACATATTGATAATCAGGTTCATCAATAGAAATGCTATTTGCTGCTACCTTAACGATAGTCTTTTGGATATCTGCAGTGCTCATGCCTTCACGCAGATGAGATTTAATAATTTCATACAGCTCGTATGGGTCTACTTTAGTTCCTTCGCATGCCCATTCGAGGACTTTAATGATTTTCTGCATGTCAAATTCTTGACTAACACCTGAGCTCTTAATTACTTGCATAAGTCCTCTAATTCAAATGTATCTTTAAAAAGTTTATTCACTACAAGAGCTATTATATCACCATGGCAAGGAAGCGGTTTGCAGGTGCATCCTAATCTCATTCCTCTTAAAGTTTCTAAGTGCTCTCGCTTTATTTCTCCGTTCCGAATCTTAGCAATAAAATCGTCCTTAAACGCTGCAATAGCATCAGGACGATTATCGCAATCTTTGCCGATGTAATTTCCCCACATTGTTCCGCGTTGGATATTTACATCGAAGTCGGAATGGTATTTATTAACCACCCGACATACTTTCATGTGATATCTACTTCAAACCAACAAATTAATTGCGTTTTGCCAGTAGACCATTCATATGATTTAATGACAGATAAGACCCGTTGTTCGGTTCCGTTAAATACTATTGCGTCATTAATTTCAGGCAAATCACTAGAGAATGCATCATACATTTCTCCTAATACAGTTTTAGACTGATGTCCTTTACGAACAAACCGAATATTCATACAGCCATTTTCCCCTTAATTGTTGGATGAGATTCATATCCAACAAGTTTAAAATGATGAGGACGAGCAAACTGCTCTAACCAATGAATCTGAGAACCAGTTTGCCAAGTTTCATATGCGTACGGAAAATCAATTTCAAGCTCACACAGTTCTTTCGGTTCTCGGCGAAGAATTTCTTTGCATTGCTCAATATGATTCATGTAGATGTGGGTATTACCACCAGTGAATACCAAATGGCCAGGTTTAAGATTGGTCATTTTAGCAATAACATGAATCAATGCAGCATACGAAGCAATGTTAAATGGAAGACCCAAGAACACATCAACAGAACGCTGATACCACTGAAGGTCTAAATATCCATTGCGAACGTTGAACTGATACATCATATGACACGGTGGCAATGCCATCCGGTTCAAATCAACTGGGTTCCAAGCAGTCACAATCTGGCGGCGATCAGTTGGCAATTGCTTAATACGATCAATAACTATTTTCAGCTGATCGACACCCATGAAATCACGCCACTGTTTGCCGTACACCGGACCTAGCTCACCACCGGAATACCCCATGTCTTTTGCCTGGTTTTCGTAGTTGTCGTCCCAAACAGTTTTACCTTCTAGTAATGAACCATGCTGAATAAGACGCAATTCATGGACATTAGTAGACCCTTGCAAGAACCAAATCAGCTCTGCAATACACGCTTTCCATGCAAGACGCTTGGTAGTTACAGCAGGAAACCCTTTTTGTAAATCAAAACGTAACTGAGTACCAAACTTCGCAATAGTGCCGGTACCAGTTCGGTCATCCGTCTCATAACCGTTTTCAAAAATGTCTTTAATTAATTCTTGGTATTCACGCATTAAATTTTTCCTGAAGAGGTGTAAAGAAAAGCTGATTACCACGCTTTTCAAATCGCCCAATAATAGACACTACATCATCTTTGACCATCACATTGCCATGTGACATTCCGATGAACATCTTCTTATAATCACGTTCAATTTCAATAGGTATATTTCCATTTCGGTTATATACTGTAGTTGAACCGTTATAAGTGCTAAGACCATTATAACTAAAAACTAGAAGATGAATACCATGCTTAAATGGAAATCTTTTCCACTTCTTTTGGACTTTGTCTTCTGATAGCTGAGTGATATCATAGTTTGCGCTCATAGACCACCTCTGAAATGTTAGTCACTTCATCAATATGATACCAGTGATTTTCAATAACTTTAAACCCAGAGTTTTCATAGGTTGGAGCCACCACAAACGCAATAGGCAGAGTGACATCAGAATTCACTCTATGACTTTTTCTGATGATTGTTTGGATAACCTTATCTGCGTATGGATATGCCTTCTGGATGATTCCGGCACCGCCTATCACTGAATATTTTTCATTACGATTAAAGATAATAGTCAGGTTATACGATGTATGAGCGGCAAGGTGTTCACCACCTAAAAATTCCATAAATTCTTCTTCACTAGCATACGCGTCAGCAAAAAATCCATTTTTAGCTGTTGCCAGGTCTCGATTCATATCCTGGATAACGATTGTCTTACGCCCAGGAAGAGGTTCCGAGAAACTCATGAAAGTCTTTGCTCCGCAAATCAAAATGGTGTCTCGAGTACGATTAGCAAAGTTTTTCATATCCTGGGAAATACGTCTCCATGGAAGACCATCACCTAAACCAAAAGCATTTTCATTTTTGCCGTCTACAGTTTTTGTAGGAGCAAAGGCATAAACTATTTGAATCATTTAAACCTCAGCAAAATTCAACTCGTTCAACATTACCGTCTTCCCACTTCTGTTGAAGCTCTTGGAGACGTTTGATAGCGCTATCGATATTGGACATTGCACAGATAGTTACCCATTCACGGCCATCCCACCAAATCAAATCATCGTAATCATCTACTGCGAAATTTTCCATTAACCTTGCCTCATTCCACACTTAAAACACCGGCCACCTAATTGCCATAGACCACCACCACAGTACTTACACTCCCAGTCAGTTAAAATCCGCATGACTTGTACCCACTAGCTTTAATCATGCTCTGAAGAGTTTTAAATCCTTCTTTTATGGCTTCTGAAATTTCCTCAAATACTTCCTTTTTCAGAATGTACAACGAACCCGCTTGATTGCCAGAAAGAGCTGAAATAATCACCTGGTCATTAATTAAAAACTCGCCATATGCTGAATCAATTTTACCTGAAACCTGATTGCATCGCGAATGAGGGTCAAATACGAGCTCAATATGAGTTACTCCAGGAATTTCATCAAACTGGCAGCGAATATTAACGCGAGGATATCCCGTTACACTAAATTTAGACATATAAAAATAATCCTAATATAACGCCGCTAATAAAAGCGGCAGTAACAGAAATTAACAAAACTACTAATTCAGCCTCAATCATTTCTTGGCCTTAGCAAGTTTAAATGCTTTTTTGAATTCTTCAACATCTTCAACTGGAATCCAGAAGCCTGAGCCATACCCATCTTCATAGCATGGGCAGTTATCACAGTAATCATTCCAATAGACAGTTTCACCACCCATAGTGAATGGAGCTTCCATTTGGCACAGTACTTCTTCAACACGCTCTAATTCTTCTGGGTTTTTGTCGCAAATGCAGAACTGCCACTTACCACGATATTCAGAACCTAATTTAATGCTTTCGCGTTGAAGTTTCATTTTATTCTCCTTGTTGGTGTAGAAGCATAATACTATACCTCTACACCGATGTAAACTATTTCTTGAAATTTTTTATGATTAAATCAATCATGGCTTCGAAGTTCTGATGATTCACCTCGATTTTCATAGAAAGCAGACCTTCAGCCTGGTCTTCATTTTCGGCATCAGTGACTTCTTCAAAGAACTTGTACTCGCCTTCTTCCAGCTCAAAGTACGCATCATAGTCACCATCAGAATCGAAACGGGCCCCATCTGCCATTTCGACAGCGCTGACACAGTGGGTCCCATCTTCTACAGCTGTATGAGTCGGGGTAAAACTACCGCCATGTTCTTTAATTAAGTCGACCATCCGATAATTACTGGTAGAATATCGGGTAAAGTCGTCTTCAAATGCAGGGCGGACACGATAGTACTTGCCACTAACTAAAGCATTCATTTAAAAATCCTCAATATAAGTAAAAAGTTCAGCTTTCATTTCATCATCCATGCCTTGACAATACAGCTCAGTAAGGAATTTATGAATCATTGGATAGGTACCTTCGATAGTAGCATCATACCCAGCACATTCCTGAGATAGATTGACAATATTAAGCCCGTAGGTTTTAATATCTTCTTCAAACTTATCGATCAAAACAACGAATAATGAAATCTTAGCCATTTTTGTTCTCCCATTTGTTGGTGTAGGGATATAGTAACTCGTTCTAAAGTGGATGTAAACCCTTAGATACCAAAAAGGGAGACCGAAGTCCCCAAAGGTAATTACTCTTTCCAGTCTTCCATCATCAAATCAATATCTTCCCACTCGTTTGCTTCTAACCAAGCACGAACTGCTTCTTTAGAACCACGGAGGTCAATATTTGGCCAACCGCCACCAGGGCCTTCTTTAATAACTAAATCAAAATCAATACCATGGTCAGTGTCATAAAAACGTGAACCATCTTCAAAAATCAAATCAGTACAAAATCCTGATTTATTGATGTAAGGTTCTGCCACGATATCAATGTTTAATTTACCCATGATGTTTTCCTCTACTCGTTTTGTTTCGATGTAGATATAGTATCACTCATCAACTGGCTTGTAAACAATTTTGTGAAAATATTTTTTGGAGGGATAAAGAAAAAGGGACCCGAAGGTCCCTTTATATTAGAGGTCGTTCAGAATATCATTCAGATCGTCATCGCCAACACTGTCACCAGCATCGCCCATGATATCGTCTGCGGAACGAGAAGAGGTCGGTTTGGATTCAAAATCAGACAGGTCTTTGTCAAAGGAATCCAGGTCATCACCAATTTTATCGGCTTGAGCTGCTGCTTTTGCCGCGGCACCACCAAGAGCTGCTGTACCCATAATCTGTTTAAATTTGGCTTCGTTAACTTCAAACGATTTAAACTGAGATGGAGCAACAATTTCGCTGAGGTCAGCCATGTTTTCGGTCAGGAATTTCTGAGTTTCTTCATCATTGATGTTTGCAATCTCGGACTGACCAAGGAATTTGCATTCATCATAGTTCTGGAAACCACCGACTTTCTTAACTTTCATGACGAAGTTTGCACCTTCATACACACAAGTTACATCAACCGGAGTTTCACCCATATCAACATCGACTTCAACCATCGCGTTGATTTTGTCCATAATTTTCTGACCGAAACGGAATTTGAATACTTTACCTTCGTTTTCTGGGTTAGCCGGGTCTTTAATAACCAGGATGTTAGACCAGAAAGAGGTTTTACGTTTCAGAAGCTTATATTCAGCTGGGTTGCTGTTATAAGAATCGTTTTTACTCAGATGAGCACAAACCGGGCAAGAATCAAAATCACCGTGAGTAGAAGTACAATTTTCGATGTACCATTTACCGCCGTGTTTGAAACCATGATTGATCAGTTTTACAAACGGCAGAGAGTTTTCATCTTTACCAGGCAGGAAGCGAATTACTGCTTGACCATTACCAGCATTATCGGTCTTCAGTTTCCATTCGTTTTTATCTTCATTAGAGAAAGAAGAACCACCTTTCAGACCAGCCAGTTGTTGTTGAAGTTGAGCAGGATTTTTACGCTTAAACATATGATTACCTTTTTAAATTTAACAGTTGTTGTTGCAACATGGGTCCTTGCAACTGGACGATAGATTAATTATATACTAATTTCTTTACAAGATTTGATTATGCTAATAAAGAGTTTCTTAGCTTCAGCACCGTCAACGTTTAAAAGTTTTTTATAAGCTTTTAATTTAGTGGAGTAATTACTCCAAACTAAGTTATCCGTTGCAGTATCATGTGTATTTATTATATCTAAAAACGAGTCAAGCATGATGAATGTCTCGAAAGATATAACGTTTGACTGAAGAAGTTTGAACACATAAGATGTTCCGACTTTCTCATTATATTCAAAAATATCATGAAGCTTATCTACATTAACTTTCTTAGCAAAGTAGTAAATATTCTTTACGTCTTCAGAGAATGTAGTTTTGATTTGCTTCAACTTACCGATGTATTCACGATAGAATATCAACGCGTCAGCGTCACTGATATCACCAATCCAAGCGTCTTGATTAGCTACAAGATTGCTCATGAATATCAGAGTCAATTCCTTTAGCGTATACTTCTCGGCAAGTTTCTCAAAGAAGTATTTGTCTCTGCGCTTTTGATAAGCTTTATCAGAGACACGCATGACCCAATTATACTTAACAACATCATATCGACCAGCGAAGTGTTGTTTGAGCATTAAATATAAAAGATAAACGCTCTTACCATTAACGTATCTATTATTGTTTTGGGGCATGCGGAGACGAATCATAATAAAAAATCCAGACTATTCGTTTTATGTGTTTGACTAAATGATGGTCGAAGCATATTTTCTTCTAATGCTTCTGACATAATTTTTTCTATGATTGCTGGAGGAATATATCTATTGAAGTTTCCCTCAGGAATAGAATTTTCTTCTAGCCATTGTGTCGTTGCCTCGAGATACCCCATTCCAAGTTCTGTTACCATAGATTCAATAGCGAATCCATTAGCTTGCTTATCTAGTAGCTGGTTAATGGATTCGGAGGGGGATGTGTCCCCCTCGTCTTTAAGCGAAAATAGAGTCATAAGCTTCTACCACTTCATCTTTTTCAGTTTCAAAACGATCGCGTGTGCCTTTATGGAACAGAGCAAGCAGTTGATTAAACAGTTTGCCTTCTACGCCAAGTTCTTTCTTGGCGCGGTCTTTAATGTCTTTGTTAAGTTCAAGATAGCTTTCTGCTTTCAACTTATTACCTGAGGCTTCTTTAATCATATCTCGCAGAGCCTGTCCATGTACCGCTTCATCAAATACTACTTGCTCTTTTTCTTTCTTAGCCATTATATTCACCTTAAAAGTTGTTAATTTCTTTCATTAATTTAGACAGACCGGATTTAACAAAGTAGCTATAAATTTTGCCACGACCCGGTAATTGATAGTTATTATAACAATCTAAAATGTTAGCAACAATGTCTTCGCGGATGTAATCAAAATCGATTAACACACGGTTTTCCAAGAAACGCTTATACTGTTCTTCAGTAAGCAAATCTTTAATGTTTTCGCCAGCATCAAGACATTCTTCAACAAATGTCATTTTCGTTGAAGGAGTACGCTCACCATCAACATGAGTGTACCAAAAATCTGAACGAACTTTAATAGAAGCGACGTTATCTTTCTTGTCGCCTTTAATAATTTTAACCATACAATCTAAAGCAGGAGAACCCGTTTTAGATTTCACCAATTTCTTCTGCATTGGTGACCATTGCTTAACATTAGGATACTTATGCAATTGAGTAAAGTCACCATCAGAAGAAACAATCATAACAGGATGACCTTCGAGACTGAACTTTTTGGTCAGTACAGCAATACTATCATCAGCTTCTGCTTTATCAATATCAATGACGTAATAAGGCATATACTGCTTAAATTCATCAATTACAGTACGAAGACCTTCAAAGTAACCTTCCCAGTCCCAATTGGATTCTTCACGGGCTTTAGCACGGTTCTTTTTATAATAATATGCTACATCCCGGCGCCAGTATCCATTGATTGCATTATCAACACAAATGACAATTTTTGTGTATCCGTCCTTCTTCCACTTAAAAGCATTAAATTTTAAAGTAGAAAGAATAAGATGACGAACCATAGGAGTGGTTAGTTTATCGCCTTCTTTATACGTATGAAGAATTGTCGCCATTGCGATTTGCGACAAGTCAATCAGAATGACGCCTTCTTTTACTTGGTCTTCTTCGGCGAATAAGCAATTTAAATCAGACATTTGAACCTCGTTCAATTAGTTAGTACAGCCATTATAAATACTTCTATAATGAAGCATAACCCCCATAGGAGACTCTATGAGCGATTTACTGAAACAACATTTCCGTGCAACGAACGGCTTGGACGCAGGCGGAAATAAAGTTATAAATGTGGCACTAGCTGACCGCAACGTTAAAACCGACGGCGTCTCCGTCGAGTACGTTATTCAAGAAAACACTATCCAAAAATATGACCCGACGCGTGGGTATCTCACTGATTTTGCTGTGACTTATGGACGTCGTATCTGGATTGCAAATAAAGATATTCCAAAGCCTGCTGGAGATTTTAACCAGGCGAATTGGACTTCTTTACGTGTTGACCCGAACTGGATTTATACCGTCCGTAAAGGAGAGTTTGAAATTCAATCCGGTCAGTTCATCAACGTTGACTCTAACGCTGCAGGTAATGCTACATTACTGCTTCCGTTAGCACCAGATGAAGGCGATACCATCGTAGTTCGTGATATTGGCGGGCGTCCTGGCTATAACGGAATCTTAATTAAAGCACAAGATACTGGTGCATCTATCGTATTTGGTGAATCGCGTCTGCGTGAGGTAAGACTTACACGTCCGTATTCACAAATTATGCTTACGTTTAGTAATGGCGCATGGCGTGCAAGTTTAACCGATTTTGGCGATACTGCTAAAATGGTAGTTCCGAACGGGATTGTTCCGACACAAGTTCAGGCAGGTGACAATGTAGTTCGTCGTTATACTTCCAACTCAGAGATTTTTATTACTCTGCCGTTGTTCGCTAATTCAAACGATATCATCAATTTTACTGACCTTGACGGTACATCGCCAATTAACCATATGACTGTGCGTACGTTTGACCCAACTATCTCAATTGGGACTCCTGGACAAACAGAGGTTCAAGTACGTACTTCAGGTAATGGGTTTTTGGTATATGACTCGATTGACAAAATCTGGCGTATTTTTGAAAATGATTTACGCACCCGAGTAAGAATAATTACTTCTGATGTTACTTTAATGCCTAATGAGCATATTTCTGTATTTGGCGCAGATAACAATACCGTTAAAACGATTAACGTTACTTTGCCTACAGACGTAGCTGTTGGGGATACTGTCACAATCGCAATGAATTATATGCGCAAAGGACAGACTGTAGTAATTAAAGCTTCTGATGGTGATACCATTGCAAGTAATTTGAATTTACTACAATTTCCAAAACGTTCAGAGTATCCACCTGATGCAGCATGGGTGCAATCAAGCTCAATTACCTTTAACGGAACTACATCGTATGTTCCTGTTCTTGGGCTTGCATATATTGAAGATAAAGCATCCGGAAAAAGCTATTGGATTGTAACTGAATCTGACCCTACCGTAGAACGAGTTGATGCTAAAGACAACACAACTAGAGCACGATTAGGTGTTATTGCTCTTGCTACGCAGGCTCAAGCTAATGCGGAGTCAAATCCAGAAAAAGAATTAGCAATTACGCCAGAAACCTTAAATGGACGTCGTTCTACTGAAACCCAAACTGGTATAGCAAGAATTGCAACTTCCAGCGAAGTTAATCAGTCAACAACTGCTTCTTACTTGGATAATGTAATCGTTACTCCTAAAAAGCTTAACGAAAGAGCTGCTACTGAAACTCGTAGAGGTTTAGCGGAGATTGCGACTAATGCTAAAATGGATGCAGGTGAAGACGATTTTACGATTGTTACTCCTAAGAAATTGCTTTATCGTACTACATCAGATTCACGGTTAGGCGTTATTCAATTAGTAAAAACTGGTGGTGCTCCTAACACAAGTACTGATCGTTCTACTGCTGGCACCGGTATATTCGATCATACTGATTACAAAAATGCAGTTACTCCAAAAACTCTTCGTGAGTACAAAGCTACTGTAAACCAATCAGGAATAGTTTGGTTAGCAAGCGATAGCGAAGTTAGAAACGGAACTCCCGCTTCTTCCAATATTCCTACGGTTGTTACACCAGAAGCTTTGCATAAAAAAGTTGCTACTGATGGAGCGATTGGATTAATCCAAATAGCTACACAGACAGAAGTTAATGCTGGCAGTGTGACTAATAAAGCAGTTACACCTAAAACATTAAATGATCGTACAGCAACTAACGATCGTACTGGTATTGCTCGCTTCGCGACACCTGGTGCCCAGGGTGAATTTGAAGCTGGTACTTCAAGTACATTAATGGTAAACCCTAAATTATTATTTGATAAATTTGCTAATACTGATCGTGTCCAAGTTAATACTGATTCTGGCTTAACTATTACTGGGAACCTCTGGGACCATTATACCATTAACATTCAGGAAGCAAGTACATCACAAAGAGGTACAACTACTCTTGCTACTGCTGCTGAGGTTAGAACTGGAACCGATGCTAAGAAAATAGTTACTGCTGCTACGCTACATGCTAAAACAGCAACTGAAGGAGCTATCGGTCTTGCTCAGTATGCTACACAAGCTCAGGTTGATGCAGGCACGCTAAGTGATAGAATTGTTCCTCCTGCTTATTTGAAACAAACTATTCAGGTAACAGAGTCATGGCAAGCCACAGATAGCGTTAGAGGAACCGTAAGGTTATCCCTAGGCGATGGAACATGGAAAGGTAATGATACTAATGGCTCAACCCTTCCGGATGATGGATATGCCTCTAAGGGCGTAGCGGTGTCTCCATATGAATTGAACCTTACGCTGAAACATTATTTGCCTCGTCTTGGTAAAGCCTATGACACCGGAATGTTAGGTGGTCAAACACCAGATAAGTATGCACGCCGTGATATAGCACAAACTATTTCAGGAGCTTGGGCATTCAGTCAAGATACTGCGTTTAATAATAATATTTCTGTTCAAAATATTATATACGCTAATGGTGGAGAAGTAAAAATTTCTCCAACTGCTGACACCGGTAATGTGCATGTTAGGTTTCAGAACAAAGATGGAAGCGAGCGTGGTATAATTTATGCTGAGCCTCAAACCGCTTCAGCCGGAAACTTAAAAGTTCGCGTAAAAAACGGAACCGGAACCACTGCTACAAGCCAAACATATGTATTTGGTGGAAACGGTACTTTAGAGGTTCCTAACGAAGTGTCAACTAAAACTCTGAGGTCTTCTGGAAACACAATAGTTGGCGGAACAGTCATGGTAAAAGATACCGTTCTTCTTACTATTGAAACACAGAACGCTATTATGGGCGCTAGGTCACACTCTGCATTTATCGATACTCGTGATGCTGATACTCAAATTTTTGCTAGAGATAACACTAACTCGTATCCGATTTTAACTACCAAAAACTATGCAAGATTAGTTGATGACCGTTATGTTAAGAAAGCTGGCGACACCATGACTGGTAATCTTAACTTAAGCGGTTCTGCTGTCGTCATTACAGGTTCCGAATCGTGGTATGTTCCAACGAATGAAACTGTGATAAGACAGGGTTCTTGGACTGCTGAAATCAAAGACGCTACTAAATTGAAAGGTCTTCGTGGTTATATGGTTCCAATCAGAACACCGATTGACCCTGCTAACCCAAGCACATTGGTAGTAACTGGATATGAAGAAAAGACTGCCGCCGGTGGTGTTTTAACTCAGGTTGGTGTAACTACAAACAACACGTATCAGCTTTGGACTCCTTATCCTCCGACAACTGAAACTGCCGATAAGCGTTTCGCACATACTGTGTGGATGAGAATTTATAATCCAAATCTTAACAAGTTTGATGAGTGGATGCGAGTATTTACATCTGCTACTCCTCCAACTGCAGCTGATATTGGTGCTCCAAGTTCAGTATCAACTCAAGTTAAAACTCTTGAAGTTTTGGAATGGATTAAACTTGGCCCAGTTAAAATCTGGCCAGATCGTCCAAATCAAACTCTTAAATTTGAATGGGTAGGTGATTAATGGCTGATCCAATTTTAATGGCAGCCTTTGGTGAGGATTTCGTGGAAACACGAATCCTCTCTGAGGCAAACTCTGTGAAGTATTGGCTAAAAGCTTATGCTACACATTCTAATGCTGTTCCAAACAAGCCAGAATTGAATATTAATGGTACTTCTGATATAACCTCCTCCTTACGGAGGGGGATTAACGTTGTTCAGGTTAATGGTAATAGTTTTACTAACTTCAAAACATTTGACGTCACCACTGATGATAACAACGCGAATAACAAAGCATTTGTTGAATACATGAATGGATTGAGTTCAGGATTGTTTGTCATAATGACCCATGAGAGATTTCAATCAAGTCCATTAATAGATAGATGGTTTAAAAATAAATGGTCTGCTTCTTGGCCAGGTTCTGACTTTTCTAAATCATTTCCAAGTTCTGCTTATGCGGGAATACTTGGAGCCGCAAAGGGGCGTATATTAATTGAGTCATTTTATGGCAATGACGGTATAGTTAAAGAAGATTCTAGAGCTAAAGTAGATACTGTATATGATAATGTGGGTGATGTAGGATATACTGGATGTCCTTATCGTTCTATTGAAGATACTACTGAATACTCTGATTCTACTGGGTACGAATATAAACGCTATCCAGTGCAAAACGAATCTATAAGCAAAATAGCTGACTATGGATTATCTCCTGGGGATGCAGTATTTTTAGTATGCGATATGTATGCATCTAAAAGCCTTCTTGATGCTGGTTCTACTACTAGAGCTAACTTGCGATGGTTTAAAGGCTCATCTTTGTTATCTTCGAATATATCATTAGAAATTCCAAACAATGGAGCTGACAGATGGTTAAGATTTGAAAGATTTACTACCGTTCCTACAGATGCTGATGGATTTACTATTGTAGTATCAAGATATCCAAAAACTTCTGTTGTCGGTGACTCTAAAATCAAAAATATGATATTTGTTCAAACTTCTCATGGAGAGCAATTTAATAGTGTTATCCAGGAGTTTGGTGTGAATGGTATAAGAATGAATAAAGGAGTTGAAGGAGGAACAACAATGATTATGGAACTTCCAAATTCAAAAGTCGATCCAGGATCTGTTATTCCAGTTCAATCGTTCAGAGAAACATCAGACTAAGGAAGCCTTTGGGCTTCCTTTTTTCGTATAAATAGAAAATATATAAGAGGATAAACTATGGCCGATTTAAAAGCAGGTTCAACAGTTGGCGGAAATCCTATTTGGCACGCGGGTACTTTTCCTCTTGTGCCGGCAGGAAATTCCCTAACTTATAGAGGTATAAAGGTTTATACTGAAATAGATAAACCACAAGCAGATGATAACGACTTTGTATCAAAATCTCGTGGTGGTACATACACGGGTGAATTAAAAATATCATACGGAACTTCCGGTAAACTGAGCATGGGTCCGTTAGCAAACGTTGGTATTAGAGCCGGTGGTAGTAATGGTGAAGTTCTTATCATCGGAGGAAATTCAACAATTCAGTTGCGTGGTGGCGGAACTGAAGATTCCAGCGGCATAATTGAAATTGCTAAAAACGGTAACTTAACTGCGCAAACAGGTAGAATTACCGCTAACGTATTTACTTCTAAGCAGCAGCCGTCAGGAGTAGATGATTTAACGCGTAAAGATTATGTTGACGGGCTAATAAATACTGTTAGCAACGTAGCTAACGCAGCAGTTAAGAAAGCTGGTGACACCATGACCGGTGTACTTAGAGCCAACGCTGGCGTAGTTATAGTAAATGCAGCAACATCCGGTGAATATGCTCCTAGACTAGATCAGGTTATTTCACGCGGGGTAACAATAGATTTTGGCACATACTAAGAGGTAGCCATGGCCGATCAAAACTTAAAACAAATACAATTTAAAAGAACTAGCACAGAGAATAAAGCACCAGGTGCAGATATCGTAGCCCGTGGCGAAATTGCGTTAAATACACATGGGCGTACTCTCGCTATCTACACTAAAGATGAAGCTGATACCGTTGTTCAGCTTGCAGGTAAAGGGGTCCCTTTCTTAGATACCTCCGGGACTCTTAGCGTTGATGGAACCACAACACTAAAAGATAACGTAACTATTTCTCCAAATAAAACAATAAATTTTGAAGCCACCGATTTAAGCGGAAATATAGTGCGTCACATCGTTGGTAAATGTGCTACTAATGATGGTTGGTACATTGGTTCTGGCGGTACAAGCAATAGTGGTATTCTCGAAATCGGTACTATTGACGACGGAAATGAAACTATCCAATTTGTACAGCGTGGTGCTGGTAATGTTGAAGCCCGAAAACTGGTCTTACTTGATGGTTCTGGCAATACTACTCTTCCTGGTGATTTAAGATTAACCACTAATAAAGCTGTCAAAATTAACAGTGGAAGTGACCTTGTTCTTGAAATGGGTGTAGGCTCTAATGACGTTTATATTAAAAACCAAAGAGGTACGGGTGTTCTTCAATTAACCAATGACAGTAATCTGACATTCAGAAATTCACAGGTTTATTATGCTATGAGCGGAAGAGGTCCTGGTAAATCCGGTACTCTTCTGACAAATGTAGAAAACAACCGTCAGGCATGGCAATATACTATTTCTGCTGCAACTGCTACTACAGCTCGCTGGGTTAAAGTAGCTACAATAAAGCATCCAGGAATGGCTTCTTCGCAGCTGGATTTAATGATTAGCGGTGGTATTGATTCAGGACATGGAAAGCATTACGTAGATTTTATTACATTGTCTGGTCGTAATTTAACGTCCTGGAGCACCAATAATTTAGATAACTGGGTCGAATGGCGCAGGGTTGGATCTCCTAATAAAGGAAACGTTCCAGAGTATTATGTTGTTAAAAATGATGCTGCTACTGATGTGGATGCGTCATTTGATTTTTATGCTAAGCTTCCTCGTTATGGAAACGGACTTTATGTCACAGTGTTGAATACTGCTGGATATAATGGACAAGATTCCGGTACTGTAATCATTTATGAAACCGGTCAAGATACTGGTGATACCCAGCCTGCTGGAAGTATTCTTGTTTCAATGAAACAGATTTTTGACAGTTACGCAAAACCAGATTTCGGCGATACCACAGGTACTCTTCCAGTTAACCGAGGTGGTACAGGTGCTACTAACGTAGGAGACGCTCGAAATAACCTGGGTCTTGGTACTGCTGCTGTGCGCAATGTTGGTGAATCTGCTGGCAATGTTTTAGAAAATGGCGCTTACGGGTTAGGTGGTAACGGTGGTAAATCCATCAATGATATTGTTTCTAACGTGGATATGATGACCCGTTTAAAAGCATACGGTGGCACTTTCTGGCGTGGTGTTACTAAATCTGGCATTAGTGTTCAAAATGGTCTTTATAGTCACGGCTCTGGTATTTTTATGAATGCCGGGGATACCATGTCAGCTATTAATATCGACTACGCCAGTGCTAAAGTTCGTGTATACGCAATTAACAACAGCGGTCTTGCTGCAGGAAATGTTAACTACAACGAACTTTACGGAACAGCAAATAAACCTAATAAAGATGACGTCGGTCTAGGTAATTTGACAAACGATACCCAAGTTAAGAAAGCTGGCGACACTATGACCGGCGATTTAACTGTACCTAACTTACACGCTTCTGGGCCTGGAACCGCATCAGTATATGTTAATGCTGGGACTGGTAACGCACACGTATGGTTTAGAACTGACGGCAACGAACGCGGTGTGATTTGGGCAACTCCAAATACCACAGACCTAGGTCAAATTAATATCCGTGCAAAAACTACTGGAAACGTTTCTGCTGGTGATTTTAGCTTCCGTTCTGATGGTCGACTTGATGTTCCTGTAGCAGTTAAAATTGGTGGAGCAGCAATGCTAAACAAAGACGGCAACATCACCTCCGGTTCAATGTTTGGCGGTAACCTTAACAACTATTTGACTTCTATTAAAAACGATATCGTTTCTGGTGATAATAAACAAGTAAGTAAAACTGGCGACACAATGACCGGTAACTTGACTATTAACGCTAACTTAAAAGTCGAAAACACTAATGGAACATTTGTTGATTTAGGTTCAGAGAACTCAGATAAGTATAGTAGACTGACTCTTGCCCGCAAAGTTGGCTCTGGCGCAGCTGTAGCGATGCTTAAAATCACTCCTGAAGGATACGTGCAATTTGGTTATCAAGATGCAGTTGCTACTCCATCTCCTAGCAAGTACATCCGAGTTAAACCTGATGGTCTTGATGTAGAAGGGGATTTGGTTTTTAATCAGACATATCGCGGTTCTGAAGAAGCTGTTGATATTTCTGATAAGACTATCGACCTTAATAGTCTGATTATTAGACGATCAGATTTAGGTACTCGCCAGCTATATAAATGTGTGTCTTCTGGCGGCGGAAATAATATATCGAACAAACCTACCTCTGATGGCAACTTTGTTCTTGAAGTTTTGTCTTTGCGTAAGGTTTCTGATACTGATTGGTCGTGTAAGCAGACCTTTACTACAAAGAACGGCGGCGTTGAAGGTGTATATGTTCGCTACGGACAAAACGGTTCATGGTCCGCATGGAAAGAGGTTGTTGCCGGTGTTCAACCGATTAATCTTGGTGGTACTGGAGCAACTTCTGTAGCTGCTGCTCGCAATAACCTTGGTGTTGGCGAAGGTCAAACAGTGGCGTTTGGTGGGTTGAATGTCAATGGCGTTGGAACTAACGATCCGGCTATCACATTTAAAAATGGGGCTATGATTCGTGAAGCCCAAGGTGGTAGTACTGGTGCATTGATCATGTCAGCTTCTGCTACAGCCGCTACATCAGCGAAATATATTGCTTTTAGACCATTCGGTGATTCTTCTGGATCTGAGATTAGAGTTAAAGCTAATGGTTCTGAGCCTCTGCTTGAGTGGTCTTATGGCCCAGGCATTCGTTCAAACGACTCTGGTGCTTTTGTTGTCTATGCAAAAACAGGTCAGGCACTCCATTTAAGACCAAACGGTGATAATTCTAACCAAGCCACAGTTATTGACCAAAATGGTAAAATGACTGTCGGTGGTGAATTTGAGGCCCAGAACTCAAAAATCACTGGTAATTTGAATGTATCTGAAGACAATAGAATGATTGTTCTTGGCAGAAATACCGATATTGGTTTAGTCAAGAAAAGTAATATGCCAGGAAAAATGGCTATCAGTAAATCTAACTCGTTTACTGTTATGGTGTCAACCAATACCAACAATCAGATTAATCCTGCTGATACGTTTAACGATATATTCAAAGTTGACGCTGATGGAAACCAAACTGTTTATGGAAATTCATCAGTTTCTAGAGCTTTGACTGTATCAAGTACAGCTACTGTTAACGGTATTATTAATGCCAACGGCGGTATCATTGTTCCTACTACCAAGTATGTACAAATCGCTGATGCTCCTACGCAGAATAACCAAGCCACCAACAAGAAATATGTTGATGATAAAGTTGCTTCTGCTATTAGTAATGCTGGTGACACGTATCTTCCATTAGCTGGTGGTACTGTAACTGGTAAATTGATAATTACTGGCGATCAGTTAAAAACTACATCACTTTGGGCTACTGGAAATTCGGCACTTAACGGCAATTTAGAAGTAGGCGGTAATGTTGTTAGTAATACCGGCATTGGTAGCTTTGTCGGTGCTGTTGATGTTAAAGCTCCTGCCGCAGATAATGGTACAACGCACCTTTGGTTCCGTCATTCTAACGGTGGTGAGCGCGGAGTGATTTATATGCCTGGCGCTAATAATACCATGATGGGATTAAGAGCTGGCGGTAGTGAGTGGCAATTGGATGGCCCGACCGGTCAAATGCTAGGACCAGGAGCACGTTGGAGAATTCATTCCGATGGTAACTTGCAAGGTGATGTTTATGGTGGATATATCACCAACTATATCAATGATAGGTTTAATCAGTGCGCTCAATGGGTTCGTACTGGTGCTCAACAAGACTTTGGTCAAATTGGTCGTCCTGCGCCTGGTAAAACTGTTCCTGGCGGTTGGGTGCTTGTTGGTCTTAACGCTAACAGTAACGAAGCTAACCAGAACATGCAGCTTATCGGCGGCCGGTTACAAGTATGGAAACCGGGCGTTGAATGGGTTGATTCTGCGACTTGATAATAGGGGCTTCGGCCCCTTTAAACTTAAAGGTAAAACTAATGATTATTAAACAAATGAAAGGTATTCAATGGCATCACAATTTCGAGGGCGGCGCTTATTATCGAGACTGCAACGACAAGTGCTGGTATTCTTTTAGAAATTCTCTCGATAAAAATTCCCATATTATTATAGTTAATGCTAAAACAAACAAGATAATTAATTACTATAATGGCGAAGACCCAACCATGATCGGGCTATTTGCTGATAAAGAAATGATTTTGGATGTTTATCAACTTGACGATTTTCCTGTGGATTCATGGGGCGAATTCTCACAAAGGGAATTTGAATTTGTTGATGAACGTGTTATTATGACTAAGGATGTACAGGTTCCTAAAGAAAGAACTAAAGATGACATTATGAAAGATTTGATGAAGCTTAAAGCTGAATTGGAATCATTGCAATAAATAGCTCTGTAAGGAGAGCAATATGTCAAGCAAACAATCAATACCGTTTTTTGATATGTTTCTTGGGTTGCTCGAGCTATTATTCAAAGATGGAGCCACGGGAAGAGTTCTCTTTTCCCGTGTTTTTGTTGTCATACTTTTAGCGTTATTGACATTTGCTGGTTATAAGTCAGATAGTCTTATTACTGCGTATGTTGATAGTACTTATGATAAGTATGACAAGTTGGTTCAAAAGGACAGGGATGCCCGATTTGATAACACAGCACTCGAACAACTCCAGATAGTACATATATCAAGTGGTGCAGATTTTTCTGCGGTCTTTACGTTCAGACCTAAAAACTTGAACTACTTCGTAGACTTAATAGCTTATGAGGGGACTTTACCGAGCACGGTAGATTCTAAAAACTTGGGAGGATATCCAATCGACAAAACAACTGCTGAATATAGCACGCATTTATCGGGTAGATATTTTTGGACGGATAAGGAATTCGTTTTCTTACCAACAAAAAGAAAACCGCCTGAGATATCGTATATGTTTAGCTGTCCATATTTCAATTTAGACAATGTTTATGCTGGGACTGTTGAAATGTACTGGTACAATTCCAAACCTGCATTATCTAACGAAAGACTAACATCGATATGTGGTCAGGCGGTTAGAGCTCTTGGAAGAGCTAAGTGATTACTTATTACTATGCATAGCCATTGTTCGATAGATAGACTCAAATCCCTCGTTGTATTCTTCAATGAGAATTCTCTTCTCTTCGTCAGTTAACTCAGAAACCATTTTGCGAAAGTTGCTCTGATTTAACTGACGCCCCTGCTCGTTCTTAATTCCGATTTCATTCAAGAACGCAATAAATTCATCTCGCTTCTCCATGATATGTTCAGCATTGAACTTAGTCAGAATAGAAGCAACGGTAACAATTTCTTGGACAATTTCAAACTTAGTCATTATTTTTCCTACAACATAATGGATTATGTGATTATAGTATCATCTTGATACCGCGTTGTAAACCAGTTTATGCCAATTCCCAACGAGAATTCAAATCTTCCTTGGTAGTGATATACTCAGCGCCAGAGGACATCCAGAGCCCGTAGCGACCATCTTTTACTCTAGCCGTTAAATACCATTCCTTTCCAACTGGACGAACCCTACGATTCATCCAGTGACATACGTCAATTGCCTCCTGAAAAGACAAGTCAATCAGACTTCCAAGCGCGATTTTATTCATTAACGCTTCGAGATATCTTTGTGATTCAACGACAGATTCTAAGTTATGGCTCATGCTAAAACTACCTCTCCACGATTACCTAAAATGCTTTCGATATACTCAACAGCATTTATAATGTCACCTCTATCCTTTGCTTTAATAGTAATAATTCCATATGAGTAAAAGTCAGCCGATAAACTAAACGAAGTGATAGTATCGTGTGTAAACCTAAGCATTACCATCTGTTCTAAGTCTTTTACTTCTATGTCATTAGCCCAAGAGTTAAGAACTTTAAGCCTAACTTGTAAAGTATATTCTACCTTAATTGCTGAAAGTAATTCAACACGTTTATGATATGCCTTGGCTTCATCTTCTCTGCGCAAAGTTTCAGTATTCATAGATAATCTCCAATATCATAAGCATCAACGCATTTCTGAAATTGCTCAAGAACTTCTTCAGGTTCAACGTTAGCGATAATAGCTACAGTAAAGGTACCATTATTCCAATCGTATACCATCCAGTCTCCATAGCCAGCATTTTGGAGGTCTTCCATTAGTTCAGAATGGATATCTGCTACTAATCCAGAATGGTCCCCTAATTTCTTATGGAGAGCTTCTAGGTCATCACAAATAATAGTTAAAGCAGTACATTTGGAATTATTCAGAATGCGCATTGTCTTTACCTTTATGTTTTTGCTTGCGTTTTGATTCTTTGGCAGCACGCTTTTTATCTTTATGCGCGCCTCCTTTGTTAAAGTCATGTTTAGCTACTAGATTTTGCACCTTCAAGTTCCTTGATGTAATAGTCAATATCTTTAATCATTTCTTCTGTCATTACTTTGTACATTTCAGCAAGAAATGGTTTAGCGCCGCCATTAAATGGATGACTAAACGGACAGATGTATTCCTTATCCATGAGGGTTTTCATGAATTTGCTATCTGCCATTTTAAACCCGGCTTCATTTGTGTATGTACCCCAATTATCGTCCATCATTTCTAACGAACGCTGGAGCGATTTACGTTGAATTTTTAAAAGCGTAAGGTTATTCTTTAATGTACTAATCATTAGTATAAATCCTCTGAGAATAATTCGTTAGCGGGTCCTGATTTAGGACGAACGGTATTAACTTGACCTGCATGTGTAGCGATGATTAATGCTTCTTCGCGTGTGAAGTACTCACCCCACTGGTCAACAAATCCTTGATTGTCTCCATGGACATGGTCAGAAACTAATTTGTCACGGAACATATCTAGAACGTTCGCCATATCAACAGAATAATGGCGAGTGCCTGGAACCACAATTGTTCCACCAGTTTTCAATTCAAAACGATTTGCTGCACAAACGATACGGCGTTGAAGTAATCGTCCATCCCACCAATCAGCTACTTTAAAGCAAATTTCAGGAATACTAACTTCTTCTGGCTCATTAATTAGAGCACCGTGACGAGAAGCATCAACAAATTTATTCATTTGTTCGGAAAACTTGCTCATTTAAAGAATCCTTTAATTTTCTGCCAAAAACTTTTCTTTTCACGAATACCGATTTGACGAATAACAGGTTCACCCTGCATTTTCTCTAACCATTCCATCGAGTTAACAGCTTCCGCCATTGGAACAAATTTAGCAAGGGCCTTTTGGTAATTATCTACATCCATGATATGTTTACCATCTGCATTGTAGATAGCATAGCATTTTGTGAATTTCTTATCAATGTATCCGATAAAGTGTCCACGGAACCATACATCCCAACAATCAGTTGGGATATTAGCATTCAAGTTAACTTTTTCTACACAACGCTGAAGTTCATTCAATACTTTAAACTTATTCATTACAGTTCCTTAATAGAGCGGATGATGGTTTCAATGTTTTCAGCAGTACGGGCGATATCTAAGTAAGTATTGCCTGTTGCAGCTACACGGCAAGACATTCCGAGGTCAGTGAAGTGTTTCTGATGCTCTTCAGAAATCTTGTAACCGAAGATGCGGAAAGTACCTTTGTTGTTAACTTCAAGACTACGAATACCGAAGGTACGTTTTTCCAGAACTGCGATATAGTTACTACGGTAAACAGTAAGTTCTTTCAAAGGCAAGATATCTTCCATCTCGCTAAGAATGCTCATCATCAGGTCTTTGTGCTCATTCATATCTTCAGTCAGAGGACGAGCTTTACGAGTATTGCGTTTCTTAAGAAGTTCAGGTTTGTTCTCTTCTGCATAGATAACTGCCGCTTTAGAGATGATGTCCTGTGCTTCACCAGTGATGATTAAACCATCACCAGATTTCTCGATGAGACCTTTCTTAATCAGAACGCCGATGTTTGAGTTAACAGAACTTGCGTTCATGGTTTCTTCAAGGATTTCACGCAGTTCAGCAGAAGTGATGAAATCTTTTTTAGCCACCTGAACCAGGATAGCAGCAGTTTTTTCGTTCAGAGTATCTTCGGAAGCTTTGATGATGTAAGTTACTTTAGACATTGTGATTCTCCATGATGTTTTATTCAATTTGTTTGGTATGAGACTATAATACCATGGTTTAAAGCAGTTGTAAACAATTATTTTCCAATAACACTTTTAACTAAAGCTAAGAAGCAAGGAACCATAACGATAAGCCAGAAAGTTAAAAAGATGATTTGGTTATTTTCCATGATATTCTCCGTTTGCTCAATTTGTTTGGTATGAGACTATAATATCATCTGCTAACCGGCTTGTAAACAACTTTGTGAAAATAATTTGGGGCATTCTAAGGAGGGATTTTGGAGGGATATAGATTTATATGGAAGGACCTGGAGATGACCTCCAGGTTCCCTAGATTAACTGAGGAGCAATAAAACTAGACCTAATACGGCAATTACAGAACCTATAATTAAATAAAATTCTATCATAATTCTTCCAGGTCTTTCAGATACTCGGCTTCAGGCGTTGTCTTTTCCCAGTACTTAACCTCTTGCGCCAGACGTTTTGCTTCCTGAGCAAGTTTCTTCGCTTCATCATCAGTGATGTGATAGATGTTCATTGAAACGAGTTTTTCAGAATGGTCTTTGAATAGTTCATTCTGTTCAATTTCTTTAGTCAACTGCTTGCGAGTTTTGCCTTGGATAACGATGTTACCTGCTATAACCTCTTTGATGAACTGAGCCTTTGCCTGAGCAAGATTAAACGCCTGCTTCGTTTCAGCGATTTTATGCTCGATTCGTTTGGCAGTGAATGTCTTACGGACTTCTACGAAATGACGAATCAGCTCACCTGAAGTTTTGAACTTATCGTTCAGTTTACCGTTCTCGTCGATGACTACGATGTACTGACTCATTTTCTCAATGAGTTTAAAATCCTTCATGATTTTAGCATGGCGCTGTTCAGGGTCTTCGCTCAGAGCATAATCTTTACGGAATTTAACCTTGAAGCCAAACCCAGTCTTAGAACAGTCATCATCATAAGTGATGTATCCTGCATCTTCCAGAGGGTCGAGTACTTTCTCTACATAAGAAGCACGTTCAAACTTGTACGGAATTTCGCTGATATAGATCGAGTTCCGGGAAGTTTCTTTATACACGCCGTGAAGTTCAACAGAACCATCTTCCGTCTGAACGATTTTACCATTGAATTTAGGGAACTGTACTTCAGGTTCCATCACTTCACCACGAAGAGCTGCTTTAGTACATTCTAAAACAGATTCAAAGCTGTGTGGAAGAATGGAAGTTGAATAACCTGTTGCAATACCGCGAACACCATTCAGAAGAACAGTCGGAATTACCGGAAGATAATACGCAGGTGGAACATGTTCTTTGTCTTTATGCACCGGAGCGATTTCTGTGTCTTTGTAGATTTTACGGAAGTTGTCAGAAATCCGGCAGAAAATATAACGACTTGCCGCAGCAGATTGAACCAGACGCGAACCAAAGTTACCTTGACCATCCAGCAACGGATAGTTGTTATTCCATGTGTTTGCCATTAATGCACCAGCATCTTGTGCAGAAGTTTCACCATGGTGATAACCTAAATCAGCTACACCACCGGCGACAGACGCAAGCTTATGGAATTTTTCTTTATTACCGCGAGCTAAATCAAGAGCCCGAGCAATAACAAACCGTTGTACAGGTTTAAACCCATCAATTAAGTTCGGAATAGCGCGGTTTTCTACAGTGTAAATCGCATACTCTTTTGCTTCATTATCAATGATAGATTTCAAATCGCGATGACGAAGATTTGACGCCTTAGCCAAATCATCAATAGAACCTGCTTGTTTTAATAGAGTGTCAAAAATATCCATTGTACCTACCAAATTAGTGAGCCGATTTGTACTATAACATCGGAAATGAAAAGCACAATATAAATCATTCCGTAAATCATTCCATAGTACATAACTAATAGAAAGGCGGCAGCAATAGCTGCCACAATTAGGAGTTTCTTAATCATTTGTAAACTCCTACAATTTTACAAATGCGCTCAAACATAATAAATGCTGCGGTGAACGCAATACTTCCGATTACTTTAGTGGTAGGCACAAGGCCATACCACATGAATGTTCCTGAGCAAATCATTAGGGCCATCAGAAACACATAGCCCATCACGAAGAAGGTTCTCATTAGTATTTCTGCAAAGTAAAGATGAAGTTATCATTCAGAATACGATTCAGCTCAGAGTAGGTCTGCGCGTCACTTGAATGCTGACGAGTAAACGCCAATGCAAGTTGACCTTTGCCATAACCGGTGGTGAGTGGTTTCATTTTATTAGCAGGAATCCAGAACACACCATATGTTACACAGTTTGAACGAAGGGTACGACCCAACTGAGACCGCCCAGAACGGATGTGAGAAAGAACACTCTCAAATCCTGCTTTTGAACGTTGTTTAGCCACAAAGAAACGAGCAGATGCACCGATATAACCTGCTTTGCCATCATTGAGCATCAGGAAATAAAATCCTTCACGCTCAGTAATTTCACGAGATGGAGCACCTGCTGCCCAATCACCGTTACGAATAGAACCGATCAGTTCTGCGCCAGCGTTATCGAGATCAGCAAAAGTCATAATATTACGCATGTTAATTTCCTCAGTTGATTAAAGTTTATTCTCCGATGAGGGGCCGAAGCCCCTTCTACTACCAAAAATATACTACTGCCGTTACACCACCAACCCAAAACACAAGAAGACCTAAAGCAAGCAGACGATATACGATGTGTCGTTTCATTTTTGACCTTCCCATACGGTTTCTACTAAGGATTTAAGGCCATCAGTTTGAATAATATCAATCGCATTAATGGCAAAATAAATTCCGAATCCAAATATAGTGACAATCCCCAGTGCTACCGCAACAATAACAGACAGAACAGCTGTTCTCATTAAGTTAAAGCGACGATCAAAACTATTACGAACCATTATATTTTCCTCAGATAAATGCATTAATCCAAACGTTAACCAAATCCCATGCGAAAACACCAATGAAAGTAACGATAAGGCAGAATACTACAAAGATGTTCTTCAGAATCGTAAGTAACTTTTTCATTTTGTTCTCCAGTTTAGCTAACAAGACTATAGTATCACTGGAGAACAAGAAAGTAAACCATTAAATGCACAAATTACGAATTTTTTCTTCTAGAGCTTTGACTTTCTCTATGTGCTCATCACGAGCAGCGGCAGCTCCATTAGGATACAACCCGCCATACGTTGAATCACCGTTATCACAAGCAATGATAGTATAATGCCAATTCATAGATTCAAGAATCTTATACTCTTTCAAAAGTTCAGATTTCTTGGCAGAGTTTCCGCGTTTTGCTCTAAGAGATTTTAGTTCTAAGTAGCTCATGTTTTACTCCCGTTCAGTTTGTAAGGCCATAGTATCATGGCCTATAGGAAAGTAAACTACTTTTTAAAATTTATGCATGATGTACCCGCCAGCTCCAACTCGTGAAGGTTTTACGACTTCCATGAGCTGTTCGATACCGCCACTTAACATTGGAGTGTACCGTATGACATTCTGGGACACTTCTTCTGCAACGAATATAATTATACAGTCTGCGACTTTATGTTTAAACATGGGGCCCAGATTTATTCCACTGCCATCCGGGAATGGACCATCTTTACCTGTTGTAACGTTAATCCATGGCTTATGATTTGCTCGGTCATGAACGAAGTGAGTCTTAACCTCTACTCTAACGCCTTGGTAGTATGGGTGAGCTAGTACGTCCCAGGCCCATTCATACGGATCGTTGTTATTATGGTCAACAACTTGATCGTTTACGTATCCATCAAGAAAATCCGCTACCACGTACTCTGCTGGTATAGCAATTCTGCATCTTTTAAGAACGTCAATTCTGTCTTGAGATGGATCGGCATCTAAGCTATATCTGGCAGTATCAATGATTTTTACTTTTGCTTCACCACGTAGATTATTCAAATCTAGGGTAAATGTCCGCAACTGGTTCAATCTCTGGAGAGCTTTGTTCATCAACGCCATAAATTCCTCTTATATGTAATTCACCAAAATAAACACGATCGTCGTAGTTACATGTGTCTGGTTCTACGACGAAATCATCACCAAGTTCTATAAGCTCATCACAATGTAACCAAGCATAATGAACATCACCTTCATGTTTGACTACATGATGACAAAATACTGTAGCTGCATGATGAGTACCACGAAGGTTAACGACTTTAGAATTTGATACGTTAAATGGATTAATCATGTTCCACCCATAATAAAAGAGGAGCCCGAAGGCTCCTTATAATTAACGAAGTTCTGAACCCCAACGATCAGTTACATCTTCTAATACTACATAACCACAAGTACGCATTTTAGCATCGTTGTAGTCAACCGGGATAGATACTACATCACGTGGATGAACTTTAACAGAAACGATACGGTCGGAACCACTACCAAAGTGACCAATGTAAGATTTAGAGCAGACGTGCAGACCTGCTGAACAAGTACGCTGATCGTCTTCATCTACCTGGTTACGCGGCATCGTAACAGTTTTACCAGGAGAGTTATCAAACGTGTTTGAAGCACAGTCCATATAAGTGGAACGAACTACTTTCCAACCAATGAAGTGACCATCATCAGTGATGTCGATATCGTTTGCATTCAGGAAATCAAACAGACGATAAACTGCACGACGAGACGGGTTCAGCATCAGGTTTTCCAGGAAAGGCAGATAACGTTTAAAGTCTTCGCCATCTTCCATAGCTCGAACGATACGCTCAGTCAGACCGGATTTCAGCTCGATATCTTTATAGAATAAAGTACCATCTTCAATTCGGACGTTACCTTGAACGAATTTCTTGATGCCTTGTTCCAGGTTAATGTGGTCAATAGCACCAGCGATATCACCATCTACAAGTTTCTGCAGCGCAGATTTAAACCCAGGATGTTGGCTATCAGCGTTATAAGTAGTACGGCCTTCAGTAATTGAAATGAATTTGGAACTTGCTGCCCATTTAAATTCACGCTCAACTGGAGCTTCTACTTTAGCAGGAACAGCTGCCGCGGCAGCTCGAGCTTCGCGTTCTTTAAACACGCGCCGAATAGTGTCACGGGAAACACCATAATTCTCGGCGAGCTCTTTCTTAGTGTACAGACCGTTTTTGAAGTTTTTAACGATTGCATCTTTTTGGATTTCAGACAGACAGGTAACAGCCATTTATTCACCTTTATTTTCAGAATTTTGAGTAGAAGCTCCGTCAAGGAGCTCCATGATTTTTACGATATCATCGACGAGTTTGCTGTCAGTCCGCCAAGTATCCAAGACACTTGCGATGACAGGATAATCATCTTTAAACTGTTCAATCTTTTTATAGAAGATTGTCTCAGCATCACCAGACAGTTTATTATAAATTTTATTACATAAAGCTAAATCATCGTTTTCATCTTTGATTTTACTGGTACGGCAAACCTTAGCGATTTTGTTTAGTTTTGTCAGGAACGGATTTTTCATTCCAGACGCTGTAAACTTACTCGACAAGAAATTCAATTTATCGTAATGCGCAATATTTCCACAGATACGATTTCCAGTAGCATTTGATGGCATGTACTGGTCATAATCTACCTTATCAATACACTTGATGTATTGGTCGATAATAAATCGGTCAAATGAAAGCAATCCATCAGCTTTTGCTGCGGCTTTCATAGCACCTGGACGAATTGCATAGAATTTCTTAATTCCGCACGCTTCTGCCAGAGAACGCATGCTCGCAATGTTCATATTCCACCACCAAACATTATCTGGGAAAGTGTGGATTTCATCACGATTGCGACCGATAGCATAGCCTTCAAGCTCAGCAATTTCAGATGATACTAAAGTCTGACGGTCTTCTTCCCAATACCCGTCTTTATCAATCCAATGTAATGACACATTAGGAGATTTCGGACGTTTCTCTTTTGGACCGGTGTCATAATCAGGAAGAGCTTTTCTTTGGGCTTCAAGTTCAGACACACGGAATACTACAACTTCATCAGTATCCATGATTTTCTTCAGCTCATCAATGACATGCAATTCATCTTCATTGTCTTTGATTACAGTAATGTGTGCCCAGATTGGAACTAATCCAGATTTACACAGAGCTCGAACTGTAGCGATGCGTTTACCGGCTTTATCATCAATAAGAACAAACGCTTTAGTTCTATCAACCCCGCAAATATCAGAAATGTTTACTTGGTTATGGCGGTGCCAAGAACTGCTTGACACTTTACGACGAGCAGGTTCATCGCATGAAACATAAACTGATACTTCGTTATCTACATAATATGAACGAATTTTATCAAGATTATACTTCGCAACTACTTGTTTAATATCGCGGTTCCCAATGGTAATACCACGGCTCTGAAGAATAGAGCGTTCCTTAGAACTCAGCTTATTGAACTCGCGCAGGAATTCACGATCAGATTCATACGCTTCAAACGCTTTAATATCTGCAGTAATTACCTCTTCTTCAAGAGCATTCACACGCTTCTGGATATTGGCAATAGTTTCTTCATCAAGAGAAAGCTCTTCACGAGATGGAGTGATATCCAATTCGCCTAATGGGAAATGAACATAAACCTTACCATAGCGATTAAGCAGCCAATCTGCCTTAACATCTACACCGCTGATAGGATATACGATTTTTCCATAAACCGCGTACAGACCATAACTTTCGTAAGAGCTATTAACGCTGAACCAGTCGGTCTTATCTACCGGGAAATATTCAATTTCACGGCGAAGAGAATCTACCTTCGGAGGAACAGCACCAAATGTACGCAAAATATATGCGATTTCATAGTGCCAGGTATCAATATCTTCTACTTTAACTGGAACCGTGATTTCAAGACCAGTTTCTTCATCTTCTTTCATATCATCGACAAACATCGGACGAATAGTAGGTTCACCACGGTTTTTCATGACAGTATAACCGGTGGCTTTACCATTATGATATGATACTACGTTAAACGTACTGGTATAGCTCAGCGGAGATTTAGAACCAAGACCAAGAGCACCGATGAAATCATTACTATTATTCTTTGTAGATTCAAAGAACGTTTTATACATCGTCATCATGTCGTTATGATTAAGACCCGGGCCATAATCACGAATGACAAATCGCGGATCAAGACGAGTAGGAGCTTTGATGTAAAATGGACGATTTTCATTACCGTTCAGTTTATGAGCATCATCGCAGTTAGTAGAAAGTTCACGAACAACAGCACGAACTTTATACTTATAGAGTTTATTTGACAGGATGTCAAAAGCTTTACCTGAGGCCTTAATAGTAAACGTTGAATCCTCAGCGTCAGAAGAACCAATAATTACTTCATCATCACATTTAATTTTCATTTTATTCCTATCAATTGTGTCGTTTAATGATTTCTGCTACTTCAAGTAACTCTTCTGCAGTAGCGGTATTAGTTGTAAAAATTTTATCACTGATTTGTTTAAAGCGGTCTTTGAATTCCTCTGCTGCTTGAATATCAAAGAAGCGTTGGATGATACGATACTCACGATGAATAGCATCATCGAATAATTCTTTATTTGGAACGTAGCTTTTCTTTAGCATTTTACTGCTCCTGACGATTTAATCACTTTAACCATGTCAGCAATTTTAATATCAGGGCGTAAAAAGCGTATTACTTTCATAGCAAAAAGACTGTGATTAATAGGGACACTCTGGTTACTTTCCAAACGATCAGCTATAGAATTTAATAACCGCTTGATTAAAAGTTCTTGGTATTCATTGGAGGGGTCGACTGAGTATTTTAGTGCCTCAGTACGGAGTATTGAAATGATAGTTGACTTCATAATAATTTCCTCAGAAAAGAGGGGCCGAAGCCCCTCGGGATTAATGCACTCTGCTAACGCGGCCATATACCTCATGTTTAGAACCATCTGAGTTTTCTACCCAGATAGTAACCCAAGTACCAGGAAGAGGTTTCTTTTCGGCAAACATGTATCCGTAATCGCCTGAGACCAAAGTAATCCAATAACGTTGCATAGTAATTCCTTCTATAGCAGGGCAATATTACCCATACTATTTATTCACTCATCCAGGTCTTACGTGGAGCAGCATCGTTACCCATGATTAATTCAAATAGTTCTTTCCAATTTTCAGGAAGAGTGACTACATCATAAACCGGGTCTTGAATAACACGTTCGTATTCATCTTCTTCAAGAGAACCAAGACCTTTAATATAACGAAGTTTCCAACCTTTGAAATCATCTTTATGGTCTTCATATTCACCAAGAGAATAGAACCAACGTTGTTCTTTACCTTTAGTAAGAATAATAACCGGAGTTTTCACAAAGCGGATTCGACCTTGTTCAAACAATTCAGGCCAATTACTAAAGAACGCTAAAAGACTTGGAAAAATAGAACCAACACCATCAACGTCAGCATCAGTCATGATGGCAATATTTCGATAGTTAGTATTTTCAGCGGGTTCACCGATAGTCAAACCAGTGATTGCACAAATGTCAAATACTTCTTTATTCTTCATCGCATCCGCAGCAGACATTCCCCATGTATTCATGAACTTACCACGCAAAGGATATCCGCCATGAAGTTCACGGTCACGAGTTGTAAGTAGATAACCGATCGCAGAATCACCTTCCGTTAAGAATAGCGTAGTGTCAGCATCTTTACCATATTTGTTGGCTTTGATGTGCTTAGCTACTTTGGCTTTCTGTGCCTTTTTAGCAGCTTTAGTTTCAGCAGCTTTCTCTGCAGCAAGTTTACGAGCTAACATCGCCTCAATAATCGGCATATGAATATCTTCTGATTTCATAATAGCGTTAGCAAGCTTCTTGTAATCAATATCAATATGACTACGAATTTCGCCCCAAGGAGAAGTCAGACGCTCTTTAGTCTGAGAATCAAATCGCATGTTAGACATATCACGAATAAACATGATAACAGTCAGGCATTCTTTAATTCGGGCTTTGTTGACTTCAATCTTATACTTACGTTTTAATGCTGGGATGAGTTCATTGCTCAGCTCGTCAAGAACCAAATCAACGTGTGTACCACCATTCTTAGTATGAATGTTATTCACATAAGAAAGCTGACGGAAACCATCATCTGAACGCCCAATAGCAATAGCGCAAGTATCAGAATCTTGTACGACAGCGTTTTCATCATACATTTGAGCATAAGCTTTAAACTTACCTTGAACTCGTTTACCCATGAATTTGAATTCAATATCAGGATAAACTACTGCCAGCGTCATCAAACGATCATGAATGATAGACTGATCAACATCAGTTAGTCCTGTGCTTTCAAAGTGGCTAAAATCTGGGATGAATGATACTACTGTGCCAGTCTTATCTTTGATGAATTCTTTATCTTTTGCTGGGTGTTCTTCCCAAGAGATATTCTCTGCGCCGTTAGAACAACGGACAATGATTTCATTTTTACCATCGCATGTTGCACCAGAGAAAGATACTGAAAAGATGTTAGTTAATGCAGAACCAACACCGTTCATACCACCGGTTTTACGCTCAGCATCATCACCAAAGTTACCACCCGCACGAGGACGAGTCCATGCGGCTACAGGTCCCGGAATAGTTTCTCCTTCAGGAGTTACTACGGGTGCCTGTGGAAGTCCACGACCATTATCAGTTACGATAATTTTATTTCCCTTGATATCAACGGAAATCTTATTTGCATGTTTGAAGTTTGTACGAATTGCTTCATCAACAGAGTTATCAATGATTTCATCAATAAGCTTAATAATACCAGGAACATACTTTACTGATTGGAATTTGCCAAAAAGAAAGCGATCATGTGCTTCACACGCAGAACTACCGATGTACATTCCGCTACGCTTGATAATATGCTCACGGTCAGATAGAATTTTAATTTCGTTCTTAATCATTACATTTCCTCAGTTAGTGAAGGAATTATATCAACTATTAATTATAGCAAGTAATTCTTCTTTAATGTACAACAGTTTACCAAGAACCTCGTGGCCTCCTTTAACTGCTTTATACACGGGCCAGTGAGGCCGCTGTCGTTCAAACATGGTCCATTGAGCATCACTAACGTTAGCGTATGCATATCGAGAATTTCCGTAATAATGTTCAATCCGATACTCGTTGTTTTCATTAAGTGAAATCCACTCTTCACAGACTTCATAATATTTCTGCATCCAAATAGTACGACCATTCACGTCATTGATTGGCCACCAAGCAAACCTGTATTTTCCAATAGCCCGCTCTACTATTTTTAAATGTCGTTTAGCACGCCTTTGTGCAGTTGTCATTCCAATAATCATAATATTCTCCTCTGGCCAACAAGACTATAATACCAAAACACGATGCACACGTAAACAACTAAATGACCCGAAGGTCATTTATTCATAACGAATTGTGCTGTTCTTGAGAAAAAGTCCTGAGCACACTGTTCCGTTAACGGGTTTCCCTGTTGGCCCAATAGCCGTAAAGCCTGTGTGCTGAAAATCATCCTCTGAGCAAGAAAAGAACTTATATCCAGTGATTTTGATATCAGTAAATCCCGCGTTATCTAACACGCGAGTTGCGTTATCAGCGTCAGTGCATCCAATCATCATGAAGGCAAGCGCTGTAATTAAAATCTTTTTCATTTTAATTTAACCCTATAAGTTATATTACCTACTTTAATAACCCGGATTTCTCCGGGTTTCATGGTAATGCGTGCTTTAGTTCCCATCAATAATCACCACTCTTTAATCCATCGTAGTGAACTGCCGGAGCAGAAACCACCCGCTTCATTTGACCTTCACACTTAGGGTTAAAGCAGTTAACAGTATAGTCACGATGAGAAATTTTACGCATAATTTCTATCTTTTTTCCACAGACTTCACACTTGTAATCATACATTGGCATTAACAGCATCCTTCCATTTTTGTGTTTTGACCATGATTTGCTCATTCAGTGCACGAGTAACCATCATGGAGATTTCATCATCTGATACATGGGTATCATTTTTATGGCGATTTCTGAAATGCAGCCAAAGTGCATCCACTACACAGTTAATAACATCTGCGCACTCGCCTTCAAATTCTTCTTTCTGTCGCCATGGACGATTAATCCAATCACACATTTCTCCAGTTTCTGAAGAAAGCTGCAGCATGACATTCCCAATGCTACGATTAGGAATAGGATAAGACAATTTTGATGCTTCAAAAATAGGAGCTAAATTTAACATTGATATGCACTCTGCAGTGCTGCAATAGCAGCAATTGCTTGACCACGGTTATGAATAGAAAGGTTCATAACCAAATCGGTTGGAATTACGTTCGCGGAAGTTCCAACTTCAGTAAAGTATTTGAATTCGCTATCAAAAATTACAAGGTCTTCACCGCCGACTTCATCACATTCTGTGCCATTAGCCCACATAATTCCTGATACTCTATTATTTTGGCGGTCAACTTTAGTAACAGTAAAACTCCCGCCATTTTCATAGAGTTCATACACAAAGTCTTCATTAACCTCATAGCGTGAAGAAAATTCTTCTTCAGCTTCATCATTGACGAATTTGTACTGTACACCTTCTTTAAAATTCATTACACAATCTCCATGTATTCTGGGCCATCAACTGTGATTACACGAGCAAAGGTACGAACTGGGACAATATCACCATGGTTCGCGAATACATACAACCAGGTCCAATGCTCTTCTTTACCGAAGGTTTTCTCTTTCTGAACGACGATTAAGTCCGGATTGAACAGAATGTCTTCAAAAGCTTCGGCAGTAATTTTTACAGTGTTTTCAGTTTTCATGTTATTCTCCTCAGTAGTTGATAAGATAATAGTACCACATCCCTGTGGTAAAGTAAACAACTTTTTATACTAATCCTTGATGCTGTGACTCTGTTGGCTCTACATCGGCTTTAGGTAAAACCGCAAAGTTCCCCTGAAAAACTACGTTTACTAGGGTTTTACCATCTTCTTCCCACTCATCGGTTACAAGAACGTTTTTGCGCACCGACAGGTTAGTAGCTGAATTGGTAGGACTCAGCGATTGAGTAATAACATTATCAATAGAGTTAACGTGTACCCACTTGCGCAGATAGCTTTCATTAAACATAGAATCCAGTAAATCATGCGATTCAAGAGCAACTACAAATTTTTGCAGTGAATATACTGCTTTGTCTTCATTTTCCAATTGAAGCAAGTATGAAGACATTTTATTAGAACGATTAAAGATTCCAACAATTACGCCTTCCTTTCCAGCGTGTTTTCCACCGATAACCTTAACGTTTTCACCTACAACCAAATTTTTCATCGTGTTTCTCTCAGTTTGTTAATGTAGAGCCATTATATAACGGCTCTTTCATAAAGTAAATAGTTATCGGCGAGAAATTTCACATCCAACATCAACGCCGAACAGATACCCAGCTTCCCATCCTTTAGCCATCATAGCCTTAGCTACCAGAACCATCGTCGGAGAGATTTCCGGGAGGATTTCCCGGTTGAACCACTCTTCAAAGTTTTCGTCGAATTCAAAATCTTCCATTAGCCACGTCCTTTAGGTAAGCTCAGCGGATCAGTATCTTCTTCTGAAGGAGCATCTTCGAGTCCCAAAGCATAACGCTGAGCGTACTTGAGCATTAGGATATCTTTGGCACAGTCATGGATACTATCATGCGCGATAAATCCGTCGAGCGTACCCTTTGGAAGAGGGGTAGTCGTTAATCCACGAGTCAGAAGCAGCGATTCAATTGCAGTACGAATATCACGCTGATTCCAGAACTTACATGGTTCTTCTTTAAATGTATCAATTTCTTCTTCGGAAATTCCTTGGGCGCGTTGAACATCGCGAAGACAATCAACAAAAATCGGAAAGTCAAAGCTCTGCCCACGACACCAGCCAAAGGAATCCCATGGGTGAATTCCATTATCAATCAGATATTGCTGGGCTTCTTTAATTCCAGCAATTACTGATAAATCGTCTGGCGTTGAGGCCAGGTTAGCCCGGGCCTCAGCTGATTGTTTCTTCCACCACTCAAGAGTAGACTTACCAAACAACCGATGACCTTTCTGGGATTTAAGGTCAAACTTGATACGATGACCACGTTTAACCAATTCATCGAAGCTTTCCAGAACTTCGGGGTCAGAATCAAAGGTGATTAGAGCAAGGTCAATCACAGAAGAGCTTGACACATTTCCGAATGTTTCAAAATCAATAATAAAGTCTTTAGCCATTTTGAGCCTCTAGCATAAATTTAATTTCGCGTAACTGGCAACCAATATATTCGCTCAGATACACCTTTGGGTCATATCCTGTGAACCAAGTAATAGCATTAGCATTATCTGCTATATCACGAAGCTCATTCAGAACTGTATCAATTTTAATGTTAATAGCACGCTTAACATTATCCGGTGCTTCAAACTTAGATTCTTGTAAGCCAACAATCATTGTTTGAAGGTCTTCTAATTTCAATTCAAACATATTACCTCACACATAGAATACATCATAACGACCACGAGTAGTACCAACATATAATAACTGTTGCGCGAGAGAAGCATCTGCCATGTGAATGCATGGAGTATAAATGAAGCTTCTGTCAATTGAGATGCCCTGGGCCTTATGGAAAGTCGAAGCTGGTAATGCTTTCACTTTATGAAACTTACGCTTAGCATCCCAGAACTCAGACCAAGGAGCTTTACCTCCTTTATTCCAATTCTTATATGTATCTGCAGTTTTTGCCAAAAAGAATTGAAACTTATTCATTTCTTCTTCAGATGAGATGACACAGATTTTCTCTCTAGCGTACTCTTCATCGTCGCCATAGGTTTCAATATCTAATACCCAATGACGGACCAGATATTCACCTGGAACACCTCTGGCACCCAAAAACGTGGTGGTTTCAATTGCATCTAATATGCGAACAAACTGACCATTATTGAAAAGAATTTCGCTGAATTTCTTCCCTTCAAATTTAAGTTCCTTGGTAAGAGGTTCTTGCATAACAACAATCTCACCTACGACAAACGGCTGATCAGTTTCATAGATTCTGCGCCGGATTATTTCATTCAGTTTATCAACAGATTTATTCGTGAACGCAAGCATTCTGTTTTCAAATAAATCTTCTGGGGTTTTAACTAAATTAAAATAATTTAGCATAAAATCTTTAAGGGCAGTTCCTTTAGTAAAACCACGGACACCATGACCATCAACTACACAGTCACGAATCCATCCACCATTTCTGATTTCAGTAGCGACTTCAATGATTGGGGCATTACTCCGCATCACCTCGGTCAAATGAAGTTGTAAGAAATCTTTATGAGTGAAGAATGGACTCAGTGCAGGTTCATTACTTCCAGGTTCTACCGGACGTATCTGAGCCTTATCACCAATGGCAATGACAATACACCAGGCAGGAATAGTTGCCATCAAAATCTTAAACAGCTTACGGTCATACATTGAAGCTTCATCACAGATAAGAACTCGAATAGATGCCATATCCGGAACTTTCTTTTGTTCAAACAGAACGTTTTCTTCATATGTCGTCGGGTTAATTTTCAGAAGACTATGAATAGTACTGGCCTGCATTCCGCTGAGCTTAGATAAAACCTTTTTGGCCCCATGCGTAGGTGCTGCCAACGCAATGCCAGAGATACCCTGAGAAATCAAAGCATCAATGATAAATTTGGTTAAAGTTGTTTTACCTGTACCAGCAGGTCCATTAATCGTAATATGTTGACCTTTAGCTCCTTGTTTGACCATTTCAATGACTTTATTAAAAATCGCTTTTTGACTTTCTTTTAATTGGTCAAACGTAATCATGCCACTTTTACCCTCACTACATGTAGATTTTTAATTTTTGCTTTGAGTTTTTCACGCTCAACATCGCTAAGTGGTTCATACACTAGCTCAGTTGTTTTCCACCAAAGCATCCCTTTGGTTTTGCTTTTCCCAGTAAAATTACCTTTTGCTAATTTGTCTGTTAAAACCGACATTGTACGAATCCGTGCTTTATTAGCCGATTCTTCATTAGTGAAGACTACACATCGTTCTCCATCATACATATCAGTTGTGACTGGATGGTCAAATCCGTCTTTATCCTTATACGCTACTACATATCCATAGTGTTGCATTACATTTTACCTCTCAAAAGTTGGAAGAAGGACGCAGTCAATGGAAGACCTTTTTTCAATTTTAACTTATCTAACATTGAGCATTCTTCTAACCGACGAAGTGAGCTAACAATTAACCGTATTGATTGTACACGGATTTCAGCATCTGACGGACGATTCGGAACTGATGCTAAAATAGCAGATAACTTACGCTCAACTTTAGCTAATTCAGACTTACCACCGCTGATACGAGTTCTCAATGCATTAATAAGTTCTAAATCTGCCGAGGTTGCAGTTCCATTCTTTTCTTTTTGCACAAATTGAGAAAGATGATTTTCGCGATTGCGTAAATTAGTTTTAATCGATGTAATAGTTTTTTCATACTCGCTAATCTTTTCCAAGCGAGAAGCTTCTTTATCACTTGTAGGTTTAACAGAATCAGAAGAGCGAACTATGCGTGCCGCAATTTCATTCGCTTTTCGCTCAAGTCCTTCAATCGTATTATTTCCACGTAAGGTATTATACTTTTGCTTGACGGGAATAACATTCCCCATTACATATCCCAAATCGTTATTCCAACGCTCGAGCGTCATGCTGTCAGGATGATTTCCTTTAACAGTTCCAAACTTTTCGCCTGAGTATGCGCAATGTGTCTGCTGCATGATGTTAAACAGATATTCTGGGGTGAGATTGAACTCCTTGTGCCGACGTTGAGCAGAACCTAAAGTTGTAATTAAACGAGTATAAACTTTAGCGGTTTCAGCAGTGAATTTCATTATGTTTTCCTCAAAAATGCTTTCGTCTTACGGACGGTATAATGGGTCTAGGTCCCTAGTTCTAGATAATCACTAGTTGACTAAGCTATAGTAACACTAAAGTAGTCCATAAGTAAACCAGATTTTTCAACTTTGTTATGACCTACCACTTTGAACTTAGTTCCCATCGGTAGCATCCTTTCTTGTTCTTTATCAATCATCTCGATGTCAGCGCTTCTGCGCTGAGCAATGTTATCAATCATATCATTTGGCCGCATGAATTCAGAATCCGGGGCAGTAATTAAAAGTGATTTCATGTTGGTATGATAATCAAATGATTGCTGACAATTATTGACTTCAATGACTACAAAGGTCGAGTAATGCCATTTGCCTGCAAATTCTCGGGCAATCGTTTCATCTGTTGTGAATGACGCTACCTTTCCAAAGTCAAATTTCTCTCCTTTAATAAGGGCGTCATAAAAGGCTTTAGCCTCACGGCATGATAGACCTCTATAGAGAGTGTCTCTGTTATCAATTTGATGGCGCCTAACGATAGAGTCAAGTTTCTTATGAAATTCTTCGCCAATCTTATTGTTCATGCACTGCCACAGAATTGACTGTTCTTTGCAGTCAAAACGATTAGCTAATGCTTCCCATACGCTTAAATCATATAAAGGTAATCCTTTGCTTTCTCGCGCGAAGTTAAGAACATCAATGGAACGAATGGGTTCTTCGATAGGAATAACCTTTGATAATTTTACTGAAATAGATGGGTTTAATGAAATAGCCATGATATTCTCCATTTTGGTTACGAGAGGTATCATATCATGGCTTTTTAGAAGAGTAAACTACTTTGTGAAATTATTTTGCCCACGGAGACCAGGGCGGCGGGTCAGACCAGATTGAAGCTAGTTCATCTAGAAGAGCTTCTGGGGCTTTAATGCCGTACTTCTGTATAATTATACGGTATTCGTCTTTGATGTCCTTAGAAATCACTGGATGAACTTGAACCTCTTCCTGAGGCTCTTCCATCATTTCAAACAAATCCATCACATGAACCACTCAGTATTGCGATACAGACAACCGCTGTTGTTATATCCATCAGCTGCTTTTTGCAACAGCGGGCTTGGAGCAAGTTTGATAAAATCTGCGCCCATATATAACCAAACTAACTTAGTGAATTCTATTAGAGAATCTGTGCTATCAATGATAATCTTTTTGCCTCTTGAAATTATGTCATTTTCATATTCATATAAGCTAGTTTCATGACATACATTGGTGTATCCTTTCAAGTGGAGAGCATGCAGTATAGAAACAGGACTTCCTGGAACTGTATCTACGTCAAAGACATGGGCAGTCTTAATAATTCCATAATCTTCAGAAGGACACCAACCAAACGCCTCGAATTTATTAATTAAGTCTTTGAAATCTTTGTCGAACGTACTGTATAGAGCAACAGTAAAAATTCTATCTTGGTCTAGACGCAAAACTCCATTTGCGTCACTTCTTGATTGAATTGCACGTTGTAAACTTACTTTATAGATTTTTGCGTTTGCCACAAAGAGCTCCTTCAGTCATGTTATTGTCTTCAAACCATTTATCGTTTGCTTTAATTAAAGCTGGAGCTGCTTTAAGCAATAGCGCAGCAGCTCTTACACCTCTGTACCAGCAATCAAAATGAGATTTCTTTAGTGGCGATTGATACCACGGCTTAGTATAACATATCATTTTCTTCTCCTCAGTTAGTAGGAATAATATACTATTCCCAGTATAGCATAAAAGGACTCCCGAAGGAGTCCTTAATTTTTATACTTCTGCACTAGCTTCAAACATTTTAGCGTTGGTGGTTGCCCAAGTTGCAGCATCATCAACTACTGTTGAATAAGCAGCTTTTTCGGATGGGAAAATCTGATACTGTGCATTAGCAATACGGTGCGAATCAGAATACACCTTAAAAGCTACAGATACTTCTGTACCTTTAACTTCACCATCAGCAGTTGTATGGTCAAAAGTTTTGATATTTACGTAAGCCATTTTAATCTCCTATTTAGTTTACAGGAGTATTTATATAGCTGTTGTAAGCACCTTTAATATTTCTTTATCAATTTCTCGAGTGATTTCTTCTCGAAGGGCCAATACTAAGGCCCTTTCTTTTTGTTTTCTGATAATTTTTAAACGACGCTTAGATATTCTTTTGGCCATTAGTAGCCTGCATCTTGACGAGCAAAGTTCTCAGCGTTTTTCAGATAATACAGTTTAAAGATTTCTTCAGAATCCAGACCAAGCGCCATAAACATATTCAGAACAAAGTGCAGGATATCAATCATTTCAAATTTGATTTCAAGCTGGTCTTTATCAGACAGGTCTTTGATATAAGTTTCCTGCATCTTGACGTGGTCAGCTTTCCATGGTTTCCACACAGCACTAGCTGCCTTTTCACCATTACTCATACCGCCAAGAGATGTCAGAAGTTCGCGGAATTCGTCATCAATGTAATCTTTTTGGTTACGCAGCCACTGCACGATATCACCGGCTTGAGCTAATTCGTCAGGATGCATGTTAGTGCCAGGCTTATCGTTTGCTAAACGAACCTGAAGAGATTTTTGCATATCAAGCATTACTTGCAGAGGGTCACCACCAACTTTGCGTACGATACCTGCGTATCGAGCTTCAGCTTTATCTGCACCAGCGATCAGTTGACTACATTCGTTAAAGTGTGCCATTATTTTATTCCTTTCAATTAAATTAGATAAATATTATATCACTTAACATAAATAGCAGGAGGATTCATGTCTGAAGTGAAACAAGAATGTAAAGACAAAGGAGGATTTGGAAGATATCTTTACGTCGGAATCGCCACTGCTGCTTTAGCTGCATGGAATTATGTGGTAGTTCCATTAGCTAGCACACACGGGCTAGTTCTTCCTCCAATGCCGTTAGAAAAAGTTGTGTCGTTTATTATGACTGGAGGATTGCTTTAGTTTAAGGGGCTTTGGCCCCTATATCTTCGCATATTTGTCAAGACGCAATTTAGCCATTAAACCCTGCGATATATTTTGATTAATATAATCTGTTATTTCAGAAGCAGTTGCCCCCTCTTTCATAATCATATCATTTATATCTTTGCTTTTCCAAGGCGACTTATCCCAGAAAACTACCTTTTCACCAGCATCTACTAAACGTTTCATACGCTTAATTGTATCGGGATGACGAGGTTCATGGTCCATAATCCATGCTCGGTTATCATGGCATGGAACTTGAGCTAAATCTAAAGACCCGCCAGTGATTGCAATAGCGTTATCAATGAACAACGAATCTATTGGTCCTTCCATGACGAATACGAGTTTTGACTCATCAATAGTGTCGAGACCATAAATTTTGGTCGCGTGTTCGTGGGCTTTGATTGTGATGTATTTTTGTGGAGCATTCTTTCGTAGTGCTCGTCCTTGAAACGACTCAATCTCTCCTTTCTTGTTGAAGATAGGAATAACCAAACGTGGTTCGTTCGTCTCATTCTTATAGGTTCCTGGATTAACGGAGTTAACAAGAGAAGGCCATTGGTTAGTAAACCATAACCTTTTCCAAGAAGTGCTTGGAATACATCTGGCAGTCACGTATTTAACTATCGGATGTTCCTTAGGAAGTCTATCTAATCGCTCACAGAAATTAAGTTTTTCTATTACGGGGAGTTTTGCATTAATTTTCTCAGACGGTTCTACAGCCTTTGGCTTATCAAAGACTTGTTCCTTTCTTTTCTCAAGAAGATACTCTCGATAGAGGTCAGGTTCATTATCTTTAAGATACTGCGATAGCCACTTGTTATACTCACAGTTGAAGCAATGACACCGTAATCCTTGACCTGCGTCAAAAATCCAGAATCGAGCTTTATTGATATCTTTCTGTGAGTCACCACAAATTGGGCAACGGCAGTTTAACTTGAATGTTGAAGATGTAGTAACGTGTCTAAATTTAGGTAGGTGAGATATTGCACGAATTGCATACTCGTTATCAACCCAAGACATAATATTTCCTCTGGCCTTAAACTAATAAGGCCATTTTATCACTTTTTCTTGGCAGCGTCTTTATCCGCTTTTCGTTTCTTTGGAAGAGTTTCGGGTCCTTTATTGACGATGTCCCCGGAAGTGGTACCTGATGCAATATTCTGTGGATTGCCGCCAGCATCACCTGCGACCATCTCAGTAACAAACTCTTTGTATGTTTTCATAGAGCCTCCTACTATTTATTCATGCGTAATACGTAAGCATTTATATGTAGGATACAGCGTCGGAGACATTGATTTTGGATTGTCTTTGATAAGCATAAACTGCTTGCCTGTATCTTCACACTTTTGCTTAATCACGGCTTCATCTTTACCAGTGAATGCCATCTTTTCAGTAGACATTCCACCTGAACCAGTAGATAGCGCCATTACTAAAACGTATGTAATCATCCTAAAATCCACTTAACGATGTTGAAGTTATCAAACTGAGCATCACAGTAAAGAACATAATTCAACTTAAGTGCTGCGCCGTCGTCTTTAAGTTCTGCTTGCACTTCTGAATGTTTACTTGGGTCTACGTTTTCCACAATATGACCAACATCTGCACGAATCTGCTGAGCTACTTCAGACTCATCAGCAGTCATTGACCACTCGCATAAGTCTTTGTCATAGTTGGCCATGGCAGGAACTGCAGAACAACTTGATACTGCGAACACTAAAGCAAGTACAATCTTTTTCATTTTG
>ERZ1026872.18-NODE-18-length-128160-cov-23.231459_pt1 | contig 128160 bp, 109 predicted proteins | sample MGYA00380166_ERZ1026872 | MGnify/ENA primary metagenome ERZ1026872 (study PRJEB33269, sample SAMEA4719802) | human gut metagenome | biome: human-associated habitat; feature: organic feature; material: feces | place: Cameroon | collected 2013-10 ... | reverse complement strand
CAATGTTATAATTGAGTAGGTTAGACGAAATGGTATCGGGCTCAAGATGATTTCGGAAGGAGAAATCTTCTTGAGCTTGCAATTTTTAAAGAGGTAAGCGTCTAAAAACCTGGTATCTGTGATTCAGTAGCTTTTTTCTCCATAATGGTAGATAGTAGTCATTCACTACATTCGCTACTACATGGAGGAGGTTTGTCATGAACCACAGAATCCGCCACTCTGATGAAGAGTGGATGCAGCTCATCACTTCCTGCCGGCAGAGTGGTCTGCTCGACAAGGAATGGTGCACCGCGAATGGAGAAAACATTTACCCGTACCTTGCTTGCAAGGTATTAGGATGGAAGCAATATCATATACGCCATATATGTCCTAAGTATCGGTTGTTTAAGAGGAGACTATCATGGAAAAACAAATTCTACGGTCTGTATATTTTAAAAGACTTAAATGTCTAAATGACGTTACAATTCACTTTTCGGACACACTCACTGCAATTATGGGGGTAAATGGTTCTGGTAAAACAACTGTAATTCATGCTCTGGCCTGTGCTTATCAGCCGGATGAAGATGGGAAAGGCGAAAATCATAGATTTCCAGAGTTTTTTGTGCCAAATACCGATTCTTTATGGAAAGGAAGTGAATTTACAGTTGCAAATGAAATTGAAGGAAAGAATAATTGTACTATTTGTCCAAAGCGAAGGTATGGGAAAGATCATGACAGATGGGCCCCGAGATATGAAAAACGTCCGAGAAGGAATGTCTATTATATAGGTATTGATACTTGTTTACCGGAAATAGAGAAAAGCACCACAACTAGTCGAATTCAATATTCATCTGTCCGTCAGAGTGGACGGAGTGCGGACAGTATTATCCACGATGCAGCATATATTTTGAACAAACCATATCTGGAACTTATTGATAATACCTATCAGAACAAACATTTTTCTGGTGTCGCACTTGAATCAGGACTTAAGTATTCATCACTTAGTATGGGAACGGGAGAACAGAGAGTTTTAAAAATTCTTGAGAAGATTTTAAATGCAGAGGCCTATTCTCTTATATTAATTGATGAGATAGATTTACTTTTACATATTGCAGCATTGGATAGACTGATTGAAAAATTATATGGTATTGCAAAAAGAAAACACTTACAGATTATTTTTACAACGCATTCTGCTGAAATGCTTAATTTGAAACAATATGTACAAATCCAGTATATTGCAAATCTTGAAATGAATGGCCCGACCTTCGTATACAAGGAAATAAGTCTTGATATGTTGTATTCGCTCACAGGAAAAACACAACGTCCGATAAAAATTTACGTTGAAGATACCTTGGCCTCATGTATTGTAAAAGAAATTGCCAAGAAACTTGAGATGGCATCTTACGTAGAAATTTTAACTTATGGATCCATTGAAAATGCTTTTACACTTGCCGCTAGTTTTGGATTGTACAGTGACAAATCTAAACATATTCTTATAGTTCTTGATGGAGACAGATATATAACCCAAAAAGAAAAAGAGGATCAAATAAAAAAGAAATTATCCGGGACAGAGGCGGATATTTTAGAGAAGCGGTCAAAGGCACTATCAATGATAGTGCAATTCCATCTTCAAGATGGAAATGCTCCGGAAAAACAGTTATATATAATGTTGCGTGAGTTTGAACCAACGAGTTCTGAATTATGTAAAGCGGCAAATGAAATAAGTGCGGTAGATGATAGCCATCAATGGTTATATAAGATATGTGAACGAACAGGCTTTTCTGAAGCAGAGATTGTGCATGAAATATATCATGCAGCAGCTTCTTCAGAAGACATGATAGAATATACAAAAGAAATAGAGCAATGGCTGCTGTCAACTCAAAAGGGGCTATAGTAATGATGCGATATAGATCTTGATCAGATGTTGTTATGTCACGCGACGCTCAAATTCCTATATTGGCGATATTTTGTCGCTGGTTTGCCTGATATGTTCTGTTTGAAGCGGAAAATGCATTTTGCCAAACTGGAATCTTCATTCCGCTATTAGCGAAACCGGCGTTCCGTTTAGGAAAATGTGAACAGAGCCGCGGTGAAAAATAGAATAGATACATGAAAGAGGTTTCATATACAATGAATCAGCTAAAATTCAGTATCGTTACCCCTGTCTACAATGGGGAGGCAACGATTGCACGTACGATACAGTCGGTTCTGGACCAGACGGTGCCGCCGTATGAGTACAATATTGTAGATGGCGGATCCACGGATCGGACGGTGGAAATCTGCAATTTGTACCGCGAGCAGTTTGAGGAGAAGGGCATCCGGTATCAGGTCATCTCGGAGAAGGATCATGGCATTTACGATGGCATGAACAAGGGAATCCGCCGGTCTTCCGGGGATTTCATCGGGATCATCAACGCGGATGACTGGTATGAGCCGGCAGCGTTGGAGACGATGCAGAAGCTCTATGCGGATACGCATTTTGACATGGCCTATGCGGATATCAGGATGCATAACGGAGAGCATTCCTTCATCAAGAAGGCGTCGAATCCGAAATTTGTTTCCTCCAGAACCTGGAATCATCCGACGCAGTTTACTTCCAGAGAGATTTATCAGAAGAAGCTGTACCGCAACCAGTCGGTTTTTGATGATCTGGATATGCTTCTGTGGATTCACCAGAATGGATATCATATCGAGGTGGTGAACAAGGTCCTCGCCAATTTCACCATGGGCGGAGCCAGCAACAATGAGAAAAAGTGGAGCGAGATCCGAAAGCGGATCCAGATGAAGTCGGAGATCTACCGTGAGAACGGGTATTCCTGGTTTTATACGCTGGATGCGGCAGCGGTCGAGATCGCGAAGAAGTTGCTGGGGAAAACCGCGGAATAGATGGAAAGGAAAGTACTTTCATATGCGTCTCTGAATCACTTGTCTACATGGAAAGTGTGCTATGATAGGGCAATTTTCCAGATGGCTGGGGGCGCAGAAGGAATCGAAGATCGGAACCGATAGGACAGCAGAGAAGATCTATAAGGTTAACCGAGAAAATGGTGAGCTGATTTCAATTCAGAATCAGTGACAATCTGGCAGAAAATGACTGGAATATGAAGATTAAAGAAAAGATGCATATTAATAAGAAATGGAATCTTGTGGTGTCACCTGCTTATCTTGCGTGTGGAGCGGTTGTAATATATCTTATTTCGTTGCTTCCTATTTTGATATTATCTTTTTTCTGTCACCCTTCGGCAGATGATTTTAATTATGGAGTAAAGACACATTTAGCAGTGACGAGTGGTCAGGGAATTTGCGGAATTATACAGGCCGCCCTGGAAACGGTATGTGAGAATTATACCAGTTGGCAGGGCACATTTTCGGCAATTTTCTTTTTTTCACTTCAACCAGGAGTCTTTTCTGAGTCTGCTTATTTTCTGACTCCTTTTGTTATGATCGGAGCGCTAAGCATTTCAACAGTAATTTTGATGCTTGATTTATATAAGTATGTTTTCCGTGGAAGACGGAGCCATGCAGTATTCGTCAGTATGATTCTGCTCTTTTTGCAAATACAGAAGGTATATAATGATACGGAAGCATTTTACTGGTTTAATGGAGCCTCTTATTATACGCTGTTCTATGCTTTTTCCATTCTTTTGGCTGCTGAATTGATTTCTTTAGTCTGTTCTGGAAAAGCTCGACATGTGTTTGGCTGTATTGGTCTGGCTATATTGGTGGGGGGAGGAAACTACAGTACTGCCCTGTGTGCCAGTGTTGCAGCTGTTCTGCTGTGGATTTTATTATGGAGAAAGCATCATCCGATGCGCAAGTGGGTCACGATAATATGTATGTGCCTGATAGCGGCGTTTATTGTTAGTGTAGCAGCTCCTGGAAATGCAGTGCGGGCAGCATCTATAGAACAAAGCTACTCGCCTGTCATAGCGATTGTTCAATCCTTATTGCAGGCTGCACAATGTATAAGAAATTGGTGTCAGCTTCCTCAAATAATTTTTCTGATCATTGCAATGGCTGTTTTTCTTCAACTTCCATATGACTTAAACAGTGATTTTTCAGCGCCTTTTCTTTTTAGCATGATATCATTTGGCGTTTTTGCAACGCAGTTTACGCCTCCGCTGTATGCAATGGCAAATATCGGAGCGGATCGGCAAATTAATATTTACTATTACAGTTGCTACTGGCTGCTATTCATACAATTGTATTATTGGATTGGCTGGTATAAAGAAAGTCGATATAAGATTAATGGTATTTCACCTGTAAATAAAATAAGAAGTGCGGTTAAGACAAGATTGGTTATCTTAGGGATAATAGGATTGTGTTTCAGTCTGGTAGATGTAACGAGATTTCATATCTCGCAAATAGACATGTCGTCTGCAAGAGCATTGTGTGCATTGGTAAACGGGAGCGTTGGTGACTATGAAAAGGCGTACGAGGAGAGAATTGCATTATTAACTTCTCCATCAAAGATTTGTTATCTTCCAGAAGTCCCGGACTGTCCTCCGCTTCGTTCGGATTTGGTTGATACAGATCCTGGTTACTGGGTAAATTATGGAATGGCTCAGTACTATCAACATGATCAAGTGGTTCTGGTGAAAACAGAAACGGATTGAACGAAGTCTTTAGAACGAACTATGAATATGTGAGTGAATGAGGAAAGCAGATGAGTATTGTAGCCACCTTGTTTATTGCTGGTGCAGTTGCCGTAAAATGTCATAAGCGTATTGAAGAGTGCTATGCACTTTGCGCAATCGTATTATCCATTATATTGTATCTTCCCGGATTGTATGTTTCATTTACTCCGGGAATTGTTTTGTGTTATGTGTTATCGGCATGTTCATTTTTTTATCTGGGTTGGAATTTCTTTTGGAGAAGAGATCTTGTAAAGGAAAGTGTCCTTACATCTGGCCTTTTCTTTCTCTTAGCATGTATTGCATTCTTTGCAATATATGGACAGGGGCGGGGAATTGATCATTCGGATGATTTTTATTTCTGGGATCTGAGAATTAAGAACTTTCTTTATTATGGAAAAATCAAAGGAATTCCAAATACGGCGTTAGGGGATCATCCACCGATGATTTCTGTCTGGGATTATCTGGCTGGGATAACCTGGATGAGAACAGCGTCCCATGGGATTTTTCTGTGGGCTCAGAATGTTCTTCTGATTTCTTTTCTGGCCCCTGCACTTACTTGTATAAAGGGAAAATATCGCTGGATTCAGACAATGATTTCTTCTTTTATCCTTTTTCTGATTCCAACAATGATAGGAGATGCGTATCACACTTTGCTGACGGATTTGATGCTGGGAGCAATTATGTTTTATTGCTTTTACGCATTTCTTCAGCAAATTCGATCTGCTGACAGATTTTACACAATCAGTCTGATTATCGGAATGATTACCTTGACAATGACGAAAAGAACCGGGGCTGTATTTACGGTCATTGTATTGTTCACGTGCGCATGGATGTATAGGGGAGATGATAAGAAAATCCGGAGGATCCTGCTTTTGGCTGCAATTTGTTCGGCGGGCTTTATCTGGTCATGGAGCGGGCTGTCACAGCCGTTCTATGTGTTAATTGGAGGAACAGCAGGAACCGTTGTGTCGAAAGCGGCTTTTCACATGGCTGAGGATAGAAGTTGGTATCAGAAGCGCGGAAATCTGGTGATTGGTCTGCTTCTTTTGATTGCATTTGGAGGAGCAGGAGCGTTTCTGTTATGCCACTATGCAGACGGCAGAGAGTATCTGCAATATGTGATTCAGAATCTATGTGATACAGAGAGAATGGATCCGTCTTTTATAGAGATGTTTCTTGTTTCGCTTGTTATGCTGGGAATAGTACTTGCGAAAGAAGCAGGTCAGGCACAGGAAATCCGAACGGAAATTTCGATAAAGAGGGCGGGCATGGCTTATCTGTTTTGCTTTGTCGGGTATTTTTTCCTGATCTGGTATTTGATGATTACGACGATCGGACCGGCCAATGAGGAATTTAGCGGGCTGAATATACGATATTTTATTCCTCTTCTCATTCCACTTGGAGGATGTATTCTTCTTCTGGTCAATAACTGCGCAGATCAAAGATTCGTATGTGTTTCTTTGTTCATTATGGCGGTGATTATCAGAGCATATTCCAACAAGCAGACCATACAGAACATCATTTATAAAACTCCGGAAAGAGAGTTTTATGAATTTTCGAAGAACAACATTATACTCACACCGGAAGACCGGGTCTATTTTGTTGACGAAAATGATGATTACCCCTATGAAGACCGGGCTTTTTATAATTATATCTTTCCGGCGACAAGCCAGTTCGGACATAATAATTTCCTGACGAATCTGGCAGGAACGGAAATGATACAGTCCGTGGAAGAATGGACAAGTGAGCTGGAAACAGGGGGATATAACTATGTTTATGTACAACTGATAACAGAAGAAAGCGCGATTCGATATCAGAGCCTCTTTGAATCTGAGAATGAAATAGGAAATGGAAGATTATATCAGGTGTTGTCCACGGATGACGGAATTAAGCTGATTTGGCTTAAGCATGATTGATACGGAAGAGAAGAATGCAACAGAGAATGGATATATGGGTATCAAAAGTATTTCAGGTATTGGTTGCGGCGGTGCTCGGATTTCTTTTGTTACTGTCGGTATTTAGTTCGACAACAGTTTTGGTACAGCAGAATCTGAACGGAGACGTTACAGTATCCAATGTTTTTTGCATGGATCATTCGATTCTTCGAATCGGTTTTATCCTGATCTTTGGAGGATTTCTGCTTCTTGTAAGACACTATTTGAGAAGAACAAAGCAAAAGATACAGTCAGATGACTGGATCACTGTGGCTTATGCGATTTTCCTGTTGGCAGGGCTTTTCTTCATTATGTCTGTCAGGCTTGAACCCAGGAGTGATCCGGAGAAGGTTATGAATGTTGCCAGGCAGATCTTAGCAGGAGATCATAGCTCCTTCGTGGATCAGGAAGGATATATGTTCCGGTATCCGTTTCAGAACGGACTGGTCCTGTTGGATGTTGCTCTCCTGTCAGTTTTCGGGCAGAATGCATATCTTGCCTTTCAGGTTTTAAATTTGCTCGCAGTGCTTGTTATCGCAGAGATGCTTGGGAGAATTTCAGAGAAGGGATATCTCAGCCATTCGATTGGAAATGCAGTAAGAATCTTTGTGCTTCTGCAACCGGTAACTTTTCTGTATACGACGTATTTATATGGAACCTTGCTGTCGCTCGCTTGTATATTGTTTGCAATATACAGCGCAATTTGTTATACAGAGAAAGGCCGATGGAGAGATTTCCTGGTATGCAGTGTGGCATCATCGGTGGCTGTCATTTTAAAATCCAACAGCATGATCCCCATGATTTCGATGTTGCTTTTCTTATTATGGACCTGCTCTGCAGAGAACAAGCTAAGGAAGATACAGAATATCGGACTTGTGTTTGGAATTTTGGCGGCGTGCGTTTTAGGTCGGAAGGGAATCAATTTTCTGACCGAATTTCTCAGCGGCGCGCCTACTCCGGCTGGAATGCCCAAGATGAACTGGATTGCTATGGGGCTTTCCGGGGATGGTACCTATAATGGTGTAAGTGTCAACATCTTCCGGGAATCCGGTTTTGATACTGCTGCATCGATAGCAGATGCATGGGCCAACATAAAGGGCTCACTGAAGTATTTCTGGGAACACAAGGGGTATTTCATAAAGTGGTTTCTGAAGAAGAATGCACTTCAGTGGAATGATCCAAGCTTTGGATGTATACAGATCAATCGGCTCCGCGGGGATGCATACTGGGGGAATCGTTTTTTTCAGGAACTTCTATATGGTCAATTGGGCAACGGATTATGGCGTTTATTGAATAATATACAGTCGGTTGTATTATTCGGAGCTTTTTATTATTGGAGTTCCAGGGGACAGAAAACGAAAAAAGCATATATTCTTGGAGTAGCAGCTTTGGGAGGATTTCTGTTTCATTGCTTCTGGGAAGCAGGCAGCCAATACATAATGCCATATTATCTGATGCTCCTGCCTTATGCGGTAGAGGGATGGAATAGGATTGTTTCGAGATATAAGGGATGGTGATGAACAATACCAGATTAAGTATTATTATTCCGCTATTTAATGGCAAAGCATACATCGACGATACAGTAACAGCTTTGCGGCAGATTCACTCTTTTAAGGAAATCCTGATTGTAGACGATGAATCCACAGATGGAAGCTACGAATATTGCAAGAACAGGTGGAGTGGTTGCTCTGATATTCGGGTCTTGCACCAGGAACACGGTGGTATTACGAAGGCTAGAAATCACGGGCTAAGAGAAGCTGTTGGAAAGTGGATCCTGTTTTCAGATCAAGATGATGTTATTGTCCCGGAAACGATTGATGAGGCAATTCAGTGGGCGGAACGGGAAAAACTGGATGGAGTTTTATGGTCGACCGAGCATCTGTATGAAGATGGCAGAATTAAGTCATGTGATACTGTTTTTCAACAAAAAATTCTTACAGGACCTGTGGTTCAAGCTGAATTATTATGTGATATGTTGATGAACACGGATAATAGGAATGTATCATATATAGGCCATTTATGGGGGGGGGCATTTATAATAAAGAATTGGTTGATAAGGCGGACCTTTCTTTTCAAAGGTATGTCGATGCAGAAGATGACTATTTGTTTGTAATGGGGTTTCTGTGTTGTGCTTTTCGTGTTGGCTTGACCCCGAGTGTGGGATATAAATGGAGATGCCATCAAAAGTCGGAAACTTACAGGCAGAAATATATTGATAATATTATTGAAAGATATCATCAATTGTACTGTTACATAGATAAAATCACGGGACGATTTGATATTGAAGCGACCGTTCGGGAAAGGTATGAGCACTATCGAATACAAAATGTGATTTTACGATCGATAGAAAACTCATTCCAGTGCTTACATCTTTCAATACGAGAACAGCAGATAATTCGAAAGCTATATCGAGACAATAAAATCCTTTTTCAAGGCGATAGTATTGCCAAACTCGGAGGAAGACAAAGGAGAATTTATTGTTTGTTGCAGCATGGCATGTTCATGGTAGCCGGAGCATATGTATATGTGGATTCAGTGTACCGAATGTGCAGAAGAAGAATCACAGGCAGGAGAAAGTAGAATGAGAGTTCTCTATATAGCGCCAAGATTTCATACGAATCAGGCGGATCTTATACGTGGCTGGATGGAGCGCGGTGATGAAGTGAGGATGCTGGTTCGGTATGTCGGAAAGTCGGAAGATCATTCTATGCTGACACCGGATCTATGTGAGTATTCCAGAGTTTCAATCGCTTTGTCCAAGGTATATAAGATGCTGCGAAGTAACGACGAGAACAGCGATAGCTTCCTGCTGCGTTTTGGGATTCCAAGTACAGGAAAAATCAGAGAATATCTGAAAAGCTTTGCTCCGGATCTGGTGATTTTGCGGGAAAAATCACTGTATTCGCTTGTGTGTTATCGTGAATGCAGGAAGCAGAGCATTCCGGCATTGACGTACAATCAGAGTCCGCTGTACCATTCCGCAGAGGACAAATCCAGAGAAGATCCTCTTCACAGGTATGTGGACAGGCATATGCCGCCGATGCGGATAACCCCGGTGCGTTATAAGAATTGGGAAGAGAGGGAGAAATGTACCAGAAAAGAAGCAAATGACTGGTTTGTGCCTTTCATTGTTGCTTCGCACTGTGCTCCCAAGAACAGGGACTACTGTTGTGGGAACATGATCCGGATTCTTGAGGTTGGTAAATTTGAGCGAAGAAAGAATCATTTATTGATGGTCCGCGCTTTCCAGAAGGTATATCAGCAAAATCCAAGGGTGCGATTAATCATAGCAGGAGAGGTATCCAATTCTTTTCATGAAGCGTACTATAAGGAAGTTATGCAGTATATTCATGAACAGGGACTGGATTCGGTAGTTCAGGTCAAATGCAATGTGCCTTATGAGAAGATGGGAGAGGTGTACCAGGAGTCTGATGTATATGTCCTTTCCAGTTCCGGAGAGCCGGCAGCTTATTCGATTCTTGAGGCAATGTCATATGGGATTCCGGCGATCAGCTCTTCTGAAAATGGAACGGCAGATTATACGGTTCCCGGAAAAACCGGTGAAATCTTTCTTTCCGGTGATGAAGCTGACCTGGCAGAAAAGCTGGCCTGGATTACAGACAATCCGGATCGATTAATTCAGCTGGGACAGAATGCGTATCGCCACATTCAGAGAGAGTATTCCTTTGACGATTATCTGAAGGGCTTGAAGGAGATACCAGGGATACATATATGAATAGAATTCATCAGGAACAGGAATCGTTGCGTATTTCTGTTCAGGAAATACTGTTTTACGGATATTTTGCGACGATGCTGGTAATAAAAGGCCTTGGATATGCAGATGGACTGGTTTATAAATGCGGGCTTTTTATGGCATTCTTTCTGGCATTGGGAAAGATTGTTCTTACCTCTTATACCAAGGTGGAATGGCTGATCCTGATCGCTTCGCTGGGAATGGCAGGCATCAATCGCATACAAACCGGACAGGACTCGGCATGGTTTGTTATCCTGCTTGTTCTGACAATGAAGAATATTTCTGTGAAAAGGACCCTGCGGGTCGGCGCAATTCTGTGGCCGGCTCTTTTTCTGTTTCAGGTTGTGACACATTTGACAGGGCTTCGTACGTTTGATTATGTCATTCATAACAAATTCGGCCTTGGCTATGTTATCCGATGGGCGATGGGCTATGTCCATCCGAATGTTCTGCAGATCTCTTATAATGTGGCCGTTTTTTATCTTGTTTATTCTTTTTGCAGAAACAAAGAAGATATCATAAAATCCTTCTGGATTTCATTGCCGGGAGCAATATATATTTTCCTGTATTCTTTCAGTCTGACCGGGATGCTGATGTACGCGGCATTTTGGATTTTTGCATTTGGACTTCTGTTGTGCCGGGATACGCATGCACTGACCGGAAGAGCAGGAAAAATTCTTATTATGGCTATCTTGCCTGCAGAGGCAGCCTCTTCGATTATGCTCCCACTTGTTTTAAGGGGAAGAGCCTTTGATTTTATTGAGAAGCTCATGACACATCGGCCCTCTTTGACGAAGTTTTTCTTTACAACATATGGAATATCACTTTGGGGGCAGAATCCGAGAGGCTTGATTTCCAATTACACACTGGATTGTTCGTATGCAAACTTACTGTTTCATGGGGGACTTCTTTTATTTGTCCTGCTGATGTCCGGTTATATGATGCTGCTTTGCAGAGAAACACGGATCTATGAAGAAGTCGGAAATATGGAAGCGCTTCTGGAGCTGGCCATTACATTAACCTGCCTGACGGGAGCGGTTTCTGAGCCGTTTGCCTTTAATACATCGTTCAAAAATGTTTCGCTGATTTTTCTTGGGCATGCTGTGTATTCTCTGGGAGAAGGAAAAAAGGAGTATGGACTGGCAAGGCGTTGGAATAAAGCTCTTGAAAATTCTGAAATTGCTACCTGGTGGTGCCTGAAAATTAGGGCTTGCATCAGCAGCTTTCGCGAGGACCTGGGAAAGAGCTGTATGAAATTTTACAAGAGGGCAGTGCTTGTCGGACTTTTAACGGGACTTCTTGGAATGGCTTTTTACTGGAACCATGCAGATCGGGTGCAGGAATACTACTCCTGCCGGGTAAATACTGATGCCGGTGAGGAACAGAAGGAAGGACGTTATCTGACGCAGGAGCAGGTGCAGATTTTGCAGAAAGATCCTTCGGTCAGAGTTCTGAGTTATCGTGATGACGAGACACAGATGGTATCGTTTGATGGAAGAATCGGCCAGGTGGAATTTGCCCGTGGCTTTTTGAGTACTGGCCTGTGGGGATTTATAATAGGGGCAGGAGTAGTTCTTGCTATCGGCTGTGTGCACGAGAAAGCGATGAAGAGAAAGGGGATAAGCAATGCAGAATGAGAAAATTGTTACAATACTGACCCCGACTTACAATCGCGGAGGACTTCTTTCAAGACTATACGGATCTCTTCTTCAACAGACACAGAAAAACTTTGAATGGCTGATTGTGGATGATGGAAGCACGGATGATACAGAAAAGACAATCTCTTCGTGGATGATGGAACGAAGCTTGAGTATCCGATATATCCGGAAGGACAATGGCGGTAAGCACACGGCTCTGAACCGTGGAATTCGTGAGGTTAAAACGCCGCTTACCTTTATCGTTGACAGTGATGACTGGCTGGCGAAGGATGCTGTTGAAACGATTCAGGACTATTATGAACGCTATTGCAGCCAAAGGGGTACCAACGATAGTGCAGACAAGGAAAGGAAGGAAAGGCTTTGCGGCTTCAGCTTCCTGCGCGTAGGCAGTGATGGAAAAGTTAATGAAGGCGAGTTTCCCATAGATGATCATGTTGCAGCTTATCGTGATGAAAGAATCAATGCGGGTTTGCTGGGAGATAAGGCAGAGGTGTATCTGACAGGTGTTCTGAGGCAATATCCGTTTCCTGTTTTTCCGGGAGAGAAATTTCTGCCGGAAGATGCGATATGGATCCGGATGTCCGGACCTTATCAGATGGTTCATGCGAATCGTCGAATTTATATATGTGATTACCTGGAAGGAGGACTGACAAAAACCGGAAGGTATATGAAGATTTATTCCCCGTTTGGAATGATGTATCGATCCGCAATGTATCTGGCAGACCAAGCCGTGTGTTTTCGGGTACGCATTAAGATGATGCTGTTGTATCATGTTTATTCCGGATTTGCAAAGGAAAGACTGGAACAGGGACACTTGAACGAAAAAGAATATCTTGATTCACTGGAAAAGTGTGCCGTTCGGAAAAACTGGTTGTACTGGCTGATGATGTTTCCGGGCAGAATGATTTATTACAGATGGAGGAAAACCTACCGGAAGCGTTCATAAAAGATGGAGACAATGTGATGAAACGAGTGCTTTTTTTTACACATCACTTAAGCAGCGGCGGCGCGGAAAAGTGTGTCCGAACCATTGCGGAATACCTTTATCAGCATAAGGAGGAATATCAGATTGATCCATACATTGCCGTTGTCTATGATGATCCGGAAGCGAGAGCAGAGCTTCATCAGGTCATAGTCTTGCGGCATCATTCGGAGCCGGAATACAGTAAAGTGCATAAGGCATGGAACGTTCTGAAACAGGCGTGGGAGCTTCGAAAAATCAAGAAAGAGCTTCGGATCGATACCTGTGTCAGTTTTCTTCCGGGAGCAGATTTTTTGAACTGTCTTTCTGCTGTCGGTGAAAGACGGGTGGTTAGTGTTCGTAACAAGGAATCTTTATTTACCCATTCTGTCTGGAAGAAGGCATATGTCTTATTTTCTTATCATCACTGTGATCAAATTGTGGCAGTGTCTGAAGTGGTAAGGCAGGATGTCATCTCTTTTTTCGGAATGAAAGAGGAAAAGGTTGTTGCAATCCCTAACAGTGCGCCAGAAGTGAATCTGACAGGAGAGGTATCAGATGCTTTTCGCACCTTTACAAAAGATCGCAGGGTATTGCTGAATGTTGGACGCCTGAAACCGGAAAAGGGTCAGCTTCATCTTCTTCGGGCTTTTTCTGTGATTGCCAGGGAGCATCCGGAGTTATGTCTGGTTATCCTCGGAGAGGGAAACATTCGTCCCCTTCTGGAAAAGGAAATCAATCGGCTGGATTTGAACAACAGCGTGCGACTGGAAGGATATCATTCTAATGTATCCGATTATATGAAGGAAGCGGATTTCTTTGTTTTATCCTCAAATATTGAAGGCATGCCGAATGTTATTATTGAGGCAATGCAGGCAGGACTCCCTGTGATCTCTACCGAATGCGGAGCGAGAGAAATTCTGGATCCGGGAAGCGGGCTAAACGAGGGGGGAGAAGAAATCTGTCTGGGACGATATGGTATACTTACCCCTGTTTGCGGACAGGAAACGACGGAAGAGCAGGTCCGGGAAATATGTACAAATACGGAACTGAGCAAAGAAGAGATGCTTCTTGCGCGGGCGATGAGAGTCATGCTGTCAGATGGTTCACTGCAGAAGACATATCAGGAACTGACGCGAGAAGGAATGAAGAGATTTGATATTCATGAAATTGCCGGGCAGTGGGCTGCAATTCTTTGAACACAGATCAATGATTTACAGGATAGGAAATCAGATATGGTAAAACAGGTACTTAGCATATTAAACCGGGGAGAGAAGATTAAGCTGGTCATTTTGTTTTTTATGGTAGGCCTTGGCAGCATACTGGAGCTGCTTGGCGTTTCAGCTTTTTCTCCGCTGATTAATCTCATTACGGATCCTTCCATTATTCATACGAAGTGGTATTTGGAATGGCTCTACCTGGCATTGCGTATTCAGGATACGAGAAGGTTCCTTTCGGTTGTCATTCTGATTATTATTGCCATTTATATCATCAAGAATGTCTACCTCATCTGGGAGCGGAATATTCTGTACCGGTATATTTTCAATGTGCAGAAGCGGGTATCTGTTAAGCTCCTGAAGGCATATCTGAATGAGCCCTATTCATTTTTCCTGACCAGAAACACCGCTGTTCTGCAGAGAAGCCTGCAGAGCGATACGGACAGTTTTGTCAAGGCAATCAAGCATTTTCTGGAGCTGATGATTGAAGCAATTACCTGCGTGGTGATCATTGTGTATTTGTTTCTGGTCAGTCATTCCATGACGATCATTATTGCAGTGATTCTCGTGGGACTGGTCGGTTTTTTTGCGCTTACGACCAAGAAGAAAACACAGAAGCTTGGCAGGGACAGCCAGAAGTATAAAGCAGAAATTTATCAATATATGAATCAGGCTCTTGGCGGTGTCAAGGAAATCAAGGTTTTAAATCGTGAGCACACGTTCCTGGACAAGTATGAAGATTCCTTTGGAAAATTTACGTATGCACAGAGAGTCAGCGAGATTCTCGGCATGGTCCCGAAGTACTGCGTGGAAGCCAGCTGCATGACCGGCCTTCTGGTGGCAATTCTTCTAAAGATGTACTTTGGCCAGAAGGATCTGATTGATTTCATTCCGCAGCTTTCCGTTTTTGCCATTGCATCCGTCCGGCTTCTTCCTTCAGTAGGACGAATTAATCAGTATTTTACCTATATTCTCTATGAGCAGCCATCCATTGCCCTTGTCTACCACGACCTGCAGGAAGTAGAGAGTATTGAAGAAGAGAAGAAACAGAACCAGGATTGGAAGCTGAAGAGTGAGCTTCGTATCTGCAGCATTAGTTATCACTATCCAAATACAGACAAGAATGTCCTAGAGAACGCATCCATGGTGATCCGAAAGGGGACTATGGTCGGACTGGTTGGTGCATCCGGAGCTGGAAAGTCTACGCTGGCAGACATTATTCTGGGACTTCTGACCCCGCAGATGGGAAAGATCTTTGCGGATGATCTGGATGTTCTGAAAAATGTACATACATGGCAGCAGGAGATCGGATACATTCCGCAGGTGATCTATCTTTCAGACGATTCTATTCGAAACAATATCGCATTTGGCGTTCCGGAGGATGAGATTGATGATACAAGGGTGCGTCTGGCTGCGGAGCAGGCACAATTGGCTGATTTTATTGATCTGCTGCCGGATGGTTATCAAACATCCGTAGGGGATCGGGGAATTCGTCTCTCCGGAGGACAGCGTCAGAGAATCGGAATTGCAAGAGCACTTTACAATGATCCGGAGCTGTTGATTTTGGACGAGGCAACATCGGCACTGGATCACGACACGGAAACAGCTGTGATGGAGGCCATTGATCATCTGCAGGGTCAGAAGACCATGATCATCATTGCGCATCGACTGAGTACAATTGCAAATGCCGATTGCATTTACGAAGTGGCAGATGGGAAAATTGTTCCCCGAACGAAGGAAGAGCTTGGTATATGAAGGTTTTAATTGTCAATAAGTTTCTGTATCCAAACGGTGGATCGGAAACCTATATCTTCAGCACTGGAAGACAACTGCAGGAGATGGGGCATGAGGTCCAGTATTTTGGCATGGAGCATGAAGGACGGATTGTCGGAAACCATGCAGAAAGCTATACCGAAAATATGTCATTTCGCGATAGCGGATCCAAGGGGAGTGCACTTTCCGGAAAATTCAGCAAGCTGACATATCCTTTTAAGATCATTTATTCCAGAGATGCGAAGAAGAAAATCCGGAAGGTTCTGGAGGATTTTCATCCGGACGTTGTGCATTTGAACAATATTAATTTTCAAATCACGCCATCCGTTATCGATGAAATCAAGGACTTTGATCCCAAAATCCGGATTGTTTACACCGCACATGATCCGCAGTGGGTTTGTCCGAATCACATAATGTGCGTGCCATCTACAGGAGAACTGTGCAGCAGGTGCATTGACGGAGATGTAAAGTGGTGTACGAAGCTATCCTGTATCCATAATTCCAGAGCGCAAAGCCTTATCGGAACGATGGAGGCAGAATTTTATCAGCACCGGAGAACCTATGAAAAGGTGGATGCCATCATTGCACCAAGTAACTTTATGAATCGCACGCTGTCCCACAATCCTCAGCTTGCAGGAAGAATAGTGACACTTCACAATGCGGTGGATGTGGCGCCGGAGCAAGTAGAAAATGGTGTTTCCGGTAAAGAATCCTCGAAAGAGCCCTATGTACTGTATTTCGGTCGCTTCTCCGGGGAGAAGGGAATTCGCACCTTATTAAAGTCGGTGAAGGCGCTTCCTGAAATTCCATTTGTGTTTGCCGGAAAGGGCGAATTGGAGGGCGAGATCAATGGTCTTTCCAACATTCGAAATGAAGGATTCTGCGAGAGCGATAAGATGATGAAATTGATTCGTGGCGCAGCGTTTACGATATTTCCTTCGGAGTGTTATGAGAATTGTCCGTATTCTGTTATTGAGTCACAGATTGCAGGAACGCCGGTTCTTGCGTCCAACCTTGGAGGAACGCCGGAGCTGCTGGTTCCCGGAGTTACCGGAGAGCTCTTTGAAGCTGGAAATGTGAAGGCGCTGACAGAGAAGATCAGAGCTTTGTGGAGCGACAATTTGAAATTGAAGAAATATCAGGATGGCTGCAGAAAATTAGTAAGAGAAGAGCTTCCTCTTACTTTTGATAATTTGGAGACGTATTGCCGTAAACTGGTCATGATTTATAAGGACGAACTGTTCTGAGAACAGGTATATTTCAGTAGGAGAAAACGAATGTCTGACGAAGAGGAAGAAATACCCAAAAGAGGGAACGTTGTTCTTTTGCTCCTGGTAATTTGTCTGCAGATGGCGGGAGCTTGCTTTTTATGCAATCATGTGCATGCAGGCGGTGATGCGATTTTTACATTCACACTGGCCAACACACCTTATGAGTTTAATTACATAGATAATAAGCTTGATAAGTTTCCATCTGAGAACGGTTGGTTTTCTGCAGATATTTTAAGGGAACAGTATATGGCAATGCCTTATAATCGCTTTAACTATTCGGGCGTATATTGGCACCAGAGACTGGATAATCATCCGCTTTTGTATTATTCACTGGTTCATACGTTTTGTTCGCTGTTTCCGAATAGCTATTCGATTTGGCATGCGTTGATCATTAATGTACTGGCTCTCCTTATGATCGATGTTATATTGATTCGTATTGGACGGCTGCTTTTCCGGGAACGATATGCCGGAGCAATTCTCATTCTGACCTCCATGATGATGGTTGTTTTTTATGGAATGGTCAGCCTGGCACGTATGTATATGCTGCTCGCACTGATCTGTCTGTGGTTTTTGTACATCAGTCTGCGCATTGTAAAGGAGATGCAAGTCTCAATGCCGGAGATCGTGCTGTGTGTGTTCCTTGGGTCTCAGACACATTATTATTTTTACGTATATGCAGCTGTAACAGGATTGATTATATTGATGATCCTTCTGGTAAAAAAGCGCTGGAAGGAGCTGCTGAAGATTCTGACTGCAGCATCCATGGGGGAGTTTCTGTCATTGATTCTGTTTCCATGGGTGGTCTGGCATATCGTCTTTAACCAGATGGATAAAAATGAGTCGCTTTACGTCTGGAGCCAGCAGCAGGTAAGAGATTACATTTGTTTTATCAATCAGACAGTTTTCAATGGAAGAGGAAGCATCTGGATTTGTTTTACTGTTATGACGGCACTTCTTGCAGCATTTTCTGGTCGAAAAGGCTGTGTGCCTCAGTTGGCTGCAGGTGTTAAATCCGCGTGGCTGGTAATTGCACCAGGAACCTTGATCTATTCGGTTTTAATCTACACATTAAACGGTGCTGTAGATTACTATGCAATGCCGGTTTATCTGCCTGTCTGTATTTTGATGACCTCTGTTGTGATCACATTTGTGCGGATTGCAGGAGAAATTTTTCTCGGAATAAAGAGAAGAACCGATCCACTTGCCGACAAAAAATCAGAATTGCTACGAGGAGCCGTGTCAATTCTGTTAATGGCTCTCCTGACGAATGGAGTGGTAAAACTCAACGATCGTTTTTCTTATTCCTGTATGGATGACCGGCAGTATTGCAGAATGCATCAGGTTGCAGAAGAGTATCGGGGGGCGGATTGCTTATATGTGGCATCTGCTGAGGATAATCTTCTTCAGAGCATGTGGTTCGAATTCGGCAGCTACGGGAAGTTTAAAAGACTTCGTGAAGTGGATTACTGCAGGATTGTAAGGAATACGAAGAACGGATGGAACAGCATTCTGAGAGGACATGATTCTGAAAAGCCGGTGGTTTTATATCTTCCAAATACTCTGGAATTGCCGGACAATGCCAGACTTATTGATGAAACAGATGACTTTCTGATTGCAATTCTGAACGGATAATGGTTACTGGGGAATGATAAAATGCAAAGAGTTCGGCATATAATACGCAAATATTGGATCGCTATTACATGGGTAACCTTAGGTTTTGGAGCAGCAGGAAGCCTGTTGGGAGCTTCTGTAGAATCGAGAATTCGATCTGATATACATCATTCGATTCCCGGAACTAGTGAAGCAGGCACAACATTGCCAAATATGACGGGATGGTTTGATTTATCGAAGGATCAGAATCTTTGGTACAACTTTTCGTATGCATTGCGCTGGTCCGTCCTTGGATTCGCATGGAGCATCTTTCTGCTGGTGATTATTACAACTTTGAATAAGAGAATCGTCCATAAAATGAAATGAACGTGTCATCAAGCAGTATTTTTGATAAAGGAATGGTCAGAAATTGAGAAGCATCGGAACAATGAGAAAGGCAAGCAGGGGAAGAGCAGTTATCAAATTACTTATTTTCATCATCTTGTTCTATGCTGCGGAATTGGCAGTGTTTTGTTTATTTGGAACAGAAATTTCATCATGGAGCAGGCGGATTCTGAATCAGATGTATCAGAGTGAACCGATTGAAATCGGAGTCATTGGCGGTTCACAGGTACTATATGGTGTATCCCCATCGATCATGGAAGAGAAAACCGGGAAGTCGGCGGCTAATCTTACTTCATCGCAGCAGCCTCTTACCGCTGCAGATGCCATTCTTCGGGAGACGGTAAAGCACCATCCGGAGATGAAGGAGGTATATGTCTCTCTGGATTATTCTCTTGTGATGGCGGAGGAGATTAACCTTGAGAGTATTTATATGGTGGCGGATGCAATGCCGGTTTCATTAAACAGACTGCGGTATCTGTACCATGCAACGCCGCAGGACTATTATCTGAACAGTATGCTGCCTCTTCGAAAGGGAGAAAGCTATTCCTTTTCGTTGGATCAGATCCGCAAGAATCTGGATGTTCTTTGTAAATGGAATTACCGGGAAAAAGTCAGTGCCGGAGGCTTTGCTCCGCATGATGGAATGGATTTGGATGCGTGGAATGGACTTCAAGAGGAATATACCGTAAAATCGGAACACCTGACAGAGGAAAATGGGCGGGTGCTTTTGCCTGAGCGATCTGAGTGGGCAATCCGGGATATGGTGTGTTTTTGCAAAAAACGGGGCATTCGCATCGTATTTTTTGCTACCCCGGTACCGGAATTTGTGACAGACTCGGTGGATAACTATGAGGAATATGCTGATGCGATCTGCGGGCTTCTGGAAGAAGCTGGAGGAGAAGAATACCTGGATTTTAATCTGACCTCTTTTGACCGGAAGAATGCTGAATTTTATAACGATGATTTTCATCTGAGTGGGATGGGGGCAGAAGCCTTTACTGTGGAACTCTGTGATGCGATTGCTTCATTTGTGAAGAAATGAGAAAAAGTGGCGTCAAGACAGAATACTGCGCCACTTTTTGTGTGAGATTAAAAACGGTAGAATACCTTGGAATAGCTTATCAGGAGATTTTGAATGGATCAGTATTTCATGAATTTGTATCGAACAAGACTGTATGTACCTTTGTTTTTGTTTTTCATGGCATACGTATTGTCTTCAGAATTTCGAAGTATTTTTGAAAAAGCTGGACGCTGGATTAATCAGAGAAAGACATGGAAGATGGCAGGAGTCTGTGCAGCCATCTCTTTTTTGTTTTGTTTGGGAGTCATTTATCCGGGGAAAAGTTGGGGTGGAGATTTCAGCCAGTATTTCGCACAGGCAAGAGCCATTGCCACGGGGACCATCCCGGAATGGTATGAAAAAAATATCTTTATTATCGATCATTCTTGTGTAATCGGCGCAGATGTCTATCCATGGATGTGGCCATTGATGATTGCACCCTTTTATAGTATTTTCCATAGCTTTCCGGTGATGCTTCTGAAGGTATATGAGGCAATATTTGTGGCAGCAGGAGTGGCTCTTCTGGTGTTTTTTCTGCGTCGGCGAATTTCTTTATCCAAGGCGGTTTTTCTCAGTTCTTTTATATCCTGTAATTATGTTTACATTATGGATGTTAATTCGGTAGAGGCGGATTTGATCAGCTTCTTCTGGGGGATGGCCGCGCTTAATTTCATTGATTTATATCTGGAGGAAAGAAAGCATATTTTGCAGGTATGGGCTGCGAATAATCAAGAAGAGAGTTCAGCCCTTCCTGCTGATATGCAACGCAAGAAGAGCAGAAGCATATGCTTGCTTGTGATTTATGGCTTACTTGGAGGAGCTGGTATTTGTGCATCTGTAATGACGAAGACCTTGTGTGAAGGCCTTCTTCTTGCTCTGGTTGCCTATGATCTGGTTTGTATCGGGTATACTGTCATTTTTAAGAAGAGTATAGACAAGAGAATGTGGAAGATATATGTGCTCAGTGTTCTGCCATATGCCTCTTTCTTTTTTTGCATGAAGCTCTCCAACAAAATTCTTCTTCCCTCCGGAGGCTCTTATCGGGATTATTTTACGTTTTCTGTGTGGAGATTTCAGAATGGTATTCATTGGTATTATGGAATTTTCCAAGGCTTCTTCGGAAGTGGTGTTCGTCCCATTATTTCGGTGATTGTTTGTATATGCGGAACTTTGCTTCTTACACTTACAGCAGTTGGAATAGTGTTGAAGAGGAAGGAAGAACTGTATTACGGATTTTATGTCTGCGGCATGATTCTGATGCTGTTGTTTTATGATTATTACCGTTCATCTTTTGTTCTGACATTCTTTCCGCTGATGGTCCTGTTTTCCTATTATGCAGTAGAATGGGAAATCAAGAAGATAAGAAACCAACGAGTGATTCTGTGTATTCGCGCATGGATGTGTACAGTGCTCATTCTGATTCTTGCGCAGTCGCTGACCGCTATTTTTGCGGTCAGGTGTAAAGGCTATAGCATGAATGACATTATGAATGAAGACACGCAGGAGGTGTTCACCTATATTCAGCAGAATTTGAATTCAGAAGATGTTGTGTATTTTCTGAAACCGAGAGTTCTGTATTATTACACCGATGTATATTCATATTATTGGGATGACGATAACCCGGAAAGGTTGAATTTAGCAGATTATGTTTTGATGAGTGTATACAATGAGCAGCCCAATATCCAACAGGTGTTGGACACAACAGGATCTTATTTCGTTGCATTTCGAAATGATCATTTTACTTTATATCGGAGAATTGGGAATGAAGAAGCTTAAATCTGCCATTTGGTTTCAGAAAAACTGGAAACAAGTAGTGTTGTTTCTCCTGATTCATGTAGCAGTCATATATATTGCCTTTTGTTTCTATTCAAATGATTACTACAAAAGAGAAATTAATCTGAATGAATTTACTTTACAATCAGAGCCTGGAGGCAATGTAAATTCAGCCATTGATTCGGAGCAATATTTCAGTTTGAAATTAAGTGGACAAGATGCAGCGGTCTTGGAAACCAATAAGATGACGGTCCCAATCGGCTATTACATGGTATATGTGCAGTATGAGACAGAACGAGACTGCAGTCTGGAGTCCTATAGCAGCACATATCTCAATCGTGATAATTCTCTTGGAAATTCTTTTGGCGGTATGACTCTTTCGAAAGATCATACGACCGCAGAAGGTCCGATCTGGGTGGATCAGGATGCAAGAGATTTTATTTTCCTGTTCCATTATAATGGCGGAAATACGACCATCTATACTATTACGCTTAAATCTATGAAGCCGTATCCTGATGCATGGTGGTACTGTGGCATAGCTCTTCTATTTGAAATAATACTTGCTTTGTTTTATTACGATGGCAGGAAAAAAGGCTCCATGCGGAGCTTTTATATGTTTATTTATGTGTTGATGCTTGCGTTGCTTGCGTCAATTCCATTGATGAATGATTTTGTCTATGATAACGGTGACCTTGCGTTCCATATAGATCGAATTGAGGGAATCAGTTATTATTTGACTCATTTTACATGGAGTCAGCCTTTTATGCGGATCAATGAGGTGTCCGGAAATGGGGGAGGGTACGCAGCACCGGTTTTTTATCCGCAAGTGTTCTTATTTATACCAGGTGCTTTGCATGCATTCGGCTGCTCTATGCTGATGGCATATAAAGTTTATATTTTTGTGGTCAATTTTATGACTGCGTGGATTTCTTTTGTGTCTTTTCGGGGGCTCTCAAGACGATGGGACGTAGGAGCAATCGGATGTGCAGCATATACAATGGCGATTTATCGTCTGACCGATATCTACTATCGGGCCGCGGTTGGCGAATATACAGCAATGGCTTTTCTTCCGCTGTTTTTCTGGACACTGTACGAAGTGATTTACAGAGAACATAAAAAGTGGCCATATCTGGCTATTTCCATGATGGGAATTTTGGGAAGCCACATTCTGACAACAGCTGTATGTGGCTGCTTTGCTGTAATACTGGTTTTCATCAACGTTAGGAAACTTCTTGGAAACCTGGTTCGAATAGGGGCTTTGTTAAAAGCTTTGGCTGTTACTGCGCTTCTAAATGCGTGGTTTCTTATTCCGTTTGTTCGTAGCAGTACGATGCCACTTTCAATTTTCACGGATCCGGATAAACAAAGCGATGTGAGTGGTTCAGTTGTGTATTTTTCACAGATGTTCAATACACATGTTTTTGATATTGGGGTATCTCAAAATGTTGGAAATACAAATGGGGAGATGCCGCTTTCTATTGGAATGCTGCTAACGGGGAGTGCAATTCTGTATATCGTGATATCTCATATTGCGCGTAAATATAGTAGTATTCTTATGGAGGAAAGGGTGGGTGACCATCTGTTTATTACAGGAGCTATAATTTCAATTTGGATGGCTTCCTATCTTTTTCCATGGAAACAGGTGCAGATGTTGATGCCGGGAGTGTCTAAGATTCAGTTTTCCTGGAGAATGCTTGCATTTGCAACAGTTTTCCTAAGTTACCTGTTCGGGCGTTTCGGAGGTCTTATTTATGATTTTATTCGAAAGGAATTGCCCGATAAAAAATGGGAAAAACCTGTGCTTTTGATTCTTCTTATGGCCTTGACATCGTTACCTTTTACAGAGGTCCATCCATATTTTGACAGCCTTCAGGATGCTCCTTCTGTTTGCCGAGAAGATGTAGAACTTATGGGAGAACCGGATGCACTGTATCTTTACCCCAAAACGAATAATGATATAAAGAATCTGGAAATTTCCGATTGGTTGAAGATATCGCTATTTTCCGTGCAGCGCAGTGGGACACATATGTGCTTTCAAACGGATGTGGAGCACAGTGCATCTGATTTGAGAATCAAATTGCCAGTAAACTATTTTCAAGGATATCATCTGTGTTCTGACGGATCTGAGATTCCCATTCAAAAAAGCGATGATGGGAAAATTATGTTTCAGCCGGCAGCTGGAAAACGGCAGTATGAATTGTATTTTAGAGAGTGGAAAAGTTGGCTGTTCGGAGATGCCATTTCCATATGCAGCGCAGTGATACTTGCTTTTAGGAAAATTAGGGGAGTTCAAAGGGAAAAATAATGAAAAAAGCGGGACATCTGTCATCAGATGAATCACAGCACAGGATTTGGCAAATAATCTGTATTATCACGGTGGCTTTTTGCTGCGCACCACTTCTTGTTCGTGGCTTACCGATGGGCACAGATGATACCTATCATCTGGGAAGGTTTTACTCCTTGGGAGAAGCAATCCGTAACGGAATTTTTCCGGCTCAGATTCGTCCTTCTTTGTGTTATCGATACGGCTATGGAGAAGGTTTTTTTTACCCGGACTTTTTTCTTTATGTGCCGGCCTTATTTCTTGCGATTGGAGTACCTGCAGTAATTGTGATTAAAGCCTATGTTTTTATGGTATTTCTCGCGATTATTTTTTTTATGTACCTAATGGTAAAGAAAATTACAGGAAATACGAATGCTGCGCTTATCTGTGCCTGCCTTTATGTTCTGTCAAACAAAGTATTTGGGCAATATCATCTTGAGTTTTCTATTGGTTGTTTTACAGCGGCAGCCTTTGTGCCGTTAGCTGTAGGAGGACTCTATCTGATCCTTCAACGCGATGCTGGTTGGAGACTTTTTATGATAGGCTGCATTGGATGTGTGGGATCGCATGTCATTACTACTTTTCTGGTGGGGATTATTTGCCTTCTGATGCTTTGCCTGATCGGTAAACAGCTGCTTTTTGATAAGAGAAGACGCAAGAAATTTCTTTTCTGCATTATGACGATGTTGCTTCTCACGGGAGCTTATTGGCTTCCTATGTTAGAACAGTTTCATACTTCTCGAATGAAAAGCAGTTTTCACTGGACTCAGGAAGAAAATAATATAGCCAGTTTCCAGCATATGATTGAGTATCGGGGAATCGGGATAGGAATTGTGATGACAGGTGCGCTTCTTCTTGCATTAATGGGAAATGCTGTTATGCACAAGAGATGCATACCTGATGGTACACTTATATTCAGCGGACTTGGCTTTTTATTCATGTTGCTTCCCTCCTGGAAGTATTTCTGGCATTTCATAAATCTGAAGGTATCTTTGATTCAGTTCCCTGATCGGTTATATCAGCCAGCTGCAGCGCTAATCTTATTGGCATTTGGATGCGTGCTTTCCGGAGAACATGTGTCTGAAGATTCAGCGTGGATTGTTAAGCGCAGAGTTTGTATATCAGTTATTTGCATTGGATTGATTGGAATTTCCATGGCTTCGGATATAAAAGAATACTATATGTGTCCGGAAATTAATTACGGGTATGACAGTCTTGAACAGGTACAAAACGGAACGATTGCGTGTGCCGGTGCAGGACAAGAATGGATGCCGCTGGAAGTGAATACAGACAAGTTGAACGAACCTGAAGTGGCAATAGGTGCTTCTGGTCAGCAAGTGAAGGGCGAAAAATCAAAAGGGGACAGTGTATTTTCCTTTAAAGCCAATCTGACGGAAAAATGGTATGATCTCCCATTTATTCATTATCAGGGATATCGTGCTTTTGATGAAAATGGACAGGAATATATTACGACGGGAGATCCGGAAAATGGTCTCCTGCGGATTCTATTATCTGAAAATCTAACAGGACCCGGAGAAAAAGAAGCTATCATTACGGTTTCATATGAACGGACAAAATGGCAGACAGTTGGTTATATACTTTCAGCTCTCGGCGTTTTCGTTGTAATTTTTCCCATAATTATGGACCTTGTAGAAGGGCAGGAAAACCTGGTATGAATAATCGTAGTAAGCATAACCAAAAATGGATGACTTTTCTTGCAGGAATACTGTTTTTAACATCTCTTGGACCTGTTTTATGGGTGACACCATATGTGCGCTCCACAGGGGATGATTTGAACTATAGTGCAGGAGTGCATTTGGCAATGCAGAATGGAGCAGGGCTTTGGGATATATTAATGAAAGCCGTAGATACTGCAAAAGGTACCTGGTATTCCTGGCAAGGGACATGGTCATCAGTGACATTATTCTCGCTCCAGCCAGGAATCTGGGGGAATGCGTGGTACCCCATTACAGTGATGGTGGCATTGATTTGTATCATCGCAGGGACATGGTATTTCTTTCATACGATCGCCAGACTGATGGGAATGAATCGTGCAGGACGATGGACGCTTGCGTTTCTGCTAGGTATTTTGCTGATCCAGTATCTTCCAAATGTGAAATGCGGCCTTTTCTGGTGGACAAGCGTAGCCCATTATATCATTCCTTATGGGATTACGTTGATGTGTATGGGGTGGTCATTGCGCTGGTTGGAAAGCGGACAATATCGTTTTCTCATCGGTATGATTTTGGGAATGAGTTATCTGGGAGGCGCAGGCTATCCAGAAGTTGTGCTGGCTGCAGTTTGGACATTTCTTCTGATATCAGTTGTATGGTTGGAGAAAAGCTGGCGCAGAAAAAGAACCCTTTGTCTTATTATACCATTGTTGTTGGAGATGGTTGGCTTTGCGGTGAGTGCGGCAGCACCTGGCAATAAGAACCGAGGCGGAGAAGATTTTGGCTTTTCTCTGACACGGGTTGGACATGCTTTGAATGGCTGTGTGAAGGAGGGCGTACTCGAAACTCTGCGTGAATTTATTCGAGTTCGGCCTTTGATTCTGCTTGTATTTCTTGTAGTTATTTTTGCGTGGAAGTGTTCTGATACTCGAAAAAACAGCTTTTTGATTCGACATCCGGCTCTCTTTTCATTGTTTAATTTATCTATGATTTGCCTGGTTCGCGCTCCGGTTATTTATGCTGAGGCAGATCCGTCCGGAGGAGTACCAGATTCTTACTGGCTGATTTCTGTCACGCTGATGGTGGTTTGGCTGATCGGCATGACGATCTGGGTAAAGGCAAGATTTCAAACTGAGAGGAACAGATACCTGTCAGAGAAACCTTTAGAAGCTTATGCGTTTACAGCTGTCCTTGTTTTATGTCTTCTGATGGCCAGGCATATCATCGGAGGTACAACGGATTATATCTGTGTCCAGTTTGCAAAAAGTGGTGCACTTTCAGATTATCATGTACAGATGGAAGAATGGTTGGATATTCTGGAGGATCCCTCGATCGAGAATGCTGAACTTCCGGCCATGAATGATCAGCAGGGACCCTTTATGCTGATGGTCCCACTGGCAGACAAAGATGCCTGGTCGAGTTCGGTCTATGCACGATACTATGGCAAGGAGTCTGTGATCTGCGTTCCACGATGATGATACTTTTCTTGAGTATTTGATGTTATCCTCTTGTTATTGAATATGAATGCGATAGAACATGTAATAGAGCAAGTGATGAATAAATGGAACCGGGAGAAGAAACCCTTTCTGGTTTTGTATCTTTTTCTGGTCGTCTTAAATGCACCGCTGATTTTTCTTCGTCTTACAAATCAGTATGATGGTTTGTGGAATCAGGATGACTATATGGCGGGAGAGTGGGAACTTTCCAATGGGAGATGGTTCTGGCCGTATCTGGATCATGCAAGATTTGGAATTTCCCTGGATCCTTTACCCAATCTTTTGGCGGCAGCAGGATTTGTTGGAATGGTGCTGCTTCTTGCCAGAGCGTTGCGTCTTTCCTGGACTAAGAGAACCTATCTGGCATCGATGTTGTTTCTTGCAAGTACAGGAATTACGTGTCAGCTCTCGTTCAGCTATATGTCGATTACATTTGCATTTTCTTCTGTAATGGGGGTGCTGGGAGTCCTTCTGATTATTTTGGATGCAGAAAGACGGGACCGGAAATATGGAATTCGATCAATTCTTATAGCGGGAGTTGTGATAGCGGTCATGATGGGCTGCTACCAGGCATCTCTTGGACTTTCCTGTTTGACGGCGCTTTTCTATGTAATGAAAAAGTTGTCAGGGACAGTTGGAAGTATACATAGTAACGATATAACATCCAATGCGTTGATTCAGTCTCGAAAGGAAGCCTTGCATTTTGCAGGGAAAATGTTTATTTCCTTGCTTGTCGGAGGTGTTTTCTACCTGATAGGGTTGAATCTGCATGAGAAGGTATTTCATGTTGAGCCGGCAGATTATCAGGGCTTTTCTGACTTAACACCAGCCTATCTGATCGTTCATCTTCCCAGGGGAATAGTGCATGCTTATGAAACCTTTTATGCTACATTCTGGAATGGTACTTTTCTGATTTTCCGAGGACAAAGAACCTTGGGAGTACGTATATTGTACTTAATTCCGATTGCTGTTCTTTTGGTTCTGTTTCTGAGAACGGTGAAAATGAATCTTGTGAATGGAATCTTATTTCTGGTATGTACGATTCTGATTCCTGTTTTTGCGAACAGCTTTTATTTACTTGCTCCTGAATCCGAGTGCCATATTCAGATGATTGTGCCGATGACCCTTGTGATTCCGTTGATATATATGTTGTGGGGGAGCAGTTGGTCAAGTGACGTTAGTTCTTGCAGGGCAGAAAAGGGGTTCAAGGCGAAAATGTGTTCTTGTGCAGTAACACTGGGGTGCGCTGCTTTACTGCCAGTATCTGGGGCAATGGCGTTGACGGATGAATATGCGATGTATTCTGGTCGTCAGGCGACCGGTACACTTGCGAGGGAAATTCTGCATGTCATGAACGCACAAGGCTATGATTACGCTAACGGAAGTGTGATGATTTTGGGAAATGCAAAGGAATCTCAGACATTTCCGATAACGGAGCTTTATGAGAAGGCAAATGAGTATGCGAAATACGGAAGCTGGACAGATGAAGTGGGCTTGAACAATCAGATTTGGGAAAAGGTTTATTCTGATTATTTAAGATTAAAGGTGTCTTTTGTGACGCGTGACACTTTGGAAACGATAAATAATATGCCGGAGCTTTCTCAAATGCCGTGTTACCCGGCAGCGGGTTCTGCTCAGAATATTTATGGCGTGGAAGTCATCAAACTCACGGAGCTTAATCAGAAATGAACGAACAGAATAAATTCAGCAACATTATAAGAAATAGAAAAAGAGAGTTTATAATTCTATACATCTATGCCCTTCTCCTGTATTCTCCGCTGATCGTGCTTCGTCTTACCAACAGCATGGATGGGATGTGGGATCAGGATGACCATGCGGCGGGGGCTGCGGAGCTGCGAATCGGACGGTGGTTCTGGCCTTATCTGGACAGACTTCGGATGAATGTTTCGCTGGATCCGCTGCCGACGATTGTTTCTCTGGCACTTTTTGTCGCAGGGATCCTGCTGATTGTTTCCGTTCTGCAGCTGCGAATGAGGGTTCTGACGTATGCAGCCGCAATGCTGTTTCTGTCGTCCCCCGCAGTTTTGTGCCAGCTTTCTTACAGCTACATGTCGATTACCTTTTCGACTTCGTTTCTTCTGGCCGTTCTTGCGGTATGGATCGAGGCAGGGGATCGTGGCAGCAGGAGAGGGAAGATCCTGCAGGTCCTTTTGTCCGGACTTGTTATTTCCGTGATGATGGGATGCTATCAGGCTTCACTGGGGGTTACCTGTGTGACAGCACTCGTCCTTTTCCTTTTCATGCTCGCCCGGGAGGAGAAGGGAGGGAGACGTCCCTGGTATTTTGTACTTCGTATGCTGCTTGCCTTGATTTTGGGTGCTGTTCTGTATGAAGCCTTTCTGCAGGCAAATCTTGCTTATTTTCAAGAAACGATGTCGGATTACAACGGCGCGGATGCAATTACGTTTTCCGGTGTGCTGGCTGGTCTTCCGGAGGCAATTCGCCATACATATTCATCGTTTCGCTTCTATTACGGGAACATCGGGTATCATTTCAGTGCGCTTCAGGGCAGCAGATGGTTTTATCTGTTGTATCTTGTTCCGGCAGCAGGCTGCATCGGACTTGTCATTCGCGGCGTAAAAAAGGGCGGTTGGCTTTGCGGACTTGTGATGCTTCTGGGGATCTTACTGCTGCCGGTTTTTGCAAACAGTTTCTTTCTTCTTGCAGCCGGATCGGAAACCATGATGCAGATGACCGCCGGGATGGCACTGACGCTTCCGCTTGTTCTGTGCTTCTGGACGGAGCTTTTGGATGGGAAGTTTCTTCACAAGGGAGCTTCATGGATACTTGCAGCTGGTATTTTTCTTTTGTGCTATGGCGCAGCAGGACAGGCTGTCATCGATCAGTATGCGATGTATGTTGGAAGACAGGTCTCCCTTTCTCTGGCAGATAACGTGATGGATGTGCTGGCCATTTCCGGAGTCGATTATACGGAGAATGTGGTTCTGGTATATGGGGCCCCTGCAGATTCTCCGCTGTTTGTCAGAACGGAGCTGTACCAGAAGGCAAATCCTTATGCACAGTACGGAAGCTGGAACGGGAACGTGGATCTCAATCGCCTCTGCTGGTCGCATTTCTTTGAACAGCAGCTTCGCGTGAACGTGAATTACGCAGAGGGCGACACGCTGGAGACGATTTATCATTCACCGGAGGTTGCGGAAATGCCGGTGTATCCGGCTGCTGGATCTGTGGCCAATGTGTGGGGCGTGACCGTGGTAAAGGTGTCGGAATAAGAACTTCCGGAGAAACCTTCAAATATGACCACAAACCAACAAAATCTGGCAAGTCCGTTTTATTTTTACTGTTCAATTTGACGGAAACAAAGGCTATAATGATAACCGTGAGGGTCTGGAATTATGAAACCGGACCTTCGCGGTTTTTTACTCTATCTTATGAGGAGGTATCATACATGATATTTCAGAAGAAACATCTGACAAGTATTGATGCCGGGCACTACAAGCATACCTGCGATTCGGCCACCGAGGTCATGCCGCTTCCTTCTGTTGTGAAGCTGTCCATGTCTGAGAACATCGGTGCTCCCTGCAAACCGCTGGTGAAGAAGGGGGACTACGTGAAGGTCGGTCAGCTGATCGGCGATACGGATGCCTTCCTTAGTGTTCCCGTGCATGCTTCGGTTTCCGGTACGGTGACCGGAATCGAGACGATCCGCAATGCCATGGGCGGGCAGGATACCCTGGTCTGCATCGAGCCGGATGGGAAGCAGGAGATGGCGGAGGATCTGAAGGCTCCTGTCATTGAGGACCAGCCTGCGTTCATCAAGGCAATGCGTGCATCGGGCCTGGTTGGTCTTGGCGGGGCATCCTTCCCGTCCTGGGTGAAGTTTAATCCGAAGAACTTAATCGATATTGATACACTGATCATCAATGGCGCAGAGTGCGAGCCCTTTATTACGTCCGATCACCGGACGATGCTGGAGGATGCACAGAATGTCATTGACGGCGCACTCGCACTGAAGAAGTGGCTGATCGCGGAGAACGTCTACATCGCCATCGAGGTCAACAAGCAGAATGCCATTGATAAGTTCAATCAGATGATCAGGGAGCAGAATCTGGAGGGCTTCCATGTCTTCCCGCTGCAGTCGCGTTATCCGAAGGGCGCAGAGCGTGTCCTGATTTATGAGGTGACCGGCAAGCAGTGTGACGCGGGTGTTCTTCCGGCGTCCCTGGGCGTCATCGTGTCGAACATTACCTCCACGGCATTTGTCGGTCAGTACTTAAAGGACGGAGTTCCGCTTGTCAGAAAGCGTCTGACGGTTGACGGCGACGCCGTTGCAGAGCCGAAGAACGTGATGGTTCCGAACGGCGCGCTTGTGCATGACATCGTAGAATTCTGCGGCGGCTACAAGAAGGAGCCGAAGAAGATTCTTCTCGGCGGTCCGATGATGGGACGCGCGATTTTCTCCGATGAGGTTCCGGTTGTCAAGGCGAACAACGCCATTCTAGCGTTCTCGGAGGACCTTGCGGTAATTCCGGAAGAGACGGCCTGCATCAACTGCGGACGCTGCCATACGGCCTGTCCGTTTAACCTTCTGCCGACGAAGTTTGCAGATGCCTATCAGCATAAGGACGTGAAGACGCTGCAGGATCTCCAGGTCATGCAGTGCATGGAGTGCGGCTCCTGCTCTTATGTATGTCCTGCACACAGACCGCTCGCATTCTATAACAAGCTGGCGAAGAATCTGGTAAAGGAGGCTGGCAAAAATGGCAGATAGTAAATTTAAGACCAATCTGACCGTATCCGCTTCGCCGCATCTTGTGACGCCGCTGGATACGAAGAAAACCATGCAGTATGTGGTTCTGGCATTGCTTCCGGCGACCGTCATGGCGACGGTGTACTTTGGAATCGGAGCGCTGCTCCGTGTGATTCTGGGGGCATTGTTCTGCTTCGTGTCCGAGTATTTGTACAACAGGCTGATGAAGAAGCGTGATACCACCGGTGACTGCTCCTTTGCGGTGACGGGTGTGATTCTTGCACTGAATCTTCCTGCAAACTTCCCGATCTGGATGGAAGCCATCGGCTGCGCGGTTGCGATTGTCATTGTGAAATGTCTGTACGGCGGCATTGGCAAGAACATTGCAAACCCTGCGATTGTCGGCCGAATTGTTCTGCTCCTGTCCTTTACGTCTTATATGACGACCTGGCCGCTCACCCGCTTCCAGAAGGCGGTGATCAGTACCGATGCGGTGACCGGTGCAACTCCCTTAGGAGAGCTTGCTGACGGAGCAGCCAGCCTTCCATCTCTTACGGATCTGCTGATCGGCAACATCGGGGGCGCGATGGGGGAAACCTGCACGATTGCGATTCTGATCGGCGGTATTTTCCTGATCTGGAAGAAGGTCATCAGTCCGCTGATTCCTCTGACGTTCATCGGAACGGTCTTTGTGTTCTCGCTGATTTATTATGCATGTGTCGGCGGAGCAGGACAGTATGGTGCATTTGGTATGGCAGTATATGAGATCCTGGCAGGCGGCGTGTTCTTCGGTGCGTTCTTCTGCGCAACGGATTACGTGACCTCGCCGATTATGAACATCGGAAAGATTATTTATGCGATCGGATGCGGTGTCTTTACCATGATCATCCGTCTGTTCGCATCGTATCCGGAGGGTGTATCCTTCGCGATTTTATTCATGAACGTGATGACTCCTTTGATTGACCGCTTTGTGGAGCGCCAGTATTACGGAATTGCCAGGGCAGAGAAGGTAGCGAAGAAGGCTGCTGCCAAGGCGGCCGGGAGCGCTTCCGCCGATGAGTCGAAGGGAGGTGCAAAGGCATGAGTAAGAGAACAAATGCAGCTTCTGCAGAAGAGAATTTCGGCAGGGAGTATGTCTATCCGGTTGTGATTCTGGTGGTCATCTGCGTGGTGACGACAGCACTTCTTGCAATCACGAATTTTATTTCCGCACCGATTATTGTGAAGAATCAGGAGGCGGCTGCAACGGCAGCGCGGAAGGAGCTTCTGACCGATGCGGATTCCTTTACCGCCATGGATACGGATCTTCAGGTATCGGAGGATCAGTCGGCAAAGGTGACAGAGGTTTATCAGGCAGACAACGGCGCGGGCTATGTCATTACGGTTGTGACGAAGTCCTTCGGCGGAGATCTTACGATGATGGTTGGCCTTACCTCGGACGGCTCGATCACGGGCGTCAAGGTGACAGACAGCGCAGATACGCCCGGTGTCGGCTCCAAGGATGCACAGCCGGAATATCTGGCGCAGTATGACGGACTTACTGAGCTGACTGCGCAGGATGTCAAGAAGGAGACTTCTGTGACGTCAGGCGGAGCGGCGTTCCAGTACATCACCGGCGCTTCGGTTTCCGGCACCGCCATTCATAAGGGCGTATATCTGGCGCTCGATCAGTTCAAGGCGTTAGGAGGTGCTCAGTAATGGAAGAAGTTCAGAAGAAATCAAAATTAAGCATCCTGACCAATGGCTTTATTAAGGAGAACCCGGTTCTGGTGCTGGTCATCGGTACCTGTCCGACGCTGGCAACCTCGACCTCGGTAGAGACCGGTCTTGGCATGGGACTTGCGGCGACGGCGGTTCTGGTCTGCTCGAACATCGTTATTTCGGCGCTCCACAAGCTGATTCCGGATAAGGTCCGCATTCCCTGCTTCATTACGGTTATTGCGGGCTTTGTTACCATCGTGCAGATGCTTCTTCAGGCGTTTGTGCCGTCTCTGTATTCGGCACTTGGTCTGTATCTGCCGCTGATCGTTGTAAACTGCATCATTCTCGGACGTGCCGAGATGTTTGCATCGAAGAACACAATGGGAGATTCGGCGCTGGACGGCCTCGGCATGGGGCTTGGCTTTACGCTGACGCTGTGCGTGATGGGCTCCATCCGTGAGATCCTTGGCTCCGGAACCTGGCTTGCGGGCGACTGGTTCGGTCTTGCACCCGGCTTCAAGGGAATTCCGATTCTGTCAAATTTCATTCCCGGCATGTCCATCATGACGATGGTTCCCGGCGGTTTCTTTGTTTTTGCCTGCGTGATGGCAGCAGTTCATCATCTTACCAGAGACAAGTCGAAGATTCGCAAGGACTTCGGCTGCAGCGCCTGCGCGATGGAGAGCTCCTGCTCTCCTGAGAGAAAGGCACTGGAGAGCGGCGCCTGCGCGGTGGATGAGAAGACGAAGGAAGCGATGAAGATCGCAAAGGCAGCAGAGGAGAAGAGCGCTGCCGCAAAGGCGGCCGCAGCTTCTGCTCCGGCATCTGAGAAGGAGGAGAAGTGATCATGAGCTTTACCAAAATGATTCTGATCATCATCTCGATGGTCCTTGTCAATAACTATCCGCTGGCACAGTTTCTGGGTATCTGTCCCTTCCTTGGTGTCTCCAAGGATCTGGACAGTGCAAAGGGCATGGGCATTGCGGTTACCCTGGTCATGGGACTTGCTTCCATCGTGACCTTCCCGATCCAGCAGCTCCTTTTGTCCTGCGGGATTGAGTACATGCAGACGGTCGTCTTCATTCTGGTCATTGCGGCACTGGTGCAGTTTATTGAGATGTTCATGAAGAAGAACATGCCGGCGCTGTATACCTCACTTGGTATCTATCTGCCTCTGATTACCACAAACTGCGCAGTTCTCGGTGTCTGCATTTCCAATACCGAGGATTACACGGTTGCGGCAGTCGGATCCTTTGGCGCAGCATATGTTTATGCGATTCTGCAGGGCTTTGGCGGCGGCCTCGGATTCTGGTTTGCCATGATGATCATGGCCGGCGTCCGTACGAAGCTTCAGGATCAGTCAGCGATTCCGAAGGCATTTCAGGGAGTTCCGATTATTCTTACCACGGCGGCAATTCTGTCTCTGGCGTTTATGGGATTCTCGGGAATGATCTGAATGGTCTGAAAGGATCGGTTAGGAGAGGTATCATTATGAATTTGATCATTATTGCAATTGTACTGATCCTTGTGGTTGGTCTTATTGCCGGAGTCCTTCTTTCCTATGCGTCGAAGGTATTTGCGGTGAAGGAGGATCAGCTGTTTCTGGATCTGCGCGCAGAGCTTCCCGGCGCAAACTGCGGCGGCTGCGGATATGCGGGCTGCGATGACTACGCACATGCTCTTGCGAATAAGAATGCAGCAGAGCCGGTTCCCTGTACGAAGTGTGCGGTCGGCGGTCCTGCGGTTGCGGCAAAGCTTGCGGCGACCCTTGGAACAACCGCGGGAGATGTGGAGCGTCAGGTTTCCTTTGTTGCCTGCAACGGAACCAGGGAGAATGCGAAGCCCCTGTATGAGTATTCCGGAAGAGTGGAGAGCTGCGCGGCAGCAAAGACTCTGTTCGGAGGCTCGAAGGAATGTCCCTACGGCTGCATCGGTCTGGGCGACTGTGTGAATGCCTGCGAGTTTGATGCCATCCATCTCTGCGATGGTGTCGCAGTGGTCAATCCGGATGTATGTACCGCCTGCGGCAAGTGCATTAAGACCTGCCCGCAGCACTTGATTTCACTGAAGCCTGTTTCGGAGAAGGTTTTCGTTCAGTGCTCCAACAAGGATCTTGGCAAGGCGGCGATGGCAGTCTGCAAGACCTCCTGCATTGCATGCCGGATGTGTGAGAGAACCTGCCAGCATGATGCGGTCCATGTCGTGGACAATGTGGCAGTGATTGATCCGGCGAAGTGCATCGGCTGCGGCGAGTGTGCGGCGAAGTGTCCGAAGCATGCCATTCTGGATCTTGCGAAGAAGGCATGACGCAGGCAAGGAGAGTACAGACAATATGAGAATAATCAGAAAGAGCCCGGGAAAAAGGACAACGGGGAGAGCGTTCTTCCGGAGTCTGGAGTTCTGGCATCTTTTCTTCCGGATTGTTTTGATTGTGAGTCTGATTCCGCTCGCTGTCATTTCTTTTTACAATCATGCCAGCGCGGATGACTATGCATTTTCCAATTACCCGCATCATGCGTGGGAGGCGACAGGCAGTCTTCTGGGATTTTTCCAGGGCTGCCTGAAGCAGCTTCACTGGAGTTATACCTCCTGGCAGGGATGCTTTACGGCAGTGATTCTGGGAACTCTGGATCCGGTAGCATTCGGAGATTCCTGGTATGCAGCGGTCGCATTTATTACCTTTGGATTACTGATTGTTTCCAATTTGGTCTTCTGGAGAACGCTGTTCGGACGGCGGGCGGATTCACAGACGCAGAGAAGACAGCGGATGCTGGCAGATATCGCGGCCTGTGTGACTTCGCTTGCGATGATTCAGCTGGTTCCCAGGGCACTTGACATGTTTTTCTGGTGGGATGGAGCGGTGAATTATCTGCCGTTTTATACATCCATGCTGCTGCTTTCTGCCGTGCTGATTCAGATTTACCGGGAGGAGCAGCTTTCTGCTCCGAAGCTGGTGCCTGCAGCAATCCTTTCCTTCCTGTCGATGGGAGGAAACTATGCTACGGCACTTGTGAACCTTTTGCTTGTCCTTTCGTTTGCACTGCTTCTTCTGGTTCGGCGAAGGAGGGGATGGATTCCGTATCTGGCGATTCTTGTTTCGGGAGTTCTTGGCCTTGCCGTGAGCGTGCTGGCTCCGGGAAACGGAATTCGGATGGAGCAGGAGGGAAGCTCCGGGACCGGCTCTCTGGTACAGGCGGTCATTCATTCAATTTCCCTTGCAGGACAGAGTATTCAGCAGCAGACGGGTGTTATGCTTCTCTTGCTTCTGGCGCTTCTTGTCCCTTTTTTCCTGCTTCTCGTTCGGGAATGGGATACGGAGGAAACGAAGAGTGGGAACGACTTCTGGTCACTTCCTGCATTGCCGGTGCTTCTTCTTTTCTTTCTGATTTATGCGGCAAGCTATGCGCCGACGGTGTACGTCTATGGAGACGGCGGCCCCATGCGGGTGGAGGATGTGCGGTTCTTCTACATGGTCACCTTTGGTGCGGTATCGGAGTTTTTTCTTATCGGAAAGGTTTACCATGCGCTCCGGGAACAGGCATGTTCAGAAGTGCCCTGGCTGTCCCGATGGGTGGTATCGATTGTTGTGTTTATCGTCTTGTTTACGGGAATGTACTATGTGCTGCCGAGAGAGAATCGGGAGACTCTGACCAGCCTGTGTGCGGCCAGGTCTCTTCTGATCGGTGAGGCGCAGCGCTACGACAGGGAGATGAAGGAGAGAGCGGCTCTTCTGAATGATCCGGCAACGGACGGGCAGGATGTCGTCGTGAAGGCGGTGAGCGAACGGCCGTATCTTCTGTTCCTGTATGGGCTTGAGCTGACAGAGGATCCCGACTACTGGATTAACAGGACGGTTGCAGAATATTATGACAAGAAGAGTGTCACTTTGGAGGATATCAATTTGGAAGCGCCTGAATGAGCAGGTGGGCAATCATTCCGTTGATCAGTCCGGTTATGATACCGGAGAGGATCATAACAGGGAAGTAATAGACAAGATTTAAGCTGGAAAGAAGCAAAATCGCGATGAACAGCTGGCCGAGATTATGGAAGACGCCTCCGGTCATGCTGACGCCGAGAATGGAGAACAGGTCGGATTTACCGGCCTGTTTTCTTTTGCGGTTGATGCGAAGGAGAAGGCTCATGGAAGCAAGGCTTGCTGCGGCACCGGCTGCAGAATAGAGCATGCCAAAGGGGCCTGAGAACAGGAAGCCTGCAAGCAGAATGCGGACTGCATTGATGAAAAGAGCCGCACGCGTGTCCATACGAAAGAGAGCAAAGACGACAACAAGATTGGCAAGACCGAGCTTTATCCCCGGAAGTCCCGGCTGAAAGGGAATGAGTGATTCCAGAAAGGAGAGCACAAAGGCAAGCGCTGCGAGCATGGCAAAGGTTGTCAGCTGTTTTACGGGAAGGGGATTTTTATTGATGGATGAGTTCTTCATAGTTCTTGCCTGTTTACCTCACTATGGCATCGTAGTATGGACTGGAGTCGGAACCTGCGTCGGAGTTTGCATCTGTGTCGGAGTCCGGAGCTTCATCGGATGGCGGGAGAATTTCGGACACGGGGAGAATTTCGGCACTCAGCCGATGGGGGAGGCAGACAATCATCTGACCGGGCTTTGAGATCACGCCGGATCGGATGCAGATCTGATTCTTGCAGTCAGAGGCTGTCATGGCTGCGGTTCCGCCCGAGATGGTCAGCGTATTGTTCCCGTAGCTGCTATGAATCTCCAGGGTCTGATCCTCAGACAGGGAGTAGGAACCATACAAATCCCCGGCAATACGTATCTCGAGGACAGCATTTTCTTCTTTATGATTTCGATGAGAAGAAAGCGTGCTGCGAAGAGCCGGAGACAGTGCAATCAGAAGCGCTGCTGCAAGGAAAGCAGCAAGGAGAAGGACATCGCCTTTTTTTATCTCTTTAAACATGATAAACTTGTTCTGTTTTACAGTTGGATGGACGGAGTTAGAAATACAGCGTTGAATACAAGGCATGGTGGGAATTTACTCATAAGGAGATTGCACTGCATTCCTGCTGCCGCGCGAAGGCTCTTTGGGAGAAAGCCTTTTTCAAGAAGGCTTTTCTGGAGCATTCTGGCAGCCGTAGTGATTATAACACAGGCCGGCTGCGGGCAGATACAACCGCATGGGAAGGCTGAAGAGCCGGTTGCCAGGGAAAGCTTTTATTTTGACACGATTTGTCAGATTACGATTTACGGAATCCGTCAATCAGACGCTTCTTCCGGTGCAGGCCGAGAGGAAGGGGCATCCTTTTCTGTAAAAGCAGAGAGTGCCATTGCGGATGCTTTTTCCCTTTGTGATGAATATGAAAAACTCTTCAGCAAGACGAAGGAAGGCTCTGATATCTGGAACATCAATCACGCGGAGGGAGATCCGGTTTCCTGTGATGCCAGAACAATCGATGTGCTGGAAGAAGGCATTGCATATGGAAAGCTTTCCGGCGGGAAGTTTGATATTACAGTCGGAAAGGCGGAGGATCTCTGGGATTTTCACGGGGAGTCCCCGAAGGTGCCGGATTCGAAATTGCTTTCGGAAGCGGTTCGGCATGTTGACTATCGGAACATTCAGATTGATGCGGACCAGAAAATCGTGTCTTTGAAGGATCCTGAGACGGAGATCGATCTTGGCGGGATCGCCAAGGGATATATTGCGGACAGGGTGTGCGAGAAGCTTCGGGCCGAAGGTGTGACCTCGGCTATCGTCAGCCTTGGAGGGAATATCGAGTGCATTGGCGGGAAAACGGATTCTGCCGGGAATACGACGGAGGAAACCGTATTTTCTCCGTTTACCATTGGAATTGAAACGCCGTATTCGGACCGGAAGGAGATCGTGGGATCGTCGCTTCTTATGGATGGCACCATGGTGACCTCCGGCGTATATGAACGTTTTTTTACGGAGAATGGGAAGGAGTATCACCACATTCTGGATGTGAAGACCGGATACCCGGCGGATTCGGACGTGCTTGGCGTGACGATAAAGGGTGAGAAAGGAACATCTGGAGACTGCGACGCGCTTTCCACTGCCTGTCTGATCCTGGGATCCGAGGAGGGAAAGAAGCTGATGGAAGGAATGGATGGCTATGAGGCGCTGTTCCTTCTTCGTGACGGCTCTGTGAAGATGACCTCCGGAATGCAGTTTACGCCTGCCGGGTGATATATGTATAAAAGGAATCAGGAAGAAAGATGGAAGAACAGAAGAACAGGAAGCAGAACGATTATATGATCCGCGGGATCGCAGCGAACAATGAGATCCGGTGCTTTGCCATTACAGGACGGGATCTGGTGGATAAGGCAAGATCGTCGCACGGGACAAGTCCTGTCGCGACGGCAGCGCTTGGACGGACGATGATGGGGGCACTTATGATGAGCGACATGCTCAAGAATGACGATGACCTTCTGACGATCCGCTTTGACGGCGACGGCCCTCTGGGGTCTATTGTTGTTACGGCAGATCATCACGGCAATGTAAAGGGCTACGTGCAGCAGCCTCTTGTGATGCTGCCCCTGAAGGCAGACGGGCATCTGGATGTCGGACGCGCAGTCGGAAAGGGGACGCTGACGGTGATCCGGGACCTGGATCTGAAGGATACGTACAATGGGCAGATTGCGATACATTCCGGTGAGATTGCGGACGATCTGACGCATTATTTTGCGGAGTCGGAACAGATTCCGTCTTCGGTTGGTCTTGGCGTTCTGGTTGATACGGATCATACGGTGAAGAAGGCGGGCGGTTTTCTTATTCAGCTGATGCCCTTTGCTTCGGATGAGACCATCAGCCGGCTGGAGAACAATCTTTCCGCTATCCGCTATGTGACGGAGATGCTGGAGGATGGTATGACTCCGGAAGACATGCTCCGGGAGGCACTGAACGGATTTGATGATCTTCGGATTACGGATACAACTGAGGTTCAGTTCTTCTGCAACTGCTCGAGAGACCGCGTGTCCAGGGCGCTTGCACTTCTTGGAGATGAGGAGCTGGCTTCGATGATCAGGGATCAGAAACCGGTAGAGCTTTCCTGCAGTTTCTGCGGAAGAAAATATGCATTTTCCGTGGCAGAGCTCGAGCAGATTAAGACAGAAGCACAACACAAATGAGTATCACTTCGATTTCCTTTGCACTGTTTCTGTGCATCGTATTCATCCTGTATTACACGGTATTTGCAGGCAAAAGACAGTGGATCTGTCTGCTGCTTGCAAGTACTGCTTTTTATGTGTTCTCGGGGCCAAAGAACCTGGTATTTCTTGTTCTGACCGCACTGACCTGCTGGGGGAGCGCTCTTTGGATGGAGCGGTGGACTCTGGCTTACAAATCCCTCCGTGCGGCGCAGAAATCCGAAAATCCGGAAAAAGCTGATGGGAACGGAGCTTCCGAATATTTCAGCGGAATGACCGTTCGCGAGGCGAAGGCCGCAGCGCAGAAGAGGAAGAGAGACATTCTGCTTCTGGCACTTCTTCTTAATTTCGGTGTTCTTGCACTCGTTAAGTATTGGGGCGTTTCGTACCATGGATGGCTTCTTCCGCTTGGAATGTCCTTTTATACCTTTCAGGCACTTGGATATCTTATCGATGTCTATAACGGGAAAATCAGGGCTGAGCGCAATTTTCTGCATTATTTCCTGTTTGTGTCCTTTTTCCCGCAGCTTGTGCAGGGGCCGATTGGCCGCTATGATCAGCTGCAGACACAGCTTCTTGGAGAGCACAAGGCTTCTTTTGAACAGTGGAAGCGCGCGATGCTTCTGATTCTGTTCGGTCTGATGAAAAAGTATGCGATTGCGAATGTGCTGGCTCCCGCGATCGCAGTGTTGCTGGATGACAACATCCGGACGATTCCGGGCTCTGCGGTGGTATTTGCGATTCTGATGTATTCGTTTCAGCAGTATGCGGATTTTTCCGGCGGCATTGATATTGTGACCGGTGCGGCGCAGCTGCTTGGAATCGAGCTTGCGCCGAACTTCCGGCAGCCTTATTTCTCGATTTCGCTTGGAGATTTCTGGAGAAGATGGCACATCTCACTGGGAGCCTGGATGCGGGATTATGTCTTTTATCCGTTTGCCCTTTTGAAGCCGGTTCAGAAGCTTGGGAAGAAGATTTCAAAACGGTTCGGGAAGCATTTGGGCGTTGTTCTTCCTGCATCGATTGCGAACATTCTGGTTTTTTTCCTGGTTGGAATCTGGCACGGACCGGAAGTGCACTATATTCTCTGGGGGTTGTATAATGGAATCGTCATTGCGGTTTCGGATATCGGCGCGCCTCTTTTCTGCTCGTGGAATGAAAAGCTTCATCTGAAGACAGAATCCAGGGGAATGCATTTGTTCCGGGTAGCAAGGACGTTTGTCATTGTGAACATCGGATGGTATTTTGACCGGATTTATCAGTTCGGGGATTGCATGCAGGCCTTTGCAGCTACCTTTGTTCCGGGACGATTTCAGCTTGCAGAGCTTGGCACTGTAATTCGCTGTTATCTGACGGAGCCTGGAATTCTCGCGGGAAAGGGGATGCTTCTTGTTCTCCTCGGCATGCTGGTTCTTCTGGCAGCAGATCTTCTTCATGAACAGAAGAGAACGTTCTATGATGTGCTTGCGATTCGGCCGAGAGCGGTTCGGTGGTGCTGCCTGTATGCGCTGATGCTGCTTGTGCAGCTGGCAATTGATTTTTCCAATGCATCATCGGCGTTTATGTATGCAAATTTCTGAAGCTGTTTCGTAAAAATGAGGAATGCGTGCATGAAGAAATGGAAAAAGCTTCTTATCATTTTTGTATCTGCGGCACTGCTTGTGGGTGCGGTTCTTGTTCTGAAGCCAAGGTATGACGCGTTCATAGAGCGGGACAACATGGAAACCTGCTATGATGCAATGTACTGGACCGGGATCTGGTATCATCTGGCAATTCAGGAAAAACTGGAAAATGGAGAGAGTGAGCAGGATATCGATTATGAGGAGTTGCTGCGAAAGGTTATCGCGGCTCATTATGTAATCACTGTGGATGACAATCTGGAGTCCGGTGATTTCTGCCGCGCGGGTGGAAAGGTAAAGTTTTTCATCAATACAAAGACTCATCGACTCTCTGTTTCCTGTGATGCTCCTATGCACCATAATTTCTCTGATGAATTCATTACAGAAGGATTTATAGGAGAACTTCAAAATGTATCTTCTGGTTTAAATTAATTCTGTTGCCGAACAGGCAGGAAGGATAAATAATGATGAACTTCAAACAAAAGTGGAATCTTGTGACAGCAGTTATAGCGGCAGTGGCACTCCTTTTCGGTTTTGCACTCGGACGCGTTTCAGGTATGAATGCAAATAAAAATGTGCCGGGAGCAGAGACGGAGACTCTGGTCAGTGACAATACGGATACTGCCGGGACCACGCAGGAGCAGCAGGAGGAGAATTCAGGTGAGGGAGACACTGCTTCGGAAAAGGACTTGAATTCGGATCTGAAAGATGCGGCAGACCAGGAATATGCTTCCAAAGGTCAGACATCAGAGCTGATCCGGCATGAGGCACAGACGGAGATTCCGACGGAGATTACAACGATTGACCCCTCGGAAATCGAGAACCCGACACTGCAGGAGGCACCGCTCCCTGCGGGCGTCGCTTCCACGCTCTATGGAAAGACCGGCAAGGCAATGTTTCAGGTGGTAGTCCTTGGCGATTCGCAGTTTGCGAATTTCCTCGGAACAGAGGGACTTGGCTATCTTTTGTCCCAGAAGCTCCATGCGAATGTCTACAACCTTGCTCTTGGCGGTAAGTGTGCGGCGGCAGAGCAGGAGGACAGGGGCAAGGATATGTCCCAGTGGGGAACGACCTGCGGGGTCAATCTGATGAAGGCAATTGTCGGGGAACAGGACACCACCTGTCTGAATGGCTGGGATTATCAGATGAATGTATTCAACAGCTGTGATTTTTCCAAGACGGATCTGTTTGTGTTGGAATACGGTGTAAACGACTACCTCTCAAAAAAGCCGATGTACGATGAGAACGATCCCAGCAGTGTGTACACTTACTTCGGAGCTCTGGAATCCATGATTCTCGACATTCGGAATTATTTCCCGGAGGCACAGATCCTTGTCTGCACACCGACCTATGCACAGTTCTGGCAGGGAGGAACCGGCGCTTTCCTTGGTGACTCCAATATCATAAACAACGGCTATGGAACGCTGTATAACTATGTGGAGACAGCAACGCACCCTGCAGGGGGACATCAGAATACATCGACGGTGAACGAATATGAAAACTCCGGGATTAATCCGTATACCGCATCGGAGGATCTACTGGATGGTATCCATATGACGGATGCCGGAAGAGTGAAGTATGCGAACCTGCTGAGCAGAGTGGCGCTTCGAGCAATGGGATATGACATTGATGAGGGAGTGGATCCGGATACGATTGACTGGATCAGCCAGAATCCGAAGGGAAAATGAGCCAGAAGCCGATAAAGGAGACCCTAGCGGTCTCAGACAACAGTCTTGACTTGCTGCGCCTGTTTGCAGCGCTGCAGATCGCAATCACGCATTATCTGAATCTTTCCCTGTTGAGGTATGGAATCAGTTACAAGGGGGATCAGTTTCTTCTTGGTTTGAAGCGGGTTCTTTCTTTGTATCCCGGACTGATTATTCTGCTTGCAATCAGTGGATTTCTGATGGGGGAATCCTTAAACCGTGCCTCTGGAAGAAAGGATTTTGTTCTGAAACGTTTCCGGAGAATTTATCCTGGTCTGTGGGTTTGTATGCTGCTGATTGCTGCACAGGTTTACATCTTGATGGGACCTGAAAGCGTTCCTTCGGCGCAGATGCTTCGCTGGGGAGTTGTGCAGGGACTGGGAGCAGCCTATACCCCGGAATTTCTTCAAGGCTTTGCAACTGGGAGCCTGAATGGAACGCTGTGGGCCATTATGGTGGAGCTTCAGCTGTATGTTCTGGTTCTTATCTTCTGGAAGCGGATTCTGGCTTGGAGCCGCGGAGCATGGCATGCCGGACTTGCGGCTGCGATTCTTCTGAATCTTCTGTGTTGGATTGCGGAACAGAGAATGCTTTTGCCGGAAGGAGCTTTGAAGCTGCTGCAGAGAAGCTTTCTGCCCTACCTTTTATGGTTCTATCTGGGATTTTATCTGTGGAGATTCCGGAATGAGCTTCTTACTGGTCTTTCCGGAAGATGGCCTTTACTTCTTGCAGGATACACGGCTTGCAAAGCCTGCTGTATGGCATTCTCGCTGCCGCTTCCCGGCTATTATGCAGATCTTATGACAAGCATTCTGCTTCCACTGACGGTTCTGTCCTGTGCCTATGGCTGGGGCAGCCACAGGCTGAAGGCAGATTTGTCCTATGGTATCTTTTTATATCACTGGCCTCTGATCAATCTGATCTTTTTCCTGGAGCTTCCGACGAAGGTGAGCCATATACCCCTTTTTGTGTGTTATTTAGTGTCTTTTCTGACACTGGGAGTAATGTCGTGGTATGTAGTTGAGAGACGGATTGTAGGAGCAAGAAAGTAGGAGGGCAGATGGTTCAACTGCTGATTTTGTGGGGATACATTTTTGCAATGAATGCCTGCATTGGAACCGGCGTTTTGAAGGTTTTGGAGAAGTGTATCTATGGATGGAAGAACACCTCGTCTTCTGAACAATTCGCGGTTTCATGGACAGAGCTTGCGGGAGTGATCACAATCACCGTTTATGCTGAGATCGTTAGTTTGTTTGGTGCAGTGGGGCAAATTGCTCATTTGCTGCTTCTTGGATTGGCCGTTTTCTTTACGTTCTGGTGCAGAACGACGATAAGAAAGATTGCCGGCAAAATACTGAAAATTCTTTTCTCCTGGGATGGGGTACTGTATCTGTGCTTGATTTTGCTGACTGCTCTCTTTGCATCACGCGGACTGCAGCATACAGATACGGGAATTTATCATGCACAGATGATTCACTGGTATGAAGACTATGGAGTAGTCAAAGGTCTCGGAAATCTTCAACAGCATTTTGCATACAACAGCTCAAGCCTTGCTTATGCAGCTGTTTTTTCTATGAAGTGGCTGGTTGGACAATCACTTCACGGAACTAATGGATTTTTGCAGGCGTTCTTGGTGGTGTGGGCAGTTCGCGGATTTCGCGGCTTCTGGAGGAGAAAGAATCATCTTGCGGATGGATGCCGGTTTGCCATCCTTGTTTATGCCTTGGTTGTATCGGAGCGCATCATGTCTCCGGCAACGGATTTTTCTTCGATGTATCTGGTTTTATGGGTTATCTGTATTTGGGCTGATCTCCTGACGGGTGATAAAAATGCAGAACTCATGCAAATTCATGGATACGCACTTCTTAGCGTTGCGGCTGTTTTTGTTGCAACCTGTAAGCTGTCTGCAGGATGTCTTGTAATTCTGGCACTATACCCTTTTGTGAAGCTGTTGCGCAGGCGGCAGTGGAAGAGTATCTTTATTTATATTTTCTGTGGTGTGTTGGTGTTGGCACCGTGGCTTATTCGTAATGTTCTGATTTCCGGCTGGCTTCTTTACCCGTTTACAGCACTGGACTTGTTTCATGTGGACTGGAAAATCCCGGCTGAATATGTACAACACGACTCGGATCAGATCAAGGTTTGGGGAAGATGCTTGTATGATGTTGCCAGAATTGATGAATCTCCTTTATCTTGGTTCCCGGTCTGGTGGGCTGAGAAAAGACGTGAGGAGATGATGCTTCTTATTGGAAATGTAATTGCTCTGGCAGGTCTTGCTCTTGGGGGAGTGCATACTGTATTTGTGAGGCGAGAAAAACTTCCGTGGGATAAGATGATGCTTTATGTGGCAATTCTTTGTTCCATTGCAGGTTGGTTTCTAACCGCACCGTTTATCCGATATGGTTTGGCTTTTTTGCTTCTCCTGCCTTGTATGGTGATTGGAGAATGGATCAGGCCGATACGGATGGGGCCAGTCAGAATTGTGTCAGGATTTGGTTGTGTTGGAGTTTTTCTTTGCCTTGGAATGTTTTGGGATTATTATGTCCTGTTCAATCTGGTATGGATAAAGCAGAATATGGGATCCCGGTATTATGTGGTTCAGCAGGACTATGACCTGCCGGAAGTGTATTCATATGAAATCGAGGGAGGACTTACGGTTTATATCCCGAAACAAGGAGAAAATATCAGCTACTACGCATTTCCGGGAGATGCATATCAATCAATGGCAGAACGCGTAAAAATGCGCGGGGAAAACATCCGAGATGGATTCATGATGAAATAGCATTGCGATAGCAGACAATAGCCTGGCAAGAAAACATATTCTGGAATATCTGACAACAGCGCAAATATTCGGAACAGGATTTTAAGGAAATCGGTTGACATGAAGGCGTGGTGTACGGTATGATACACCTTGCTTGCAGAAGTGGCGGAATTGGTAGACGCGCAGGCTTCAGGTGCCTGTGGCAGCAATGTCGTGTGGGTTCAAGTCCCATCTTCTGCACTCGGTATAAACCGAATATTTGCAGAAGAGGCGGTTGTCTCTTCTGCAAATTGCTTAGAAGGATAGGATTCTTTCGAAACGGTTTTCTTCTGAGCTGCAATTACATACGCGGGAGTGTCGGAATTGGTAGACGAGCAAGATTAAGGTTCTTGTGACTGCAAGGCCGTGTGGGTTCAAGTCCCATCTCCCGCATTACGCGGTCATAGCTCAGCTGGGAGAGCGCGTCCTTGACGTGGACGAGGTCGCAGGTTCGAGCCCTGCTGGCCGTACTTTTAAGAACCCCCGTAGATTCAAGAAAACCTTGGATTTACGGGGGTTTTGTTGCTGTGAGAAGATTGCTCGCAGAGCGATTATGATAGTGAAAGAGCCTTTGGGAAGCAGAAGTTGACACGAAAGTTGACACGATTCAGTTGGTGAAAATCATCTCTGCAGAAGCATTTCCTCGAATAGGGATGAATTTCATGGCGGAAAATCATCTCTGGTGAAACATTTCCTCAAATAAGGATGAACTCCGCGGCAGAAAATCATCTCTGCAGAAACATTTCCTCGAATAGGGATGAACCCCGCGGCGGAAAATCATCCCTGCAGAAACATTTCCTCGAACGGGGATGAACTCCGCGGTGGAAAATCATCCCTGCAGAAACATTTCCTCGAATAGGGATGAACTCTGCGGCAGAAAATCATCCCTGATCAAACATTTCCTCGAATAAGGATGCATGCCGCAGCGGAAAACCTAGAAAAATGAAAAAAGAAAAAAGGAAATCCGCCGTCGGTGCAGAATATTAAATATATATGTGACTGTGTGCAAATAGCGCCGGCTATTGGCCGGCTTTGCGGAGCTTAACGTCCGCGATGCGGCAGGAGGCAGGAATGAAGGAGACGGGGACGCAGAACCAGCTTTTGATCCGCGAACAGCTTGAGGAGCGCGAGAAGGAGATCCTTGCGCCGTGGGCGGCCTTTTCGGCGAAGTCGAGGGGCAGGCGACGGGAGGAGCCTGAGGATGATCTGCGGCCGGTGTTTCAGAGAGACCGGGACCGGATTCTGCATTCCAAGTCGTTCCGGAGACTGAAGGATAAGACGCAGGTGTTCATCACACCGGACGGGGATCATTACCGGACGAGGATGACGCATACGCTGGAGGTCTCTCAGAATGCGAGAACGATCGCCAAGGCGCTGCGGCTCAACGAGGACCTGACGGAGGCGATTGCGCTGGGGCATGACCTCGGACATACGCCGTTTGGGCATGCCGGCGAGCGAGTTCTGAATCGTCTGTGTCCGGAGGGCTTTGACCATGCGCAGCAGTCGGTGCGGCTTGTGGAGGTTCTGGAGAAGGACGGGCAGGGACTGAATCTGACATGGGAGGTCCTGAACGGCTTTGCCAACCACCAGACGGCAGGAAAGCCTGCGACACTGGAGGGAAGGATCGTCCGCTATTCGGATAAGATTGCATATTTTCATCATGACATGGATGATGCGATCCGGGGAGGAATTCTTTCGGACGGCGATGTGCCGGAAGAGATCGCAAAGGTTCTCGGGCATACCATGGAGGAGCGCCTGGACACCTACGTGCACGACATCATCTCCAATTCAATGGGAAGACCTGTTCTTGAGATGTCGGAGGCGGTCGAGAAGGCATATGGTCAGTTCCGGGATTTCATGTTCGAGAACGTCTACACGAATCCGAAGGCCAAGGGAGAAGAAGCCAAGGCCATGGGGATTGTGGAGCAGCTGTTTCGTTATTATTACGAGCATGTGGAACGTCTGCCGGAGTATCTGAAGGATCGCATGGAGAAATTCGGGGATTCACGGGAGCGCATCGTGTGTGATTATATTTCTTCGATGACAGACCGTTTTGCGATAGCAAAATACGAGGACATTTACGTGCCGAAGTGCTGGCAGTAGGCGGGAAACGCCTGCGGGATGAAGCACCATCAAAAGGAACGACGCCTACAGGATGAAGCACCATCAAAAGGAACAATGCCTGCAGGATGAAGCGGCTCAGAAGGAAAAACTGCGCGCCTGGGCACCGGAGGCAGGAAAGAAGAAGGGAATGTATTATCCGGAAGAAATTGTGGAGCAGGTGATTGCGGCGAACGACATCGTCGATGTGATCGGCTCCCATGTGCATTTGAAAAAAAGCGGTGCCAGCTTTATGGGGCTGTGTCCGTTTCATAATGAGAAGACGCCTTCGTTTTCGGTGCACCCGGGCAAACAGGTTTTTCACTGCTTTGGCTGCGGCGAGGGCGGGAACGTCCTGACCTTTCTCATGAAATATGAGAATTACAGCTTTCAGGAGGCTCTGAAGGTTCTGGCGGATCGGGCGGGCATCAAGCTTCCCGAAGCAAATTATTCGGAGGAGGCAAGAAAGCGAAACGATCAGAGAGCAGAGCTTCTTGCGATCAACAAGGAGGCTGCCACGTATTATTTCAAGCTTCTCCGGTCTCCGAAGGGGAAAAAGGGGCTTGCGTATTTTGAGGAGAGGAAGCTGTCTCCGCAGACGATGAGTTCGTTCGGACTTGGCTTTGCGGATGGCTCCAGTTCGGATATGGTTTCGCATCTGAGGTCGAAGGGCTTTTCCGATGAGAACATTCTGCTCTCCGGCATTGCCGCCTATGACGAGAAGAGGGGACTTCATGATAAGTTCTGGAACCGTGTGATTTTCCCGATCATGGATGTGACGAACCGTGTGATCGGCTTCGGCGGCAGAGTCATGGGCGACGGAAAGCCGAAATATCTGAACTCTCCGGAGACGCCGGTCTTTGACAAATCGAGAAATCTGTACGGGCTCAACATCGCAAAGAAGACAAAATGCGGCTATTTTATCCTCTGTGAGGGCTACATGGATGTCATCGCGATGCATCAGGCGGGCTTTACGCAGGCGGTTGCATCCCTTGGGACGTCGTTCACGGACGGGCAGGCCGCGGTTTTAAAGCGTTATGTGAAACAGGTTCTTTTGTCCTATGATTCGGACGGCGCGGGCGTCAAGGCGGCGATGCGCAACATCGGAATCCTGCATGCGGCGGGGCTCACCGGAAAGGTGGTGAACCTGGAGCCCTATAAGGATCCGGATGAGTTTATGAAGAATCTCGGACCGGAGGAGTTTCAGAAGCGTCTGGATCAGGCGGAGAACTCGTTTTTCTATCAGATCCGGCAGATTGAGAAGAACTATCGGATGGAGGATCCTGCCTCCAGGTCGGAGTTTTATCATGAGATTGCAAAACGCCTGTGCGGTTTTGCGGATGAGATCGAGCGGGATTCGTATGTAAAGGCCATGTCGCAGAAGTACTTTATCGACGAAGGGATGCTGCGGCGGGAGGTTGCCTCTTACGGAAGAGTTCTGACGGGGCAGGAAGGGCAGGCCGATGCAAGGCGGGAGGACCGTTTTGCAGGGGCCTATCCGCAGACGGCAGCTTCACCGGCTGTGCGGCCCAAGGACCCGACGGCAGATAAGCGCATGTCGACACTGGAGCGGGCAAAAATCCGGAATGAGTGTCTCCTTCTTACCTGCGTATCGGATGATCCGGGACTGTATCCGCAGATTCGCGATTACATTTCCGCGGAGGATTTCTCGGAGGGAGTACCGCGGCAGGCGGCAGAGAAGTATTTTGCCATTCTGGAGAAGGAAGCAGGAGACAAGCTCGCGCAGGCTTCCGGAAACGGCGTACGGCCGCATGCATCGCCCTCGGTGGTGATTGCGATGTTCGAGGATGAGGAGGAGCAGCGGCAGGCGGCGGCCTTGTTTGAGACAAGGCTCCCCGGAATCGGCGAGGAAGAGGTCCAGAAGCTTCTGCGGGATGTGCTCTGCTCGGTCAAACGCAATTCCATTGACCGGCTGTCGGCGAATATGACCGATGCGGCGGCCCTCGGGAAGCTGATGAAGGCCAGAAAGGACCTTGCGGCGCTTCAGAAAATCCCGCTGGTTCTGATGATACCGGGAAGTGAGTCGTAGAGTGGCGTCGTCCGGGCGTATCCGGACCAAATTCAGCAATAAGACCAGAAAGATGGCTGGAGTGATGAGAAAAGAATGCCGCCTTGAGCGGCAGGGAGGATGTTATGGCGAAGAAGAAAGCAGATGAACTGACAGAAAACAAGGAGCTTGTTCAGGCGGAGGAAAAGCCTGCGAAGAAGCCTGCAGCCAAAGGCGGAGCAAAGAAATCCGCCAAGTCCGTGGTTGCGGAGGAGAATGCAGAGGATGCGGATGAATTTCAGACGCGTCTTGAGAAGCTGGTCAAGCAGGCGAAGAAAAAGGGCGATGTGCTGGATTATCAGGAGGTTCTCAAGACCTTTCAGGATATGGATCTTGAGGATGAGAAGTATGACCTGATCACCGCATATCTGGAGTCGAAGGGGATCGATGTTCTGAATCTTGAGGAGGATCAGGACGACGTGCCGGATCTGGACGATGACGATCACGTGGATGACGATGAGGTTCCGAACGAAGAGCTCGAGATGATCGAGCAGGAGGAGCTGGACGGCGAGGATGACCTCGATGCGCATGGCGTAGGCGATGCCATCAACATTGAGGATCCGGTCCGGATGTACTTAAAGGAGATCGGCAAGGTTCCGCTTCTTACTGCGGACGAAGAGGTTGCCATCGCCAAGCGCATGGAGAACGGCGACATCGCGCAGAAGATGCTGGATACGATTTTTGCGGATGTTGCGGATGGCGATACCGAACGGGTGACCACGGAGGACGAGTTCTGGAAATACCTTCGCAACGAGGAGCAGAGGGAAGAGGCGGATGAGAAGAAGCCGTTCCTTCTTGGCAGGAACAAGCAGGAGCTGAAGGAAGTGGTTGCGGACGGTGAGGAAGCCAGAAAGAAGCTTGCGGAAGCAAACTTAAGACTGGTGGTCTCGATTGCAAAGCGTTACGTCGGCCGCGGCATGCTGTTCCTTGACCTGATTCAGGAGGGAAACCTTGGCCTGATCAAGGCGGTAGAGAAATTCGACTTCCGCAAGGGCTTTAAGTTCTCTACGTATGCAACCTGGTGGATCCGTCAGGCGATCACAAGAGCCATTGCCGATCAGGCAAGAACGATTCGTATTCCGGTTCACATGGTGGAGACCATCAACAAGCTGGTTCGTATTTCCAGACAGCTCCTGCAGGAGCTTGGCCGCGAACCTACACCGGAGGAGATTGCAGACCGCATGAACATTCCGGTGGAGAGAGTGCGTGAGATCATCAAGATTTCTCAGGAGCCGGTATCTCTGGAGACGCCGATTGGTGAGGAGGAGGATTCTCATCTTGGCGACTTCATTCAGGATGACAACGTTCCGGTTCCTGCGGAGGCGGCAGCCTATACGCTTCTGAAGGAGCAGCTGCAGGAGGTTCTCGGAACCCTGACGGAGAGAGAGCAGAAGGTTCTGCGGCTTCGCTTCGGGCTGGATGACGGCCGCGCGCGCACGCTGGAAGAGGTTGGCCGCGAGTTTAACGTAACCCGTGAGCGTATCCGTCAGATTGAGGCGAAGGCGCTCCGCAAGCTTCGTCATCCGTCCAGATCCAGAAAGCTGAAGGATTACCTGGATTAACAATGAGGACAATCTGAAAGCAGAGTGTCTTTCCTGGAAACTTGTTTCCAGGGAAAGACACGGATGCTTGAAGATGGGACGAATGTCCCGCATCACGAATTTGCGGAGCAAATTCGTGATGGTCCTCATTAAGAAGAATTGTTTACCTGCACACTCAGGAGAGACATAATTTGCTTACACTTTCAAAACGCCTTCAGGCAATCTGCGATATGGTGACGCCGGGAGTCCGCATCTGCGACGTCGGATGCGACCACGCCTATGCAGACATCCGTCTTCTTCAGGAGGGCAAAATTCCGCATGCGCTTGCGATGGATGTGGCGGACGGGCCGCTGGCCTCTGCCAGATCCAATCTGGAGCTGACAGAGCTCACGGAGCGCTGCGAAATCCGCAAATCCGACGGTCTTGCGGCCTATCAGGCGGGAGAAGCGGACTGCATGATCTGCGCCGGAATGGGCGGGATTCTGATGCGGACGCTTCTGGAGGCAGAGCCGGAAAAGGCCCTGTCCTTCCGGGAGCTGATTCTGTCGCCGCAGTCGGAAATTCATCTGGTGCGGGAATGGCTGTTTGCGAACGGCTGCCGGATTTCGGATGAGAGCTTTTTTGAGGACGAGGGAAAATATTACACCGTGATGAAGGTTTTGTGCCCGGGAGCCCTTCATCGGGAGCAGGATATGACATCTGCAAAACCTGCGAAGGAGGCAGATTCGAAGCAGGAACGCCCCGACTGGCAGGCACTTGCGGAGCGGATCGAGGGTCTTTCCGAGGAAGATCTGAAACGAGCTATGGTTTCCGGAAAAGAACTTTGCAGGATCCTGCGTGATCCCGGCTTTCACAGGCTGACGGAGGGGCGCTACGGACCGTGTATTCTGCATCGTTTCCTGGAAGAGGGCGGCGAGCCCTGCTTTCAGGAGTATCTGACGCAGACGCTTCGCTCCAGGCTGAAGGTTGCGGAGGGTGTTTCGCAGGCCGCGGCGGGGGCGAACGGAGAGGAAGGCAGCAGCAGTGCCAAGCAGCGGCTTTCCGAGCTTTGGGGCGAAATCGGAATTCTGCAGACCCTGTTTGCAGTACGGCAGCTGAATCAGAGAAAAGGGTAAGTGTGACGGCAATGCGTTTGACGGAAATCATGACGGAGCTTGAGGAATTTTGCCCGAAGTCCTTTGCGATGGACTGGGACAATCCGGGACTTCAGGCGGGGCGTGCGGATAAGGAAGTGTCTGCGGTTTATCTTGCAGTGGATGCGACCTCGGACGTTATCGAGGACGCGGTGAGACAGAAGGCGGATCTGATCCTGACCCATCACCCGCTGCTGTTTTCCGGGTTAAAACATGTGACGGACCAGGACTTTATCGGGAGGCGTATCCTGCGGATTCTGCAGGCGGATATGGCACTGTATGCCATGCATACGAATTTCGATGTCATGGGGATGGCGGCCGAGGCAGCAGAAGAGCTCCATCTTCTGAACCCGGATGTGCTGGAGGTGACCTACGAGGATTCGATTTCCCATGAGGGGCTTGGGCGAATCGGAGAGCTTCCGGAGCACATGACGCTGCGGGAATGCGCGCAGTACGTGAAGGATGTGTTCCGGATTCCGGAGGTCCGTGTGTACGGCGATCCGGAGTCACCGGTTGTCATGACGGCAATTCTGCCGGGCTCCGGGAAGGATGAGGTGGACGCTGCCATCGAGCGCGGGGCGGATGTTCTGATTACGGGAGACATTACCCATCATGTGGGACTGGACGCCGTGGAAAAGGGCATTTCGCTGATTGATGCGGGGCATTACGGCGTGGAGAAGATGTTCGTGCCTTATATGCGCGATTATCTGAAGAGAGAGATGCCACAGCTTACGGTGATCTGTGCGCCGGAAAAGGAAGCATTTACAGTTATTTAAGGGGGAAAGCTTAGCCGGAAGGGAGGAAAACATGCCGACAGTATTTGTGGACGGACAGCAGAGGCAGTATGAAAAGGGAACAACGTTTGAGAAGATCGTAAGCGAGTTCCAGCCGAAGTATCACAATGAGATTGCGCTCGTCTATTTTAACCGGAAGATGCGCGAGCTGAACAAAAAGCTCGACCGGGACGGGGTGGTTTCTGTGATTACAACCAGAAATTCCGCGGGATATCTGGCTTATGTACGGACGGCAACCCTGATGCTGGTGAAGGCGGTGGCGGAGCTGACGGGGAGAGAGGATCCGCTTCGCGTAAAGGTGGAATTTACGCTCGGCAATGCTTACTTCTGCACGCTTCACGGGAATCTGACACCGGAGGAAGAGGAGCAGGGCTTTACCGTGTCGGAGAACGGGAATATTCTGGTTCCGGATGAATTTGCCGAAAAGGTCCAGAGAGAGATGGAGAAGATGCGCGATCGCGGCAGTGCGATCACGAAAAAAACCTATCCGCTCGATGATGCCATTGCGTTGTTTAACCGCCAGGGCATGCAGGACAAGGTGCAGCTCTTCCACTTCCGGAGAAGCTCCACCGTCAATGTTTACTGTCTGGAAGGCTACTATGATTACTTCTACGGCTATATGATGCCGTCCACGGACTATGTGCGGCAGTTTGAGGTGAGCGCCTACCGCGAGGGGATTCTCATGAATCTTCCGGGGCATGAGACGCCGGGAGAGCTTACGCCGTTCCGGGAGGAGGACAACCTGTATGAGCAGCTGATGCTCTCTACGGAGTGGGGGAATCTGGTTGATATTTCCACGGTCGGAGATCTGAACACGCAGATCTGCAAGGGCAACATTTCGGACATGATCCTCGTTCAGGAGGCTCTTCAGGAGCGCAGAATCGGCGACATCGCGGAGGACATTGCAGACCATGAGGATGTCAAGGTCGTGTTGGTTGCAGGCCCTTCCTCCTCGGGCAAAACAACTTTTGCCCACCGTCTTGCCATTCAGCTTCGTTCCTTCGGGCTTCGTCCGCACATTCTGTCGATGGACAACTGGTTTGTTCCGAGGGAGCGCACCCCGATCGACATCGACGGCAATTATGACTACGAATGTCTGGAGGCTCTGGATCTTGAGCTGTTCAATGACAACATGACCGATCTTCTAAGCGGAGAAGAGGTGGAGCTTCCGACCTTTGATTTCAAGGCCGGCAAGAGACGCTACAAGGATGCGCCGATTTCCATGGGCCCCGATGACATTCTGATCATCGAAGGCATCCACGGTCTGAATCCGAAGACGTCGGAGGGAATTCCTGCGAAGAACAAGTTCAAAATCTATATTTCTGCGCTGACCTCCCTGAACATCGACGAGCACAACCGGATTCCCTCCTCGGATACCAGGCTTCTTCGAAGAATTGTCCGCGATGTGAGAACCCGCGGCTACGATGCGCAGGGCACCATCGCACTGTGGAAGAAGGTGCGCGAGGGGGAGGAAAAATATATTTTCCCTTACCAGCAGAATGTGGACGCGGTCTTCAACTCCGTCCTCATCTATGAGCAGGCCGTGCTCAAGCAGTTCGCGGAGCCGCAGCTGTACTCGGTTTCCATGGAGTCCCCGGAATATTACGAGGCAAAACGCCTCCTGAAGTTCCTGGAATACTTCGTTGGCGTGGATACGGCGGCGCTGCCCGCCAATTCCATCTGCCGCGAGTTTGTGGGCGGCGGGTGCTTCGAGCTGTAGGGCGACGAAGCGCATGCGGCAGCACCCTGCCGCAGATTTTGCGGGCGTGAGTGAAAAAGCTGCCGTCTAAGCTGCCGTCTGGATTTTTGAGAACAATTGTGTTAAGTTAGTAGCTTGTAAGCAGAGCAGACGATCGCGGCCCTGTCTTTGACAGGGGTGAGGAAAGTCCGGGCTTCACAGGGCAGGATACCGGTTAACGGCCGGCGGAGGCGACTCCCGGGACAGTGCAACAGAGACATACCGCCTTTCTCTTTGGAGAGAGGTAAGGGTGAAAAGGCAGTGTAAGAGACTACCGTCCGTGCAGTAATGTGCGGAGCCATGCAAACCCTATCCGAAGCAAGACCGAAACGGAAACCATGGATTGGCCCGATCCGTTTCCAGGTGCGTCGCTTGAGGCTGTCGGCAACGGCAGTCCTAGAAAGATGATCGTCCAACGACAGAACCCGGCTTATCGCTCTGCTTATATTGTTTTTTTGATGGAAATGATCTCAGAGCAGGTCTGTCGGCTTCGGGCAGATTTGCTCTGAGAATTGTTATGCCTGACAGAGGTGATCCTGCTGTAAGAAAGAAATGGAATGAATATTTACAATCATAAGATTAAGAATAAAAAGGCGATGACAGCGATCGTTCTTGCTGTCATTGCTGCGATGTTTCTGATTCGAGGCCTCCTTCTGAAGAACGGGACCATTGACCGGATGTATACCCTGGAGCCGGACGAGCTGCATAAAGCACTGTCCGGATATGAGGTGGTTCTTCACGCAGGCGGCGTTTCCGGCTCCGGCACCATATTGGATGCCAGAAAGCACTCCACGAAAGATGAGAAGTTTACGCTGACCATTGCAACGGCTGCACATGTTGTCGGAGAGAGCAAAGAGGCGGAGATCCTTCTTCCGGATGGCACAAAGGAAACGGGAACGGTTCTTTCCTCTGATGCAGAGGCCGATCTGGCTTTTGTGCAGTGCCTTTTTGAAGAGGAGCTGGAGGTGTATTACTCCCGCGATCTCCTGGACCGGCTTGTCGAAGAGGATCCGGTCTATGCGCTGAAGGGAGAGAATCACAGCGATCTGGTTTCCGGAACGCTTCTGAATACACAGTTTTCAGAGGATGGAATCGGGGAAGAGCTGATGCTTTCTGACATCGGAGGAGAAAACGGCATGTCCGGAGGCGGTCTGTACGGGAAGTCCGGGAATTATCTTGGCATGATTGTGCAGGGAACCGAGGATGGAAAATGTACATGCATACCGGCGAGTACGGTGATGGAAGCCATGAAAGCGCTTTTGTAAATGCAGGCATGAATGAATGGATAATGGATATCTGACGTTAAGAGGTCAGAGGAAAGGAAGAATCACGATGACAAAGGTAGATATCGTTTCCGGATTCCTGGGAGCCGGAAAAACAACACTGATTAAGAAGCTGATTAAGGACGCGCTGGCAGGAAGCAGAGTGGTTCTGATTGAGAACGAATTCGGCGAAATCGGAATCGACGGTGGATTTCTGAAGGAAGCGGGCATCGAGATCCGCGAGATGAATTCCGGCTGCATTTGCTGCTCACTTGTAGGTGACTTCAATGCCTCTCTGAAGCAGGTGATGGAGACCTATCAGCCGGAGCGGATTCTGATTGAGCCCTCCGGTGTCGGAAAGCTCGACGATGTGATGCGCGCCATCGAGAAGACCGCAGAGGAGATTCCGGACATGAAGGTTGGAAGCGCGGTTACTGTCGTGGATGCCGCGAAGGCCAGAGTGTATTTCAAGAATTTCGGGGAGTTCTTTGTCAATCAGATTGAGAATGCGGGAACCGTACTCCTTACCAGAACGGATAAGGTATCCCAGGAGAAAATTGACGAAGCGGTCGCATTGATCCGTGAGCACAACCAGAAGGCAACCATCATCACGACGCCTCTGGCAGAGCTTGACGGCAGGAAGGTTCTCGAGACAATCGAAGGCGGCGAGGATCTTCAGAGTGAAATCCTGGCTGAGGTTATGGCTGCAGAAGAGGAGCATCACCACCATCATCACCATCATGATGAGCATGCAGAGAAATTTACAGATGAGGATGGAAACACCGTGTATCGCGCTCATCATCACCACGATCATGATGAGGACCATGAGGAAGAGGAGCACGAGCACCATTGCTGCCACGATCACGAGCATGAAGAGCACGAGCACCACTGCTGTCACGACCATGAGCACGAGGAGCACGAGCACCACTGCTGCCACGATCACGAGCATGAAGAGCACGAGCACCACTGCTGCCACGACCACGAGCACGATGCAGACGAGGTCTTTGAGAGCTGGGGCATGGAGACACCTCAGAAGTACTCTGCCGAGGAGGTGGAGCGCATGCTTGAGGCCCTTGAGGATGCAGATACCTATGGCTTTGTCCTTCGTTCCAAGGGAATGCTTCCCTCTGCGGACGGAACCTGGGTTCATTTTGACTATGTTCCGGGAGAACCGCAGGTTCGTACCGGAGCAGCGGATGTGACCGGCAAAATATGCGTCATCGGCTCCGGACTGAATCAGGACAATCTGGAGAAGCTGTTCAAGCGCAGGAACGGAAACGGACAGTAAGATACAGGCAGGAGAATGATTATGGAAAAAATTCCGGTTTATGTCATCAATGGTTTTCTGGATTCCGGAAAATCCTCTTTTTACAGCTATACCATCGGTCAGCCTTACTTCCAGTCCAAGGATCGTACACTTCTGATTCTGTGTGAAGAGGGCGAGGTGGAATTTGGAGAAAAGCTCCTGAAGCAGACAAGAACGGATCTGGAGCGGATTGAGAATCCGGAGGATTTTACGCCGGCAGCGCTGATGGCCCTGAATGCGAAGTACCATCCGGGGCGTGTTCTGATCGAATGGAACGGCATGTGGGATTTCCGCAAGTTCAAGCTTCCTCACGCCTGGATGCTGGAGCAGCAGATTTCCTGCATTGATGCTTCTACCTTCGGAATGTATTTCTCGAATCTGGCGATGAGATCCCTGTTGTTCGAGGAGCTTCGCGGTTCCGAGCTGATCATGTTCAATCGCTGCGATGACATGGATGAGGATACGCTGATCAAATATAAGAGAAACGTGAGAGCAGTCTGCCCGGAAGCAGATCTGATCTTCGAGGACAAGGAAGGAGAGATTGATCTGACCACGGAGGAGGATCTCCCGTTTGACATCAATCAGGACATCATTGACCTTGAAGGTATGAATTACGGCATCTGGTATCTGGATGCGATGGAGCATATGGACCGCTACGAAGGAAAGACCATCCACTTCCGTGCAATGGTGGCCAAGCCGGATGATTTCCCGAAGGGATATTTTGTTCCGGGCCGCATGGCAATGACGTGCTGCGCGGAGGATATGCAGTTCCTTGGCTATGCGTGCCGCTATGAGAAGGCAGAAGAGCTGACGGAGAAAACCTGGGTGGAGATCACGGCGAAGATTTGCCGCGAGAATTTCGAACAGTACGAAGGAGAAGGAATTGTGCTGGAGGCTTCGAAGGTGGAGCCTTGCGCGCAGCCGGAAGACCCGGTGATCAATTTCGCAGGATAGGACACTCGAAGCTGCCTGAGGACAGTTTTTCCTTATTGTTCGTTTAAGGTGACGGCATTTCTCCGAGCAGCCCGCCACGCATGACAAACCATTTTGAAGAGTGAGGGCTGCGGGTGAGTTTATGTCCCGCAGCCTTTTTATGCTTACGACAAAATACAGTTTATTCTATGAGCACATCTGGACAATCAGAGAATTCCCCTGTGATTTTTTGTCGGCGGGGATGAAATCAGCGGGAAGAATTCATCCCCAGAAGAGATTTTTTGTCGGCGGGGATAAAATCAGCGGGGAGGATTTATCCCCAGAAGAGTTTTTTGTCCGCAGGGATGAAATCAGCGGGAAGAATTCATCCCCAGAAGAGATTTTTTATCCACAGGGATGAAATCAGCGGGGAAAAATCATCCCCAGAAGAGATTTTTTATCCGCAGGGATGAAATCAGCGGGGAAAAATCATCCCCAGAAGAGATTTTTTATCTGCAGGGATGAAATCAGCGGGGAAAAATCATCCCCAGAAGAGATTTTTTATCTGCAGGGATGAAATCAGCGGGGAAAAATCATCCCCAGAAGAGATTTTTTATCCATAGGGATGAAATCTGTGGGAAAGAATCATCCCCAGAAGGTTACGTTCGCTTCGCAAACTCATCGCAAGCTCAGCAGACTTAAGTCAAAAGCTAAAGAAAACCCCCGCTTCGCTGATCAAACGAAGCGGGGTTCTTTTTCTGTGTTCTGTCAGCTCGTATTTCTCACACCAGCCGCGGTGCAAATGTGAAAAGGAGCATCAGGATGGGAGATTAGTCCATCTTGTTGACAGCAGCAGCCAGGCGGGAAACCTTGCGGGAAGCAGTATTCTTGTGAAGTACTCCCTTGCTCTCAGCCTTTCCGATTGCGGAAGTTGCTGCGGTCAGTGCCTCTGCAGCTGCAGTCTTGTCGCCAGCCTCTACAGCGGTGCGAACCTTCTTGACTGCGGTCTTAACGCCGGTCTTGACAGCCTTGTTGGCCTCAGCCTTCTTGGCGCTGGTGAGAATTCTCTTCTTGGCAGATTTGATGTTTGCCATCTGTACATTACCTCCATATAACGAAACACGTGTTTTATTTGGATCTCGATGCGCACAGGAATCCGGACACGGACAGTTCCGTGCACATACAGCCACTATAATAACGGGCAGAACTTCATGTGTCAATGAATTTCTGCTTTCTTCCGGAACAAATAATAGGTAAAATCCTGCGGCTGAAGCGTCTGATGAAACTCATCAATCTGCTCGTAATGCTCGAAAATTGCTTCCGGATAGGAGTCGCGGGCGACGATGTAGTCAGTGCGACCCTCCAGAATGTAGGAGAGCTGCTCGCGGTCCACTTCGCCTCCCGGGAGCGTCTGTGTCTGGAACCAGTAGCAGGTCGGATAGATTCCGGTTGTTGTGTAAAGACCGCTGTCGAGGCAGCCGATGTTGAGAAGCGTTGTGTGATCCCTGTCGACGATTCCGGCTTCCCGGTCCTTGTTGATGTCCTCTGTGAAGCTTGTCAGGAAAATCTGATCCTTCGGGGTTCCAAGGTAGTCCATATTCCAGCTGCAGCGGAAGATGACGGCATAGCTGATCACAAGAGAAAGGAGGGTGCCGGCTGTAACAAGCATGATATTTCCACCGGTTCTCCGGGAACTGCCGGCCTTCCGGACTCCATCCGCAGGAATGCTTTTCTGCAAGACAACTTTTGCGGCGATCCTGTCAAGAAGAGCTCCTGCTCCCGCCATTCCGGTGACGGCAAAGGCCGTGAGAGGAAAGGCGTAGTAGGGAAGGTGTGCTCCGCCAATATAGATAAAGAGGAAGGTAAGCACGAACATCAGGGCGGGAGCGATTCGTCCTGCGAAGGAGGCTCCCTTTCGAAGGAGCATCCAGAGAAGTCCTGCAATCACAAAGATAAAATACTGGAGGTTGTCCAGAATGAGCCAGTACAGGAGCTTTGCGAGATCGTAGATTTTCTGCGAAGCGGAGGCACCATGCGAGTTGGCTCCGAAGTCCGAGTACAGGAAAACATTGGTGTAAATGTATACGCGGTACCAGTCGTCCAGTCCGCCGGTGATTCCGAAGTAGATCACCCAGGGAACAAAGGGGAGAAGTGTCCCGAGAAGAAAACATCCGGCGAGTCTTGCAAACTCGCGGAAGCTCCGGCAGGTCAGAATGACGGAAAAAGCAAAGCCAAGGAAAAATCCCATCAGGGTGAATTTCACACAGAATACAAAGCCGCAGCAGAGGCCGGAGAGGAAAACATCTCTCGGGGAAAAGCCGGTCTGTCGGTTATTCTGCAGCGTGCGCAGAAGCACATACAGGGGAAACAGAAGAAACGGCAGGCAGATTTCCTCTGCGCAGCCGCCCCAGTAGAAGCTTTTGGATGCACACATGCAGGCAAGAAGAATCGGAGAGAGAAAGGCAGCGGTCTGCGGCCTGCAGAAAAGCTTCAGAATCCTGTCAATCAGGAGAAGGTCCGCAGCGCCGAGGAGAATTTCCATGAGGAACACACCGCGGAAGGTGGTTCCGGACACCAGGGAACACAGGCCATAGAGAAAATAGAGGTAGGGGCCCTTCTGGTCAAAGATGTCGCGGTAGATGAGAATGCCGTGAAACATGGATTTTCCCATTGAAAAATAGCTGTTGGAATCATCCCAGTTGTTATAAGGATATAAGAACGAAGACCTTGTCAGAATCAGCATCAGAAGAAAAGAGATGCCGCAGGCACCGAGAAATTCGAAGAAGGACTGTCTGGAAATTTTGAAAAAGGACGGTTTGGATATTTTGCTTGCCACGATATGCTTCCTTTGTTATAATCTGCCTTGTATGTGAATGCAGGGCGCTTATGCCGCTGTATTTCTTACCTGTACATGATTTAAATTATAGAATTAAGGTCAGGAAGTCAAGATGAGTATAATTCGTTGGATTTTAACCATTGTTCTGATTGTTGTCAGTTTGATTCTGACAGTAATTGTTCTGATGCAGGAAGGCAAGTCTCAGGGACTCGGCACCATTGCGGGAGCTGCAGATACTTATTGGGGGAAGAACAAAGGACGTTCCGTAGAGGGACATCTGGTAAAGGCTACTGTTGTCCTTTGCGTGATTTTCTTTGTGCTGGCTGTTCTCCTGAATATGAACCTGTTCTGATGGAACAGACAGAGTAAGATAAGTCCAAGATGAGGTGCTCCTGATTGTCAGGGGCACCTCGTTCTTTTTTCGGACAGGAGAAATGCTTGATTATGAAGAAAATAAGAAAAGAAATATTGATACAGGGGACCTTCCTTGCGAATGCAAAGGGGTTTGGCTTTGTCAGGGCGGAGGATCTGGAGAAGGATCTGTTCATCCCGGAGGGGCTGACGGGGACCGCTCTGGACGGGGACCTTGTCGAGGTTCGTCTGCTGCCCTCCTTTGACGGCAATGTGATTCCGGATGGGAAGGACGGAAGAAGGCAGGAGGCAGAGGTTGTCCGGATTGTCGCAAGGAATACGACCTCACTTGTCGGTACTTTTTATGGAAAGGGCGGCAGCGGAAGCGTGATTCCGGATAACCGGAAGATTCCTGCGGATGTCCGGATTCCGGAGGGCTGCAGCATGGGCGCGGTAAACGGGCACAAGGTTGTGGTTTTCCTTACGGATTACGGAGAGGGAAGAGCTGCGGCAAGGCGGAGCTCTTCGAAAAGCCTGCATGGTCACGGAGGCCACGGAGCCATGCTGGAGGGAAAGGTCACGGAGATTCTGGGTCATATGGATGATCCGGGAGTCGATATTTTATCCATCCTTCGTGCGTACAATCTTCCGCAGGAGTTCCCGGAGGAAGTGATGAAGCAGGTCCGGAAGATTCCGCAGGAGATCCGGGTATCGGAGGAGATTCTGAAATTCCGGGAGGATTTCCGGGATGTTCCGACGGTTACGATTGATGGTCCGGACACGAAGGACATCGACGATGCGATTTCGATTCGAAGGCTTGCGCCGGAGGGAAGCGGAACTGCGGCGTGGGAGCTTGGCGTTCATATTGCGGATGTTTCCCAGTATGTTTTTGAGAACACTGCACTGGACCAGGAGGCCTTGAAGAGAGCAACCTCCAATTATCTCGTGGACCGCGTCATTCCGATGCTGCCGCATGAGCTTTCGAACGGCATCTGCTCGCTGAATCCGGGAGAGGATCGTTTTGCCCTGAGCTGTATCATGCAGATGGACAAGGCGGGAAATGTGGTGGATGCAAGGGTTGTGGAATCGATCATCCGATCGGATGCGAAGCTTTCCTATCCGGGTGTCATGAAGCTTTTTACAGAGAAGGACGAATCGGAAATTCTGCAGCAGCTTGCGCTGCAGGGAATTCATCGCGGGGCGAAGACAAGAGCACACGCACTGGCGGCGATGCTTCGAAGAGGAAGACGCCTGTCCGGTATTTTGTCGAAAAAGAGAAATGCGGACGGCGCCATTGACTTTGAGTTTCCGGAATGCAAGATTCATCTGGATGAACAGGGCAGGGTGAAGGAGATCGTGCCCTATGAACGGAACGAAGCGACCATGATGATTGAGAACTTCATGGTTGCGGCCAATGAAACGGTCGCTGAGCATTTTTACTGGCTGGGACTTCCTTTTGTGTACCGCACGCACGGCGTACCGGAGGAAGAGAAAATGGAGCGGCTTTCGGATTTCGTCCGTGTCTACGGCTATCAGCTTCGCTGGAGCCACGGCGACGTGCACCCGAAGGAGCTGCAGACCCTGCTTGCCGGGCTTAAGGGAAAACCGGAGGAGGCTGTCATCAGCGTGATGACGCTTCGCAGCATGCAGAGAGCCATGTACACCACAACCTGCGGCGGACACTTCGGACTTGCGCTTCGGTACTATTGTCATTTTACGTCTCCCATCCGGCGCTACCCGGATCTTCAGATTCATCGTATTATTAAGGAGTATCTGCACGGGAAGCTGAGCGAGAAGAGACGGGAGCATTACGATCAGATCCTGCCGCAGGTTTGCAGGCAGTGTTCGGAGATGGAGCACCGCGCGGATGAGGCGGAGCGTGAAACCAACAAGCAGAAGATGTGCGAGTACATGAAGGGACACCTCGGAGAGAATTTCGAGGGAACCGTCAGCGGTGTGACAGGCTGGGGAATTTATGTGCAGCTTCCGAATACCGTGGAGGGCCTGGTGCCGGTCCGCTCTCTGCGTGATGATTATTATGAGTATGACGAGAGAACCGCAAGGCTTGTCGGGGAACGGAGCGGAAGGTTTTATTCGCTTGGTCAGCCGGTTCGTGTTACAGTGGCTTCTGTGGATACCATGGCAAGGACGATTGACTTCGAGCTTTATGAGGAGAAAAATTCCGAAAAGCCAGACAAAAAGGAGCAGCCTGAGCACAGGAAAACCTTGAAGAGGCTGACCGCAAAGGGAGAGATTCCCACGCCGAAAAAGGACAGGAAGCATCGGAAGGCGCACCGCGGAGGCGGACGCAGGAAGAAATAAGGTGGAGCAATGCAGGAGAGCATGAAGCTGATCGCCAATAACAAAAAGGCGTATCATGACTATTTTATCGAAGAAAAATATGAGTGCGGCATTGAGCTGTACGGGACGGAGATCAAGTCCATCCGTCAGGGCAAGTGCAGCGTCAAGGAGGCGTATGTCTCCATTGATCACGGAGAAGCCTTCGTGGAAGGGATGAACATCAGCCCCTATGAGAAGGGCAATATTTTCAACAAGGATCCGCTTCGCAGGAGAAAGCTCCTGCTCCACAAGGCACAGATTATGAAGTTGGATCAGTCTGTAGCCCAGAAGGGGTATACGATCGTTCCGCTCTCGGTCTATCTTAAGGGAGGAAGGTGCAAGGTGGAGATCGGCCTGGCAAGAGGCAAGCATACCTATGATAAGCGCGAGGATCTGAAGAGGAAGGATGCACGCAGAGAGGCGGAACGCGATTTCAAGGATGTTTACAGAGGGTGATGGCGGAATGCGGCTTGCTCAATGCACACGGAAATGGTAGAATAATGTTGCTAATCCGGGTTAGTAAAGGTTTCGACAGGGATCTTGAAGGTGGAGAAGCTATCCGGAGCCGTCCGTCAAACGGCAAACCTAAATATAAACGCTAATTCTAACGAAGTAGCTCTGGCTGCCTAATCGCACCAGCGTCGCCTGACTTGCACCTGTTCTCGTCAGATACGGCGTCATCATAACAGGAAACGACGCAGAGCATGCCGCAGCTCTGTGGGCGTATCAGCGGCTGCTGCAAAAGAAGGCGTGTTCGTTTTCCTTCTTCGTGCGGGAGAAGCCTTCGGGCGCAAGTAACGAACTATGATAGTAGAAGGACACGGGATGGGTTTTTGGACAGGGGTTCGATTCCCCTCTAATCCAGAGCTTCCTAGCGAGCAGTTGAACCTGCTCGCTTTTTTTAAATTCGTGATGGCAGCAGATTCCATTGAACACACAGGGGGTACATGATTTCATGCACAACGATACAGAGGCGCAGATTCGTGCGCTTGGAACATACGAGATCCTGGAGCATCGTTTTCTGAAGGACATCGGAAGCGACAGCTATGTGCTGCGGCATAAGAAGAGCGGAGCGAGAATCGCGCTTTTGCCGAACGAGGACAGCAACAAGGTCTTTTACATTGCGTTCCGCACACCGCCGACGGATTCGACGGGTGTTGCTCATATCATTGAGCATACGGTTCTGTGCGGGTCGCGGGATTTTCCGGTCAAGGATCCGTTCATTGAGGTTGTGAAGGGATCTCTGAATACTTTTCTGAACGCAATGACGTATCCTGACAAGACGGTGTATCCGGTGGCCTCCACCAATGAGAAGGATTTTGCCAATCTGATGCACGTGTATCTGGACGCTGTATTCCATCCGAACATCTATACCAATGAGAATATTTTCCGGCAGGAGGGCTGGCATTACGAGGTGAAGGAGGATCCCTCCGATCGTGGGAAGACACCGGAGATTCTGATCAACGGTGTTGTTTACAATGAGATGAAGGGCGTGATGTCTTCCCCGGATGATGTGCTGAACGATGAGATTCTGGCTTCCCTGTATCCGGATACCACGTATTCGATTGTCTCGGGCGGCGATCCGAAGGTGATTCCGGAGCTTACCTATGAGCAGTATCTGGACTTCCACAGGAAGTACTATCATCCGTCCAACTCCTACATCTTTCTTTACGGGGATCTGGATGTCGCAGAGCGGCTGCGGTTTCTGGATGAGCAGTACCTTGCGCACTATGAGGTGCTGGCGGTTGATTCCTCCGTTCGCCCGCAGAAGCCTTTTGAAAAGCCGGCGGAGATCCGGAAGAGCTACAGCATTCTGAAGGAGGATGACGAGCACGAAAAGACGTTTCTTTCCTGGAATGCAGCACTCCCGATCCACGGGAATCCGAAGGTGATCCTTGCCTTCAAGGTGCTGGATTATGTGCTCTGCGACGCAGAAGGCGCTCCGGTGAAGGAGGCTCTTCGCGAAAAGGGCATCGGGCAGAATGTGGAGTCGCTTTATGAGTGCGGCGTCTATGAGCCGTACTACACGATTGCGGCAAAATATGCCGAGCCGGAGCAGAAGGAGGAGTTCGAACGTACCATCCGCGAAACGCTGGAGGATCTGTCGGAGAACGGAATGGATCCGCGGGCACTTCTTGCCGGAATCAATGACTTTGAATTCCATTACCGGGAGGCGGATTTCGGCTCGTATCCCAAGGGGCTGATTTACGGACTGGATCTTCTGGATACCTGGCTTTACGACGAAACCTCTGTCTGGACGAATCTGGATATCAGCGGTCTTCTGGAGGAGCTGAAGAAGGAAATCCCTACCGGGTATTTTGAAAAGCTGATTCGCAGATACCTTCTGGATAACACGCATACGAGCACGGTGCTCCTGCTTCCGGAAAAGGGACTTACGGAGCGGATGGAGGAGCAGCAGAAGGAGAAGCTTACTGCTTTTGCCGCGTCTCTTTCCGAGGAGGAGCTGGAGAAGCTTCGAAGGAAGGAAGAGGAACTCAGGACCTGGCAGAATACGCCGGATACCGAAGAAGCGGTCCGCAGCATTCCGGTGCTTTCGCGGTCGGATCTGAAGACGGAGGCGAAGAAGCCTTCGACGGAACGGCTTGGCGGGAAGGAGCTTTCGCTTCTTGCGCATCCTGCGCCGACAAACGGCATCGATTATCTGGACCTTTCCTTTGATGTGACAGGTCTTGCGCCGGAGCTTTTCCGGTATGTCGGAATCTTCAAGGTTCTCCTTGGAGCCATGAGCACGGAGAGGTATTCCTATCAGGAACTGGATCACGAAATCAGCATCGAAACGGGAGGGATTCTCCCGACGATTTCGAATATGAATGACAGCAGGGATCCGTCGAAGTACCGTATTTTGTTTGAGCTGTCGCTGAAAACAATGGATTCGAATCTGGAGAAGGCGCTTGAGCTGGCGGAGGAGATTCTTCTTCATACGGACTTTTCGGATACGGAAAGGATCCGCGAGATTCTGGAGGAAGAGAGGGCTTCCATGAAGGCGGAGCTTCCTTCTTCCGGACACGCCACTGCCGTGATGCGGTCTGCGGCGAATCTTTCGGAATCGTCACGGATTATGGACGACCTTGCGGGAATCGGAGCTTACCGGTTCCTGGATGATCTTTGTCTTCACTTTGAGGAGGAGAAGGAAAAACTCCAGGAAATGATGCGGAGGGTTGTTTCTGCTGTAGTGCGGAAGGAGCGCTTTTTTGCAGATCTTACCGCGGAAAAGGACTGCATTCCGAAGGCACTGCCGGTGCTGGAGAAATTTGCATCGAAGCTGGAGGGAGCGGCAAGGGATACCTTCCTTCCTGCAATGAAAACAGGAACCTCAAAGCCTTCTTTGAGGAAGAGCGAAGGGTTTACGACGGCCGGGCAGGTGCAGTTCGTCTGCAGGGCAGGGGATTTCCGGAGAAGAGGACTTCCCTTCCGCGGAGAGCTTCGTGTTCTGAAGGTGATTCTTGGCTACGATTACCTTTGGAATAAGGTCCGTGTATTCGGCGGGGCCTATGGCTGCATGAGCGGCTTTGGTCGGGATGGCATTTCTTATTTTGTTTCCTACCGTGATCCGAAGCTGAAGGAAACCGTTCAGGCCTTCGAAGAGGCTGCGGCATACATCGGAGGGTTTGAAGCAGATGAGCAGGAAATGACGAAATATGTTATCGGGGCCGTGAGTACGATGGACCGTCCGATGACGCCGAGCATGTTCGGGCGTTTTTCGAAGGCCTGTGAGCTGACCGGAATTACTGCAGAGGATCTGCAGAGAGAGCGGCAGCAGGTACTTTCCTGCACACAGGAGGAGATTCGCCGGATGAGCGCGTACATCGAAGCGTTTCTGGATGACGGCGTTCTGTGCGTGGTGGGCTCTGCGAAGAAGCTGAAGGAAGAGGAGACGTTGTTCGACACCCTGGAGCCTCTGACGTAACTGCCGGAAAGGATGAAAATATGGCAAAAGCTGGTTTTGCGGCGATTGTGGGCCGCCCGAATGTCGGAAAATCCACATTGATGAACACACTGATCGGACAGAAGATCGCAATTACTTCCTATAAGCCGCAGACGACGCGGAATCAGATCAGGACGATCTACAGCGACGAGAACGGACAGGTTGTGTTTCTGGATACTCCGGGAATCAATCAGGCGAAGGACCGCCTTGGCGAATATATGCTGCACGCTGCCGATTCTACGCTGAAGGAGGTGGACCTGATTCTGTGGCTGGTCGAGCCAAGAGCGAATCTGAAGGAGGAGGATCTGGCTGTCCTGAAAAAGGTGGCCGGCGCCGGGAAGCCGGTGATTCTGTGCGTCACGAAGACAGACTCGGTGAAGAAGGCGCAGATTCTTCCGGTCCTTGAGAATTATGCGAAGGCGTGGAAGAAGGAAACCGGGCAGGAGCTTGCGGATCTGATTCCGGTCAGCTCCAGGCAGAGAACCGGGCTTGAGGATCTTCGAAGGACGATCTGGGACAGGCTTCCGGAGGGCGAACCCTTCTATGATCCGGAGGAGGTCACAACACAGACAGAGCGCGAGATTGCTTCCGAGATGATCCGGGAGAAGGCCCTCCGCTATATTAACGAAGAGGTTCCGCATGGAATCGCAGTGCAGATCAACCGCATGAAGTACCGCAGCAAGGCATCCTCCCCGGAGAGGATCTGCGACGTTGACGCAGACATCATCTGCGAACGGGAGAGCCACAAGGGCATCATCATCGGCGCCGGCGGCGCCATGCTGAAGAAGATCGGGACCGCAGCCCGGATTGACATCGAGAACATGATCGGCTGCCGGGTGAATCTGCGGCTCTGGGTGAAGGTCCGCAAGGGCTGGAAGGATGACCAGAATGCGCTGAAAACCTACGGCTACAATGAGAAGAATCTTTAATTCTGAGAAAAACGGGAATGGCGGAGCTTGAATTCAAAAGACCTTATACTGAAGTAACGGCCATGGTGATCGGTGTGCAGCCAATCGGCGAGTATGACAGGAGAGTGGTCCTGCTGACAAGAGAGCGGGGGAAAATATCTGCGTTTGCCAGGGGCGCACGGCGTCCGAATTCGCAGCTTGTGGCAGCGACGGACCTGTTTGTGTTCGGTACATTCCGGCTGTATGCCGGGCGGGACTCCTATACGCTGACCGAGGCCTCAGTGCAGAATTATTTTTCCTGGTTCCGCACACATATTGAGGCTTCGCTGGAGGGGCAGTATTTCTGCGAGGTGCTGGAATACTGCACGAGGGAAAACAACGACGAGGCGCAGCTCCTTCTCCTTTTGTATCAGACGCTGCGCGCTCTGGAATCCGAAAAGTTTCCTCCAAGGCTGGTGCGCTCTGTGTTCGAGCTGAAGACCGTCGTGATTGAGGGAGAAATGCGGGAGCCGAATCCGCAGAAGTATCTTCCGGCGGTTATGGCGGCGCTTCATCACATTGAGAGGTCGAAGATTGCGAAGCTGTATTCGTTTTCCCTGGATGAGCCTGCGCAGAAGGAGCTGGCGGAGCTTGCCAGGCGATGCATGGAGTTTGCGTTTGAACGGCACACATTCCGGAGCCTTGAGATTCTGGAAGTGATGGAAGTTTAAGTGGGAGCTGACAGCAGAAGGTTGCGAAGAGAATAAAAAAAGTATAAAGTGTATCTGTTTAGCATATGTCTGGCGAGGTGAGGCAGATGGCGCAGAAGAAAAAACGGAATCAGAAGCTTCGAAAGAGAAAGCAGAAGCAGCAGGCGGTGAAGCTTGCGGTTGTTCTTGCTGCGGCTGTTATTGTTGCGGGACTGCTTCTTGCTGTCCGAGCGGTGACAAGAGCACTTGGCCCGGAGGATTATGCGGAGTCAACGGCGGAATTCTGCAAGAACGGAAGCATCCGGATCACGAGTGTGGAATCCTTTGCCGAGGATTATTACGATGCAGATGAGCTGAAGAAAACGGTCCGCGATGCCGTGGACGCTTACAATGCCGAAAACGGCAGCAGGAGCGTTGTTCAGAATTCTCTGCAGGTGAAGGATCAGATGGCAAAGCTGGTTCTTACCTATAAGAGCGCAGAAGATTACAGGAGCTTCAACGACACCGATCTGTTTGTCGGAACGGTGAAGGATGCCGAAGACAGCGGCTATGATTTTGAATCCATCATGTCTGCGGTGAGCCATGCAGATTCGTCCAGAATTCTGAATCAGGCGACTTTGGATCAGCTGCTTGAGAATGAGGTCATCATTCTTTCGGAACAGGTGAACGTGGTGACGCCGCGCGGAATTCTGTATGCGACACCGAATCTCGGCGTTACGGATGAGACGCATGCATCGCCGGTGGATGTCATCAGCAAGGACGAGCCTGCGATTGTCATACTGAAGTAGCGGGGCGGAGCACCGGTATTTTGCAGCTTCGATTTATTCATACACGGTAGGGACTCTGGGAAAGCCGCCGCATCATTTTTGGCGGGAGGCGGACATCAGGGAATCAATATATCATCTGCAGAAGCAGAAGGATCAAGGAGTAAGCACATGGAAAAGACAATGGACAAGGTTGTTGCGCTCTGCAATGCGCGCGGATTCATTTATCCCGGTTCTCAGATCTATGGCGGTCTGTCGAATACCTGGGATTACGGAAATCTCGGCGTTGAGCTGAAGAACAACGTAAAGAAGGCATGGTGGAGAAAGTTTGTGCAGGAGTCCCCGACCAACGTCGGTGTGGACTGCGCGATTCTGATGAACCCCAAGACCTGGGTTGCATCCGGACATCTGGCGGGCTTCTCGGATCCTCTGATGGACTGCAAGGCCTGCGGAGAGCGTTTCCGTGCGGATCAGCTGATTGAGAGCTATGCACATGAGCACGAGCTGACGCTGGACGGATCGGTTGACGGATGGTCCAACGATGAAATGATGAGCTTTATCAATAAGTTCAAGGTTCCCTGCCCGTCCTGCGGTCAGTTCCACTGGACCGACATCCGTCAGTTCAACCTGATGTTCAAGACCTTCCAGGGGGTAACGGAGGATTCCACCAACACCATTTACCTTCGTCCGGAAACGGCACAGGGTATTTTTGTCAACTTTAAGAATGTACAGCGCACGGCGAGAAAGCATCTGCCGTTTGGTATCTGCCAGATCGGCAAGTCCTTCCGCAATGAGATTACTCCCGGAAACTTCACCTTCCGTACCCGCGAGTTCGAGCAGATGGAGATGGAATTCTTCTGCAAGCCTGACACCGATCTGGAGTGGTTCCAGTACTGGAAGGACTTCTGCTGGAACTGGCTGCTCTCCCTGGGAATCAAGGAGGAGCACCTTCGTTTCCGTGATCATGACAAGGAAGAGCTTTCGTTCTATTCCAAGGCTACCTCGGACATCGAATATACTTTCCCCTTTGGCGACTGGGGCGAGTTGTGGGGCATTGCAGACCGTACCGATTACGACCTGTCGCAGCACCAGAAGGTCTCCGGCGAGGATCTTACCTACTTCGATGAGGAGAGCGGGGAGCGTTACATTCCTTATGTTGTCGAGCCGTCACTTGGCTGCGACCGTGTGACCCTTGCGTTCATCTGCGAAGCCTACGATGAGGAGGAGCTTCCGGACGGAACCGTACGTAACGTCATGCACTTCCATCCGGCCATTGCGCCCGTAAAGATTGCGGTTCTTCCGCTGTCCAAAAAGCTCTCCGAGCCCGCACAGAAGGTTTTTGCAGAGCTGTCCAAACGCTACAACTGCGATTTTGATGACCGCGGAGCAATCGGCAAGAGATATCGCCGTGAGGATGAAATCGGAACACCGTACTGCATCTGCTACGATTTCGATTCCGAGAACGACCAGGCGGTTACGATCCGTGACCGTGACACGATGGAGCAGGTTCGCGTTCCGATTGCGGAGCTGAAGAACTGGTTCGATGAGAAGTTTGATTTCTGAGCCGGCCGGCAAATCCGGCAACGGTATGGACCGCTGAATACAACATGGAGAAAGGAAACTGAGTAATGCAGTACAGAGGCATAAACGAACTGCGTGAGCTGTTTCTGGCATTCTTTGAAGAGAAGGGATGCCTCAGACTGAACAGCTTCTCGCTGGTTCCTCACAATGATACATCGCTCTTGATCATCAATTCCGGTATGGCTCCGATGAAGCCCTGGTTTACCGGTCAGGAGATTCCCCCGAGAAGACGGGTTACCACCTGCCAGAAGTGCATCCGCACCGGTGATCTGGAGAACGTAGGCAAAACAGCCCGCCACGGCACTTATTTTGAAATGCTGGGCAACTTCTCTTTCGGTGATTATTTCAAGAAGGAAGCCATTCCGTGGGCATGGGAGTTTCTGACAGAGCGCGTCGGACTGGATCCGGAGCGTCTGTATCCTTCTGTCTATGTGGACGATGAAGAGGCTTACAATATCTGGCTGAATGACATGCACATTCCGGCCGATCATATTTACAAGTTCGGCAAGGCGGACAATTTCTGGGAGCATGGTTCCGGCCCCTGCGGTCCCTGCTCGGAGATTTACTATGACCGCGGAGAGAAGTACGGAAACGGACCGGAGGATGTTATGGGCGGCGAGGGCGACCGCTTCATGGAGGTCTGGAATATCGTATTTTCCCAGTTCAACAATGATGGAAACGGCAATTACACGGATCTTGTTCAGAAGAACATTGATACCGGCATGGGCCTTGAGCGTCTGGCGGTTGCCGTTCAGGACGTGGGATCCATCTTCGACGTTGATACGCTGAAATCCCTGCGTGATCTGATCTGCAGCCTGGCAGGCGGCATCGGATATGAGCAGCCTGGCAGCTATGACAGTGATGTTTCGGTTCGTATCTGCACGGACCATGCCCGCGCAATGACTTTCATGATTTCGGATGGCATTATGCCCTCCAACAACGGAAGAGGCTATGTCCTTCGCAGAATCATCCGCCGCGCGGTTCGTCATGGAAGAAAGCTTGGCATTCAGGGCTCCTTCTTGCCGACTCTTGCGGAGAACGTCATCGAAACCTCGAAGGACGGTTATCCGGAGCTGGAGGAGAAGAGAGATTTCATTCTCAATGTAGTCCGCGCCGAGGAAGAGAAATTTGAGAAGACCTATGAGCAGGGAATGGATATTCTGGCTCAGATGGAGCAGGAGCTCGAAAAGGCCGGAAATAAGGAGCTTTCCGGAGAGGATGCGTTCAAGCTTTATGACACCTATGGGTTCCCGCTGGATAACACGAAGGAAATTCTGGAGGAAAAGGGCTTTACGGTAGATGAGGATGGCTTCAATGCTGCAATGAAGAAGCAGAGAGAGCAGGCTCGTTCTGACCGTGAGCGTTCCGGCAAGGCGGCTACCTATATGGGAGCGGCAGCTACGGTATATGAGGAGATGGATCCTTCTCTGACATCTGCTTTTGTCGGATATGATCAGCTGACTGCAGAATCTGAGATCATCGCCATGGCATCCCTTCCTTCTCTTGCAGCTCAGAAGAGCGCTGCATCGGAGGAGGCAGACGGTGAGGAAGACAGCGTTGCCGATGCACTGTCCGACGGGCAGTATGGTGCAATCATCACAAAGGAGACTCCCTTCTACGGAACGATGGGCGGCCAGGCTGGCGATAAGGGCCTGATTGTTCTCTCCACCGGTTATTCCGAAGCAGGCGGCATCAAGGCTTCTTCGGAGGAAATGGCGAAGGAGGCAGCTCTTGGAAAGGGAGCGGTTGTCTTCGAGGTGGAAGCAACAGAGCACGTTGCCGGTGGCAAGATTGCGCACATCGGTCATGTGGTTTCCGGAATGTTCAAGCTGGGCGATCAGGTTGCCCTTCGGGTCGATGAGAAGAACCGTATGGCAACCTGCAGAAACCATTCTGCAACGCACCTTCTTCAGAGAGCACTCCGCGAGGTCCTGGGCACTCATGTGGAGCAGGCAGGCTCCTATCAGGATGCAGACCGTACCCGTTTTGACTTCTCTCATTTCCAGGCAATGACGAGGGAGGAGCTGAAGAAAGTCGAAGATCTTGTCAACGAGAAGATCGCGGAAAGCCTTCCGGTTGTCACAGAGGTGATGACGCTTGAGGAAGCGAAGAAGACCGGCGCAATGGCTCTTTTCGGAGAGAAATACGGCGACAGCGTTCGCGTGGTGAAGATGGGAGACTGGTCGGTAGAGCTGTGCGGAGGTACGCATGTCTCGAACACGATCACGATCGGCTCGTTTAAGATCCTTTCCGAGAACGGTGTTGCAGCCGGAGTCCGTAGAATCGAAGCACTGACGGGAGACAACGTCCGGAAGTATTATGAAGGGCTGGAAGCAGAGCTGAATGAGGCGGCAGAGCTTGTCAAGGCTACGCCTGCCACACTTTCGGAGAGAATCCGTGCTCTGCAGAAGGAACTGAAGGAAGTGAAATCCGAGAATGAATCCATGAAGGCGAAGGAAGCACAGGCTTCTCTTGGCAATGTCATGGACAATGTAAAGGAAATCAAGGGTGTTCCGTTCCTTTGTGCTCACGTTCCGGGTGTTGACATGAATGAGCTGCGCAGCCTCGGTGATGATCTGAAGGCAAAGCTTTCCGGAGGCGTTGTGGTTCTGATTTCCGACAAGGACGGCAAGGTAAATCTGGTCGCCATGGCATCCGAGGAAGCAATGAAGAAGGGTGCTCATGCCGGAAATCTTGTTAAGGGCATCGCGAAGGAAGTCGGCGGTGGCGGCGGCGGTCGTCCGAACATGGCGCAGGCCGGCGGCAAGAACCCTGCAGGAATCGGTAAGGCACTGGAAGAAGCCGAAAAGGTTCTGGAAGGACAGCTTTCGTAAAAGGGCTTTCGCAAAAAGTCCTTTACAAAAGAAGCATGCTTGCGTATAATCTGGTTTGTGTCTTTTTGAGAGATTCATAAAACACAGAAAAACCCATCAGCCAGATGAGAGGTTTCTGAGATCGGATGAGATGTATTTTTAATATGTTTCCTGTGATGCCGGAGAGCTTTCCATCTGAAAGGGACTGAAGGGAGGGTAGAAGAAATGTCTAGCGTTATCGTAAAAGAGAATGAGACTTTGGACAGCGCTCTGCGTCGTTTCAAGAGAAGCTGCGCAAAGGCGGGCATCCAGCAGGAAATCCGTAAGAGAGAACACTACGAGAAGCCCAGCGTAAAGCGTAAGAAGAAGTCCGAAGCTGCAAGAAAGAGGAAGTACAACTAATCGCTGATCGGAAGATGGCGAGATGGCTGTACCTGTAATCAAGACAGCAGTGGCCCCTGACACGAGAGTGTCAGGGGCTTTTCTTGTGCTTTGTCTTTTCTTGACGACTGCATATATGGCGACTGAATGCCAGGTGTGATAAACTATACTGGCTTATGGGCAATTCAGATTGTGCCGGAGTGGTCATGGAAGCAGACGGACAAACCGGCAGGAGAAGCATATTGAAGAATCGGACCGGAAACAGAATATGGGTGATCAGGGGACTGAAGGTGCTGTCTCTTCTGGCGGCAGTGCTTGCGGTGCTCTCGATTGCATGGAAGACGCTCTATATCCACCGGAATTATGATGAGGACCGGATCATCGGATTTTACCGGGAACCGGAGGACTCACTGGACGTTGTACTGATCGGAGCAAGTGATATCAGCCGTGCCTATTGCTCCGGTCTGGCATATGAGGACTATGGAATTACGAGCTATCCGTTTACCATCAACGGAGATGCGGTTCAGGTATGGCGCGCACAGCTGGATGAGACCATGCGGCTTCAGAACCCTGATGTGGTGGTGATCGAGGTCAATGGTGCCCTTTACAGCTCCTCGGAGGAGGAACAGTATCACATGTATCAGACGGCAGTGGAGAGGATGGCCCTGCATCTGCCGCTGTTTTCCGGGACCCGTCTTCAAATGATCCGGACGTATCTGAAGGAGACCGGAAGATACGGGGAAGCGCTTGGGCTCCTGGTTCCGCTTTATGCTTATCATTCCAACCAGCCGGGAGGAATCCGCAGCGCTGCTGCCACGATTCGGGACAATCTTCATTTCGGAGCGGACAATAACGGCGTTCTGACGCTTCGGGGCTTTGAGACACTGACCGGAAAGGTTCCGGCAGGGAAGCTGATTCCGGATTATGAAGAGAGTGAGGCGACGCAGGAGCTGGATCCTGCCTACGAAAAGGCGCTCAGAAGCTTCCTGTCTTACTGTGTGAAGAAATACCCGAAGACGAAGATTCTTTTTGTCCGCACGCCGCATTTGTTTGAGGAGAACAATGCCAGAATGCAGATGATTTTCGGCCGGACCAACCGCATCGGGCAGATCATCGGGGAGTATGGCTTTCCGTTTCTGAATTTCGAGAAGAAAAAGGCGGAGGTCGGCATTGATAATCAGACGGATTTTTATGACGCCAATCATCTGAATGTGAGCGGAATGAGGAAATTTACGAAGTGGTTTTCAGAGTATCTCCTGGAGCACGGTGTGGAACCCCGGGTGCTTTCCGGCAGGGAGAAGGAGCAGTGGGAGCATACTGCCAGGTATACGAAGCTGCTTCTGGACTACTACGAGAAGCTTCAGGGGGAAGGCTCAAACGGAAAGGATCTGTTTGAGAGCCCGGAGACTCTGGAAATTCTGCATCAGATGGAGGAGAGCGGAGGCTTTGAAGCGGAAGCTGCATCGACGCGGAAGGAGGAGGCTGCCGGATGAATTACGTATCATTTCTCTTTCTGATTTATGTGACGGCGGCCTGTCTGGCTTACTTTCTCTTTCCTGTTGTGTTTCGGAAATTCCGATCCTGTCAGTGGACCGTGCTTCTTGCTGCCAGCTGGATGTTTTATCTGCTCTGTGCGGGGAAGTATTTCTTTTTCCTTCTGGTCACTTCCTGGACCGTTTATCTTGGGGCACGCCTTATTCAGAAGCAGGCAGATCTGCAGCATCAGGCCTTAAGCGGAGAGAAGAAGCTGGGGCGTGAGGAAAAAAAGGCGATCCGAAGGGCCTTCACGAAACGCAAGCACAGAATTCTGTGGGCCGTTTTGCTGCTGAATTTCGGAATTCTTGCCTTTTTCAAGTATGTTCCGGATTGGATCCGGGCAGCTTCCGATGGGGAGAAGCAGCTATCGCTTCTGGTTCCGATCGGGATTTCCTTTTATACCTTCCAGGCGACGGGGTACCTGATTGATGTCTGCAACGGAAACGTGAAGGCAGAGAAGAGCTTCTGGAAGACGGCATTGTTTGTCAGCTTCTTCCCTCAGATTATTCAGGGGCCGATCGGCTTCTGGGATCCTGTGGCAGAGCAGCTGTTTGCGGAGCACCGTCCGGAATGGACAAGGATCAAGCATGGACTGGAGCTCATTTTGTGGGGGTATCTCCGCAAGATGGTTCTGGCGGACCGCCTGGTCAAAGATATCTATCTTGTGACGGATTCCTATGCACAGTATTCGGGCTCCATGGCAGCCGTGGCCGTTTTGCTGTATGCCATTCAGCTTTATGCGGATTTTGCAGGCGGAATTGACATTTCCCGCGGAATTGCACAGATTCTTGGGATTGATCTTCCCGAAAACTTCCGGCAGCCGTATCTGGCAACCTCCATCAACGATTACTGGAGGCGATGGCACATCACGCTCGGTGCCTGGATGAAGAAATATGTGTTTTATCCGCTTGCATTGACTCCCTTGTTTGCCGGCACCGGAAAAAAGGTGGCTGCAACGAGATTCGGGAAAACCGGCTTCGGAAAGCATGCAGGAAAGGTTCTTCCGGCTGCGTTGTCCTGCATTGTGGTTTTCCTGATTGTCGGAATCTGGCACGGCGCAGGGGGAAAATATGTGGCCTTTGGCCTGTGGAACGGCGGGATCATTTTCCTTTCCATGATGCTGGAGCCCTTTTTCCCTGCATGGAAAAGAGTACTTCATATCCGCGAGGGAGCGGCAGGATTCCGGATTTTTCAGATTCTCCGAACGTTTCTTTTTGTGTTTATCGGCTATGTTTTTGACGTGGCAAAGGATTTCGGGGCCGCGATGGAAATTCTTGCCAGAATGGTGACGCATGCACAGTGGAACCCGCATGCTCTTTACAATGAGATCAACAATACGTATGCGGAGTTCAATACTTGGAATGTACTCATTGTGACCGGAATGACGGTGCTGATGATTGTGGTGGACCGGTATCATGAACGGCATGATCCGCATCTTGGAGGCGATGGCCTCGGCCTTCGTGAGAGAATCGATCAGGGGTGTTTCTGGAGGGAGTGGCTGCTTGTCCTTGCCTGTATCTGTGCCATCGTACTTCTTGGCGTTTACGGGCCGGGATATGCTCCGGTGAAATTTGTATATGCCGGGTTCTAAGACGTTCAGGATCAGAAAGGATGCAACATGAAGAAAACAAATGCTGCAGCCGCAGCTGCTGCGGGAGCTCTTGTGACAGCGGGCCTTGCCGTATCCTGGCGGGACGGACACCGGTTTGTGGTCCGGCACTATCAAATCTCTTCTTCGAAAATCCGTGAGAATACAAGAATTGTGTTCCTTTCGGATCTGCACAGTCAGGTCTATGGGAAGAAAAACGATCCGGACGGGCCAAACGGTCCTCTTCTCCGTGCGATTCGCAGTCTGAACCCGGATGCGGTCATGATCGGCGGCGACATGATTGTCGCGAAGGATGCCGCATACGATAAACCGGGCTGGAAGGAGGTTCCTCTTGACCTGATCGGAAAGCTTGCGAAAGAGTTTCCGGTCTATTTTGCAGAAGGAAATCACGAGGCACAGCTTGCCAGTGAACGGCTGGAGGGAAGATATCTCCGGCAGTACCTGGAATATCACGAAGAGGCGGAGCGCCTCGGCGCAATCCGCGTGCACAACAGATCGGTCGTTCTTCGCGGAGGAATCCGGCTGTACGGCCTGGATCTTGACAGTGAAACCTTCCGGAAATTTCTTCCGTACCATCTTTGCAAAGAGCAGGTGGAGGAGAACCTCGGAGAGCCGGATCCGGACAAGTTCTGTCTGGTGCTCGCCCACAATCCGAAATTCTTTCCGGTCTATGCGGACTGGGGAGCAGACCTGGTGCTGTCCGGGCATATCCATGGAGGGATCATCCGACTGGGACCGAAGGGACCGGGACTTTTGTCTCCGGACTGGCACTTTTTCCCGGATTATACAGGAGGGGAGTACCGGATTCGAAGAGAAGACGGAACGGAGGCCGCGATGGTTCTGAGCTGCGGCACAGGGACACATTCCCTGCACCTGCGGTTTATGAATCCGGGGGAGGTATCTCTACTCGAACTCAGCCGATGCTGAGTTCTCCTATCCCGAGCGGCAGAAAAAACCGCCGCTCGCGCATCCGGGAAACCGCCTTCGCGGATTTCCCGACTGCTCTACTCGAACTCAGCTCACTAGAAAGGTAAGAATGGAACTGGAATTTAAACTGGAGAAGTTTGAGGGGCCGCTGGACCTTCTGCTTCATTTGATTGATAAGAACAAGGTCGACATCTATGACATTCCGATTGCGGACATCACCGATCAGTACATGGAGTATGTGCGGCAGATGGAAGAGGAAGACATGGATGTCATGAGTGAATTTCTTGTGATGGCGGCAACGCTTCTGGATATCAAGTGCCGCATGCTTCTTCCGAAGGAAGTGAATGAAGAGGGCGAGGAGGAGGATCCGAGGGCCGAGCTTGTACAGAAGCTTCTGGAATACAAGATGTACAAGTATATGTCATCGGAGCTTCGTGAAATGTCGGACGGCGCGGGGCAGACGCTTTACCGGAAGAAGAATCTTCCGAAGGAGGTTCGCAGCTATGTGCCGCCGGTGAATTACGAGGAGCTTCTTGGAGACACTACGCTTGCGAAGCTGAATGATATTTTCCAGGATATCCTGAAGCGTCAGAAATACCGGGTGGACCCGGTTCGTTCTCAGTTCGGAAGAATCGAGAAGGAAGAGGTTGACCTGACCGCCAAGGAGCTCTACATCAAGGCATATCTGAACACACACCGCGACACGGATTTCCGGACGCTTCTGGAGGAGCAGGGATCCCGTGATGAGGTGATCGTCACGTTTCTTGTGGTTCTGGAGCTGATGAAGACAGGAAACATTCAGATCGAGCAGGAGGAGCTGTTCGGCAGCATCTCCATTCATGTAACAAAGGATATTTCTGCGGAAGCCGGCCTGACCGGAGAATTTTCGTAACGGCAGAGTGACGAGCAGAAAGACAGGCAGAAGGGAACAGTGAGTATGGAAGAATTTGAAACATCGCTCCCGAAGGAAAATACGGAGCTTCCGGAGGAAAACAGCGGGCTTTCCGGAGAAACTGCAGGGCTTTCGGAGGAACAGGCCGGAAGCCGTGAGGAGTCGGATGAGAAGGTGCTCGCGGCGATTGAGGCGATCCTGTTTACCATGGGGGAGTCGGTGGAAATCAGTGCAATTTCCAAAGCACTGGATATCAGCGCCGCCAGAATCCGGAAGCTGATCACCAAATTGAAAAAACGCTATGATGCGCCCTCCCGGGGAATTATGATTCAGCAGTTTGACGATGCGGTGCAGATGTCGACCAAGCCGGAGCAGTATGAGAACCTGATCCGGATTGCAAAGGTTCCGAAGAAAATGACATTGTCGGATTCTGTGATGGAAACGCTTTCGATTATTGCGTACAAGCAGCCGATTACCAAGGTGGAGGTAGAGGGCATCCGCGGCGTTTCCTGCGATTACGCGATCAACAAGCTCCTGGAATATGATCTCATCAAGGAGCTTGGAAGAAAGGATGCACCCGGCAGACCGATTCTGTTTGGCACCACGGAGCAGTTCCTTCGATCCTTCGGCGTGAAGAATCTGACCGAGCTTCCTTCCATCAACACGGTTCAGGTGGAAGAGTTCAAGGAAGAAGCGGAGGCGGAGGTGGATGACCGCCTTGGAATCTGATTTACGGCATCCGGACGGAAAAGCTTCGTCAAAATTTTCACATTACATGTTCGTTTTTGCAAATCCTTATGTTACAATACCAACTAGCGCAGTAACGTGGATCGTAGTATGCCCGCAAGGGGATGAGACGGCCCGCGTTTCAACGACATAAATCACATGGAGGTTCAAAGTATGAGCAGTTCTTCAAAAGCGAGTGAGAGAATCAATGCCTTACTCGATGATAACAGCTTTGTTGAAGTTGGTGCTCTCGTAACTGCGAGATCGACTAATTTCAATGTAAAGCCCGAGCAGACTCCGTCTGACGGCGTTATCACCGGATATGGCACCATTGATGGCAGTCTCGTATTCGTTTACAGCCAGGATTCTACTGTGCTGGGCGGATCGATCGGTGAGATGCATGCAAAGAAGATCACCGGACTGTATGATCTTGCACTCAAGACAGGCGCTCCGATCATCGGACTCCTGGATTCCGCAGGACTTCGTCTTCAGGAAGGAACGGATGCACTGAATGCATTCGCATCCATCTATGCGAAGGAAGCTGAGGCATCCGGCGTGATTCCCCAGATCGCAGCAGTATTCGGTAATTGCGGCGGCGGACTTGCAGTTGCTGCAGGCATGGCAGATTTTGCATTTATGGCAGATGATGCGAAGCTTTTTGTCAACAGCCCGAACGCACTGGCCGGCAATTCCGAGGATAAGAAGGACACTGCTGCTGCAGGCTTCAAGGCTGAGGCAGGCGCAGTGGATGCACATGGCACAGAGGAAGAGGTCCTCGCGAAGATTCGCGCGCTGGTATCCATTCTTCCTTCCAACAACGAGGATGAGGCTGCAGAGGAGTGCGAGGACAATCTGAACCGCGCAAGCGCAAATGTAGCTGCCGGCATCGCAGATCCTGCGGTAGCAGCTGCAGATCTGAGCGATGGCAATCTCTTCGTTGAGACCAGGGCAGAGTATGCAAAGGAAATGGCTACCGGTTTCATCAAGCTCAACGGCGAGACCGTCGGACTGATTGCAAACCGCACCGCTTCCTATGACGAGAAGGGCGAGACTGCAGCAGAGTTCAAGCCGGTTCTGACCGTTGCCGGAACCGAGAAGGCTGCGGATTTCGTAAACTTCTGCGATGCATTTGAGATTCCGGTTGTGACCCTGACCAATGTCAGCGGCTTCTGCACCTGCGAGTGCGCAGAGAAGAAGATCGCGAAGAATGCGGCAAAGCTCGCAGCTGCTTTTGCAGGTGCAACGGTTCCGAAGGTGAACGTTGTAGTCGGCGATGCTTTCGGCAGCGCATACACTGTCATGAATTCCAAGGCTCTTGGCGCTGACATCACCATGGCTCTTCCGGATGCCCGGATCGGCATGATGGATGGAAATCTTGCTGCACAGATCATTGCTGCAGGCAAGGATTCCGCTGAGGTTGCAGAGACGGCCAGCAAGTACAATGAGCTTCAGAACAGCATCGACAGCGCAGCTGCTCACGGCTATGTAGATCAGATCGTTGAGCCTGCGGATCTGCGCAAGTATCTGATCGGCGCACTGGAAATGCTCTATACCAAGAGAGAGGATCTTCCTGCCAAGAAGCATATGACCGTTTAATTGAGAGGAGACACGTATAAGATGAAGAAATTAGCTTCTGTATTTGCAGTCATCACCTGTGTCTTTGCTCTTACCGCCTGCGGATCGGCCAAGGTCAATACGCTGAGCGGCACACCTCTGACAGATGCGGCCACCGAGCAGTCGATTATCTCCTACGGAGAACAGCTTGTGGGCAGCATGGACTCCATTGTCCGCGGCGGCACAATCGAAGAATACAGCGATGACGCGGTATTCGGACCGGCGCTCGACTCCTATGAGAATTCCCTGGAGGACATCGGAGAGGTTCAGGGCTTCAACAATGAGCAGGCTGTACTGGATTCCGACGGAAACTATCTGATCAACATCGGAGTGGATGGATCGAACCACGATGCCGATGTCGTGATTACCGTTGGCGTGAAAACCGGTACTCCTTCGAATGTGGCAACCAATGTCCGCTACACGCTCGGTGAGCTGATGGAGCAGGCAGGCCTGAATACCATCCTCGGCATGGGCACCACATTTGTCATTCTGATTCTTCTGAGTCTTATCATTTCTGCTTTTGCACTGATCGGTAAGTCTCAGGCTAATAAGAAAAAGAAGGCTGCTGCCATTCAGGCGGCAGAGGCTCCGGCTGCTGCTCCCGCAGCAGAGGTTGCGGAAGAAGTCACAGATGACAATGAACTGATTGCTGTTATCGCTGCAGCTGTTGCGGCAAGCGAGGGACAGACAACAACGGATGGTTTTGTGGTACGTTCCATCCGCAAGGCACGCAGTAGATTCTGATAAGCTGCAGGAAGTTCCCTGTATTTTTGTCAGAGAATCAGAATGATCATTGATTGCCGCCAATAAGAAGCGGCAGGAAAGGACAAAATGAAGAACTATACCATTACTGTCAATGGCACAGCTTATGATGTAACCGTAGAAGAGACCGGTGCAGGCGCAGTTGCAGCTCCCGCAGCACCGAAGGCAGCAGCACCGAAGGCAGCAGCTCCTGCAGCAGCACCGAAGAAGGCAGCTTCTGCAGGCGCAGGCGCTGTTAAGATTGAGGCTGGCGCAGCAGGAAAGGTCTTCAAGATCGAGAAGCAGGTTGGCGCTGCGGTCAAGAAGGGCGACGCTGTTGTCATCGTTGAAGCGATGAAGATGGAGATCCCGATGGTTGCTCCTCAGGACGGAACCGTTGCATCCATCGACTGCGCAGTAGGCGATGCCGTAGAGGCAGGCGCTGTTCTGGCTACTCTGAACTAAGTTATTGGAAAGCGACGACACAATAGCTTACATTAGGAGGTCTTAACAAGTTATGGAATATATTGTAAGAACATTAACAAACTTAGTCCATCAGACCGCCTTCATGAATCTGAGCTGGGGAAACATCCTCATGATCGCTGTTGCCTGCGTATTTCTTTACCTGGCAATTGCTCATGATTTCGAGCCCCTTCTGCTGGTACCGATTGCCTTCGGCATGCTGCTCGTAAATATCTATCCGGATATCATCGTAGCGCCCACGGAGACAGCGAACGGCGGACTTTTGTACTACTTCTACATTCTGGATGAATGGGCAATCCTTCCGTCCCTGATCTTTATGGGTGTCGGCGCCATGACGGACTTCGGTCCGCTGATTGCCAACCCGAAGAGCTTCCTTCTGGGAGCAGCTGCACAGTTCGGTATCTTCGCAGCATACTTCGGCGCTATCGCACTTGGATTTAACGGAAAGGCAGCTGCTGCAATCTCCATCATCGGCGGTGCAGACGGCCCGACTTCCATCTTCCTTTGCTCGAAGCTGGGACAGACGGAACTGATGGGACCCATTGCCGTTGCGGCATATTCCTACATGTCCCTGGTTCCGATCATTCAGCCTCCGATCATGCGGCTCCTGACCTCCAAGAAGGATCGTCAGATCCGTATGGAGCAGCTTCGCCCGGTATCCAAGCTGGAGAAGATTCTGTTCCCGATCGTGGTTACCATCGTGGTCTGCATGCTGCTGCCTACGACCGCTCCTCTGATCGGTATGCTGATGCTCGGAAACCTCTTCCGCGAGTGCGGTGTGGTTCGTCAGCTTCAGGAGACAGCATCGAACGCAATGATGTACATCGTTGTTATTCTGCTCGGTACTTCGGTTGGCGCTACAACCTCTGCTGAGGCGTTCCTGAACGTAACAACACTTAAGATCGTTGCTCTTGGTCTGATTGCCTTTGCATTCGGTACGGCTGCCGGCGTTGTATTCGGACAGCTGATGAAGGTTGCGACTCACGGCAAGATCAATCCTTTGATCGGCTCCGCAGGTGTATCTGCCGTTCCTATGGCAGCGCGTGTTTCCCAGAAGGAAGGCGCGAAGGAAGATCCTTCCAACTTCCTGCTGATGCATGCAATGGGCCCCAACGTAGCAGGCGTTATCGGTACTGCAGTCGTTGCCGGTGTGTTCATGGCTGTATTCGGAATCTGATGAAGAGTTTATTAATTTAAGGAGATTACAATGGCAAAAGTAAAGATTATGGAGACCGTTCTGCGTGATGCCGGTCAGTCACTGATCGCAACCAGAATGCCCATTGAAGAGATGCTTCCCATCGTTGATACGATGGACAAGGTTGGCTATGCTGCAGTAGAGTGCTGGGGCGGCGCTACCTTCGATTCCTGCCTTCGTTTCCTTCACGAGGATCCGTGGGAGAGACTTCGTGTTCTGAAGAGCCACTTCAAGAACACTCCTACCCAGATGCTGCTTCGCGGCCAGAATATCCTCGGATATTCTCACTATGCGGATGATGTTGTTGACCGCTTCGTAAAGAAGTCGGTTGAAAACGGTATCGACCGTATCCGTATTTTTGACTGCCTGAATGACCTTCGCAATCTGAAGACGGCTGTAAAGGCAACCAAGGAAGCCGGCGCACACGCACAGATCGCGCTGGTTTACACACTGGGCGATGCGTATACTCTGGAGTACTGGGAGAACATTGCACGCCAGATCGAGGAGATGGGCGCTGACTCCATCTGCATTAAGGATATGTCCGGACTTCTTCGTCCTTTCGAGGCATATGATCTGGTTACCGCGCTGAAGAAGGGATCCTCCCTTCCGATCGATCTGCATACGCATTACACCTCCGGTGTTGCTTCCATGACCTATCTGAAGGCAGCTGAGGCAGGCGTTGACATCATCGACTGCGCAACCACTCCGTTTGCACTTGGTACATCTCAGCCTTCTACCGACGTTATGGTTGAGGCATTCCGCGGAACACCTTACGATACCGGTCTTGATCAGAAGCTTCTGAAGGAGATTTCCGATTACTTCACACCTTATCGTGAGGAGTGCATCGAGAACGGCCTTCTCAGCACCAAGGTTCTGGGTGTTAACATCCGTACCATGCTGTATCAGGTACCTGGCGGCATGCTTTCCAACATGATCAAGCAGCTGTCCGAGCAGGGCAAGGCTGACAAGCTGAATGAGGTTCTGGAAGAGGTTCCGCGCGTACGCAAGGACCTCGGCGAGCCGCCGCTTGTTACTCCTTCCTCTCAGATCGTCGGCACACAGGCTGTCATGAACGTTCTGATGGGCGAGCGCTACAAGATGTGCACCGCTCAGACCAAGGATCTGGTTCGCGGCATGTATGGCCAGACCATCAAGCCGATGGATCCGGAGGTTGTCAAGAAGGTCATCGGAGACGAGGAGAGAATTACCTGCAGACCTGCAGACCTGATCCCGGCTTCCATGGAGAAGTTCGAGAAGGAAGCAAAAGAGCATGGCGCAGAGAGCGAAGAGGATGTTCTTTCCTACGCTTCGTTCCCGCAGGTTGCTACCGATTTCTTCAAATGGAGAACGGCACAGAAGACCGGTGTGGATCTGACCAAGGCAGACACTAAGAACGGCGCTTATCCTGCATAATTCGTTTCAAAGAGAACAGCGAGGGAGTCATGTCCGAATGGACATGGCTCCCTTTGTTTTTGCCGCGTGAGATGGTATCATAAAACAGACTATTTTCTACAGGGAGTATTTGTTTATGAAGTTGAATGATGCTGTGCAGGAGCTGATTGTCCGGTCAAAGGCAGAAAAGCTGCGCGATGAGGACAGAGAGCTGGTAGACGCGGAATATCGGACGCTCGGTGATGCGGCCATGACAGCCTGGAAGCCAACGGATGAGATCGCAGGCTTCAAGGTGCGCCCCGGTAATTATACGGAAAACGGAGCCAATGAAATTCCGGGCGGCGTGTGCTTTACCATTTCTTCGCTCGGGGGGACCAGCTGCGAGCTGCTCTTATATCACAGAAAGGCGACAACGCCTTTTGCTATTCTTCCGATTCCGGAGAGCTATCGGATTGGCAAGGTGTGGTCGATCATTGTATTCGGGCTGAATGTGGAGGATTTCGAGTACAGCTATCGCATTGACGGCCCCTGGAATCCGAAAAAGGGACTTTTGTTCGATAAGACGAAGGAGCTTCTGGATCCCTATGCAAGAGCGGTGGCCGGACAGCGGCAGTGGGGCGAGGATAAGAACAAATCCGGCGTCTACCATGCCCGCGTGGTGAAAAACAATTTTGTCTGGGACACATCGCAGTTTCCCAATACGAAGATGGAGGATTCTGTAATTTATGAGCTCCATGTTCGCGGCTTTACCAAGGATCCCTCCAGCGGTGTTACGTATCCCGGAACCTTTGCGGGGATCATTGAGAAGATTCCTTATCTGAAGGAGCTGGGCGTCACGGCGGTGGAGCTGCTGCCGATCTTTGAATTCGACGAGGTCGCAAACGGTCATACGTATGAGGGAAAACGGCTGTACGAATACTGGGGCTACAACACGGTGGCCTTTTTTGCCCCGAATACCAGCTATGCCGCCTCGGCAGAATACAACCGTGAGGGCCGGGAGCTGAAGGAGATGATCCAGCTTCTGAAGCAGAACGGAATCGAAGTGATTCTGGACGTGGTCTTCAACCATACCGCGGAGGGCGGAGAGGGCGGCCCGTTCATTTCCTTTAAGGGCATCGACAACAACATCTATTACATGCTGACGCCGGATGCGAAGTACTACAACTTCTCCGGCTGCGGCAATACCATGAACTGCAATCACCCGATTGTACAGGGCTTTATTGTGGAATGTCTTCGCTACTGGGTGACCAATTACCATGTGGATGGGTTCCGCTTCGACCTTGCGAGCATTCTCGGAAGAGCGGCAGACGGTACTCCGATGGAGGATCCGCCGCTTTTGAAGAAGCTGGCCTTTGATCCGATCCTCGGAAACGTCAAACTGATTGCAGAATCCTGGGATGCAGGCGGCATGTATCAGGTTGGATCGTTCCCTGCGTACAACCGCTGGGCGGAGTGGAATGGGAAATACCGTGACTGTATCCGTGATTTTCTGAAGGGAAATTTCTGGAACGCACCGGAGGCGAGCCGGAGAATCACGGGGTCGATGGACCTGTACTACGGCGTTTACATGGGCTATACCAGCTCGGTGAATTTCCTGAACTGTCACGACGGTTTCACCCTGTATGACCTGTATTCCTATAACAACAAGCACAATGAGGCGAACGGCTGGGACAATACGGATGGCTCCAACGACAACCGCTCCTGGAACTGCGGCGCAGAGGGTGAGACGGACGATCCCGCGATTATGAGCCTGCGCTTTCAGATGATGCGAAATGCCGTGACCACGCTGATGTGCAGCCGCGGAACCCCGATGATCCTTGCAGGAGACGAATTCGGAAACACACAGTTCGGCAACAACAACGGCTATTGTCAGGATAATGAAATTTCCTGGCTTGACTGGAAGCTGCTGAATAAGAACAAGGAGTATTTTGATTTCTGCAAGTCTGTGATCGCGTTCCGGAAGAAGCACCGCTGCATCAGCAGAAAGCTGGACAATGCTCATTGCGGTTTTCCGGATATCTCGGTCAACGGCGGAGATCCGGAGTACACGCAGATCACGCCTCAGACGAGGACGATGAACGTGCTGTACGCAGGCTTTGATCCGAAGAAGCAGGAGGACGATGTGGTATATCTGATGCTCAATCCTTATTGGGAGAGCATTTCCCTTCGTCTGCCGGCGCTGCCGGAAGGACTTGCCTGGGGACTTTGTATTGATACGGCTGCTCCGGACAAGGCTTGGATTCATGAAGAGCCGCAGCTTTGCAAAGCCGCATACTGCAAGCTGGAGGGACGGAGCGCAAAGGTTCTGACGGTGATCCGGAAGGAAGTATGATTCGAAGAGATTTCTTTACAGGGAGGCAGCGATGCCGGTAAAGGCGGCCGACAGCCGGGGAGGTGTTGACGATGCAGAAGATTCTTGTTGTGGATGACGAAGCGAGAATGCGCAAGCTGGTGCATGACTTTCTGATTCGTGCCGGATATGAGGTGCTGGAGGCGGGAGACGGTCTGGAGGCGGTGGATATTTTTGAGCAGCAGCCGGACATCGCTCTGATTATCCTGGACGTGATGATGCCGGGACTCGACGGCTACGGTGTGACAAGGCAGATTCGGAAAACCTCCAGGGTTCCGATTATCATGCTGACAGCGAAATCAGAGGAGCAGGATGAGCTTCTTGGCTTTGATCTTGGCGTGGATGATTATGTGCGGAAGCCCTTCAGTCCGAAGATTCTGGTGGCCAGAGTGGAAGCTCTTCTCGAGAGAGGCGGCTGCGGGAAGAACGACGAGCGGCTTCAGAACAGCGGCATTGTCATTGACAAGGCTGCTCATCAGGTGACCGTAGACGGGCAGCCGATCGAGCTTTCCGCCAAAGAGTTTGAACTGCTCACCTATTTTCTTGAAAACAGCGGACGGGCCCTTTCCCGTGAACAGATTCTCAATCATGTCTGGAATTATGATTATTACGGAGATGCCAGAACCATTGACACGCATGTCAAGAAGCTGCGGAGCAAGATGGGAGAGAAGGGCGATCTGATCAAGACCGTCTGGGGACTGGGCTACAAGTTCAGCCCGGAGGTTTCCGATGGCGGACAGAACTGATATGGAAAGGGACAAACCGTTCCGCTCGCTTCGCCTGGAGTTTGCCGCACTCTTTTTTGCGCTGATGGCCGGGGCGGTCGCGGTTATGTTTCTGACAAACAATGTTTTCCTGGAGAGGTATTACAACCAGGAGAAGCAGGATACGCTGGAGGAGACCTATGAGCGCCTCAACACAGCGGCATCCTCTAACTCCATTGAGTCCATTGCCTTTGGCAATGAGCTGATCCAGATTTCAAACCGGAACAACATCAACATTCTGGTCATTGACGAGGAGTCCAAAACGGTCCGCGCGATGGCGACAGACATGGACACCATGCTCCAGCGCATGTGGGACAACATTCTGGAGAATACCAATGAGCTTCCGGATGATTTTGATGAGCACGAGGTGCAGCTCTGGCAGGAGGACCGCCAGGCGCCGGATTACTACATTGTAAAAAGACTGCAGGATGGCGACAACACCCGCGTCCAGATTGTTCTGGACAAGGGGACAGGCACGCAGTATATGGAGCGTTGGGGGATGCTTTCCAACGGCTCCTACTATCTTTTCCGTACGGCAATGGATTCGATCCGCGCGAATGCAATGATTGCGAACCGCTTCATTCTTCTCGTGGGAGGAAGCGTGATTGTCCTTGGTCTTCTGGTTGCCATGCTCCTCTCCGGAAGAATCACCAGACCGATCATTCAGATGACGGAGCTTTCGCGCCAGATGCGCAGGCTCGATTTCTCGGCAAAATATCACGGGCACGACCGGAACGAAATCCAGATCCTCGGGGAGAATCTGAATGATCTGTCACAGACCCTGGAGGAGACCATTTCCGAGCTGAAAAATGCCAATGCGAAGCTTCAGCAGGATATCGAACGCCGTGACAAAACGGAGGCGATGCAGAGGGAATTCATTTCCGATGTGACGCATGAGCTGAAGACACCGATTGCCCTGATTCAAGGCTATGCAGAAGGCCTGCAGGATGGGATGGCAGAGAACCCGGAGGATCGTGATTACTACTGCGGCGTGATTGTGGATGAGGCCGGCAAGATGAACCACATGGTTCAGCAGTTCCTGTCGCTGACGCACCTGGAGTTCGGACAGAACAATGAGGTGAATTACGAGAATTTTGACATCACCGAGCTTGTCCGCGGCTACGTCCGTACGGGAGGACTTCTGGCAAAGGAGAAGGGAATCGAGATCAACGTCCGGAGTGACGGTCCTGTTTACGTGTGGGCAGACCAGTTTTATGCGGAGGAAGTGTTCCAGAATTACTTTACCAATGCAGTGAATCACTGCGATGGTGAGAAAAAGATTGACATCCACTTTGAACAAAAGGAAAATAAAGTCCGGGTTTGTGTCTTTAATTCCGGTGTTCCGATTCCGGAGGAGGCTCTTCCGAGAATCTGGGAGAAGTTCTACAAGGTGGACAAGGCGCGAACCAGAGCATACGGCGGTTCCGGTGTCGGTCTATCGATTGTGAAGGCAATTATGGAGCTGATGCATCAGGACTACGGCGTGTGCAATTATGACAACGGTGTAGAATTCTGGTTTGAACTGGAGACAAAATGAGCACAGCGGTGATTGATTACGGCGCCGGGAATATCCGGAGCGTGGAGAATGCAATGAAGGCACTGGGACAGAAGACCTGTCTCACAAGCAGTGCGAGCGATATTCTGGCGGCGGATCACGTGATCCTGCCGGGGGTCGGAGCCTTTGGCGATGCCATGGCCTGCATCCGCAGGAAGGGACTGGAGGAGGTCATCCGTACCGTCTGTGACAGCGGCGTTCCTTTCCTTGGAATCTGTTTGGGACTTCAGATCCTTTTTGAAGAAAGTGAGGAGAGTCCGGGCGTAAAAGGGCTTTCCATTCTGAAGGGAAGAATTGTCCGTTTTCCCGCAAAGCAGCCGGATTCGTTCCGCAGAGACAACGGGTCTCCGGACGCTTTTCTTAAGGTCCCCGAGATTGGCTGGAATGCGCTGACATATCCGGAGCAGGTTTCCGGAGATTCGGATTCCGGTGCGTCAGAAAACCGGCCGGGAAGACTGTTTCAGGGAATTCCGGAGGGGTCGCACGTTTATTATGTACATTCCTATTATCTTCAGGCGAAGGATCCTTCCATTGTGAAGGCAAGGTCGGAATACGGCGTCTCCTTTGATGCCAGCGTGGAAAGCGGCAATGTATTTGCGTGCCAGTTTCATCCGGAGAAATCCGAGAAGGTTGGAATGCAGATCCTGAAGAATTTCCTGGAGGTACGATAAGATGCTGACAAAGAGAATCATTCCCTGTCTGGACGTAAAGGACGGGAGAGTTGTCAAGGGTATTAATTTCGTACAGCTTCGGGATGCCGGAGACCCGGTGGAAGCGGGAGAGGCCTATTCCAGGGCCGGTGCGGATGAACTGGTTTTTCTTGATATTACGGCAACCAGCGATGCGAGAAGCACAGTGACTGAGATGGTGCGGCGCGTGGCCGAGAGGGTCTTCATTCCGTTTACGGTAGGCGGAGGAATCCGGACGACCGAGGACATGAAGGCAATTCTTCGTGAGGGTGCGGATAAGATTTCCGTCAATTCGGCGGCGATCCGGAGGCCGGAGCTGATTTCCGAAGGAGCAGAGAAGTTCGGCAGTCAGTGCATTACGGTAGCCATTGATGCCAGACGCCGCGTGCCGGAGAAGGGAAGAGCCTGGGAGCCGGAGGATGGCTGGACGGTGTATGTGGTCGGAGGACGCGTGGATACCGGGATGGATGCTCTGGAATGGGCAAGGAGGGCGGAGGCGCTTGGCGCCGGAGAAATTCTTCTTACGAGCATGGACTGTGACGGTACAAAGGCGGGCTATGACATTTTGCTGACCCGGATGATTTCCGATGCGGTCGGCATTCCGGTTGTGGCATCCGGAGGAGCCGGAACGAAGGAGCATTTTCTGGAGGCTCTGACACAGGGCGGCGCAGATGCAGCACTTGCTGCTTCTTTGTTTCATTTCAAGGAGCTTGAAATTTCTGAGGTAAAACAATATCTGTGGGAAAACCACGTGCCGGTGAGACGGTAGAAGGGAGATTATACATGATGGATGATTCGTTGATTCGCAATGAGGTCTGCGGCGATGCACAGCCGAAGCTGGTGCTGCATTTTTTTGAAGAGATCTGCAAAATACCGCATGGCTCTTTTCATGTGCAGGAGCTGAGCGACTGGCTGGTGTCCTTTGCAAAGGACAGAAAGCTTGCTTATACACAGGATAAAGCAGGAAATGTCATCATCTGGAAGGATGCGACCGAGGGCGCTTCCAGTGATCGCCCGGTGATTCTCCAGGGCCATATTGACATGGTTCTTGAGAAGCGCGATGACTGCCCGCTGGATCTTCTGAAGCAGCATATTCAGCTGAAGAAGGAGGGTGATCTTTTATATGCGGAGGGAACGACGCTTGGCGGAGACGATGGAATTGCCGTTGCCATGATGCTTGCCCTTCTGGAGGACGATACCATTGCGCATCCTCCGCTTGAATGTGTATTTACGGTGAATGAGGAGGTTGGTCTCCTTGGAGCGGAGGCTCTGGATGTCTCCGAGCTGAAGGGCCGCCGCATGATCAATCTGGACTCGGAGGATGAGGGTATTTTCACCGTCGGCTGTGCAGGCGGTGCGGAAGAGCACTGCACCTTCCCGATTGTCCGCAAGGAGCACTGCGGCATGATCATGCAGATTGAGATCAGCGGTCTTCTCGGCGGACATTCCGGCGGCTGCATCCATATGGGGCGCGCCAATGCGGATATTCTGATGGGGCGCGTGCTGTATAAGCTGGCAGGAAAAATGTCCGTTCGTCTTCTTTCCATTGAGGGCGGCTCAAAGGACAACGCAATTCCGAGGAACTGCTGTGCAAAGCTTCTTGTGGATTCTGATGTAGATCAGAAGGCTGCGCTTCGCGTTGTAGAGAAGCAGATGGATCAGATTTCTGAGGAATACCGCCTGACGGATGGCGGAATTACCTTCCGTGTAAGCTGGGAGGACGCAACCGAGCTTCCGGTGAAGGTGCTTGGAAAGGCGGATACGAAGAAAATCATTGATTTTCTGATGCTGACACCGAACGGCCTGATTGAGCGGGATCCGGTTGACCGTGAGCTTCCGCAGACGTCTCTGAATCTGGGAATTCTGAATTCCTCCGAGGATAAGATTACAGCGGTTTATCTGGTTCGCTCGAGCGTCAATTCCCAGAAGAAGTATCTCCAGAAGAAGGTAGAGACTCTGGTGGAGCTTCTCGGCGGAACGACCGAGGTGAAGGGCGCATATCCGGCGTGGGAGAGAGCGGCTTCTTCTCCTCTGTGCGATGAGCTTTCTGCAATTTACGAACGTCTTGCCGGCAAAAAGCCGGTCATTTCCGTGATTCACGGAGGCCTTGAGTGCGGATTGATCGCTGCAGCGATCGGTGAGCTGGACTGCGTGTCCATCGGACCGGATATGGAAGGAATCCATACACCGGATGAGAAGCTCTCGATTGCCTCCACGGAGAGAACCTGGAACTTCCTTCTGGAAGCATTGAAAGAGATCTGAACATGTCAGCAATCGCAAATGACTGGCTTCCGGTCCTGCAGGACGAATTTAAGAAGCCGTATTATAAATCATTGTATTCATTTGTCAGCAAAGAGTATCAGACGCAGACGATTTATCCGCCGGCGCAGGATATTTTCAATGCACTTCACCTGACGCCTCTGGAACATGTGAAGGTCGTGATTCTGGGACAGGATCCGTATCATGAGCCGAAGCAGGCCCATGGACTGTGCTTTTCCGTTCTGCCGGAGCAGCCTGTGATTCCGCCTTCGCTGATCAACATCTACCGCGAGCTTCACGATGATGTGGGATGCCACATGCCGAACAACGGGTATCTTGTTCATTGGGCGGAGCAGGGAGTTCTGATGCTGAATACGGTTCTGACGGTGCGCGCACATGCAGCGAACTCTCACCATGGAAAGGGATGGGAAGAGTTTACGGATGCGATCCTGAGGGCCGTGAACGAGCAGGACCGGCCGATTGTCTATATGCTGTGGGGCTCGCAGGCTCAGGCGAAGATTCCGATGCTTACGAATCCGAAGCACCTGATTCTGAAGGCACCTCATCCGAGTCCTTTGTCTGCTTACCGCGGCTTCTTCGGCTGCCGCCATTTTTCCAGATGCAATGCGTTTCTTAAGGAGCACGGACAGACGCCGATTGACTGGCAGATTCCGGATGTATGAGAGAGGAGAGATATGGAAAAAACACCGTTTATTACCAAAGAAAAGGCGATGGAGATCATCTCCGGACATCCGACCCCGTTTCATATTTATGACGAGAAGGGAATCCGGGAAAACTGCAGGGCAGTACAGGAGGCTTTTTCATGGAATCCGGGCTTTTGCGAATATTTTGCCGTGAAAGCAACGCCCAACCCCTATCTGATGCAGATTATGCAGGATTACGGTTTTGGCTTTGACTGCTCTTCGGAGGCAGAGCTTGTACTGTCGGATGCCGTCGGGGCTTCGGGAGACAAAATCATGTTTTCCTCGAACGAGACGCCGGACAGTGAGTATGTGCTTGCAAGAGAGCTCGGTGCCATCATCAATCTGGATGACATTACGCACATTGCAACGCTGGAGAAGCTTTTCGGAGATACCTTCCCGGAGACCATGAGCTGCCGCTACAATCCGGGCGGCGTATTCCGGATGAGCAACGGAATCATGGACAATCCCGGAGATTCCAAGTATGGCATGACGAAGGAGCAGCTTTTTGATGCTTATCGGCAGCTGAAGGCGCACGGCGTGAAGAATTTTGGAATTCACGCGTTTCTTGCCTCCAACACGGTTTCCAATGAATATTATCCGAAGCTTGCGGGAGAGTTGTTTGAACTCGCAGCTGAGGCACATAAGGAGCTTGACATTCATTTTGCCTTCATCAATCTGTCCGGAGGTGTCGGCGTGGCGTACCGGCCCGAGGAGACACCGAATGACATCCGGAAGATCGGCGAGGGAGTACATCAGGTTTATGATGAGATTCTGGTACCTGCCGGAATGGGCGACTGTGCGATTTATACCGAGATGGGACGCTATATGATGGCTCCTTACGGCGCACTTGTGACAACGGCGATTCACGAGAAGCACATCTATAAGGAATACATCGGTGTGGATGCCTGCGCTGCCAATCTGATGCGTCCTGCCATGTACGGCGCTTATCATCACATCACGGTTCTCGGAAAAGAGAAAGAGCTTTGCGATCATACCTATGATGTGGTCGGCTCCCTGTGCGAGAACAATGATAAATTCGCCGTGGACCGCGCACTTCCGGAGATAGAAATGGGAGATATCCTGTTTATCCATGACACCGGAGCTCACGGCTTCTCTATGGGCTACAATTATAACGGAAGACTCTGGAGCGCCGAGCTTCTTCTGAAGGAAGACGGCTCTGTGCAGGAAATCCGGCGGGCAGAGACTCTGAGGGATTATTTTGCAACTTTTGATCAAACAGAGTTTGCACCGAAGCTTTGCAGGTGATATACTTTAACAGTTCGCTGTGTGCACATGAGCACTTCTGCGGACTGTGTATGCCGGAGTGGCGGAATGGTAGACGCGACAGACTCAAAATCTGTTTTCTGCGAGGGAGTGAGGGTTCGAGTCCCTTCTCCGGCAGTCTGGGAAAGTCCCGGGGAGATCTCTGAATGGAGATTCTTCCGGGATTTTTTGTATGAAAAATGCTTTTTCGTGCATGAAAGTGCAGAAATGTTTCGAAATGGATAAGTTTTCGGAATTGTTAATTTATTGTCACAGTTTCATGTTGCACGGCCTATGGCAGAACGATATAATGTAAACGCTTTCAAGGGGAGGGGCATGGAAATGTCCCTTCCGAAAGTGATGTTTTTATGATGATTATAAGCGTTGCATGATGATTCGTGAGGAGGATGAAGAAGATGTCGTTTATTGATGGAATTAAGGAACGCGCCAAGAAGGATCTGAAGACCATTGTACTGCCGGAGGCAGAGGATGAACGTACCATCCGTGCGGCGGCAGAGATCCTGAGCAAGAAGCTTGCGAAGCTGATCCTTCTTGGAAATCCGGATCAGATCTATGCAGACGCCAAGGAGTACGGCGTACATGTCAGCGATGCCGTTATCGTTGACCCTCAGAACTGCGGCGAGAAGCTTGATGAGTATGCAAATCTCCTGTATGAGCTCCGAAAGAACAAGGGAATGACTCCGGAAAAGGCAAGAGAAACCATCCTGAAGGACTACACAACGTTCGGTGTTCTGATGGTGAAGAACAACGAGGCAGACGGTCTGGTTTCCGGCGCCTGCCACTCCACGGCAAACACACTTCGTCCGGCTCTTCAGATTCTTCGCACCGCTCCGGATGCCAATGAGGTTTCGGGCTTCTTCATTCTGGACGTACCGAACTGCGAGTACGGACATCACGGAACGTTTATTTTCGCGGATTCCGGACTGAATCAGGATCCGACCTCCGAGCAGCTGGCAGATATTGCCAATGCTTCCTACAAGAGCTATCTGCAGCTGGTTGCAGATGATCCGAAGGTTGCATTTATTTCGCACTCCACAAAGGGCTCTGCGAAGCACCCGCTGGTAGACAAGGTAGTAAATGCAGTCAATATTGCGCATGAGCAGTATCCGGACATGGTCTGCGACGGAGAGCTTCAGGTGGATGCTGCAATCGTTCCTGAGGTAGCGGCCTCCAAGGCTCCCGGAAGTGAGGTTGCAGGACATGCCAATATCCTTGTTTTCCCGAATCTGGACTGCGGCAACAATGCATACAAGCTGGTTCAGCGTCTTGCCAAGGCGGATGCATACGGACCGATGCTGCAGGGAATTGCAAAGCCGGTCAACGACCTGTCCCGCGGATGCTTCTGGCAGGATATTGTCGGTGTCGTAGCTCTGACTGCCGTTCAGGCACAGGCTCAGAGATAAGTTAAGGGTTCAGATTGGCACAGCCATCTGCCTCGGAAAGGAACAGTCATGAATATTCTTGTAATCAACTGCGGAAGCTCTTCACTTAAATTTCAGGTTATTGATACGGAGACCAGCGAGTGCATTGCGAAGGGAATCTGCGAGCGTATCGGTATTGATGGTGTGATCACCTATGAAAATCTTCGCGTAAAGAGCGGCAAGATTAAGACAGAGACTCAGATTGAGGACCATAAGAAGGCAATCAGTCTGGTGCTGGATGCTCTGACCGATGCAGGAACCGGCGTGATCAAGTCGCTGAAGGAGATCGGCGCAGTCGGACACCGCATTGTTCACGGAGGAGAGAAGTTTACCAGGTCTGTGATCATCAATGAGGATGTCATTGATGCAATCCGTGAGGTTTCGGATCTGGCTCCCCTGCATAATCCGGCGAACCTGACCGGAATTCTTGCCTGCAAGGCGCTGATGCCTGACACACCGATGGTTGCGGTTTTTGATACGGCCTTCCATCAGACCATGCCGGCCAAGGCATATATGTATGCAATTCCGTGGAAGTACTATGATAAGTATAAGATTCGCCGCTATGGCTTCCATGGCACCTCGCACTCCTTCGTTTCCAAAGAGGTTGCGAAGTATCTCGGCAAGAAGCCGGAGGATCTTAAGACCATCGTCTGCCACCTTGGAAACGGTGCATCCGTCTCTGCGGTACAGTATGGCAAGTGCGTAGATACCTCCATGGGTCTGACTCCGCTTGAGGGTCTGATCATGGGAACACGTTCCGGAGATCTGGATCCTGCAGTGGTGGACTATATTGCAGGCAAGGAAGAAATCAGTGCATATGAGGTGGATCAGATTCTGAACAAGGAATCCGGTGTATATGCTCTGTCCGGGGATCTTTCTTCTGACTTCCGTGATCTTTGGAAGGCGAAGCATGAAGGCAACAAGAAGGCTGAGATTGCGTTGGAAGCATGGGCTTACCGCGTGGCAAAATATGTCGGCGCTTATGTTGCAGCAATGAACGGCGTAGATGTGATCTGCTTCACGGCAGGCGTCGGAGAGAATGACTGGGAAGCGAGAGCACTGGTTTATCATTATCTCGGATATCTCGGAATTGAGTTTGACGAAGAGAAGAATGCATCCACGAGAGGAGAAATTGCAGAAATCTCCAGACCCGGCTCCAGAGTAAAGGTTATGGTATTCCCGACCAACGAGGAGCTTGCGATTGCAAAAGAGACTTACGAGCTGGTAAACGGACAGGCGTAAAATGCGGAAGAGAACCGGTGATCGGACAGAAAGTGCTTGACAAGTACTTTGCATCACCATATAATCTGTTTTGCGTGTTCGAAGAATTACGAAGAGTAAGGAGGTGGTACTGATGTCAATTTGCCCTAAGAACAAGTCTTCCAGAAGCCACAGAGATAAGAGAAGAGCTAACTGGAAAATGTCGGCTCCGACTCTTGTTAAGTGCAGCAAGTGCGGCGCATTAATGATGCCTCACAGAGTCTGCAAGAACTGCGGTTCTTACAATAAGAAAGAGATCATTAAGACAGAGGCTTGATGTTTGTACATCGAAACTTCGACCCGGTATGGCCAAGGCTGTACCGGGTTTTCTCGTGTTTGTTGCAAACTGCAGTCATCTTTTGTATCATGTAGTAATGTTCAGCATTGTGGCTTTTTGTGAAAAGAGCTGTATGTCAGGGAACATCCGCTGAATAATTAAGAACGGAAAAAAGGCTGGTGAATATGGCTGAGTATGTAAGAGTAGCAGTAGATGCCATGGGAGGCGACAATGCTCCTTTGGAAATCGTAAAGGGAGCAGTCTGCGCGGTCAATGCGAACAATCAGGTCCGGGTTCTGCTTCTGGGAGATGAGACGGCGGTTCGAACGGAGCTGGCCAGATACAGTTATCCGGAGGATCGCGTCGAAGTCATTCCTACCACAGAGGTGATTGAGATGGCAGAGCCTCCGGTCAATGCGATCCGGACGAAGAGAGATTCCTCCATTGTGCGCGGCATGAAGATGGTGCACGACGGAGAAGCGGATGCCTTTGTGACAGCCGGATCCTCGGGAGCTACGCTGGTCGGAGGGCAGATCATTGTCGGCAGGATCAAGGGAATTGAGAGACCGCCGCTTGCGCCGCTTCTGCCGACGGCAAAGGGCCCTGTTCTTCTGATCGACTGCGGCGCGAATGTCGATGCGAGAGCATCTCAGCTCGTGCAGTTTGCGCAGATGGGTTCCATTTACATGGAGAACGTAATCGGAATCCGGAATCCTCGTGTTGCGCTGTTTAATATCGGCGCTGAGGAGGAGAAGGGCAATGCACTGGTAAAGGAAACCTATCCGCTTCTGAAGGCACTGGACAACATTCATTTTGTCGGCAATATCGAAGCCAGAGAGATTCCGGCCGGCGCAGCAGATGTGGTTGTCTGTGATGCGTTTACCGGAAATGCGATTCTGAAGATGTATGAGGGCGTGGCTTCCACACTTCTTGGTGAGATCAAGGGAGCCCTGATGTCGAGCCTGGCAGGCAAGATCGGAGGACTCCTCATCAAGCCTTCACTGAAATCTGTGCTGAAGAAGTTCAGCGTCAGCACCTATGGCGGTGCACCGCTTCTGGGACTTCGGGGACTTGTTGTGAAGACCCATGGAAATTCAAAGGCAATCGAGATTCAGCACTCGATCGAGCAGTGCGTGACCTTCCAGCAGGCGGGAATCAACGAGCAGTTCAAGGACAGGATGCATCTGGTTGACCGGACAAAGAGCAGCCAGGAATAATCGATTACTTAAATATAAGGGGGATCTAAGAACATGAATGAGGATATGAACAAGCTGAAAACCATTATTGCGGATGTGCTGAATGTGGACCCGAATGAGATCACAGCCGACACAACCTTTACGGATGATCTGGGTGCGGATTCACTGGATCTGTATCAGATTCTGATGGGCATTGAGGAAGAATACGGAATCAAGGTTCCGCAGGAGAAGGCAGAGAGCATTTCGACGGTTGGCGAGGCACTGGAGCTGATCCGGAAGGCTACCGGAGATTTGGATTGAACGGAGACAGAAACGAATGACGGAAATGGTGAGACCGGATACCGGTGAACTGGAAAGCAGGATCGGATATACTTTTCAGGACCGGTATCTGCTTGAGTGTGCCCTGACGCATACCTCCTATGCCAATGAGCAGCGTATTCGCAGATACGAGGATTATGAGCGGTTGGAATTTCTGGGTGATGCAGTTCTGGAGATGGTTTCCAGTGAATTTCTGTATGAGAAATATCCGAAGAAGCGGGAAGGCGAGCTGACAAAGATCCGGGCCTCCCTTGTCTGTGAGCCGGCGCTGGCATTCTGCGCCAGAGATATTGATCTGGAGCGCTTTATCCGCCTTGGAAAGGGCGAGGAGGCAGGAGGCGGTCGCGGCAAGGATTCCATTACCTCCGATGTCATGGAGGCGGTGATCGGTGCCATGTATCTGGACAGCAGGGATGTGACGGTACCTCGCAATTTCATTCTGAAGTACGTGCTCTCCGATCTGGAGGGGAAGCTTCTGTTCTACGATGCGAAGTCCATTCTTCAGGAACGGTGCCAGAAGTCGGGCAAGACGGTATCCTATGAAATTTTGAACGAGGACGGGCCCTGCCACGATAAAACCTACACCGCAGGTGTTCTGATTGCCGGAGAGGAGAAGGCCCGCGGAACCGGGCGTTCCAAGAAGGCGGCAGAGCAGGCAGCTGCTTATGCTGTGCTTGTAGACAGTGCACAGAAGAAAACGGTGTGAAGATAACCGGGATTTTTTGCTACAAGGTGACGAATGTATTTAAAAAGTATTGAGATTCAGGGCTTTAAGTCTTTTGCAAACAAAATCAAGCTGGAATTCCATAACGGCTTTACGGCGATTGTGGGACCGAACGGCTCCGGGAAATCCAATGTTGCCGATGCGGTGCGCTGGGTGCTCGGAGAGCAGAGGGTCAAGCAGCTGCGCGGAGGCTCCATGCAGGATGTTATTTTTGCGGGAACCGAGCTGCGGAAACCGCTGTCCAGTGCATATGTAGCCATTACCTTCGACAACTCGGATCATAAGCTCCCTGTAGACTATCAGGAAGTGACGGTCGCGAGAAGACTTTACCGGAGCGGCGAGAGTGAATATCTCCTGAACAATGTGCAGGTGCGCCTGCGCGATGTACAGGAGCTGTTTTATGATACCGGTATCGGCAAGGAAGGCTATTCCATCATCGGACAGGGGCAGATCGAGAAGATCCTTTCCGACAAGCCGGAGGACCGACGGGAGCTGTTTGACGAGGCTGCAGGAATTGTAAAATTCAAGCGCCGTAAGGAGCTGTCCGTCAAGAAACTTGAAAATGAAAAGTCGAATCTGATCCGTGTCAATGACATTCTGACAGAGCTGGAGCGCCAGGTCGGTCCTTTGGAGAAGCAGTCCGAAAAGGCTCAGATTTATCTGAAAGCGCATGAAGAACTGAAGAATCTGGATGTCAATCTCTTCCTGATGCAGAACGGGGAGACCATGTCCCAGCTCGAGGATCTGAAGGAGAAGCTTGGCATTGCACAGGACGATCTGAATCGTACGTCTGAGGAATACGAGGAGACGAAGAATTCCTACGAGCAGCTCGGAGGTGAACTGGAGGAGCTGGATCAGACGATCGAGAATGCCCGCAATGAGATCGCCCGCAGCAATGTGGTTTCCAATCAGCTGGAAACCCAGGTTAAGGTGGCGGAGGAGTCTATTCGCTCCATGAGCGGAAATGCCGAGCATTTCCATACGCGCGAGGAATCGGTCCGGGGCGAGATTGACGAGAAGCAGAAGGAACGGGCACGGATTGCCGAGGGAAAATCCGGTATCGACGAGGAGATGTCGGCGCTGGACCGGAACCGAAAGGCGGCACAGACGGAGCTGGAGGAGCTGCAGGAAGAGCAGAGACAGCAAAGCGATGCCATTGACGAGAAGCGTTCTGCTTTGATGGATACGATTGCAAATCGGGGAACCATCAAGGCGAAGCTTGCTGCCATGACAACGCGCAGAGAACAGATCGAGGTCAGAAAATCAGAGCTAACCTCCAGACTGGTCCGTGCGTCCAGCGATGAAGCGGAACATGACCGTGAGCTGGAGCGTCTTCGCTCCGTCTTTGAGAAGGTTGCCGGTGAAGCGGCAGATCTTGGAGATCGCCAGAAGGTTCTGGAACAGAAGATTGCAGAGAAAAAGAGCGAGCTGTCTGCGGCGGATGAAAGGCTTCGCTCCACCGAGGTGGAATATCATCAGGAGAAGTCGAAGCTGGATGCTCTTGCGAACCTGACGGAGCGCTATGAGGGCTTTGGCGGCAGCGTCAAGCGTGTCATGGAGCAGAAGGATCGCGAGCCCGGTCTTATCGGTGTTGTTGCGGATCTTGTCAAGACAGAGCCGAAGTACGAGACAGCCATTGAGACAGCACTCGGCGGCAGCATCCAGAACATTGTGACGAACGATGAAGCTACGGCCAAGCGCATGATCGGCCTTCTGAAGAGAGAAAAGGCGGGACGTGCGACCTTCCTTCCGCTTACTGCCATCCGGAACAGTCAGGGCTTCAATATGATGGGAGCGCTCAAGGAGCGCGGCGTCGTAGGGCTCGCAGATACGCTGGTGCATACGGCGCCGGAGTACCGGGATGTGGCCCGTTCGCTTCTTGGCAGGGTTCTTGTGGTAGATCAGTACGATCATGCGGTTGAAATTTCCAGGAAATATCAGCAGAAGATCCGTATGGTAACCCTTGAGGGCGAAATGTTCATGCCGGGCGGAGCGATCAGCGGAGGCATGTTCCGCAGCAGCTCCAATCTGCTGGGACGCCGCCGTGAAATCACGGAGCTGGAGAAGCGCACAAAGGAGCTGAAGGCTTCCATGGAGAAGCTGGAGGAGAGCATTTCTTCCTGCAAGGAAGAGAGAAACCGGATGCGGGCCGAGCAGGAAACCATTCGTGTGCAGCTTCAGGCGAAGTTCATCGAGCAGAATACCGCGAGAATGAACATCAATGCCGAGGAAGAACGGAAGAAGGAATCGGCGGAAGGCTATGATGCTCTTCGGGAAGAGAATGCGTCCATTGAAGAGAAGAAGCATGACCTCGATCTTGAGGAAGCGGCAATCCGCGATGAGCTGGCAAATTCCGAGAAGCTGGAGGCAGAGAACAACGCGTCCGTTGAGGAAATGACGAAAAAGCTGGCAGAGCTTCGGCTTCACGAGGATGAGAAGCAGGCGGTTGTCCAGAAGTGGGATGTTGAGATCCAGAAGAAGCGCCAGAAGCAGGAATTTGAGGAGCAGGAGCTTGCACGTGTGGACAGCGAGCTGAACCGCCTGTCCATGGAGCTGAATGAAATTCTGGAGAGCATCCGCCAGGGAACGGTGGCCATCGAAGATAAGAAGAAGAACATCGAAACGCTGAAGGAAACCATAGAGAGTGCTCGGGCCAATCTGGAAGAGAAGCAGTCCCTGCTTGAGGAGAGCCAGAAGAAGAAGGCGGAGCTTTCCGGCAAACAGAAGGAAAGCCTGAATGCGCGTGAAGCGCTTTCGGAAGAAAAGACCAGACTGGACAAGGAAGTGTTCCGTCTGGGAGAATTGAAAAAGAAATCCGAGGAAGCGATCGAACGGCAGATCAGCTACCTTTGGAATGAATATGAGCTGACGCCTTCACAGGCGGCTGAAATGCGAAACGAGGACATGACCGATCTTCCCGGAATGAGAAGCCGGGCGGAGGAGCTGAAGAAACAGATTCGTTCTCTGGGAAATGTCAACGTCAATGCGATTCAGGAGTACCAGGAGGTGAAGGAGCGGTACACCTTCCTGAAGAATCAGCATGACGATCTGATTGCCGCAGCACAGTCGCTGGAGAAGATCATCGAGGAGCTGGACGTGCAGATGCGCAGGCAGTTCAAGACGCAGTTTGCAAGAATTCAGACGGAGTTTGACAAGGTATTCAAGCAGCTGTTCGGCGGCGGCTCCGGTAAGCTGGAGCTGATGGAGGATGCGGACATTCTGGAAGCAGGCGTTCGTGTGATCGCGCAGCCGCCGGGCAAGAAGCTCGTCAATATGATGCAGATGTCGGGCGGAGAGAAATCGCTTACGGCAATTTCACTTTTGTTTGCGATTCAGAATCTGAAGCCCTCGCCGTTTTGTCTTCTCGATGAGATCGAGGCTGCACTGGATGAGAACAATGTGGTGCGGTATGCGGACTATCTGCGTAAGCTCACGGACAATACACAGTTTATTGTGATCACGCACCGCCGCGGAACGATGGACCGGGCGGACCGGCTGTACGGCATTACCATGCAGGAAAAGGGAGTTTCAACCCTGGTTTCTGTCAGCCTGATTGACGAGAAGGATCTGGCATCATAAAGAAAAGCCGCAGGCTGCGGCAGGAAGGACAGAATTCGGATGGCAGACGAAGAGAAAAAGGTTGGTTTTTTTGCCAGATTGAAAAGCGGTCTGACGAAGACCCGTGACAATATTGTTGCCGGGATGAACCGTGTTTTCCTGGGACACACTTCGATTGATGATGATTTCTACGAGGAGCTGGAAGAGATCATGATCATGGGTGACATGGGTGTCCAGACCACGGACCGGATTCTGGAGCAGCTCCGCACGCAGGTGAAGGAGCTTCACATCAAGGAGCCGGTCAAATGCCGGGATCTTCTGATTGAGGATATCCGCGGTCAGATGCAGGTGGATGAGCATGCGTATGATTTTGAAAACGGTCCGTCGGTTGTGCTTGTGATCGGCGTCAACGGCGTCGGCAAGACGACCTCGGTCGGCAAGCTTGCGGATATTTATAAAAGGCGGGGCAAAAAGGTTCTGATTGCTGCGGCGGATACCTTCCGCGCGGCAGCCTATGATCAGCTGAAGGTCTGGTCGGAGCGTGCCGGCGTTGAAATGATTGCGGGCGCAGAAGGAGCGGATCCTGCAAGTGTTGTTTACGATGCGGTGAACGCAGCGAAGGCAAGACACGCGGATATTCTGCTGTGTGATACGGCGGGACGCCTTCATAACAAGAAGAATCTGATGAACGAGCTGGAGAAGATCGGCCGGATCATCTCACGGGAGTTTCCGGAAGCAAAAAGGGAGAACCTTGTTGTGCTGGATGCTGCGACCGGGCAGAATGCATTGCAGCAGGCAAGAGAGTTTTCTCAGGTCACGGATCTGACCGGAATTGTTCTGACCAAGATGGACGGCTCTTCCAAGGGCGGAATCGCCATCGCGGTACAGTCGGAGCTTGGGATTCCGGTAAAGTTCATTGGCGTCGGAGAGCATCTGGAGGATCTGCAGCGCTTTGATCCGGATGAATTTGTAAAGGCACTGTTTGATTCCGGAGAGGAAGAAGATTCCGAAGAGATCCGGGAGGAAAGCAGTCCGGAGCCTTTGGCAGCTCCGGAACCGGAAAAGGAAAATGCTGCGGCGGCAGAGGAAGATGAGACGGATCCCTGGGCATTTTTTGCATCCATGCAGGATGCCAAAAACGGCCGGTGATTGTATGGGCCCGGATACGGTACGGACATCATGAGCAGGATGGAAAAACGAGACAGGAACAGCAGAAAGGCAGATAACAGAAAGACAGATAGCAGGAAGACAGACGGAGGCGGGAAAACGAACCGTGTCCGTGCACATTTCTGGTATATGGCAAATATTGTGCTGCTGTGCAGTGTGACGCTTCTTGCACTGGCAGGATCGGTGCTGTTTTTTCTGCAGACCCGAAATGCCGTGAAGGAGAAAAACGAGCTGGCGGATCGTCTGGAGGCGGTGGAGGGGGACCGGAAAACTCTTTACACCGAGGATGAAGTCAGGGAGAAGGTGGAGCAGGCAAAAAGCGGTGCGGGCGAAGCCGAGCGGCGCAAGATTCTGATGCAGATTCAGTCCGATATGGAATCCGGGGGAAGCACTGCGTCCATGCTCCGCGGCTTGTTCTCGAACGACCTTGTTGTGGTCAGCGGGGGAAAATATTATTTTTATCCGATTCTGCATTCTGTCTCGAAGAATGCGTTTCAGTCTGCGGACTTTTCGCTCAGCGATGACGGAAGGCTGCAGTACACCGGAAAAGACAAGGTTACCCTTCAATCCGGGGTTGAGGTATCGGAGAAAAACGGCGACATCGACTGGAATCTGGTTTCGGAAGATGACATTGCCTTTGCCATGGTGTGTGCCGGCGGCAGGCTTACCTCTGACGTCGATGGGAGGAAAGCCGGATCGATTGTTGCAGATGAAAAGCTGAAGGATAATGTCAGCGGCGCGTATGAAGCGGGGCTCAATGCAGGTGTGTATTACGTTCTCGGGGCAGCCTCGGAAGAAGAGGCGGAGGAGGAAGCAGAGCGCCTGATTCAGCATCTGGAGCCGGTTCACAGCATGCTGACCTATCCGGTTGCTGTCTGGGTGAATGTCCCTGCGGAAACCGACCGGACAGCGGGGCAGAGCAGGGCGGACTGGACCGGATATGTGCTTTCCTTCTGTGAGAGCCTGGAGGAAGCCGGGTATCAGCCCATGATTTACGGAAATCTGGCGTCCTTTGTGATGATGCTGAATATGGAAGATCTGGAAAAATACGACAAGTGGATCAGCAATCCGGGAGCCGGACTGTACTTTCCGTATCAGTTCAGCATGTGGCAGTATTCCACAAGCGGCACCGTGCATGGCATTTCCACCGAGGTTGGACTGGATGTAAGTCTTTCCGTCGGGTGATAAACAGGCTTTCTGCAGAGCATGGTGAAGATCTTCCGGCAGGGAGGTAAGTGTCAAGAAAAAATACTTGACACTTACCTCCCTGCCTTGTATGATAAACAAGTTGTTATGCGGCGTTACATCGGCTGCAGACAGAAGGTGAGGGAATGGAGCAGATCGTAGAGCAGGGAATGTTATATGACTTTTACGGGCCGCTTCTTACGAAGCACCAGCAGGAGGTGTATGAGTTGGTGGTTTATCAGAATCTTTCACTGAATGAAATTGCGGAGCAGAAGAATATCAGCAAGCAGGCCGTTTCGGATCTGATCCGGAGGGCTACGACGCAGATGCGCGGCTATGAGAAGAGTCTTGGAATGATCGAACGATTCCGGAGAATTCAGAAAAGCTGTGAGAGACTTCTTGAGGAAGCGGACAGGCTGCAGGACTGCGCTGAGGCAGAAAAGCTCCGGAGGATTGCACAGGAGATTCGCACGGAACTGTAGAACCGGAAGGGAAACAGACCTGCTGCAGGATACAGACTATGGCATTTGAAAGTTTATCGGAGAAACTGAATCGGGCATTTTCCAGGCTTCGCGGGAAGGGCAAGCTGACGGAGAAGGATGTCCAGGAGGCACTGAAGGAAGTGAAGATGGCGCTTCTGGAGGCGGACGTCAACTTCCGCGTCGTGAAGCAGTTCGTTGCATCCATTCAGGAGCGGGCAATCGGATCCGAGGTGATGAACGGGCTGAACCCGGCACAGCAGGTTGTCAAGATCGTCAATGAAGAGATGATCCGCCTGATGGGCTCGGAAACCACGGAGATCGCGTTTCAGCCGGGCAAATCGGTCACCGTGATCATGATGGCAGGTCTTCAGGGCTCCGGTAAAACAACCACCGCATCCAAGCTTGCAGGCAAGCTGAAGCTGAAGGGAAAGAAGCCCCTTCTGGCAGCACTTGACGTTTATCGTCCCGGTGCAATCCGGCAGCTTCAGGTAAACGGAGAAAAGGTTGGCGTTCCTGTTTTTGAAATGGGGGATTCCAAAAGTCCTGTAGACATTGCAAAGGCAGCTCTTGCACATGCGGAGAAGAACGGAAACGACGTTCTGTTTCTGGATACCGCCGGACGTCTTCAGATTGATGATGACATGATGGCGGAGCTCCAGCAGATCAAGGAAGCGGTTACCGTTCACCAGACCATTCTGGTTGTGGACGCGATGACCGGTCAGGAGGCTGTCAATGTGGCGAAGACCTTTGATGAGAAGGTCGGCGTAGACGGCGTGATCCTTTCCAAGATGGACGGCGATACGAGAGGCGGTGCGGCTCTTTCGGTAAAGGCAGTGACCGGCAAGCCGATTCTCTATGTCGGCATGGGAGAAAAGCTTTCCGATCTGGAACAGTTTTATCCGGACCGCATGGCGTCCCGCATCCTCGGAATGGGAGATGTCCTGACTCTGATTGAGAAGGTACAGGAGAATCAGACGGAAGAGGATGAGCAGAAGAGCCGCGATATGGCTTCGAAGCTTGGCAAAGGGAAGTTTGATTTCAATGACTATCTTGAGAGCATGAACCAGATGCGCAAGATGGGAGGCCTGTCCAGCGTGATGGGAATGCTCCCCGGAATGGGCATCAGTAAGGAGCAGCTCGACGGGGCCATCGATGAGAAGAAGATGGCACGGATGGAAGCCATTGTTTTATCCATGACACCGGAGGAGCGTGCGAATCCAAAGCTTCTGACACCGCAGCGCAAATACCGGATCGCCAAGGGCTCCGGCAATGACATCGCGGACGTCAACCGTTTCATCAAGCAGTTTCGTCAGATGCAGGATATGGTGAAGAAGATGGGCGGCATGAAGAAGCGCCGTCATGGAAATCCCTTCGGCGGCATGCCGGGCGGATTCGGAGGAATGGGCGGTTTCCGCGGAGGACGCGGTGGATTCCCGTTCGGTTAACAGGGTAACTACAGACAGCAGATCTGTCTGCGTTGCATGACACGGAGAGCCGCAGCGGTACAGGCTGCACCGGCGCGAAGAGGTCAGATAGATATTTATTCATATATATTTTATTTTGAGGAGGAAATTATCATGGTAAAGATCAGACTTGCAAGAATCGGTGAGAAGAAGGTTCCGATTTATCGTATCGTTGTTCAGGAGGCTTCCTGCCCTCGCAACGGAAAGACCATTGATTCCATCGGCTATTATGATCCCAACACAGAGCCTGCAACCATCCGCATCGATGCAGAGAAGGCAAATGAGTGGATAGGGAAGGGTGCACAGCCGACTGATGTTGTGAAGAAGCTGATGAAGAACGCAGCGAAGGCCAACTGATTCGTATCCTTTGCAAACAGTGTCTGACAACTGAGAAAGAGGGATTCGATGATGAAGGAACTGGTCGAAGTGATCGCAAAGGCGCTCGTGGAACACCCGGACGAGGTTGCGGTCAGAGAAAGAACCGAGGGAAAGGTCATCAAGGTTGACTTGTATGTCGCTCCCGCGGACATGGGAAAGGTCATCGGACGTCAGGGACGGATTGCCAAGGCAATCCGGGCTGTTGTCAAGGCGGCTGCGACCCGTGAAGACGTGGCAGTTGATGTAAACATTGATTCCACGGATTTACTGAAGGAAGATGATGCGTTATGACGGATCGTTTTCAGGTTGGCGTCATTGCCAGTACGCATGGAGTGCGCGGGGATGTCAAGGTTTTCCCGACAACCGATGATCCGGCAAGGTTTCATCGGTTGAAGAAGGTGTTTCTGACCTTTCGGGGAACCACCTCGGAGCATACGGTGAGCGCGGTGCGTCTTCAGGGGAAGTTTGTGATCCTGCATCTTTCGGGAATCGACAGCCCGGAGGAGGCACGGCTTTACCGAAACCTTCCGCTGATGATTGACCGTGCAGATGCGATGCCTCTTCCCGAGGGAAGATGGTACATTCCGGATCTCATCGGAATGAAGGTGCTGGAGGAGGACGGAAGTGTTCTCGGAACACTGACCGATGTCCTGCAGACCGGAGCCAATGATGTGTATGAAGTTCGGACGGAGGACGAGGAGAGCATTCTGATTCCTGCCATTCGTGACTGCATTCTTGAAGTCAGTGTGGAGGAGCAGGTCATGAAGGTTCACCTTCTGCCCGGGCTCAGGGATTTACAGAAGAAATGAATTTTCACATTCTTACGCTGTTTCCGGAGATGGTCATGAATGGCCTGAACACCAGCATTCTGGGCCGGGCAATGGCACAGAAACTGATACAGGCGGAAGCGGTTAACATCCGTGACTATACGACCAACCGTCACGGGAAGGTCGATGACTACATCTACGGAGGCGGTGCAGGACTTCTGATGCAGGCGCAGCCTGTGTATGACGCCTGGAAGGCAGTGGAGGAGAAGATCGGGAAGGAGAAACGGACCCGGGTCGTGTATCTGACGCCGGTGGGCCGCACCTTTGACCAGAAAATGGCAGAGGAGTTCTCGAAAGAAGAAGATCTGATTCTTCTGTGCGGACATTACGAAGGAATTGATGAACGTGTCATTGAAGAAATTGTGACGGATCCGGTTTCCATCGGTGATTTCGTTCTGACGGGAGGTGAGCTCCCGGCAATGATGATTGTAGATGCCGTATCCAGGCTGGTTCCCGGTGTCCTTGGCAACGGAGTTTCGGCGGAAACCGATTCTTTCCAGGATGGACTTCTGGAGTATCCGCAGTATTCCAGACCGGAGGAATGGAACGGGAGAAAGGTTCCGGATATTCTGCTGTCCGGAGATCATGCAAAGGTCGATGCATGGAGACTGGAGCAGTCTCTGCTTCGTACCAAAGCCATCCGCCCGGATCTGTATGAGGCATGGAAATGTGCTCATCCGGAGGAGCCTCCGAAAAAGAAGCGGAAGAAAACTTGCATGTCCTAATGCAATATGGTATTATAACAGGCGCTGTGTTTTAGCGCAGAAGAAACAATATGTCAGGAGATGGTCCTCTGCCGGGGAACGAACGGGATCAGGAAAGCCCGCAGGAAGCGTTTCACGAAGCCTTTGCAAAGGCGGGAGAACGGATAAGAACATCCGGAAAAGGAGAAAGAAAATGAGCATTATCAGCGAAATCGAAGCAGCCCAGAAGAGAGAAGTATCCGAGTTCAATGTTGGTGATACCGTTCGTGTTCACAACAGAATTGAGGAAGGAAAGCGTTCCAGAGTACAGATTTTTGAGGGAACTGTTCTGAAGATCCAGGGCGGCGGAAGCCGGAAGACCTTTACCGTTCGCAAGGAGTCCAGCGGAATCGGCGTCGAGAAGACATGGCCGCTGTATTCTCCCAACGTTGAGAAGGTAGAAGTGGTTCGTTATGGTAAGGTAAGAAGAGCGAAGCTGAACTATCTGAGATCCTTAAGCGGCAAGAAGGCTAAGGTTAAGGAGCAGATCCGCTGATTATCCGGAAAGACGGATTCTTTCGGAAAGGCCGCACTGGTTAGACAGTGCGGCCTTTCTTTTTCAGAAAGATATTTCACAAAGGTACAATACTATGCGCAGAAAACGGAAACGCAGCCGTTATTCATCCGGCCTTTCATTTTACGAGGATAAGAATACCGTCAATACAAGCCGAATCGCGGAGGCACTCTTATGGGTTTCCTATACGGTGATTGCATTGTTCCTGGCGGTCATCTGTTTCCGCAGCTTCGGGTTTCGGATCGGTGTTCTCGGCGGCTCCATGGAGCCGGGAATTGTACAGGGACAGAATGTTCTGGTGAATAAGCTGGCTTATCGTATGTCGACTCCGCAGAGAGGCGATGTTGTCGCCTTTTATCCGGGAGGAGATGATAAGATGCATCCCTCGGTAAAGCGGGTGGTAGCGATTCCCGGAGATTCGGTACAGATTCTGAACGGGGTTCTTCTTGTGAATGGAATTCCCTGCTCCTATTCGGATGGCTATTCCTCCATCTCGGAGGCAGGGCTGGCGGCTGATATGGAAATTCTTGAGGACAGCCAGTATTTTGTGATGGGAGACAATCCGGAAGACAGCGAGGATTCCCGGTCGGCAGGAATCGGAACCGTTCAGGATGAAGATATCATCGGAAGTGTATGGCTTGCGCTTCCTGCAGACGGCTCCCGTCTTCATCGGGTGGAATAAACAAACAGGCAGAAAGAAAAGAGGAATGACAATGGATTACCAGTGGTATCCCGGACATATGACAAAGGCAAAGCGGATGATGCAGGAAAACGTGCGTCTGGTGGATCTGGTAATTGAGATTCTCGATGCCCGCGTTCCGCTTTCCAGCCGCAATCCGGATGTGGATCAGCTTGCACAGGGGAAGCAGCGAATGATCATCCTCAGCAAGGCGGATCTTGCGGATCCGGAGCTGACAGCGGAATATGTGAACTATTTTACGAAAAAGAAGATCGAAGCGATTGCGCTGGATGCCAGAACCAGAAAGGCAAATACACAGATCATGAAGGCCCTTTCGAAGATCACGAAGGAGAAAAAGGAACGTGATCAGAAGAGAGGAATCCGGAACCGTCCGGTCCGTGCCATGATCTGCGGAATTCCGAATGTCGGAAAATCGACCTTCATCAATTCTCTCTCCGGAAGGTCCAGTGCCAAAACCGGAAATAAGCCCGGAGTTACGAAGGGAAAACAGTGGATTTCGTTTGCGGGACTGGAGCTTCTGGATACCCCCGGAATTCTCTGGCCGAAATTTGAGGATCAGAATGTCGGTGTGCGGCTTGCTCTGGTCGGATCGATCCGCGATGAAATTCTGGACGAGGAGGATCTTGCCAGACGGCTTCTTGAAATTCTGCTTCGGCGATATCCATCGCTGCTGAGGGACAGATATTTTGTCTCTGATGATGCAAAGGATGCGGTGGAGATTCCGGAGCAATCTGAGTATAATGACAGGGAGCTGCATGAAATTCTGGTGCAGATCGCAGCGGTAAGAAATCTTCTGAGAAGCGGCGCTGAGCCGGATCCGGTGCGTGCGGCGCATCTTCTTCTGGATGATTTCCGATCCGGGAGAATCGGAAGAATCACCTTGGATGAGCTGCCGGAAGCGGCGAATGAGACGGAAGAATAACAAAAGGGCACGGAAAGAGAACAGACGATGAAGAACACAGGAAAGACAATCTTGCACACGGTAATCTGGTTTGCGGCAGTCGTTGCACTGTCATGGTTTCTGATTACCTTTGTGGCGCAGAGAACGGATGTGAACGGAACTTCGATGGTACCTACGCTGGAGGACGGCGATCAGCTGATCGCTGACAAGCTGACCTATCATTTCCGGGATCCGGAGCGGTTCGATATTGTGATCTTTCCTTATCAGTACGCCGCGAATACCTATTTTATCAAGCGTGTGATCGGACTTCCCGGAGAGCGCGTCCGCATCGATGAGCAGGGGAATATTTTTATCAATGATGAGCTTCTGAAGGAAAGCTACGGTTATGAAAGGATGGAATATGCGGGTCTTGCTGCTGAGGAAATTCAGCTGGGGGACGATGAATATTTTGTTCTTGGAGACAATCGAAACGTGTCGGAGGACAGCCGGTATCCCGATGTCGGCAACATTAAGCGGAGCAACATCATCGGAAGAGCCTGGCTTCGGATTTATCCGTTTTCGGAATTCGGCCTTCTGACAGACAGGTAAACCTTAACAAGCGGTATGATGGAACTCGGCGAGGTATCAATTTGACGAAGAAAGAAGAAGCACAGGCAAAGAGAGAAGAGAAGCTTCGGCTTGAGAGAGAACGGGTTGCGGGAATGCGCTCCTTTGAGAGGGAGGCGGTGGGGACACTTCTTGGCGGGATTATGCTGCCGGAAGGGTTCCTCATCTGCGGCATCGATGAGGCAGGGCGAGGTCCGCTTGCCGGACCGGTTGCAGCCGGTGCCTGTATTCTGCCTCCGGATCATGACATTCTGTATCTGAATGACTCCAAGAAGCTCTCTGCCAGGAAGAGAGAGGAGCTTTATGACATCATTACCAAAGAGGCACTCGCTTATTGCGTGGGGCTGTCTTCTCCGGAACGAATTGATGAAATCAATATTCTTCAGGCAACCTACGAGGCGATGCGGAAAGCGATTGCCGGCCTGAAGGTTCTGCCGGATGCATTGGTCAATGATGCAGTGACCATTCCGGAGGTGGAGCTTCCCCAGGTTCCTGTCATTAAGGGAGATGCGAAGTGCCTGTCCGTTTCTGCGGCGTCCATTCTTGCCAAGGTGACGAGGGACCGGATCATGGAGGAAGCGGATCTTCAGTATCCGGAATATGGCTTTGCTGCACATAAAGGATACGGAACCAGGGCACATATTGAGGCGCTGAAGAAATACGGGCCTTGCCCGATTCACAGAAGAAGCTTCATCACACATTTTGTTTCGGATTCCTGTCCGAATGGATGATCGGATTTACGATCATCGGAGCAACGCCAAAGGGAAATGTATGAGAAATTTGCGGTCAGAGGGAAACGCAGGAGAGCGGATTGCCGGTCTGTTTCTGGAGCAGCACGGCGTCCGGATTCTGGAACGGAATTTCCGCAGCGGCAGGCAGGGAGAGATCGATCTTATCGGTTTTGACCAGGATACGCTGGTGTTCTTTGAGGTGAAGCTGCGCAGATCGGAAAGGTGCGGCACCCCGGAGGCTGCGGTTACGTACTCCAAACAGAAGACCATTTGCCGGACAGCCGATTATTATCGTTTTCTTCACCGGATATCAGAAAACTGCCCCATTCGCTTCGACGTGGTTGCCATCAGGCGGTCGGGAGCGAATGGGGCAGCTGTGCACTGGATCCGGAATGCATTTCCTTATCACAGATAAATCCAATCAGAAACTCAAATCATAAATCAATCAGAAATCCGTGTTTTCCAGCTCCATCTTCTCAAATTCTGTCTGCTCATTCTTATTGAATTTCGCAAGAAGCTCATGAATCTTGGTGGTCGATGTCGTCATGTCGGAAATGGAGGCGTCATGATTGAAGAAATCAATGATGTTCGCCAGATACTTGCCCATTCCGGCAGCGGAGAACCAGGGCCGGTCCTGAAGCTCTTCCGGCTGCCAGGTAAGGTTTGATGTAATGACGAGATCAAAATCTCCCTGCTCGTAGGCCTTATCAAAGCTCTCCAGACCGTCGGTGAAAAGGCCGAAGGTTGCACAGAGGAAGACACGTCCCGCATTCATCTTCTTCAGCTGTCTTGCGGTATCCAGAATACTGCCGCCGGAGGAAATCATATCGTCCATGACGATCACATCCTTTCCGGCAAGGTCGCTTCCCAGAAATTCATGGGCAACAATCGGGTTCTTTCCGTTTACAATGCGGGAGTAATCACGACGCTTATAGAACATACCGGTATCTGCGCTGATGACACCGGCAAAATAAACCGCGCGATCCAGAGCTCCCTCATCCGGGGAAATGACGACAAAATGCTCCTTGTCCAGAATTACGTCCGGGAACGCATGAATGATGGCCCGGAGGAACTGATAGGGCGAAATAAAATTATCGAAATTCGCAAGCGGAGCCACGTTCTGGATTCTGGGATCGTGAGCATCGAAGGTGATAAAATTCTTGACTCCGAGATCCACCAGCTCACGGAACATGTTCGCAGCGTCAAGGGATTCGCGTCCGGATCTCTTGTGCTGTCTGCCCTCGTACAGGAAGGGCATGATAACAGAAATACGGGAGGCCTTCCCGTTGATGGCTGCCACAATTCTCTTCAGATCCTGAAAATGATCGTCAGGTGACATGTGGTTGATGAAGCCGTTCATCTTATAGGTCAGAGAGTGATTGGTAACATCGGTGAGAATGAAAATATCCTTGCCGCGGCAGGAATCCACAATCACGCCCTTGCCTTCGCCGGTGCCGAAGCGAACGCATTCCGCGTGCATCCGGTAATCGTCGCGGACATAGCCCTCAAAGGCGGTATCCGTCTTCGCAACATTGTCATAATGCTTCCGGAAGGATACCAGATAATCATTGACTTCTTTTCCCAGAGCCTCGGCAGAGGGAAGAACGATAAGCTCAAGCGGAGCCACCGGAATGCGGCGCTCCAGCTTCTGGTGCAGCTGAAGATCAGACATGAACATACTCCTTGTATTCATCAATGCAAAGGTTTTGCCGATCCCGGATCTCTGAAAATGAAATCTGCGATCAGGCCGGCCATCAGGCCAATGAGCAGATTACATTGTACTTTCAATACAGAGAAACCGCAAGCAATTACGCAGTTTTACACAGTAAGGTGATTTTGTCCGTTTCCAAACAAAACCAAAGAGTCCATTATTAATGAACAACAGTCATAAATGAACAACGGTCATGGATGAGCATGACAGATTTTGGGAAAGACAGACTGTGCAAGGAGGGACAGACAATGGCAAACAAGTTGACACATGCGGCAGAACGGGCAGCGTTTCAGGCGGTTATCAAAACGGCAGGAAGAAAAGCGATCAGCAACCGCGAAGAAGGGTTTGTTTCGGTTGTGGACATGATCCAGAAGATCAATGGAGATACCTGGCCTGCGGAGGCCTATGACAGACTTCGGGAAACCTTCGGCAAGGATGGAAAATGGACAAAGTTTTTTAATCATCTGCTGGATTATGCCGACCAGGATTATCTGGAGGGCCTGTTCATGTCCTTTGGCTTTGAGGCAGGCTTTTCCGGATACAAGGAGACGAAAAAGGCGTCGGAGAAATACGGAGTCAGCATTCCCTGGGTGATTTTGTTTGATCCGACCTCTGCCTGCAACCTGCATTGCACCGGCTGCTGGGCATCTGAATACGGGCACCAGCTGAATCTGTCCTATGAAGATATGGACAGAATTGTCACGGAGGGCAAGGAGCTTGGCATTCACGGATATGTCATGACCGGCGGCGAGCCGACCGTTCGTAAAAATGATGTTTTCCGTCTGGCACAAAAGCATAAGGACTGCGCCTTCATGCTGTTTACAAACGGAACTCTGGTGGATCAGGACTTCTGTGATGAAATGAAGAAATCCAGGAATATTGTGCTGTCCATGTCGATCGAGGGCTATGAGAATACCACGGACGCAAGGCGCGGAAGCGGAACCTTCCGGAAGGTAATGGATGCCATGGACCTTCTTCATAAAAACGGTCTGGTTTACGGCACCTCCATCTGCTATACGAGAGAAAACTGCGAAGCGGTAACCTCTGACGAATTTCTGGACTTCCTGATTTCCAAGGGGGTCGCGTTCACCTGGTATTTCCATTTCATGCCTGTCGGCATGGATTCTTCGATGGAGCTGGTTCCTACTCCCAAGCAGCGTGAATATATGTATCATCGCGTTCGTGAGATCCGCGGCTATGAGGGAGGAAAGCCGATCTTTGCCATGGATTTCCAGAACGATGGTGAATGGGTCAGCGGATGCATTGCCGGCGGCAAGAACTATTGCCACATCAATCCGAACGGCGACGTGGAGCCCTGCGTTTTCATCCATTATTCCGGTGCAAATATCCACGAAAAGAGCCTTCTGGAGTGTCTGGAGCAGCCCCTGTTCAAGCTTTATCAGAAGAATCAGCCCTTCAACGAAAATCTTCTGCAGCCCTGTCCCTTCCTGGAAAACCCGGAGAAGCTTCAGGCAATGGTGAAGGCTGCCGGTGCAAAGAGCACGGATCTGTCGGCACCGGAAACCGCAGAACATCTGTGCGGCAAGTGTGAAAACTATGCAAAGGAATGGGCCCCTGTTGCGGACAGGCTCTGGAAGTCCAATCATCCCGGCTATGAGAAAAGTAAGAAGAACATGATTCTGAAGTAAAGCGCAAAGCAGGTCACGAGCTGCTTCGGACGGGCGAATAGGCAATCCGCACATTGATGTCCTGGTTGTAATTACCGAAGGATTTGCCAAAGAGTGTTACACCGCCGACATTCGCAGCGGTATCCAGAACCGCAATGCGGAATTTGATGGAGCTCTTTCCGGTCAGATGGAATTCTTCAATGGTGTGATCGGATTTGCGATCCCCATCAATGAACGTTCCCTTCTGATTGATCTGCAGCATCTTTAAAAGACCATACTGGTTCCACTGCGGAAACCACCATTTGGGCGTAAGAAGCCCGCGGACCTCTCCGAAATCACCCGGGGAGGTCCAATTTGCGATATTCACATCATTCAGGAAGAAGGAGATATCGGAGGGCCAGTTCTCGTTGACGCCGGGGGCCTCGGATGAAATCTCCATGGAAATGCAGAGCTCATCAATTCTCTGATCATACGGAATAAAATTCGGAATCGCATATTCCACATATCCTCTGGTAAACCACAGAATATCTGCGCTGAACCGGTCATTATGGAAGAAATAGCGTCGGTCATCGACCTCGCCGATCAGATGCTTGTCAGACGACAGCCCGCAGGTCGGATAGACATCGCAGTCACAGTAGTGTCCGATCGAAATGGAGGTGTCGTAGGTGTTCTGGGAAGGAGCAATTTGGTTTAGCTCAATCAGAATCTTATCCTGACGGACGGAGCAGAGCTTCTGACTTCCGTGATTGCCCTGCCGGGTAATAATCCGGATCAGGCCGCATTCCTCCAGAAGCCGGATATGTCCGGTCAGAGCACCGGGCGACAGGGAGAGTCTCTGGGAAAGGTCCGTCATATTCATTTCACCGTTTTCAAGAAGAATGCTCAGAATCCGGATTCTCACTTCCGAACCGAGTGCCTTGAAAACCTCCATGCCATCCTCAAGTCTGGTAATACTCAGCATGATTCCTCCTTAATATCGGAACTTCTCATAATTTTACAGATAAAATGGTGTTCTTTTAGTTTAGATAAAAGAAAAGCAATATGCAAGATATTAAACTAAATATTGACAGCAGAAAATCGCAATTATATATTGGGAACATGCAAGTGACCTGTCGGATCAGGACAGGAAGAAATGAACAGGGGGACCATACAGATGGCACGCAGAACGAAACTGATTGTAGATAAGGATTTTAGAATCGGAGAGGTCGATAAGAGAATTTACGGCTCCTTTGTTGAGCATCTGGGACGTGCGGTTTATACCGGAATCTATCAGCCGGGGCATCCGACAGCGGATGAGCTTGGCTTCCGGAAGGATGTGATTGATCTGGTTCGTGAGCTCGATGTTCCGATCGTGAGATATCCCGGCGGCAATTTTGTTTCCAATTTCTACTGGGAGGATTCCGTCGGACCGAAGGACCAGAGAAAGCCAAGGCTTGACCTTGCCTGGAGAACCTACGAGCCGAATGAAGTCGGAATCAATGAGTTTTCCAAATGGGCGAAGAAGGCGAATACCAGTGTGATGATGGCGGTCAACCTCGGAACCCGCGGAACCACCGATGCGCTTAATCTTCTGGAATACTGCAATCTGGACACGAATTCCTATTATGCGAACCTTCGCAGACAGCACGGCGACCAGGATCCCTACGGAATCAAGCTCTGGTGCATGGGCAATGAGATGGATGGACCGTGGCAGATGGGGCACAAGGAGGCTCTTGAGTATGGGCATCTTGCGGCTGAGACCTCGAAGGCCATGAAGACCATGGATCACTCCATTGAGACGGTTGTCTGCGGATCTTCCTACGTTGCAATGCCGACCTTCGGAAAGTGGGAGGCAACGGTCCTGGATGAAGCCTATGACTATGTCGACTACGTTTCCCTTCATCAGTACTGGGGAAACCGTGATCATGACACGGCGGAGTTCTTCGCTGCGACGGACGATCTTGAGTACTTCCTGAAATCCGTGATTGCAACCTGCGACTATGTGAAGGCAACGAAGCACGGGAAGAAGAACATCAATCTTTCCTTCGACGAATGGAATGTCTGGTATCACTCCACGGAGCAGGACAACGAGGATATGGAGAACATGCCCTGGAGATCGCACCCTCATCTTCTGGAGGATATCTATAATTATGAGGATGCCATTGTGGATGCTCTGGCGCTGATCAAGTTCCTGCAGCATGCAGACCGTGTGAAAATTGCCTGCCTTGCGCAGCTTGTCAATGTCATTGCACCGATCATGACGGAAGAGAACGGACCTGCCTGGAGACAGACAATTTTCTATCCGTTCTATCTGGTATCGAAGTATGGACGGGGCGTGGCACTGCAGCCTGTGATGTCCGGGGATGACCATGCGACCAGTAAACATGATCATGTTACGGATGTGGAGGCAGTTTCTGTCTACAATGAAGAAAAAGAGCAGGTTGCGGTCTTTGCGGTCAATCGCAACACAGAAGAGAACGTAGAGTTCGATGTGGATCTTCGCGGCTTTGAGGGCTACAAGGTGGTCGATTTCCAGGCGATGGAAGGCACCGACATGAAGGCCGTGAATTCGGCGGCAGGAGAGGCGGTAAAGCCGGCAGCAAGATCTGATTACAGACTGGATGGCGGTATTTTTACGGCGAATCTGAAGCCGGCCAGCTTTGCGGTGATTGTACTGGGAAAATAACAGCATGCTTATGCTGACAATACGATTGATGCAATATGCAAGGGAGAATTTATCATGGCAGTCATTCTGATCAATGAGCAGAAGAAAAAAGGACACATCAATCCGGAAATTCAGGGACAGTTTTCGGAGCATCTTGGACGCGGCATCTATGAAGGTCTGTTTGTCCGCCCGGATTCGGGAATTGAGAACGTAAACGGAATGCGGACCGATGTCGTGAATGCCTTAAAGGAAATGAAGGTCCCGCTTCTTCGGTGGCCCGGCGGCTGCTTTGCCGATGAGTATCACTGGAAGGACGGAATCGGCCCGAAGGAGTCCAGAAAGAAAATGATCAACACGCACTGGGGCGGTGTGCTGGAAGACAACAGCTTCGGAACCCATGAATATTTTGAACTGGTAAAGCAGCTTGGCTGCAAGAGCTATATCAACGGAAATCTCGGATCCGGAACCGTACAGGAGATGTCGGAATGGATTGAGTACATGACCTTCGACGGGATCTCTCCGATGACAGAGCTTCGGAAGGCCAACGGTCATGAGGCACCCTGGAGAGTGGATTATTTCGGCGTTGGAAACGAGAACTGGGGCTGCGGCGGCAATATGACACCGGAGTACTATGCAAATCTTTATCGCCGTTATCAGACCTATTGCCGCCAGTATCATCCGGACAAGCCGTTCCGGAAGGTTTGCGGCGGACCGAATGTGGCAGATACCAACTGGACGAAAAAGGTTCTTGAAACCTGTTTTGCAGAGCCCGGCGGATCTGCTTCGCACGGATTCATGGATCTGATCAGCATTCATTATTATGTGCATCCTGGAAGCTGGGAGAACAAGGGCTCTGCGACAGAGTTTGACCGTGAAATGTTCTATCAGACGATGGAGAAGACTCTTTATACGGAGGATCTTCTGAAGATGCACGGTGACATTCTGGACACCTATGATCCCGAGAAGAAGATCGGCTTCTCCTTCGATGAGTGGGGCGGCTGGTATGAATGCGAGCCGGGAACGAATCCGGGCTTCCTGTATCAGCAGAACACCATGCGCGATGCGCTGATTGCGGGAACAACGCTGAACATTTTCAACCGCCACTGCGACCGCGTGAAGCTGGCATGCCTTGCCCAGATGATCAACGTCATTCAGTCTGTGATTCTGACCGACGGCGAGAAGATGATTCTGACGCCCACGTATCATGTGTTCCATATGTATAAGGATCACCAGGACGGAGAGCTTCTGGATTCCATGATTCTGGAAAATGAGGAGGCCGGAACGGAGCAGCATCCGGTACCTGCACTCAACGAGTCGGTTTCGGAGAAGGATGGCGTCATTACCGTGACGATCGCGAACATGGATGCGGAGCATGGCTATCCGGTTTCTCTGAAGTTCAATGAGAAGAAGCCTTCCTCCATCGAGGCCCGTGTGGTTTCGGAAGAGATGCACGCGAAGAATACCTTCGAGAAGCCGAATGTCGTTTCGGAGAAAGCACTGGATGGCGTGGAGCTCACAGAGAACGGCTGCAGCTTCCGGATTCCGCCCTGTGCAGTTGTGAAGCTTACCATCCGGTAAAGGATCCGGAAAAAGGACAGACAAGCATGAAGGAACACTGCATCAAATGCCTCCTGGAGGAGCTGGATCCTGCCCGGTATGAGAGAGAGATCGGAAGACTTCTTGCCCTGATGGACCGGGAGATGAAAACTTCGCCGGAAGAATACGACAGGAGACGGAAGATCTGTAAAGCCTGTGACTATCTCTCCAAAGGAACCTGTAATGCCTGCGGGTGCTTCGTAGAGCTGCGGGCGGCAACAAACCGGAGTCATTGTCCGTATAAGAAGTGGTGAAACCGAACGCCTTCTGCATCCATTCCATGAAGGAATCGGAGCAGAAGGCGTTGCTAAATGCTTAAAGCATAGTAAACAGATAGGAATATAAATTTATGCTTGACAGGAGTTATTCTCCTGTAGTATTGTAGCACCAATAAAAAAACAAACCTACCAATCAACTAGGAAAAGAGAGCAGACTATGAGCGAGCATGAATTCAAATTTGAAACCAAACAGCTTCATGTAGGACAGGAGCAGGCCGATCCGGCAACCGATTCCAGAGCCGTTCCGATTTACCAGACAACCTCTTATGTTTTCCACAATGCACAGCATGCAGCGGACCGCTTCGCACTTCGCGATGCCGGGAACATCTATGGAAGACTGACCAACTCCACACAGGACGTTCTGGAGAAGAGAATCACTGCACTGGAGGGCGGCGTCGGCGGACTGGCCGTAGCTTCCGGAGCTGCTGCGGTTACCTATACGATCATGGCGCTGGCGCATGCCGGACAGAATGTGGTTGCACAGAAGACCATCTACGGAGGATCCTATAACCTGCTGAAGCACACGCTTCCGAATTACGGGGTAGAGGCGAAGTTCGTCAATACCAGAAATCTGGAGGAAGTTGAGAACGCAATTGACGGGAACACAAGAGCAATCTATATCGAAACTCTGACGAATCCGAATGCGGACATTCCGGACCTTGAAGCCATTGCAAAGATCGCACACAGCCACGGACTGCCGCTTGTCATCGACAATACCTTCGGCACCCCTTACCTGATCCGGCCGATCGAGTTTGGTGCTGATATCGTGATTCACTCGGCAACCAAGTTCATTGGCGGCCACGGAACAACACTCGGCGGCATCATTGTTGACGGCGGAACCTTCGACTGGGCAGCAAGCAAGCTGTTTCCTCAGTTTACGGAGCCGAATGAATCCTATCACGGTGTTTCGTTCGTGCAGGCAGCCGGAAAGGCAGCTTTTGTTACTTATATCCGGGCAATCATTCTCCGCGATGAGGGAGCTGCAATTTCTCCTTTCAATGCATTCCTCCTTCTGCAGGGAACAGAGACCCTGTCCCTTCGTCTGGAGCGTCACTGGGAGAATGCGAAGAAGGTGATCGATTATCTTGTAAAGAGCCCTTATGTGAAGCAGGTGAATCACCCTGTACTTCCGGAGCATCCGGATCACAAGCTGTTTGAGAAGTATTTCCCGAACGGCGGCGGCTCGATCTTCACCTTCGACATCAATGGCGGACAGAAGGAAGCCTTCACCTTTATTGATCATCTGCAGATTTTCTCGCTCCTTGCCAATGTGGCGGATGTGAAGTCGCTGGTTGTACATCCGCTGACCACAACGCACGCAGAGCTCTCAGAGGCAGAAGCGGCGGAGCAGAACATCTATCCTTCTACGATTCGTCTCTCCATCGGAACCGAGAATATCGATGATATCCTCTGGGATCTGGATCAGGCACTGAAGGCTGCGTTTGAGCAGTAATTCTCATTTCCAAAGAAATTTGTTACTCACAGATCTGCGGCAAAAAAGCGGGCGGTTCCCTTTAACCGGGAACTGCCCGCTTTTTCTGTCCGCGTGTGTCTGCCAACATGTGCTTGTCATTGTGCGTCCGCCGGAGATTTCTTCCGGCACCGGCTCACTGCCGCAGCTGATTTAAATTCTCGAAGAAAGCCGGATAGCTGATGTCGACACAGGCGGCATCATCCAGCACGGTTTCGCCCTCCGCAATGAGTGCTGCGACGGCAAACGACATGGCGATCCGGTGATCCTTGAAGGTGCGGATTGCTGCGCCGCAAAGGGGAGCTCCGCCCTCGATGATCATGCCGTCCCCGGTGGGGGTGATCCTGCAGCCCATGGCCTGCAGGCCTTCTGTCATGGCAGCAATCCGGTCGGACTCCTTCACCTTCAGCTCTGCGGCATCCCGAATGATGGTGGTGCCGTCCGCTGCGGCTGCCATGACGGCAATGATCGGAATCTCATCGATCAGGGTGGGAATCATGTCGCCCTCCACGACCGTACCGTGAAGAGAAGAGGTTCTGACAAGGAGATCTGCGGAGGGCTCCGCAGCATGGTTCTCATTCAGAACCGTGATGTCTGCGCCCATGGCTCTTGCAACGCGCAGAATGCCGTCTCTGGTTTCATTCATTCCGACGTTTCGGATGAGTACCTCGGAATTCGGTACCAGGCAGGCTGCCGCGATAAAATAGGCCGCAGAGGATATGTCGCCGGGGACAGTGATCTGTTCCGGAGACCAGAGCTCTCTGGCGGGGGTGACGGAAACGCTGTGACCTGCGAAATTGCCGCTGTCATCGGTAAGATCTGTGACAGCGGGCGCGTGACCGAAGGCGGCCAGCATTTTTTCCGTGTGATCACGGGAAATTGCCGGTTCCAGAACGGTAGTATTTCCTTCTGCATAAAGACCTGCACAGAGGATGGCGGATTTCACCTGGGCGGAAGCCACACTGGTTTTCCAGGTGATCCCATGGAGCGGCTTTCCGGAAATTTTCAAAGGAGCACAGTTATCGTCGTTCATGCTGACAATGTCTGCGCCCATCTGCTGCAAAGGCTCCATAACACGTTTCATGGGCCGGCGGTTTACCGACTCATCCCCTGTGATGTAGCTGGTAAAATGCTGCGGCGCCAGAATTCCGCTCATGATGCGCGTTGTGGTTCCGCTGTTCTGCGAGTACAGAGCGATCGGAGAGTGGGACGGATAGAGGCCGCGAAGGCCAGTCCCGTGGACGATGAGCTTTCCGGGCTCAGAGAAATCCCGCTCAATATAAATGCCAAGCCTTGAGAAGCAGTCCATGGTTGCCAGACAGTCGGCACTCTCCAGAAAATGCGTGATCTGCGTGTCGCCTTTTGCAAGGGAGCTGAACATGATGGCGCGATGAGAAATGGATTTGTCGCCCGGAATGGTCAGCTCACCCTTCAGGGAAGCTGCCGATGAAAGCGTGATCGCTTTGGAAGACGGACTGTTCACCTTCGCAGCAGCGGAAGAGGCTTCTGTCGAAGAGGCATCTTTAATCAGAATGTGTCGGTGCATGTTGATCCTTTCTTAATGGGTAAATGGAATAAAGGCGCTCAGTGAATCGTGTAGTTCCTGGTCGTAAGGATATCCCTTGCCTCGTTCAGATCCGGTTCGGAGTAAAACTCGACGCGCAGGGTACCTTCCTGGTACTCACGATTGTGTGTGATGCCGATGTTCTTGATGCTGATGGCATTGACGGCAAGAAGCGTGACGACCTCAGCCAGCATGCCGGGATGGTCTTCGATGTCCACAAACAGCAGATGCAGAAGATTGTGGGCACCGCTGGAGGTTCCGTCGAAGCTGTCGCGGTAATTCTTCGCTGAGTCAAAAAAGTCAAACACCTTTGTGTGATTCTTCTCTGCGATCTCATTCCGAATCTTTGAAAGCTCTTCCATATAAGAATCCAGAAGCTTTATGATGTTGTCTCCGTTTGTCATGCAGATCTGCTCCCACATCACAGGAGAAGAGGAGGAAATGCGGGTGATGTCCTTGAAGCCTCCTGCAGCAATGGCATGCATGACGGCATCCTCGGAATCGGAATGCTTCACCAGATTGACAAGGCCTGCAGAGACGACGTGCGGAAGATGGGAAATCCCGGCAACCGCATAGTCGTGAAAGGGACAGGAAATGACAAGAGGAATGGATTTGATGCCCTTTACGAACGCCTGAAAGCATTCCGTCTTCTCCTTCGGTGTATCGCCTGTGGGTGCCACGATGTAGTATGCATTTTCCAGAAGCGAAGCACGGGAGTTATGATAGCGGGTTCTCTCCGAGCCTGTCATGGGATGGCCTCCGACGAAAAAGGAGGAGAGGCCTTCCTTTTCTACCTGCTCCTGAATGTCTCTTTTGGTGGAGCCAATATCGGATAAAATAGCGGAAGGCTTCAGATGTCCCTTCAGTGCGGCAAGATTTTCCGCGTTCTTCTGGACAGGAGCACAGAGAAAAACAATGTCGCAGTTCTCGAACATGGCACCGTCAAGAGGACCGTCTTCGCTGCAGGCACCGGCATTGACGACTTCGTCATGAATGGCCTCGTCCAGCGTGTCACGGGAAGGGTTATAGGCAATGATCTCTGCCATGGGCCAGTAGCTTCGGATCGCCTTTGCAATCGAACCTCCGATCAGGCCAAGACCGACAAAGCCAAAGCGGAAGGAGTTAAAATCAGACATAATCAGTCACCTCGGATATCTGCAGAAATTGAACCGGCCAAAGGCGTCAAAAGGATGATGGAAATGGAATTGGCCGAATGGATATAGTGTACCGCAATTAAAAGCGGCGGTCCACAGTTTATTACGTCAACGCGGTGAATTACAAAAAACGCGGTTTTCTTGACACTGGTATTTCGTGGGGATATCATTAAAAAAGTATGCAAAGGAGGTAATCAATGAAATACAACTTCAGGAAAATCGAGCCGAAATGGCAGGCTGCCTGGGAGCAGGCGAATGCATTTGAGGCAGTAGATTTTGACAGTA